>Ga0081539_10007250_pt1 | contig 10188 bp, 9 predicted proteins | sample TabmetS4T2R2_FD_71023 | JGI IMG/M metagenome (GOLD analysis project Ga0081539, IMG submission 71023) | Tabebuia heterophylla rhizosphere microbial communities from the University of Puerto Rico - S4T2R2 | ecosystem: Host-associated > Plants > Roots > Rhizosphere ... | reverse complement strand
GAGGTTGCCCAGCTCGTTCGCGAGCTCGCCCTCGTAGCGCGCCGCGAACCCCGCCGTGGAGACCGCGCCGTCGTGGCCGAAGGAGACCTCGCGCAGGCAGTAGTAGCGCAGCGCGTCGGTGCCGAACTCGTCCATGATCTGAAACGGATCCAGGACGTTGCCCAGCGACTTGCTCATCTTGAAGTCGCGCCCGCTGGCGTCGCGCATGAGCAGGAAGCCGTGGACGAAGACGTGCTCGGGAAGCGGGAGATCGGCGGCCAGGAGCAGCGCGGGCCAGAACACCGTGTGGAACTTCAGGATGTCCTTGCCGACGATGTGGTAGGTCGCGGGCCAGAAGCGGTCCGTGACGTCCTGCCCGTCGCGCGCGTAGCCGAGGGCGGTGACGTAGTTGAGCAGCGCGTCGAACCAGACGTAGAACACCTGGTCGGGGTCCCAGGGGACCTTCACGCCCCAGGTGAGCTTCGCCCGCGAGAGCGACACATCGTTGAGCCCGCCGGTGATGAACGACAGCGCCTCGTTGTAGCGATGGCGCGGCATCACGAAGTCCGGCTGCTCGCGGAACAGGCGCTCCAGGTCGTCCTGGAAGCTCGAGAGGCGGAAGAACCAGTTGTCCTCCTTCTCCCAGAGCAGCGGGATCTCGTGGATCGGGCACGTGTCGTTCGGCCCGATCTCGTTGCCGCTCTTGAAGTCCGCGCAGCGGGGGCAGTACCAGCCTTCGTAGCTGCCCTTGTAGACGTGCCCGTTGTCGTGCACGCGCTGCAGGACCTGCTGGACGCGCTCGATATGGCCCGCGTCCGTCGTGCGGATGAAGAAGTCGTTGGAGGCCTCGAGCTGCGGCATCAGCGCCCGGAACCGCTCGGCGTTGCGATCGGCCAGCGCCTGCGGCGAGACGCCCTCGCGCTCGGCCGCCAGCGCGACGGGCTCGCCGTGCTCGTCGGTGCCCGTGAGGAAGAACACGTCCTCGCCGCGCTGGCGCTTGTGGCGCGCCAGCACGTCCGCGGCGATCACCGTGTACGCGTGGCCCAGGTGGGGCGCCGCGTTGACGTAGTAGATCGGCGTCGTGATGTAGAAGGCCATCGCGCGCCCGAGGCTACCCCGGTAGGCTCCGCACCGGATGCCCGTCCGCACCATCATTCGCCGCTAGCACCTGCAACGCCGGGGCCACCCGGCGCCGCAGGCTCGATCCCTCGGGCCTGCGGCGGGACGGCGACCACGGGCTCGAGGGCTCAAGGAGCCCGACATGCTCGTCATCCCCGTCGCTGCACCGCTGCACCGCCTCTGCCGCATCACCCTCACCTGCACCGATCGCGACGACGTGCCTGCACGCGTGACCGCGACCTGCGCGCGGCGCGGCGGCGTCGTCGTCGCCCTGAGCTACGCCCGCGGAAGGCCGGGTGGGACGGCCGAGCTCGACCTGACGGTCGATGTCGACGAGCGTCATCGCGCGCTGCTGGTCGACCGTCTGGCCGGACTCGTCGACGTCCACGACCTGCGCCGTCGCGACCTCTGAGTCGCGAGGAGGGCCCCAAGCGGCAGCCCCGCGGAAACGAGCGCCAGGCCGGCCCACGCGAGGGGCGGCACGCGCGGACGCGGGGCGGCCGGCGCCGGCTCGGCGACGGGCGCCGGCAGGCGCGCGTTGGGCGCGCGCGAGCGTGGCGGCGCCGGCGCGGGCCCGAGCGACGGCGGCGGCCGCCGGTCGCGCAGGAGGCTGAGCGGGTCGACGTACCGACCGGTGCTCACATTGCGTGCGCCGAGGTGCACCTGCGCCGCGGAGCTGACGACGCCGACCGGCGCGCCAGCCACCACCACACCGCCGCGCCGCACGCGCACGCCGCCCAGCTCGACGTACGTCGCGACCAGCCTGCCGCAGCGCACGCTCACCACGCCCCGCAGGCGCCCCAGGCGGCCCGCGAAGCGCACCCGACCCGAGCACGCCGCGCGCACGACGGTCCCGGGCCGGGCTCGTAGATCAACCCCGCGGTGCTGGCCCGCGGCGAAGGGCTCGGCCGTGATCGCGAACGACCGCGCGACCGAGCCATGCACCGGCCACCGCCACGCGGCGCGCGCGCTCGGCGCCGGGACCAGGAGCAGGCTGAGCAGGAGCAGGACTGCGATCGGCGGCATGACGGCATCGTGGACGCCCGGGCGCGTTCGGCCCACTGCCGCGCGTGTTTCGTGACACTGCCGGCGCAGCTTCGTGACCTCCGGCCATCATCTCGTGCGTGACCCGACCCCCGACCGCAGCGCCCGCGCAGCGCGTCTGCCCGCACTGCGCACGCATCGCGCACACCGACGACCGCCGCTGCCCGTTCTGCGGGCGCGCCTACAACCGCCGGCTGCTGGCGAAGCTCGCGCTGCTCCTCGTGCTGTTCGCCGCGGTCGTCCTGGGCGGCGTCGCGGCGATGCTCGCCGCGTTCGGCGACCGCTTGGAGACCGAGCTCGACACCCGCGTCACCACCGTCCAGCGCGAGCTCGATCGCAGCGTGGAGGACCTCGGCGACGGCGTGCGCGAGGAGCTCGACCGGCGCTTCCCGGAGACGACCGGCCGGTAGCCGCGCGCTGGCGTCATGGGATCTCCGGACCGCCTGGTCTGAGACCCCGCCCGCTACGCGGAGGCCCAGGCGCGGTATACCGCGTTGGGCGCAAGCCCGGTGAGCTCGGCGACCACCCCAGCCGCCGGGCGCGGCTTCGCCCCCGCCTCCACCAGCCGCGCGAGGGCGGCGACGGCCGCGTCGAGATCCGCGTCGGCCCCAGCCTCGGGCGCGCCGCCGACGACGAGCACCACCTCGCCCCGCGGCGCCGTCTGCGCGTAGCGCTCGGCCAGCTCCGCCGCGGTTCCCCGTACGACCTCCTCATGCACCTTCGTGAGCTCCCGGCACACCGCCACCGGCCGCTCAGGGTCGATCGATGCCAGCGAGCGCAGCGACGCGGCGACCCGCCCGGGCGCCTCGAAGGCGACCGTGGTCTCGTGCGAGGCGAACGCCAGCGCCAGCTCGGAGGCCTTGCGCGGCAGGAAACCGACGAACTGCCAGCGATCCGACGGCAGCGCGCTCGCGACGAGCGCGGCAAGCACCGCGCTCGGCCCGGGGAGCACCTCCACCGCAAGCCCGGCCCCGACGCACGCCTGCACGAGCACGTAGCCGGGATCGCTGACCAGCGGCATGCCCGCGTCGGACACCAGCGCCACGACGGCGCCGTCGGCCATGCGGGCGACGAGCTCGGCCGCCCGCGCGCGCTCGTTGTGCTCGTGGTAGCTCACGAGCTTCGCGTCGACGCCGTAGCGGTCGAGCAACACCCGCGTGCGGCGGGTGTCCTCACACGCCACGACGTCGGCCTCGCGCAGCGCGCTCAGCACCCGCAGGGTCACGTCCTCGAGGTTCCCGATCGGCGTCGGGCAGACGATCAGGCGCCCCGCCATGCGCTAGTGGGTCCTCAACGTTGCGAGAAGGCCCACTAGGCAGCCCTGTCGGCGGCCGCGGGCGGAGGGGCGGTCGGCGAGCGCAGGCCGCGGGACTCGAGGACGAGCATCGCGGCGCCGACCATGCTCGCCTCCTCGCCGAAGCGGGCGGGAACGATGTCTACGACGTCGCGCGCCGGCGCCAGCGCCCGCGTCGCGACCACGGCCCGAGCGGGCCCGAGCAGCATCTCGCCTGCCGCGATCACCCCTCCGCCGACCACCACGACCGACGGGTTGAGGATGTTCACCAGGGACGCGATCCCGATCCCGAGGTACTCGCCGCGGCTCGCGACCACGGCGCGTGCGGCGGCGTCGCCGTCCCAGGCGAGCTCCGTCACGAGCGGCCCGGTCACCGGGCGGCCCGCCGCAAGCGCGCGCCCGAGCCCGCTGTCGGGGTCCGCGACGGCCGCCGCGGTCCCGGCGCGGCCGAGCGCCTCGCCGGAGACGAACGCCTCCAGGCAGCCGCGACCGGGGCACCCGCCGGGACACGGGGGACCGTTGGCGTCGATGACCATGTGCCCCAGCTCGGGGCCCGCGCCGATCGCCCCGCGCGTGAGCCTGCCGCCCACCACGAGGCCGCCGCCGACCCCGGTGCCGATCGTGAGCAGGACGGCGTCGTCGTGGCCGCGCGCCGCGCCCGCCCGCCACTCGGCGAGCATCGCGGTGTTCGCATCGTTGTCGACCTCGACCGGCAGCCCGAGCCGTTCCCGCATGACGTCCGCGAACGGCAGGTCCACCACGGGCAGGTGGACCGACCTGGCCGCGACGCCACGGCGGTCGTCCATCAGGCAGGCGATCCCGAACCCGACCGCGGCGACGGGCATCGGAGCGACTGCCGACGCGTCGGCGACGGCCGCACAGACCGCATCGAGAAGTGCCGCGGTGTCGCCGCGAGGCACCAGCCGCTGCGTCCGGTGGTGGACCTGGAGGTCTGCGTCGACCACGCCCGCCAACAGCTTCGTGCCCCCCAGATCGACGCCGATCACGCAGGCGCCCGACATATGCCCTGCCACCATACAGCGCTTCATGAGCGCCCCCGAGCAGCCGCCGGAGTACACCAAGTACAGGACGCGCCCCAGGCTCTTCCGACGCGGGGACGACGCGATCCTCAAGACGCGGCTCCCGACCCCGGACGGGGCGCCCCCGAGCGCTCCGCCCGAGCGCAGGCGCCTGCGTCGCCTGACGCCGCGCCGGGCGATCCTGATCGTGGTCCTGACCCTCGTCGGCTGGGTGGCGATCTCCGTGCTGCTCTTCCTCGTGAGCGCGCAGATCGAACAGGGCTCGTTCTCGGACGAGGTCGACGCCCAGCTCGGCGGCGCCGGCTACCCGCTCTGGAGCCCGAACACCATCCTCGTGCTCGGCTCCGACCAGCGCGGCGAAGGCACCGCCGAGCCCGGCGCCTCGACGAGCGGCCCGAGCCGGTCGGACTCCATCCTGCTGCTGCGCGTCGGCGGCGGAGCGAACTCGCGCCTGTCGATCGCGCGCGACACCCTCGTCGACATCCCGGGCCACGGCCGCCAGAAGATCAACGCCGCGTACGCGTTCGGCGGCGCGGCGCTCGCCATCCGGACCGTCGAGCGCTACACCGGCGTCGACGTCAACCATCTCATCGAGGTGAGCTTCGACGACTTCCCCGACCTCGTCGACGCGATGGGCGGCATCACCTACCGCGGCGGATGCGTCGTCTCCCGGGTCAACGGCGGCTACTCCAACGGCGGCGTCACGGTGCGCATCCGCGCTGGGGTGCCGAAGCACTTAAACGGCGACCAGGCGCTCGCGCTCGCACGGACGCGCAAGAACGCCTGCAACCCGAACGAGAACGACCTCACCCGCGCGCGCCGCCAGCAGCGCATCATCGCGGCGATGAAGTCACGGACGCTGTCGCCGGCCGGCTTCATCCGGCTGCCGTGGATCTCCTGGCACGCGCCCAAGACCTTCCACACCGACATGAGCGGCCCGACGCTCGCCGGCGTCGTGGCCGCGCTGGCGGTGAGCGGCACGCCCACGACGCACGTCCTGGGAACGCTCAGCGGCAACGTGCCCGACAGCATGCGCCGGACGCAGGTCGAGCGCTTCCTGCGCGATTAGTCGCTCGAGCTCGAGCTCGAACCTGAGCTCGAGGAGGAGCTCGTCGCCTTCGCGCCGTCGGAGGAGGAGTTCGACGAGGAGGACGTGGACGCCGACGAGTCGCTCGAGGACTTCTCGCTCGCCTTCTCGCGATTGCGCTTCTTCGTCCCGTAGTCGGTGTTGTAGAAGCCCTTGCCCTTGAAGTGGATCGCGATCGGGCTGAAGACGCGTTCGACGGGATCGCCCGTCTCCGGATCGTGGGTCAACGGCGGATCCGACATCTTCTGCATGACCTCGAACGTCGTCCCATCCGGACGGCGGTACTCGTAGAACGGCACGTCCCATACCCTAGATGATCCATCCCACGACCCTCGCACCCGGCTGTACGCCTCCCGCGGCGCCGGATCGCCACACGCTGAACCGGTCCGGGTACCGGACACTGTCCCAGTTCAGCGTGCGGCGCCCGGCATCCACGGGACGCGCACATCCGGGCACGACGGCCGCGGGATCGATCATCTAACCGTCCGATGCCCGACGACGCCGTGACCATGGAGAAGATCGTCTCCCTATGCAAGAGGCGAGGCTTCGTGTTCCCGTCCTCGGAGATCTACGGGGGCCTGGGCTCCACGTACGACTACGGGCACTACGGGGTGCTGCTGAAGTCCAACGTCCGCAACGAGTGGTGGCGGTCGATGCTGCAGGAGCGCGACGACATCGTCGCGCTGGACTCCGCGATCCTCCAGCACCCCCGTGTGTGGGAGGCGAGCGGGCACCTCGAGGGCTTCACCGACCCGCTCGTCGACTGCCGCGCCTGCAAGCAGCGCTTCCGGGCCGACCACGTCGACCCCGACGAGCTCTGCCCCGCGAAGGCCAACCTCCCCAAGACCGAGGATCGCCGCCACGACTTCACCGACGCGCGCGACTTCAACCTCATGTTCAAGACGTTCGTGGGGCCGGTGGAGGAGACGGCGTCGGTCGCGTACCTGCGCCCTGAGACGGCGCAGGGCATCTTCATCAACTTCAAGAACGTCCTGCAGTTCAGCCGCAAGAAGCCGCCCTTCGGCATCGCCCAGACCGGCAAGTCGTTCCGCAACGAGATCACCCCCGGCAACTTCATCTTCCGCACGCGCGAGTTCGAGCAGATGGAGATGGAGTTCTTCGTGCCGCCCGCGGAGGCGGCGGAGTGGTACGAGCACTGGAAGCTCGAGCGCTTCACCTGGTACGAGGACCTCGGGATCCGCACTGACCACCTGCGCCTGCGCGAGCACGAGGCCGACGAGCTCAGCCACTACTCGTCGGGCACCGCGGACGTCGAGTACCTCTTCCCCATCGGCTGGTCGGAGCTGGAGGGGATCGCGAATCGCGGCGACTTCGACCTCACGCGCCACTCCCAGTTCAGCGGCGAGAAGCTCGAGTACTTCGACCAGGCCACCGGCGAGCGCTACATCCCGCACGTCATCGAGCCGGCCGCGGGCGCCGACCGCGCCGCGCTCGCGTTTCTCGTGGACGCCTACGACGAGGAGGAGGTGGAGGGCGAGAAGCGCACGGTGCTGCGCCTGCATCCGCGCCTCGCTCCGGTCAAGGTCGCCGTGCTCCCGCTCGTGCGCAAGGACGGCCAGCCGGAGCTGGCCGATGACGTCCGCTCGCTGCTGCGGGGACGGATGCAGACGGAGTACGACGAGGGCGGCTCGATCGGCCGCCGCTACCGCCGCCAGGACGAGATCGGCACGCCGTGGTGCGTGACGATCGACCACGAGTCGCTGGAGGATCAGACCGTCACGGTGCGCGACCGCGACTCGCTCGCGCAGGACCGCGTGGCGATCGACGAGCTCGCCGAGGTCCTCGAGAGCCGCCTGGCGGCGACGTGGCGCACGCCGAAGCCCGTCGCCTGAATCTCAAGCTCAATCGAACTTGAAGTAAGCTCTCCCGCCAATGGCGGAGCTGCTCACCATCGGCGAGGTCGCGCGGCGCAGCGGCGTGGCGGCCTCCGCGCTGCGCTACTACGAGGAGCGCGGGCTCATCCGCTCGGAGCGCACCGGCGCCGCGCACCGGCGCTACCCGCGCGCGGTGATCCGGCGCGTGGCCTTCATCGTCTTCGCCCAGCGCATCGGGCTGACGCTGGAGGAGATCGGCGAGGAGCTGGCCAAGCTGCCGTCGGACCGCGTGCCGAACCGCCGCGACTGGGCGAAGCTGTCGGGGACGTGGCAGGCGCGCATCGACGCGCGCATCGAGGAGCTCCAGACGCTGCGCGAGGGCCTGACGGGCTGCATCGGCTGCGGGTGCCTGTCGCTAGACCGCTGCCAGTTCGTCAACCCGAGCGACCGCCTCGCGCGCCGCGGCCCGGGGCCGGCCGCGTGGGCCGTGCGGGGCTGACGGGCTCAGCCGGCACGCTGACGCGTCCGCTCTTGCAGGACTGGCGTGCGAGCGGCGCCGCGCTCCGCCCGCCGCGACGTCACCCTGTCGACGTTCTCCAGCCAATGCGATGCAGAACGTCGACCGGATGCGCGAGGGCGCCGGGAGCGACCGCTCTCTCCCTACTCCGGTCCCCCACCCGACCCGCGCCAGGAGAACAGCCACGGTCGCGCGGAACGCCCCGCCGCCCGGGGCACGCGGATCGACTACGGTCGCCAGAGCCATGGAGTTCCGTCTCCTGGGACCGCTCGAGGCGCGCGCCGGCGGGGAGCCGCTGCCGCTCGGCGGTGCGAAGCAACGGGCGCTGCTCGCGCGACTGCTGCTCGAGCCGAACCGGACCGTGGCGACGGAGCAGCTCGTCGACGACCTCTGGGGCGACGACGTGCCGCCGACCGCGGTGAAGATGGTCCACGTCCTCGTCAGCCAGCTGCGCAAGGTCATCCCCCGCGACGTCCTGCGCACGTCCCCTCCCGGGTACGCCCTGCAGACGCCCGCCGGCGACATCGACGTGGCGCGCTTCGCCACGCTGCGGATCCGCGGCCGAGCGGCGACCGCCGCCGGTGACCCCGCCGCCGCCGCGGAGTGCTTCGCGCAGGCGCTGCAGCTGTGGCGCGGTCCGGCGCTGGCGGGGATCGAGGAGGAGTTCGCGCGCGCCGAGGCGGCCCACCTGGAGGAGGCGCGACGCGTCTGCATGGAGGAGCGCATCGACGCCGATCTCGCCCTCGGCCGGCACGCCGACCTCGTCGGCGAGCTCGAGGCGCTCGTCGCACGCTCGCCCGAGCGAGGGCGCCTGCAAGGCCAGCTCATGCTCGCGCTCTACCGCGCGGGACGGCACGGCGACGCCCTCGCGTCCTTCCGCGCCTACCGCCGCAGGCTCGACGAGGAGCTGGGGCTGGTGCCCTCCTCCGAGCTGCGCGAGCTCGAGCAGCGCATCGTCACCCAAGACCCGTCCCTCGACCGGCCCGAGCCCTCGCGCGAGGCCTCGAAGATGGCGGCACCGCACAGCCCCCGTGCGAACCCGTTCGTCGGCCGCGAGCGCGAGCTCGCGCAGCTGCTCGGCATCCTCGACGGCGCCGCGGCCGGCGCCGGCAGGGTCGTCGCCCTCGCGGGCGAGCCGGGCATCGGCAAGACGCGCCTCGCCGGCGAGGTTGCGGCTGCCGCGGCGGCGCACGGCGTGCGCGTCCTCACCGGACGGTGCCACGAGCAGGCGGGCGCCCCGCCGTACTGGCCGTGGGTGCAGATCCTCAGGGGCGCGACGCGCGATGACGGCCGGGACGGCGCGGGCAGCGACCTGCCGGGGCTCCTTCCCGAGCTGCGCGTCGACGCGACCGGCGCGGCCACGCCGGCGGACCCGCGCCAGGCGCGGTTCCGGCTCTTCGACGCGACCGCGTCGCACCTGCGCGAGATCTGCCGGCCCGCTCCGGTGCTTGCGGTCCTCGACGACGTCCACTGGGCGGACCCCGACTCCCTCCTGCTCCTCGAGTTCCTCGCCGGCGAGCTCGAGTCGACCGCGATCCTCCTCCTCATCGCGTACCGCGACATCGCGGTCACCCGCGGGCATCCGCTGTCGCAGACGCTGGCCGAGCTGCACCGGTCGCCGGGGTTCGAGACGGTCGCGCTTCGCGGCCTCTCCGAGGACGCGACGAGACGCTTCATCGACGAGGTCGCCGGCGACCTCGCGCTCGACGACGTGGCGCGAGCCGTCCACGCCCGCACCCAGGGCAACCCGTTGTTCATCGGCGAGTTCGCCCGGCTCATGCGTCAGGAGGGAACGGTCGCGTCGACCGGCCAGGCGCTTCCGGCCGGCGTCCTGGACGTCATCGGACGGCGGCTCGACCGGCTGGGCGCTCGCCACAACGAGCTGCTGCAGGTCGCGGCGCTGATCGGCGGGGACTTCGACGTCGCCGAGCTCGCTGCGACCGCGGTCGCCCAGATGCACGAGGTCCTTGAGTGCGTCGAGGCGGCGTCCGGGGCCGCCGTCATCGCCGAGACGTCCCCCGAGAGCGGCCGGTTCGCGTTCACGCACGCCCTGTTCGCGGAGACGCTCGCCGCCCAGCTGTCGCACGTGCGACGGGCGGCGCTGCACGCGGGCATCGCCGTCGCGATGGAGGAGCGCGGCGACGAGGTGGCGCGCGAGCGCTCCGCCGAGCTCGCGCGTCACTACGCGGGCGCCCGGCCGCTCGTCGGCTCCGCGCCCCCCCGCCCCCCGGCTCCCCTCCCCCGCGGGCGGGGGCCGGGGGGGGTTGCCCTCC
>Ga0081539_10007249_pt1 | contig 10189 bp, 8 predicted proteins | sample TabmetS4T2R2_FD_71023 | JGI IMG/M metagenome (GOLD analysis project Ga0081539, IMG submission 71023) | Tabebuia heterophylla rhizosphere microbial communities from the University of Puerto Rico - S4T2R2 | ecosystem: Host-associated > Plants > Roots > Rhizosphere ... | reverse complement strand
CGCCGTAATTGGATTCGATCGTCGTGAACTGGTCGGTCAGACGCGTCGCCGCGGCGGGCGTGACGTTGTAGAGGCCCTCGAGCACTCCGCCGCCCCCATTGGGAAGCCGCGAATCAGATGGAATCGTCACGCCGAACACGGAGTGATCTTCCGGCGCCCGGTTGCGATTGTCGGTGACGACGAAGTTCACCAGCCAGCGACGCAGATAGCCGACTTCGACCGCCACGCGCGGCAGCACTTCCTGCTGCACCGACGCGCCCCACTGCCAGTCACCCGAGCGCACGCCCCATCCGGAGAGCAGTCCGGGATCCAGCGTCGACTCAAAGGTCTGCGAGCCGAAGTTCACGTTCGCGTTGGGCCCGCACTCGCCGTTGGCGGCGATGTTCAGCAGGTCGCACTCCGGAATGTAGTTCCGGTTGGCGTCGTTCCAGCTCCGCGTTGTCGTCGTGGACAGACGGGTCGTCGGGTTGAGCGCGGTGAACAACCCACCGTTCTGCGCGGCTTCGAGGTAGCGGCCGAAGTTCAGCTTCACCGAGGTCTTCCCGTTGCCGAACACGTCAATGGCGGCACCTCCGCGCGGCCACAGGTCGTTGTATCCCTTGACGCCCTCGGTCCTCGGATAGATCACCTGCTGCGGGAAGAAACGGACCGGTCCAACTTCCTGCTGCGGGAAGTAACTCCAGGCACGGTCATAGCGCAACGCACCCTGGAACGTGATGCGGCCCATCGTCCACTGTTCCTGGCCGTAGAACGCGTCGAAGCGCACCTTCTGCCGGATGGGGAATTCCGAAATCGTCAGTGTCAACTGGCCGAACGCCGCGTCGGCAACTCCGTTGTTGAGGCGATAGGTCAGGAACTGATTGTTGTTGTAGTTGAACCGCTCGTCGGTCAGGTTCGCGCCCTGATACCCGAACTTCATGCTGTGCGAGCCGGTGACGAGCGACGCCGCGGCGCTCCACTGCCGGTTCCAGTTGATGTTCGACGACCAGTTCCCCGAGCGATACGTGAGGTTCGGAATATTTCCGTTGGCCGGACAGCCGCCGGAGCACAGCTCGGTGACCCGGACGAGGTCTTCGGTGCTCTGCCCGGGAATCTGTTTTCCACCGTACCGGCTGCGATACGAGCCCATGCCCGCCTCGAGGAGGATCCGGTTGGTCATCGGCGCGGTCCACTTCGCCTGATAGACGCGGACGCCGTAGTCGCGATACGCGGCCGTCTCGGGCGCCAAGGTGGCGGACGCCGACGGGGTCGGCGGTGCCGTCGACCCGGCATAGACTCCATCGGTACCCGACTTCCGGCATGCACTTCCGCTGAATCCCGCCGCCGCGCCGCCTTCACACGGGCGCTGCTCATCCCAGAACACCGCGATCTTGTTCTTCTGTGTCACCTGTGACGTCAGTCGCATCGTGGCAATTCGGTACGACGCCGCGAGAATCGCCGGCTTGGTCGTGTCGGCCTCATAGGTCCACTTGGTCGGATCGCCGGCGTTCTTGTTGGCGAACATGCCAGCGACGCCGCGTTCGCTACCTTCCTCGCGAACCGTCCCGTAATACCACAGGCGGTCCTGCTTGATCGGTCCGCCGACGCCAAGGTTGAAGTCCCACACCTTGCGCAGTTCGCCTGGGACCGTCAAGCCACGCGCCTTCAACTCGTCGCTGTAGTTGGTCCCGACCATCCCGCCGGTAACACCGGCGCCATACAGGCTGCCCTTGACGCTATTGCCGCCTTCCTTTGGGACGACGTTGAGCGACGGTCCGCCGTTTTCCGCTTCGCCAAGACCGCCGGAGGTCGTCATCGAGATCTCGCGCGCGTTACCGACGTCGGCGATGTACGAGGACACGCCCGCGCCGTTGAATGCCGAACCGACGCTGATGCCATCGATGTTCAGCCGCCCTTCGTTGCTGCGGCCACCGGCGCCGCCGAAGACGACCATGCCCGGCACGACCTGAACGTCGGTCGCCGACCCGGCCTGCGTCACCGTGTTCGGCATCAGCTGCATCAGGCTCGTATACGAGCGCGACGCCGGAATCGAGCTGATCGTTTCGTTGTCGATGACCGTCTGACGGCGGATGCTCTGCACGTCGACGATCGGCGATTCACCGGTCACCGTCACGGTTTCCTCGAGCGTGCCGACCCGCAAGTCGGCGTCGACGGTTGCGGTGAAGGTGCCCGTGAGCTCGATGCCTTCACGCTTCACGGCACTGAACCCGGTCAGCGTGAATGTCAGCGAGTAAGTTCCGGCGCGCAGATCGACGATGCGGTATCTGCCTGATTCGTCAGTCGTTGCCGTTCGCGTCTTTTCGATCAGAGCCTCACTGGATGCTTCGACGGTCACGCCGGGCAGCACGGCGCCCGAAGTGTCCTTGACAATGCCCGTGATCGATGCCTGTGCGAACACGGCGGAGGGAAAGAGGACCAACAAGCCCAAGGCAAACGCATTGCGCAACATGCGCATACTGAAAGCTCCCTTCGTTCACGCCAAGATGTGGCGCATGGGTCGACACCCGGCGAACCGTTACCGGGACGCCGAGATGGTACGCTGGAAGCAGTCGTGAGGGAAGAGCTTACGCACGTGTCGTTTCGTGTAGGACCAGGGCAAATTTGTGTCCAATTTGGCCAGAATTGTTGAATTCTGGCTTCAGCACGCCTTTCACACGCGCCATGGTCTCACCTGATTTGGGTACGGCGCCGGTCCTCTCCGATCGAGGCAGCCGGCGCAGAGCAGAGCCGATGCACGAGCACTATTTCAGCGTGCGAAACGCCACGAAGACGCGGGAGGCCAAGCGCGTGATCGATCGTTGCGGTGCCGCCAGCGTCCCCGTCGATGCGACGCAGTCGTTGGCTGCTGACGACACGATCGCGGTATCGGTGTCGCGCGCCGCCAATATGCGCGGACCGCAACTGTGACCCAGCACCACACACTTCCGATGACAAGGGAACCGCACGCGCCGACGGGATCCGCATACTACGGCCTCGCGGTGATCCTGGGCTCGCTGACCGGTATGGGGCCGCTGGCGATCGACACCTACTTGCCGGCGCTGCCGACGATCGCGCGAGAGCTGGCGACCGGAATGCCGACGGTACAGGTCAGCCTGAGCATCTACTTCGTCGGGATCGCGCTCGGTCAGGCGCTGTATGGGCCGCTGTCGGATCGCGTCGGCCGCAAGCTCGCCCTGTATGTCGGTCTGATGCTGTTCATCGCCGGCTCGCTCGGGTGTGCGCTGGCGCCGGGCGTGCGGCCGCTCATCGCCTTCCGCTTCGTGCAGGCACTTGGCGGGTGCGCACCGCTCGTCGTCCCGCGGGCAATCGTGCGCGACCTGTTCGATGCTCGCGGCTCGGTGAGGATGCTCTCGGTACTGATGCTGGTGATGGGCCTTGCGCCGATCCTGTCACCGCTGCTCGGCGGCCAACTGCTCCTTCATTTCGGATGGCGGTCGATCTTCTGGGTACACGCCTCGATCGGCGGCGCGCTGCTGGTGACGGTCTTTCTGTTTCTTCGCGAGAGCCTCCCGGCCGAGCGCCGGGTACGTCAACCGGTCTTCGCCGTGCTGGCGACTTACTCTGGTCTGCTGCACGACAGGACCTACATGGGATACGTCCTGTGCGGCAGCTTCACGTTTGGGGGACTGCTCGCCTATATCTCCGGGTCGGCGTTCGTCTTCATCGAGCTGTTCCATGTGCCTCCGGAGCGATTCGGTTACTACTTCGGCGCTAACGCGTTCGGGATCATTGTCTGCTCGCAGATCAACCGAGCCCTCGCGCGCACGCACGATGCACGCAGCATTCTGAACCGCGTCCTGTTCGTGACGCTCACGGCGAGCGTGCTGCTCATCGCCGATGCCTACACGGGACTTGGCGGCTTTGCCGGGCTCCTCGTGCCGCTGTTCTTCTTCATCGCGGTGCACGGATTCGTGTCACCGAACTCGACGGCACTCGCCATGGCGCCGCACGGCAGAGTGGCGGGGACGGCATCAGCCCTGATGGGCACCGTGCAGTTCGTGCTCGGGGCGACGGCGGGATCACTGATAGGGGCGTTCGCGAACGGCACCGTCATGCCGTTCGCGATTGTCGTCGGTATGTGTGGGGTCTTCGCTTTCCTGATGAATGCGGCAATCAGGTATCGGGAGCGACTCAGTTCGTTTTCGTCGCTTGCGAGTCCTTGACTTCGACCAGCGCAACCTTGTTGATGCCGCTTTCCGCGATCACCAGGTTGCCGTTCGACGTCCGCATCATGTTGCGGACGACGCCCCCGCCCGACGGAATGACCCACGTCTGGAACTTCTCGGTCTTCGGGTCGAAGCGCACCATCGTGTTCGGCTTCACGCTCGACTCGCTGTACCAGACGATGTTGCCGATGGTGGCGATCCCGTAAGGCTGCGACATGGCTCCACTCGGCGACGCCCACTCCTTGGTCGTCTTCGTCACCGGGTCGAACCGACCCAGATAGCCGCGCGCGAAGTCCGTGTACCACACGACGTCGTCGGGCGTGAGCGCGATGCGGCGCGGCCGCGCGTCGGCGTTCGGCAGCGTGTACTCGGTGATCTCCATCGTGTTCGGATCGACCTTGGCGACACGCGGACCGCGGAAGTCGACATACCAGGGCTCGCCCTTCGAGTTGATCTGGATCCCGTACGGATAGGTGCCCTGACTTGGCGTGCCCTGCACCTTGATTTCGCCCGTTGCCGGGTTCAATCGACCCACGTGACCCGACTGCATAGTGAACCAGAGCATGCCCTTCTGGTCGAAGATCGGCGTGTGCGGTGATCGTCCCGGCGCCGGCACGGGGTACTCGGTAATCTCACCGGTCTTCGGATTGAGCTTACCGATGTAGTGCTGGTTGATTGCGGTGAAGAAGACGTTCCCGTCCTTGTCCTCGACCAGTCCATGCGGACCGGAGTTCGCGGTCTTGAGCGGGAACTCTTTCATCTCGCCGGTCTTCGGATCGACGCGTCCGAGCCGGCTGGCGAACTGTCCCGTCCACCAGAGCGAGCCGTCCTTTGCGGCAAGGGGATCGTGCGGCCGTGAGCCGAGCGTCGGCACAGCAAACTCCTTGAAGGTCGCCGACGCGGGTCCCGCGATCTTCACGGCCTGCGGTGCCGGTTTCGGCGGGAAGTGCGTGGCCAGGTAACCGGCAATGGTGTCTGCCTGATCCTTCGGCAACTGGACCATCGTGCCGAACAGCGTCTGCCACTCGTCGCGCGTGCCGCCCCAGAAGCCCGAAATCATGTTGAGGCCATGACACTTGGTACAGGTGGCCTGCACGAGGTCTTTGCCGGCGCCGTCAGGCAACTGCACCTGCTGTCCTCGACCGCCGCCGCGTCCCGGCTCCTGCGCAACCGGGCGATCGGAGGCGAGCATCACCATCAGTAGTGCGAGCGAAGACGCGAGAAGTGCTCTGAATGTCATCGATTTCCTCCTTCATCGCGCGTAAAAAGCCTATGTCTGCAATGCGGCATGATACGCCATCGCGGACCGTAAAGGTCCGCGCCGCATCTCCGGAAAGTCCGCGCGCGTCGATGGACGGCCGATCATCACGATCAGCCCCGCTGGAGCAGGGCGATCAGCAGCGTCAAGGTGAACGGACTCAGCAGGGTGGTGGCAAAGACGACGCTCGAGACGAAGTTGGGCGCGACCTCGTATTGCAGCGCCAGGATTGTCGTGATGACGGCCGCCGGCATCGAGGCCTGGATCATGGCCGCCTGGAACGCGGGACCGGTGAGCCCGAGCAGGTGCGCGATGCCGAAGGCCGCCAGCGGCGTGAGCACGAGCGACAGGAGGACTGCGGCGCCGACGACGATCGGCCGTTCCGGCAGCGCCGCCCGTTCGAGCTGCATGCCGAGCACCAGGATCATCATCGGTAAGCCGGCGTCGCTCAGCAACCCGACCGACCGCATCACGGCGGTCGGTACCGGGACCTTCAGCGCCATGACGATCCCCGCCGCGGCCAGCGCGTAGATCGCCGGCACGCGAAGCACGCCAAGCAGTGCCTGGCCCACCGCCCGTCTCCCGCTGGCAGCGAGGAACACGCCCATCGTGTAGGTCAGCACCGAGCTGGTGACGAAGTACACCGTGGCACGCGCCAGGGCCTCGCGACCGAAGGCGAACATCGCTACCGGCATTCCGTAGTTGCCGGCATTGGAGAACATCACCACGAGCAGGAACGCCGTGGTCGTCACGCGATCGAGCCGCAGTGGAAGAGCGATCAGCCACGCCATCGCTCCCGCGGCGGCGATGACGAGCACGCAGAACAGCGCCATCCGGCCGAACTCGCCGCCGCTGATCGTCGAGCTCACGAGCAGGTTGAACGCCAGGCAGGGTGAGAGCGCGTTGAAGATGATGCGCGACAAGGCGCGCGCGTCGACCGCGTTGTAGCGCGCCAGCAGGAAGCCAACCCCCGCGACCACGAAGATCGGGATGATGTCGCTGGCGAAAATGGAGAAGAGAAGGCGGGCGTCTACCACCGTTGGGCGGGCCGCTGGCCATTGTATACTCCGCGGGCTCGTCGCCGGCGATTCGCGGAAGGTAACTTGTCCGCCGTAGGCTTGGCGCAGGCGGAAGGTCCGCGCCGCATCCCGAGGTGTGCAACAGCAGGGGGTTGCATGAAGACTGTCGACGTCGGAATGATGCTGGACGAAGGCCCGTGGCGCGGGTATCAGAAGTTGCTCGTGTTCGTCACAGCGCTGGCGATCGTGCTCGACGGAGTCGACAACCAGCTTCTGAGCGTCGCCATCCCGGCGCTGATGCGCGAATGGCAGATACCGACGCGCGCTCCCTTTACGCACGTGGTCGCCATCGGGCTCGTGGGGATGATGATCGGCGGCGCCATCGCCGGCGTGCTCGGCGATCGGTACGGTCGCCGGAAGGCGCTCCTCGGCAGCGTGTTCGTGTTCGGAGTCCTCACGACCACGATCGTGTTCGTCGACAACATCTACGCGTTGGCGGTGTTGCGCTTCCTGTCGGGCCTCGGTCTGGGTGGTGCCATGCCGAATGCCGCGGCGCTCGCCTCCGAATACGTTCCACGGCGTCACCGGCCGATGGCCGTGACCTTGACGATTGTGTGTGTGCCGTTCGGCGGATTCGTCGCCGGCCTGGTCGGCGCCCGCCTCCTGCCGGCGTGGGGCTGGCGGACGCTGTTCGGCGTCGGCGGCGCGCTGCCGCTGCTGCTCGGCCTCTTCCTGATCGCCTTCCTCGCGGAGTCGCCGCGCTTCATGGCTCGGCATCGCGAGCGGTGGGGAGATCTCGTGCGATTGCTGCGCCGGCTCGGGCACAGCGTCCCAGACGACGCGGAGTTTATCGATCCGGCGGAGGTCACGCGCAGCGCGTCGGTGGGCGAGCTGCTCGTGCCCGAGTTCCGCCGCGACACGATGGCGCTCTGCGCGTCGTTCTTCTTCTGTCTGTTCGCCGCCTACGCGAGCGTGTTCTGGCTGCCCAGCATGTTGGCCGGCGTTGGATTCGACGTCGCGTCCTCGTCCAACGGATTGGCGGCCTGGAACCTTGGCGGGGTGGTGGGCGCGTTGCTTGGCGCGGCAATCATCGTGCGCGTCGGGTCACGCGTGACGATGGTCGCCATGTGCATCGGGGCGATTGTCGGTGCGCTTGCCGTCACGCAGGTCACGCCCGCGCCAACGCTCGCGATGTTTCTGCTCCTGGGGTGGACCGGCGGCCTCATCAACGGCGTGCAGACGACGATGTACGCGCTGGCGGCAAACGTATATCCGGCAACGATTCGAGCGACGGGCGTCGGCACCGCCGTCGCCTTTGGACGCATCGGCGGCGTCGTCAGCGGTTATGCGGGGTTATCGTCTGGGTTGACGGGACTGTTCTCGCTGCTTGCCGGATTCATGGCCATTGTCGCCATCACGCTCGCCGCCGTGCGACGCCACATTCCACGCATGGTCGCCGATCGCGCCAAGGCTGGCGAATACGCGCGCGCGAGAGTGTAGAAGGGTTTCCGCCGGGTCCGCTCCGCGGAACCCGCCTACGTCGCATGGCACCGCGGAACCAGCCTGCGTCGTAGGGCGGGTCCCGCCGAAGGCGGACCCGCCGCCCTGAATTACCAGCTCCCGTACGACGCCAGAGACGCGCGCACCCGGGCGCGGTGGTTGCGCCGCGCGCGAATCCGGCCCCACGCCATCCTGACGCCGATCAGCGTGAGAACCGCGCCGATCATGCGGTCGACGAAGTACTCCGGCATGTGATCGCGCGCGTAGCGCTTCGGGCTGAAGTTGCGAGCTTTCTGCTCGAGCAGCGTGATCTTGTGATCCAGCTGCGCGCGCGTTTCACTCATCTCCGCGCGGATGACAACCGCTTCGCGATCCATTCCGAGTTCTCCTTCAAAGTCGAGACGGTTTCTTCCGGCACCGCGTGGAAGGCGCGTAGTTGCCGCCGGCCTGCGGACAGCGTGACGAACCCGACCAGGCTGAGCACGACGGCCACAATTAGAAAGCCGCTCCACACTGGCCAGTTCAGCAGGTCGGCGATCGCGATCGCCACCGCGATGAGCAGGAAGGTGCCGCCGAAGGCGAGCGCCGCCGCGGCCATGCCGAAGCTCATCGCCGCCGTGCGGGCGCGTCCGGCCTGCTCGCGAAGTTCCACACGCGCCAGGGCAATCTCCTCACGGATGAGCGTCCGCAAATCGGTGAGGATGCCGCGAATCAATCCGCGAATCGAATCGGGGGTGACGACTTCAGAATCCATGCCTCGGCACCGAGCAAGCTCGGTGCCGAACTCCCAACGTCGTCCCACACGCCCCTGGTCCGCCTAAAGGCGGACGCTACGGGAAGACGGAGCGTAGCCGAACGGTAGGTCCTACTTGGATATTGGCAGTTGTGCTTTGGGGGTTGGGAGTTGGGAATTGTGAGTGGCTACCGTGGGTGGCGGCTCTATATGGATCACCACGTCCGCCAATTGCGGGAACTTCGCCATCAGCTTGTCCTTGACGACGTGCGAGGTCGCATGCGCCGCTTGCAACGGCGTCTGCGGGTCGAGCCACAGGTGAAGGTCGAGAAAGACATAGTCGGCGGACCCGCGCGTCCGGATCTTTTCCGATCCGAGCACCTCCGGCACCGACTGCACCACGTCCCGCACGTCGTCTTCGGCGATGACGATTTGATCGCCCAGGATGCGAGACGCCTCCTGCGCGATGCTCCAGCATGCGTGACCGATGAAGCCGGCGACGACGATCGCGGCGAGCGGATCGAGCAGCGGAAAGCCCCACCACACGCCGAGCAGCGCACCGAGCACGGCGCCCGAGGTCAGGACATCGCTGCGCGTGTGCTTGGCATCGGCCAGCAGCACTTCGCTGTGCAGCCGCCGGCCCTGTCGCGATTCATACGACACGACCCCGATATTGATGGCGAGCGTCGTTGCCATCAGCGCGATCCCTTCCGGAAACACCCGCGGGGCGCCGCCATTCAGGAAGCGGTTGATCGAGGCCTGCAGCACTTCCACAAGCACGATGACGAGGAACAGCAGGATGGCGAGCGACGCCATCGTCTCGTACTTGCGATGGCCGTACGGGTGATTGCTGTCCGGAGGACGACGGGCGACCGATACGCCGACCAGACCAACAACGTTCGAGGCCGAGTCGGTCAGCGAGTGAAAACCGTCAGAGATGATGGAGACGGCACCTGTCGCGTAGCCGAGGACGATCTTGACGACGGCAACCGCGACGTTGAGAAAGAGGACGCGCCAGAGAACGCGCGTGACCGCGCTATAGCGATCGCTTTCCACTGATCACGAACCACGGAGTCACGGAGTCACGGAGCAGCATTTTCAAACAAAAAGAAACTCCGTGTCTCCGCGCCTCCGTGGTTTGTGAGGGTGTCAGAACACGCGAGCGTGAGGAATGGGCCACCAGCGGAGCTGGACTTTGCCGATGATGTACTTCTTCGGCACGAACCCCCAGTGACGGCTGTCGGAGCTGTTGTTGCGATGGTCGCCCATCACGAAGTAGTAGCCTTCCTGCACGACGGTGGGACCGAAGTCGTCGTGGCTGCGATACTCCGGCGGCACGAAGCTGTCGTCCATCGGCACGTCGTTGACATAGACGCGGCCGTCGGTGATGCGGACCGTGTCACCTTCTTCGGCGATGACGCGCTTGACGAATGATTTGTCCGGGTTGATCGGGTAATAGAGCATCACGATGTCGCCGCGACGCGGCGGCCCGAGCCGATACGCCAGCTTGTTG
>Ga0081539_10007248_pt1 | contig 10190 bp, 13 predicted proteins | sample TabmetS4T2R2_FD_71023 | JGI IMG/M metagenome (GOLD analysis project Ga0081539, IMG submission 71023) | Tabebuia heterophylla rhizosphere microbial communities from the University of Puerto Rico - S4T2R2 | ecosystem: Host-associated > Plants > Roots > Rhizosphere ... | reverse complement strand
CGACGCCGGCCACGATCGGCAGGTGGAGGTAGCTGTAGATGTCCCTCGCGAGCGTCGCGCGCTGGGCGCCGCTCCGTTCGCTCAGCAGCTGTGACCCTCGAATAGCGAAGAAGTCGAAGTACGCGAGCCAGAACGCCGTCGCCACGAGGAGACCGAGAACGGCGGTGACGATCACACCGGCGCCGAGGCCGGTGCCGGACGCGCCGACGCCGATCGCGACGAGCGACTCGCCGAGCGCGATGATCACGATCAGGGAGTGGCGCTCGACGAAGTGCGCCGGCTGGACGCTCCAGCCGCGCCCCCCGCCGACCAGCGGTCCGAAGTAGTCGACGGTCAGCGCCGCAACCCAGAGCAACGGCTTGAGCGAGTCCGCCGCGAACCCCGCGCCGATGATCAGCGCCGCGCCGACGATCGTCGAGGGCGCGAGCCGGAGCACGGCAGCGACCAGGTCGCGGTCGCCGCGGCCTGCGAGCGCGAACAGCGCAACGTGCATGACGCGGACGACGAGGAACGCAACGCCGAAGACGACGCCGTGGCGATCGAAGACCTCCGGGACGGCGAGCGCGGCCACGAACATCGCGGCCATCGCCGCGAGCATCGCGACGCGCACCGCACCCTCGTCCGGGTCGACGGCGTTCGTCAGCCAGGCGTAGCCCGTCCACGCCCACCACAGGGCCGCGAGGACGAGCAGCCCGTGGCCGAGCCCGGCCCACGTCGTGTCGTGCGAGAGCAGCGTCGTCACCTGCGTGAACGCGAAGACGAACACGAGGTCGAAGAAGAGCTCGAGCGGCGTGACCTGGTGCTCGTGGCCTGCGTGCTGCGGCATGTGCGGACGCTACGCGAACCCACGCTCCGTCCGTTGCTTTTCAGGCCGCCCGGAACCGCCCTATCGTCCGGACGTGAGGGACTCGCGCGGAGCCTGGGCGGTGTGGGTCGCGGCCACGCTTGCCGCGGTGCCGGCTTCGGTGACGCTCTGGTCGGTAGGCGCACAGGCGTGGTGCGGCGAAGAGATCTACGACACGCCTCCCGGCTCGACCGGCGACGCGCTCTGCAACGCGCTCGTCGAGCCGGTCGTCCCGTGGGCGCTCCTCGCCGCGATCCCGTTGCTCGTCGTCGTCGTCGGCGGGCTCGCCGGCATTCGCCGTCGCGACCGGCGCCTGTTCGTGCTGTCTCTCGGCCTGCCGTTTCTGCTGGTAGTCGTCGCGGTGATGGCGACGCTCGCGGCGTTCTGAGCGGCTCAAGGATGTCGACGTACGCCGGCGATAGCACCTGGCCGGCTGCTACGAAGGGCAGCGACCGGTGCGCGTGTAGACGAGATCGACTGTCACGACCGTCGTCGACGTCCAGCGCGCCGGGCCGGCGGCGGGAACCTTGTCGCCTGACTGCGCATCGACGATTCCGCGGCGTGTCTCCGATCCCTCGTGGTGCCCGGCCAAGCGCTTGTTGGCGCAGTTCGTGAAGGCCGATCGCGACGGAAGCTTTCCGCGTGTCGCCGGAAGCGCACCCTCGTTGTACGAGTCGTAGACATGGTGATCGGGCTCCTCCGCGAACCAGTCGAGCGCTCCGGTGGATGGACTGCGCACGAGTCCCGGCAGCATGGGGCAGTCCTTGAACAGGTACGAGAAGTTGTCGTTCCAGAACCCGCCGGCAATCTTGGCGCCGAACCCGAGGTAGCCCGGGATCTCTCGCACGCCACAATCGCCGCCGGGACCTCCGATCGGTTGGCTGTAGGTACCGCCGCAGGCCCGCAGCGGTTCGGTCTCGATCACGATCAGGCCGTGCCTCTCGGCACGCCAGGGAATCTTCTTGAACTGCGCCGGCGTCGGCATCGTCGACCCCGAGCTCATCCGCACCGCGGCGCGGACGGCGAAGCTCACTTCCTGCCTGCCCTCCCCTTCGACCCACCAGCGGACGCACGTCTCGCCGGTACGCGTGTCGGTGAGCGTGCTGTCCTGGAACGGAGCGCGCGGAAGGCTCCACGTCGTCACCATCGACCCGCGAAGGACGAGGGTGAACCGGTGCTCGCCGACGAGGCGCTCGCCGGTTGCCGACGCGGCCGCCTGACCCACGGCGGCCGCCACGAACGACGCGAGGATCGCGCCGCATCCGATCGACCTCCAACTGCGCCTCATCGCCGCAAAAAGCCTCGCCGGGTCACGCTAGTACGGCACTACTCGCGTGGCAAGGTTCCTCGACGCCAGCGCGGCGCCGGTCGCTCAGCGCACAACGAACCCGTTGAAGGGCCGACGGCGTCGCCGACGCGCTACCACTCCGCTACGAGAACGAGTTCAACCGTTCGACGAGCAGCTCCAGGAAGTCGTCGGAGCGGATCTCGACGGCGACGTGCGCGTTCGGCTCCCACTCTGCGCGTCGCCACACGTCGACGTACGTCCGCCCGCGGCTGAGCTCGCCGCCCGTGTCGATCTTCACGCCGCGGTGGAGCGTCTCGAGGAGATCGGGGCGCACGACGTGGGCGACGGCGACCGCGTCGTGGATCGGCGAGCCGTCCCAGCCGTACTGCCTGCGGTGGAACGCGCCGTAGAACTGCAGGAGCGCCCGCACCATCTCGCCCACCCGGCCCTCGAGGAGTTGCTCGTGCGCCGGCGTGAACAGCGCCTTGTGCGTCACGTCGAGGCCGACCATGGTCAGGTCGACTCCGCTTCCGAAGACACGCGCCGCCGCCTCGGGATCCGCCCAGATGTTGAACTCGGCCGCCGGCGTGACGTTTCCCTCGGCAACCGCGCCGCCCATCAGCACGATCCGTTCGGGGCGCGCCTCCGGATGCAAGGCGAGGAGGAGCGCGATGTTCGTCAGCGGCCCCGTCGGGACGAGTGTCACGGCGCCACCGCGTGCGCTGATCTGCTCGGCCAGGAAGTCCACGGCGTGCTGCTCGAGCGGCTCGCGACTCGGCGGCGGCAGATCGGGCCCGTCGAGCCCGGTCTCTCCGTGCACGTGGGCCGCGACGTACGGCTCGCGGACGAGCGGCGCCGGCGCGCCCGCGGCCACGGGTACGTCGTCCTGACCGACGAAGTCGAGGACGCGGATCGCGTTCGCCGTGGTCTTCGCCAGGGTCTGGTTGCCGGCGACCGTCGTCACGCCGAGCAGCTCGAGCTCGGGCGATGCGAGCGCAAGCAGCAGGGCGATCGCGTCGTCGTGCCCCGGGTCGCAGTCGAGCAGGATCGCCGTCGCCATCAGCGGCGGAGTATCGCGTCCACCTCGTCCGCCGTCGGGAGCGACGGTTGCGCGCCGAAGCGCGAGGCCGCGATCGCCCCCGCAGCGCAGGCGCGGCGCAGCGCTTCGTCTTCCTCCCGCCCCTCGAGCAGCGAGACGACGAGCGCAGCGGTGAAAGCATCGCCCGCGGCCGTCCCGTCGACCGCATCCACGCTCGGCGCTGCGGCCCGCGCGATCTCGAGTCCGTCCTCGAGCAGGACGGCGCCGTCCGCGCCCAACGTCAGCGCGACGAGCCCGCGCTGCGGTCCGATCACGTCGAGCTCGTACCGGTTCGCGACGACGAGATCCGCCTCGACGTCGAGCGCCCGCGCGGGCGCGGCATTCACGCAGAGCCAGTCCGCGGTGGCGCGGGCTTGTGCGATCGCGCCGTCGGGAATCTCGAGCTGACAGAGAACAGCTCCGGATACCGAAGGCGCGTCGACCTCGGCGTTCGCACCGGGGACGACGACGATCTGGTTGTCGCCGGCCTCGTCGACGAGGATCAGTGCGACCCCGGTCGGTGCGTCGACTTCACGGACGTCCAGCTCGAGCCCGCGCAGGTTGACGAGCGCCTCTGCCGCCGCCGCGTCGCTGCCGACGCAACCGATGAACCGAACCTGGGCGCCGAGCCGCGCCGCCGCGACGGCCTGGTTCGCCCCCTTTCCCCCCGGGATCCGCTCGAAGGAGGTTGCCGTCAGCGTCTCCCCCGCCCGCGGCAACCGCTCGACGCGGGCGACGAGATCGAGGTTCACGGATCCGACGACGGTGAGCTGCGGCGGCACCCGGCGATCGTAAGCCGCCCCGGCGAACCGGCCGGCCTCGGGCACGTTTCGCGCCGTCGCCAGGCGGTATGCCTCTTGTCCTTACTCGACCAAAGAAGGAGGAGAGACGTGGCTACCGCCACCGCACGCACGCGTACGAGAGGCGCTCCGTTTTGGGTGGACGTCGAGACGAAGCCGTTCTTCATGACGAGCGAGTTCGGCTTCTACGTGCTGATGACGCTCGCCTTGCTGATCACGGCGATGATCGACAACTCCGTCGATGCGCGGACCTTCTGGTTCCTCGAAGTGCCGCTGACGATCGGTTACCTCGTCAGCCGCGGTATCGCCAAGTCCGGCAGCAGAACGCCGTCGTACGACCCACGGGACGAGGCGCTCGTCCGGGCCCGCAATCGGGCCGACAACAAGGACTAACGTCGTAACCGGCGGGGCGCCCAGACTTCGCGCCCAGCAAATCCCGTTCTATTCGTGCGGGCCGAGGAGGCGCTTCTCCCGGCCGAGGTGCGCCGACCAGTCGAGGCGGTTCATCCCGGAGAAGCGACGGTATGCGGCCAGCGCGTCGCGCATCGCCTCGACGAAGCCCTCGACGCGCCGCGGTGAAAATCCCTCCTCCCACCAGAGGCCGAGCACCTCGACGCGGCCGCCGTCACGATCGATGCGCGGCTCGAACCGGCCGACGAAGCGCTCGCCGAAGAGGAGCGGGAGCACGTACCAGCCGAAACGCCGTTTTGCGGGCGGGTGAAAGAGGTCCCAGACGTAGTCGAACCCGAACAGGGACGCGAGCAGCTTGCGGTCCCAGACGAGCGGGTCGAACGGGGAGAGGAACGAGACGGACGGCGCGGCCTCGGGCGGGTTTTCGAGCAGCGGAACCTCTTCCTCGAGCACGTACCGCTTCCCGCGCACGTCCTCGACGTCGACGGCTACGAGCGCACCGCTCTCGATCAGCTGCTGCCGCAAAGCCGTTCGACCGGGATGACCAGGCCAGTCGGCGCTCGGCTTCGCCGGGCCGAGGCCGCCGAAGACGTCGCCGCCTGCGCTCGCACCGAGCAGCCCGTGCGCGCGGTAGCGCGAGTGCAGCTTGTGGCGCAGCTGGTCTGCGAGTGGGATCTCGCGCGCGAGAGCCGTGGCGGGGACGAGCCGCTCGAGCAGGTCGTAGTACCGCCGACTGCCCTCCCTTCGTGCGAGTCCCAGCACGCCGGTGTACGCAAACGCCTCGAGGACGGCGCGGACGACGTTGGTCGGCGCGCCGAACCAGTCGGTCTCGGCACCGTGTCGGCGATCGAAGTCGAGCGACGACAGCGGCCCCTGCGCGCGGATGCGCTCGAGCACGTGCTCCGCGACCTCGGGGTTCTCGTGGACGGCACGCGGCGCCTTCCAGCTCCACGGCGCCCTGAACCACGGGTACTCGGCTGTCGCCACGAACGAGAGGCCCTTGTTCACCGCTTCGAAGATCTCGCGGCGTTCGTAGAGCAAAGTGCACCACGCCGGGTCGTAATCGGCGACGCGCGCGTGGAGGACGAGGTCGTGGCTGCGCCCCGCGACTGCGATCGGGTCGTACTGCAGCGAACCGAACTTCGCAAAGAACGCCCGCACGGCGTCGATGCCGCCGGAAAGCGACCGAGCCGGGGCGAGGAAATGACGCGCCACGAGGAAGCGCCGCGCAGCCTCGGCCGTGACCTTCACGCCCGCGGACGTTAGCGGCGACGCCCGTCGAGGACGCCGTTCGCTAGCGTCCGCACCGTGAGCGTCGTCGTCGTCCTGCTCGTGGTCGTCCTCGTCCTGCTGGTCGCCGGATCGCTGATCGGTCTCGCGTTCTCCCTGCTTTGGCTCGCGCTGACCGGCCTGGTCATCGGCGCGCTCGGGCGGCTCGTGCTGCCGGGTCGTCAGGACATCAGCCTGCTCGCGACGGCCCTGATCGGGATCGCCGCGAGCCTGCTCGGCGGCATCCTGGCCAACGCCTTCGACGTCGGCGGGCTCGTCCAGTTCCTCGTGGCGGTGGCGCTCGCCGCGATCGGGGTCACGCTTTTCGCCGAGTCCGAGCAGCGGCGGCGACCGATCTAGCTATCCGAGCGGGCCGCGCTCGGACCAGATCGGGAGCGCCGCAGCCGCGCACTCCTCGAGAAACACCTGCTCCACGGCGTCGAACACGTCCGCGGAAGCGCTCTCGACATCGACGGTGCCGCGGACGACGCCGTCGACCGACACGGGCACGACGACCTCTGCACGTGTGTCGCCAAACGTCTCCAGGTAGCGCGGATCGCTCGCGACGTCGTTGGCGACGACCGTCTCCCCAGTCGCAGCTGCGACGCCGCTGAGTCCGCTGGCCCGTGGGAAGCGCGGGTGCGCCGGCGGCCCGGCGCCGCTCCAGGCGATGATCCCGATCTCCGCGTCAGTGACGTCGTAGAGGCCGACCCAGCGGTACGCGCCGGCGCTGCGGATGATCTCGGCGATCCTGCTCGCGCGCTCCTCGCGGTCGCCTCCGCCAGCGGCGACCTCCGCCAGCGCCACCGGTACCGCCGAGCGGTCGAGGGGATCGCTGAGTCCATCCGTCAACCCAGCCGCGGATGCTAGCTTCGAGCATCGCGACGAGACCCTTCGAGACGTCGATCACGCTGTCGCTCGAGCACGTGAGCGCGGAGCTCTCGCAGGCGCATCGCGAGCTCTACCCGGAACGGATCCCGGAGCAGATCCCCTTCTCGATCACGCTCCTCTACCCCTGGCTGCCTGCCGCCGTGGTGACGGACGACGACGTCGAGCAGCTGCGTTCGTTCTTCGCCCGGCGTCCACCGCTCGAGTTTGCGCTGACCCGCATCGCCGAGTTTCCGGACGTCGTCGCGTACGCCGTCCCTGAGCCCGAAGACGGACTGCGGGCGACGATGCGTGCGCTTTGGGCGCTGTACCCGCAGTGCCCGCCCTACGGCCGCCCCGGCTCCGATCCGCCGCCGCACGCGACGCTCACGCGCTACGCGAACCCGATCAACGCGACGTTCGAGCAGGCGAAGGCGCGCGTCGAGCCGCTGCTGCCCGTGCACTGTGTCGTCCGTGAGGCAACCCTGCAGGAGGAGTACGAGCTCGACCGCATGCGCGTGCGCGACACGTTTCCGTTCGGTGGTTAGCGTTCGCGTTCGCGGAGCCGTGTGTCAGGTCTTGCACGTCGCCGGCGCGACGCGCGCGCCTCGGCCTGCCTTCGCGCTGATGCTTCCTGCCATTCCCTCGCCGCCGTCACCAGTTGGTGCACAGCGTAGACCGCGAGCTTGCTCAGGAACGCTGCGAAGGCGAACAGCGTCGCCGCAACGATCATCAGCACGGTGAACGCGACGTCGGCGACGCGGCGAGCGACGACGGTCGCACCGCCGACAAGCGACACCGCAACAGGTACGGCCCGTGACCGCGCGGTCGCCAGCGCGCGGCTGCGCGCGCGATCGGGTGCCGTCTCCGGACGAGCGCCCTCGATCGTGATCAGCCGGGCAGCGGGAACGACCGCGGCGACGTCGGCGACCGGGACCCTCTGTCGCCGCAACGCGCGGCGCACCACCAGTACCTCGGGTCGCTGCGCGTCGGACGTCCCCTCGACCTGCTCGACCGTTCCCTTGACGCCGCCGTCGACGCGGAACCCCTCGCATTGCGCGAGCCAGTAGCGTGCGACGGGGCTCGATCTCTCGAAGCTGCGGTCTGTCCGGGGCCGAACCGAAATAGCCACCCACCCCCTCGGTGTCGGCGAGCGCGGGAGCGCCGCGCTCGGTCAGCTGGCATCCGCTCTCCTCCGGAACTCTCGCAAAACGCTCCGGACGGCGGCGGCTCGGCAGACGCACCAGTTGAGAAGTCCCTGGAAGTGCGCGACTTTTCGGCGGAGTCAGAGGGCTTGAGCGGCTCGCTCAGGAAGCGCGGGCGGTCGTTCACGCCACCAGATCAGCGTCGGAAGGAGAAGCAGGTAGACCACTCCGATCACGAGCTGGGCTGACGCGAGCCCGACAGAGGCCAAGCCGACGGCGACCAATGTCCTCGAGAAGGGATAGCCGCGAAGCCCGGCAATCGCGCCTGCCGTGATCAACGCACCCGTAACGGCTGCGAATCCGCCGACCCAGTACATGACCGAATCGAAGTCGAATGCCCAAACGGACTCGTCGTCCTCTTCGGGTGCGGCCGCACCGAGGATCAAGAGAAGGCCGAGGAGGAGCGGCACGAGTCCCGCCACGAGGTACACGATCCCGAGGCCCTTCCGCCGGCGGTGACGACGCGACGGCGCGGGAACGAGCGGAGTCGAATCGCTCACGAGGTGTTCGTACCGCGCGGCCGCGCCCATTGCAAGCGCGCTTCGCTTCGCGGGGCCTTACGTTGCCGCGGCTACTCGGACATGACGCCGAGCTGCTGCATGAAGCTCAGCTGATCCATGCTCAGCCAGTGTTCGATGATCTGGCCGTCGCGCACACGCATGATGTCGACGTACTGAATCGAGACACGGTTGCCCGTGGGCGGGATGCCGTTCAGCTCACCCGTATGCGTCCCGTTGAAGGTCTTCTTCGTAACGACCCGATCGCCCTCGGCGATCATGTCTTCGATCGTCACGTAAGAGTCGGGGAAGGCGTCGATGAAGGCGCTGAGGAAAAGCTTCCCGCCCGCCTTGTCACTCGGGACGCCGGGCGGCGCGCTCAGATTCACGAAGTCGGAAGCGTTCAGCTCGTCGAACGTCTCCCAGTTCTTCTGGTTCTGCACCTCTTCGACAAAGCGACGGATGACCGCCTTGTTCCGTTCCGTTTCGCTTTGCTGTGCCACAGCTGCCTCCTGTCTGCCGTCCGCCGGATCGGTTACACTCCGCTGTAATCGATACAGGAGTATGTAGCTAAAAGTGGCCGGTGTCAAGAAAGCGCGTCGCTACGACTCGAGCAGCCGCGTCGCGCAGGCGCTCCGCAATCGCGCCGCGATTCTCGACGCGGCAGAACGGCAGTTCCTCGACGCCGGCTACGCCGCTACGACCGTCTCCTCGATCGCACGGGAAGCGGGCGTCTCGGTGGAGACGGTGTACAAGGCGTTCGGCGGTAAGGCCGAGCTCGTGCGCGCGATCTACGAGCGGGGCCTCATCGGCCGCAAACAAGCCAGCGTGTACGAGCGCTCGGACACGATGCGCGAGCACGAGACGAACCCGGCGATCATCCTTCGCTACTGGGCCGGCCTCATCGCTGAGCTCGCCCCGGACGTCGGTCCCATCCGGCTGCTGATGCGTTCGGCTGCCGCAGATGATCCGAACGTCGCCGAAGTGCTCGAGAACAGTGACCGGGAGCGGGTGCAGCGGATGCGCCACAACGCACGGTTCCTCGCGAAGCGAGGCTATTTGCGCACCGGCGTGACGGCAACCGAGGCCGCGGACGTGCTCTGGACCTGCACCTCCGCCGAGCTCTACGAGCTTCTCGTCCTGCGCCGCGGATGGTCGCTTCGGCGTTTCGAGCGTTTCATCGGCGACCTGCTCGTGGCCGCGCTTCTCCCGCCCGAGCCGACCTCGCACTGAGACGCGTCTACGAGCTGAGTTTCAAGACGCCGCGGCCCGGCCCGGTGTGACGAGGCCGACCTCGTACGCGAGAGCGACGAGTTGAGCGCGATCGTGGCAATCGAGCTTGGCGAGGATGCGAGCGACATGCGTCTTGGCGGTGAGCGGGCTGATCACGAGCCGGCGCGCGATGTCGCCGTTGCTGAGACCGGCGGCGACGAGCCGGAGAATCTCGCGCTCGCGCGCGGTGAGCTCGTCGAGCTGCGCCGGAGCCGTCTGCGGGTCGGGGCGGGCAGCGAACTCGGCGATCAGCCGTCGTGTGACCGACGGTGCGAGCAGGGCTTCGCCGCCGGCAACCACCCGGATCGCCTGGAGCAGCTCCGTCGGGCCGACGTCCTTGAGCAGGAACGCGCTGGCCCCCGCCCGGAGCGCCGCGTACACGTACTCGTCGAGGTCAAAGGTCGTGAGCACGAGCACGCGCGTTCCGGCGAGGCTCGGGTCGGAACAGATCAACCTCGTCGCCTCGAGCCCGTCCAGCACCGGCATCCGGATGTCCATCAGCACGACGTGCGGGAAGACTCGTCGGCTGACGTCGATCGCCTCGCGGCCGTTGCCGGCTTCGCCCACGATCTCCATTTCGTCCTCGGCGGCGATCAGTGCCGCAAAGCCGGCCCGTACGGATGCCTGGTCGTCGGCGACGAGAACGCGGATCATTCGGT
>Ga0081539_10007247_pt1 | contig 10190 bp, 9 predicted proteins | sample TabmetS4T2R2_FD_71023 | JGI IMG/M metagenome (GOLD analysis project Ga0081539, IMG submission 71023) | Tabebuia heterophylla rhizosphere microbial communities from the University of Puerto Rico - S4T2R2 | ecosystem: Host-associated > Plants > Roots > Rhizosphere ... | reverse complement strand
GCTCTCGGGAAGCCGGGAGCCCCTGCCTCACATGAACATGATGCGATCGCGGCAGTGCAGGTCGTTCGGATCGAAGTATTTTGCCGCCCAGGCGTCCGTCGTGCCCAGATGCCATCCCGCCTGCGCGGCGGCAGTACGCTTGTCGGCGGGCGGCGGGACGGCGTGCGTCCTTGGCCCTGCGGCCTTGGGGGCCTTGGCCATGTTATCGAGGAAGTTGAAGTGATCGATCAGGGCCAGCGCCTCGATGACGAAGGCGGTGGTAACCGCATCGTCATGGATGGCCAGCAGGTTGTCGCCATTCACCTGCTCACCGGTCAGCGCCAGGTTCGATGAACCGCAATAGACCACCGGATCGGCACCGCCGAACCCGCAAACCACGAACTTGTGGTGCACCTGATGCCCGGAGCCCACGCTCGGGACCTGGCTGAAGGGCGGCGGCAGCTGCGTATTGCCGGGCTTGCCCGTCACCAGCACACCGGTCGTGCTCCCGACCGGATAATAAGCGATACCCTCGGGGCTGTCGGAGATCCCATAGCTGTACAGGTCCGGGTTTGCGTGGAGCCGGTTCAGCGCCTCATAGACCGGGTTCTTCACCTTGCCGGTGCTGCGAAGCTCCATCACCGCAAAGAAGACATTGCCCTTGTTGTCGGCTTCGGCCTGGCACCGCTTGACGATCTCGTCGAGCCGCGCCTCCGCCACCTGCTTTGGATGCGGCGAGAAGGTCACATCCAGCTTGGGGATGGCGCCAGTGGCGGCGAAGGAGAAGGTCTTTGCGGCAAGCTGGCTCTTCACGAACGCGGACTGGCTCGCCCCATCATTGAAGGCTTCCTGGAACACCTTGGCATAGAGGCCAGCGATCTCGGTATCGTCGACGACAAGGACGTGATTGGAATTCACGTACAGGCCGGTGACCGAGAAATTGGTCGATCCGGTGAGGACGATTTTCGCCTTATCGCCTTCATAATAGACGATCACCTTGTCATGCGCGAACCGCCCGAACTTGCCGCGCTTGAAATTTGCCGCGCCGGCCGCCTCGGTGAACTGCTCGGCGAACTCATCCTCCGGAGTCGGATCGGACGGATCATGATGGAGATCGGCATTGTCGAGGAGCATCCGCGCCTTTCCCGCCTTGCCCAGCTTCAGCAGCCGGTCGACGAAGTCGGGCTCATTCAGATCGTAAGCGAAGACGTCGATCTTCGCGTCGGGCGTCGCCTCGGCACGGTCGAGCAGCTCGAAGACGCGATCGCGCGCGGTGAAGCCGAGCCACGCATATTGCTGGGCATAGGTGAAGGGATGGCCGGCAGGATCCTTGCCGGCGATCTGGCTCGTATCATAGTTGAGCGGCCCGTTTTTCGGACGGGTCGGCAGCTGGTGGCCGAAGTGCCGGACGAAGGCCTGGCTCTGAACGAAGCCGCGAGTGAAGCCGAGCTTGAACCGGCCGGTGTCGAACGGCTTGACGGGCACGGTGACCGTGACTCCCGCCGCGGGATCGAGCGGCAGCATGTGCTGGTCCTGGTCGAAGTAGCGCGGCGTGACGGTATAGCTGTAATCGGTGAAGGGCGGCTCCAGGCCCTGGTGATCAAGGCCAGGGACATGGAGCCAGCGGAACTTGTGGATCGGCGCATTGGCCGTCGAGAAGGACGGCTCGCCGGCCACCTGCGCATGGTCGGCGGGATTTTCGAAGCTGAGATTGTTCCACAAATAATAGGACGGATGCCCTTTGGGCTCGACCTGGATCGTAAAGCCCGCCAGATTCTTGCGGCCGTCGGTCTCGAGGTTGAAGGCGAGAAGCGTCTTGGCATCGCCCGGATATGCCGCCACCGAAAGCACGTCGTTACTTTTGATTTCTTTTGTCATCTGCGCCTCCTGCGATCGACTCGATGCTAGGCATGACCTGTGACAATCTGATGCAAGTTAAACCTTGGCTTTATTGTTGCAAGATGCAAGTAATCGTGGTCCAAATTGATCCATTTAGTCGCGCGCGGTGACCGCCCGCCCGCCCGCAAGTGATGAAATCGCAATTGCAACGGACGAGATGAGTTGGGATTGCCGCAAGGATGTTGCCAATTGAGTCAGCCATGCCCAGACCTCCTCGATTCGGCGGCCGCCCATGACCAAAGCTTCGCGCGCTCCGGCGGAGCGGCGGAGGCGGCGCACGACTCCGTTCGAAAGCGTGGCCCTGGTCCTGCAGGGCGGCGGAGCGCTCGGCGCCTATCAGGCGGGCGTCTATGAAGCCCTGGTCGAGCATGGCGTCGAGCCGACTTGGATCTCCGGCATTTCGATCGGTGCGATCAACAGCGCCATCATTGCCGGCAATCCCCCTGAACTGCGGATCGAGCGGCTTCGGCAATTCTGGGAACTCGTCGGCGACCATGGTGACGGAGGGATTGGCGATTGGTGGACCGACATGTTCACCGGCGACATGGCGCGCGCCTGGGTCAACCAGGCGCTCGCGGCGGAGTATATGCTCAAGGGCGTGCCCGGCTTCTTCGCGCCGCGTTTGCCTCCGCCCTATCTCGCGCCAAAAGGCAGCGCCGCAGCCACGAGCTGGTACGATACATCGGCATTGAGGATGACGATCGAGCGGCTGGTCGACTTCGATCGGATCAACGCTCGCACCACCCGCTTCAGCGTGGGGGCCGTCAACATCGGCACGGGCAATTTTGCCTATTTCGACAATGAGTCGGACACGATCCTGCCCGAGCATATCATGGCCAGCGGCGCGCTGCCCCCGGCGTTCCCGCCGGTCGCCATCGATGGCGAATATTATTGGGACGGCGGACTTGTCTCGAACACGCCTCTGGACTGGGTCCTGTCGGCGCCCTCCACGCTCGATACGCTGATCTTTCAGGTCGACCTGTGGAGCGCGCGGGGAGCGATGCCGCGCGACCTTGGCGAAGTGGCCGAGCGCATGAAGGAAATCCAATATTCCAGCCGCACCCGCGCCGCGACCGACCAGTTTCGCAGGACGCACAGATTGCGCGCCGCGCTCACCGACCTGCTGCCACGATTGCCGGAAGAGCTGAAGGCGCTTCCCCAGGCACAGATCCTGGCCGAAGCGGCCGATCCGGCCCGCTATGGCATCGTCCAGCTCATCTACCAGTCCCCGGCGTACGAGGATGAGGCAAAGGATTTTCAATTTTCCCGCCGCACGATGGAGCAGCATTGGCATGCGGGGCACAGCGATGCCGTCAAATCGCTGAGCCACTCCGAGGTGCTGGAGCTTCCGAGCCGCGCGGAAGGGATTCAAGTCTACGATTTCACCACGCCCAAGGCGAAACGGGCCGCCCCATCAAAAAAGCGCGTACGATGATCTGCTAGCTGACCCCATTGCGAATTCAGACTATTATTGATGGTGCTAGAGACACAGGGAAGGCCGGGATGGCCGCCGGGATCCCCGAAAAGCACGCCCGCTTCGTGGAAGCGCCCAGGGTGCTCCGCATGTTTCCCTCATTTGTCTGGAAGGCGGATCTGGCGCCGGAGGTTCACCAGCGATTGAACGACGATATTGTCGGGGCGCTCCATCGCATGCGAAGCGACGCTCCCGCGCTTGCGCCCGGCCAGGCCTGGCAGTCGGATCAGGCGCTGCACAAAGGTGTCGAGTTCCGCGACCTGGTCTCCTGCATCAACGATGCTGTGGACGGCGTGCTGGAGTATCTCAAGCTTGGCTATCGGACGTTCGAGATAACCGGGCTTTGGGCGAATATCATCATGCCGGGCGCGCAGCACAAGATGCATTGCCATCCCAACAACTTCCTGAGCGGTGTCTATTATGTGGCGACCGATGCGGGGGCCGACACCATCAACTTCCACGATCCCCGATCGCAGACCGGCATCATCCGGCCGCCCGTGACCGAGCTTACCGCCGAAAATACCGATGAAGTTGTCGTGACGGTGAGCAACGGCACCCTTCTCCTGTTCCCGGCCTGGCTGCCCCACTCGGTCGATGCCAACAGGAGCGAGGGGGCGAGAATAAGCCTCAGCTTCAACGTCATGTTCACTGCCTACACGGCCGAACTGAGCAAGCCGCTGTGGTAGGAGCAAGCCGCGAGCTGGATCTTACTCGGGCGACGATCGGAGAGCGCAGCTCGCTATAGCGAGCGAAGCAGGATGGTGCCCAGGGGCGGAATCGAACCACCGACACCGTGATTTTCAGTCACGTGCTCTACCAACTGAGCTACCTGGGCACGTCCGCGGCCGCGGAAGTGAAGCGGCGCTATAGAGGCGGGCAGCCTTCGCTGTCCAGAGACTTAGCCATCCTCCTCGCGCGCGGCGGCGATCTGCTCCTCCTCGGCCGGCTGGCCCGGCACGCGATAGGCATCGCCGAGCCAGTTGAGCAGGTCGCGGTCACGGCAGCCCTGGCTGCAGAAGGGCGCGTGGATGGCGACCGTGGGCTTGCCGCACAGCGGGCAGGCGTGACGGCGCTTCGCGTCAGTTGTGGGCGGCCTGGACATGTCCTGCGGATATGGCGAGGGAGCTGTCGGGGCGCAAGACGACCGGGGCGCCGGTGCGGCGCTCCAGTTCCTGGCGCCAATCCTCGCGAGTGGCCTGGAGCACGACGGGCGCGGCCGTGATTGTACGCTCGCCCGAACCGCCGGTGCGCTCGGCACGGCGGAGCAGAGCGCGGGCGGCAGCGGCGATCGGATCGCCTTGCAGCAGCTCGGGGAGCGACGCGCGCTCGCGCTTGCGAATGATCTGGACAAAGCCGAAGCCATTGACGGCGGTGCGCTCGAACGGTTGCGGAAGCACTGCGTCGAGGGCGGCAGCGGCGGCCTGGCGGTCGGCCCGGGACGGCAGGGTAGGCAGATCGATTCCGATCGAACCGGTGACGCCGAGGCGGCGGATGGCTTGACCGGCCGCTCGCGCGCCTTCGACCGCCAAGGCGGCGGGCGGGAGAAAACCGTCCACGTCGAACAGGGTCATCGCCGGCGTCAGGCTGATCCGCAAGCCGCCACCTTCGAACGCAATCTCGCCGGTTGCCGCCTGCTCGAGCAGCTCGGACCAGCCGGCCTGCTCGAACTGATCTTCGCGGACCGGCCGGGCATCGCTGACGGCAATGCCGCTGGCGGCAAGGCGCTCACGCAAGGACGGCCCCCGGCGCAGTGAAAGGTCGCTGGCACGAACCTTTGCAAGCTTGGCACGGCCCGCTTCCGGGATCGATTCACGCACCACTTCGACGGCAAGCGCCTGTCCCTCTGTCAGCTCCGCGGGCAGAGGCTCCAGCAACGCTTCTTCGCCGCTCGAGAGCCGGACGATGCCCCGCCGGCCAGGAATGACGATCGAGGCCAGCCTGCCCTCGACGACTGCCCCGACCTTCAGCCCAGCCGGCAGCTCGATCGTGGCCTCCACCAACGCACCATTCTCGATCAGTATGGCCCGGTTCTCGCCGATGCCGGCTTCGTAGATCCAGCTAGGCATGGGAGCGGATCCCGGCGCTTTCGAGCAGCGCGCGCGTTTCGTGGAGCGGGAGGCCGACCACCCCGGACCAGCTGCCGGACAGGAAGCGGATCAGCGCTTCGGCGCGGCCCTGGATGGCATAGCCGCCGGCCTTCCCATGCCACTCGTTGCCTGCGATGTAGGATTCGATTTCCTGCGGCGACAGACGCTTGAAAGTGACGATGCTGGTCGAAAGGCGATGGCGCGCCTTCCCTTCGGCATCGATCAGTGTCACCGCGGAATGGACGCGGTGGCGACGGCCCGACAGGAGCACAAGACAGTCCCGCGCCTGCTGCGCCGTCTCTGCTTTGGGAAGGATGCGGCGGCCGACCGCAACGACCGTGTCGGCGGCCAAAGTGACGCTGCCCGGCGTTGCGACCGCAGCGGCCTTCTCCGCCGCGACGCGGACGGCATGGGCAATCGGCAGCTCGCCGCGATGGGGCGTCTCATCGACCTCGGCGGGTATGACGGCATCGGGGATGATGCCGATGCGGGCGAGCAAGTCCAGACGGCGCGGGCTGGCGGAGGCGAGGATGAGCCGCGGCATGGCGCAGGCCCGCGGTTACTTGAAACGGTAGGTAATCCGACCCTTGGTCAGATCGTAGGGAGTAAGCTCGACGAGGACCTCGTCGCCGACCAGGACGCGGATGCGGTTCTTGCGCATCTTGCCGGCGGTGTGGCCCAGAATCTCATGGTCATTTTCCAGGCGCACGCGGAACATCGCATTGGGCAGCAGCTCGACCACCGTGCCCCGCATTTCGAGAAGTTCTTCCTTGGCCATCCGTATCCTTTGGCGCGAATTTGCGCGTCCGCTTACCTGCTTCCATAAAGAATGGAAAGAAAAAGGCCCGCCCGCATTGCTGCAGACGGGCCTTACAGAACCAGCACCAAATCGATCAGCCGGCGACCTGGCCCGCAGCGAGGGCGGCGAGCAGCAGCAGGGCAACGATATTGGTGATCTTGATCATCGGGTTGACGGCCGGACCGGCGGTATCCTTGTAGGGATCGCCGACCGTATCGCCGGTCACCGCGGCCTTATGGGCTTCGGAGCCCTTGCCGCCGTGATTGCCGTCCTCGATATACTTCTTGGCATTGTCCCAGGCCCCGCCACCGCTGGTCATCGAGATGGCGACGAACAGGCCGGAGACGATCACACCGAGCAGCAGCGCGCCGAGCGCGGCAAAGCCGTTGGCCTGGCCCGCGACGAGGGTGATCAGGAAATAGACCAGGACCGGGGCCAGCACCGGCAGCAGCGACGGGATGATCATTTCCTTGATCGCCGCCTTGGTGACCAGATCGACGGTGCGGGCATAATCGGGGCGGCTGGTGCCCTGCATGATGCCAGGATTGTCGCGGAACTGGCCGCGGACCTCCTCGACCACCGCACCGCCCGCGCGACCGACCGCAGTCATGCCCATCGCCCCGAACAGATAGGGGAGCAGGGCGCCGAGCAGCAGGCCGACGATCACATAGGGATTGGAGAGCGTGAAATCGACCGGCACGCCGGGGAAGAACTCGGTTAGATCGGTCGTATAGGCGCCGAACAGCACCAAAGCGGCCAGACCGGCCGAGCCGATCGCGTAACCCTTGGTCACCGCCTTGGTGGTATTGCCGACCGCGTCGAGCGCATCGGTGCGGACGCGCACGGCATCCTCCAGCCCCGCCATTTCGGCGATGCCGCCGGCATTGTCGGTGACCGGACCATAGGCGTCGAGCGCGACGACCATGCCGGCCAGCGCAAGCATGGCGGTGGCGCCAAAGGCGATGCCGATCAGCCCGGCGAGCTGATAGGCAACGACGATGCCGATGCAGATCACCAGCGCCGGCAAGGCGGTCGCCTCGAGGCTGATCGCCAGACCCTGGATGACGTTGGTGCCGTGGCCGGTCACCGACGCCTTGGCGATCGACTGAACCGGGCGGAAGTTCGTGCCGGTATAATATTCGGTGATCCAGACGATGAGGCCCGTCACGGCCAGCCCCACGAGCATGCACCAGAACAGGTCCATGCCGGTGAAGCTGTCGGGGCCCGCGGCGCCGGATGAGGCGGACTGAACGGTTCCGATCACCGCATTCATGTCGCCCTGCAGCACCCAATAGGTGGCGCCATAGAGCGCCGGGACGGACAGAACGGCGGTGACGAGAAAGCCCTTGTACAGCGCGCCCATGATCGACTGCTTGGCGCCAAGCCGCACGAAATAAGTGCCGATGATCGAAGTGACGATGCACACGCCGCCGATCAGCAGCGGCAGCGACATCAACTCCAACAGATTGCCGGCGGCGCGCAGCAGCAGGGCGATCAGCACCATGGTGGCACCGACCGTCACCACATAGGTTTCGAACAGATCGGCAGCCATGCCCGCGCAGTCACCGACATTGTCGCCGACGTTATCGGCGATCACGGCCGGATTGCGGGGATCGTCCTCGGGAATGCCGGCCTCGACCTTGCCGACCAGATCGGCGCCGACGTCCGCAGCCTTGGTGAAGATGCCGCCGCCAAGACGGGCGAAGATCGAGATCAGCGAGGCGCCGAAGGCAAGCGCGGTCAGCGCACGCACGACCTCGCGACTGGCAGGATCGGCGTGCAGGACATGGACCAGCACGTAGAAGAACACCGAAATGGCAAGCAGAGCCAGACCGGCGACGAGCAGGCCGGTAATGGCGCCCGCGCGAAAGGCGATCGTGAGGCCGCGCTGCAGGCTGCTGCGCGCTGCCTCGGCGGTGCGCACATTGGCACGCACCGAAATGTTCATGCCGATGAATCCGGCCGCACCGGACAGGATCGCGCCCACTGCGAAGCCCACTGCGGAACGAACGCCGAGGAAATAGAGGACCACGGCCGCGACGACCACGCCGACGATTGCGATGGTGGTATATTGCCGGCCGAGATAGGCCTTGGCGCCTTCCTGGATCGCACCCGCGATCTCGACCATCCGCTCGTTTCCGGCGGACGAAGCCAGCACCTGGCGGCTCGTGATAAATCCGTACAGCACGGCAATTATGCCGCAGGCTATCGCGACGAGCACGATATTCATGTTTTTTCCTTCCCCTGATTCTTGGCCGTTCGGGCACAGGACAGGGCGCGCCGCAGCGGACGCGCCAGCATTTCGCGCGCCCTCTTAGGGGGCAGTTGCAGGAGATTCAACCGCGTTCAGCGCGCGTGTTCGAAGCCGAGCCGTCGCGGCAACGGCACATCCTGGCCGGCATCGACGAGGCGCAGGCCGGAACCCGCTTGAATCAGGCCGATTCGGCTGATGGGAAGACCGATTCCGTCGCTGAGTGCGAGAATCTCGGCGGCGTGCTCGTGCGGCGCCGTGAACAGCAGCTCATAATCGTCGCCGGCGGTGGCGGCGGCAAGCCGGGCCGCGCGGTCCTCGCCGGCGAAATCGAGATAAGCCTGCGACAAGGGCAGACGATCCAGCTCGATGACCGCAGCGACCTGGCTGGCGTCGGCGAGGCGCCGTGCGTCGATCAGCACGCCGTCGGAGACATCCATCATGGCGGTGACGAGCGGAGCCAGCCGCTGTCCGGCCTCGACACGCGGCATCGGCGCGCGATAGCGCTCGAGCAAAGCGGCGGGTCCATCGCGGCCCCTGGCGATGGCGAGGCCCGCACCGGCGTCGCCGATCGTACCGGTGAGCCAGAGCACGTCACCTGGAGCGGCACCGGACCGCGACGGCACGACGGATTCGGCGGCGCCGATCGCGGTCATCCCCAGACTGCGCGACGCACCTGCCGGGGCTGCGACCGTGTCTCCGCCAAGCAGGGCGATGTCGAATGCGCGCAGCGCCCGGCCGAGGCCTTCGACAAAGCGCGCATCCCACTCATCTGCCTGGGCGAGGCAGTAGCCGAGCAGGACCGCCAGCGGGCGGGCGCCCTTGCCGGCCAGATCGGACAGGTTCACCGCCAGCAGCTTCCAGGCGACGTCCTCGGGCGGATCGTCGGGCAGGAAATGCACGCCTTCGACCAGCATGTCGTGGGTGAAGACCAGACGCTCGCCGCCGGCCTCGACCACCGCCGCATCGTCGAGCAGCCCCCGCGCCGCCGGGTCGGTGGCGAAGCGCCGCAGGGCGGAAATCAGGTCGGATTCGCGGGTCATGGCGCTTGCAACAATTCTCTGCCCGTTCGGCCTGAGCTTGTCGAAGGCCCATCCTTCTTCGCATGCAAGGAAAAAGATCGGGCTTCGACAGGCTCGGCCCGAACGGACAGCTTCAGCCCCGCACGTCCTTTGCGATCGCGTCGAGAAGGGCGTTCACGAAGGCCGAGTCCTTCTTGTCGTAGAAGGCATGGGCGACATCGAGATATTCGGAGACCACGGTGGGCGTGGGGACGTCGATGCGGGCGAGCAGCTCGTAGGTGCCGGCCCGCAGAATCTGGCGCATCGGACGATCCAGTCGCTCCAGGACCCAGCCTTGCGCCAGCTTGCCGGCGATCAGGCCGTCGATCTCCTCCTCGCGCGCGTCGACGCCGGTGACGATGTCGTCGAAGAAATCGACCTCCGCCTCCGCATATTCGACCTCCTCGATCGTCGCGCCGAGCCGGTGGTGATGGAATTCGTGCAGCAGCGTCGGCAGCGGCGTCCCTTCCATGTCCCGCTGGTAAAGCGCCTGCACTGCAGCAAGGCGCGCCGCGGAACGGGAACGAGAACGGGCGGATGCCTGCGGCATCGCTGCGCCATAGCGAAGCGATTTCCACCGGTCCACTGGCGCAGCGGCATTCCCTTCGGGTCGGAAAGTTAACATTATTTTAGAGGGACA
>Ga0081539_10007246_pt1 | contig 10191 bp, 8 predicted proteins | sample TabmetS4T2R2_FD_71023 | JGI IMG/M metagenome (GOLD analysis project Ga0081539, IMG submission 71023) | Tabebuia heterophylla rhizosphere microbial communities from the University of Puerto Rico - S4T2R2 | ecosystem: Host-associated > Plants > Roots > Rhizosphere ... | reverse complement strand
ACGCCGCTACGTTCATACGCTCGCATCTCACCATGACACTTGGGGCAGGTCATTTGCATCTCACACACGGTACAAGGCCGGGTCACCCCGGGAAGCCGCCTCTGCCGTGTGCCCGCTGAGTGCCGGAGACCAGGCCAGGAACGCGACCGGATACAGCAGATACCCGAATCGGGTCGTCGGCATGAGCAGGATCGCGGCGAGCAGCCCGTACCCGCAGAAGAGCGCTGCGGTCGCGGCCGTGCGCGGCGGGCGGCGCAGGAGCACGGCGACGATGGTTCCGGCAGCCGCGAGCAGCAGCGCGGCGGCGACGTACCGACCACCGGGGATGGACGTGGAGATCAGATATCCGGGAAGCGGAGACTGGGCCGGGCTGCGCGCGCTTCCGTGGCCGAGCGGGAACCGGATCACGTTCTCCATCACCGCGTCGCCGCTGATCAGGCTTGAAGGAATCAGCGCGGCGACCGGAAGGCCGAGCGCTCCGGGCAGGAAGCGGCGGCCGCGGCGAGTCGCGACAGCCAGCACCACGAGCACCGCCACGACCGGGAACGCAAACAGCTTGAGTGCAGCGGCCGCGCCGGCCGCGACCCCGGCGGCGCCGTACCGGTCGGTCGCGCACCACGCCAGTGCCAGCAGGCACAATGCCAGAACCGGCAGGTCATCCCCGCCGGTGGCCAATGTGAGCGCGCAGATCGGGAACACGGTGGCGAACTGCAGGGCGCGTATCAGAGCGGCATCGCCCGGCCGTAGCGCCCGCACCGCCACCAGCAATGCCGCCGCCGTCACCGCCGCGAACCACACCCGGGCGTCCGTCCACCAGATGTCCCCAGCGAACGCGCGAGGTAGCCCGAATACGGCCATTCCAGGCTGATACGGAGCGTATCCCAGGAGCCGCGCCTCGGACGGCAGCGCAGCGATGCCGACCGCTCCGAGGTATGGCGTGCCGGTGTGCAGCAGGCGTTCGCCCATCTGCTCGACCACGAGCACCTCTTCCTGTGCCCGGTCGGTACGGCCGCCGGCCCGTTGTACCGCCTCGATGACCAGCGGAAGCAGCGCGCAGCCCGCCCATACCGTCCAGGTCCACGCCAATCGCCCGACGGGCCGCCGCATCGCCAGCTGCATTCCCACGAACAGGAATGCCCCGAGGTACGCCCACACCGCGAGCAGGCCCCATCCGCGGTGTGGCGCCAGCGTCGATGCCAGCCCGGTGATCAGGGCGAAAGCCGCCGACAGGAGGTATAGCACGGCATCCGCTGCCAGTCCGTTCGCAGCGCGGTCGGCTCGGCTGAGCAGCCGGCCGGCGCGGGAGGTCACGCGGGCAAGTGTGGCAGAGTTGACCGGCCGTTCCCCGACGACCTGCGGCGGGGCATCCGGACGACCGAGCCGGCATCGTGCAACGCGCCGGCCAATACGCCAGGCCGGCCGCCCGATCCGCGCTGCAGGGTGGCCAACATCCGCTCGGTCCGCATCGGGCGCGCGAACAGGTGCCCCTGTCCGGCCGCGCACCCCAGGTCCCACAGGGCATGCCGCTGCGGTTCACTTTCCACACCCTCGGCGATCACCGTGAGGTGCAGGTTGCGCGCCAGATCGACTGTGGATCGGATGACCGCGGTGGCCTCGGACGACGTCTCCAGCTTGCTGACGAACTCACGGTCGATCTTGAGCTCGTGCACCGGAATGCGGGAGAGCACGGACAGCGAGGAGACGCCCGTACCGAAGTCGTCAAGCGCCAGTCGTACACCGGCGTCGCGCAGCTCAGCGAGCGCGCGCGCCACCACCTCAAGCTGGCTCAAGGTGAGCGTCTCGGTCAGCTCCAGCACCAGCCGGTCGGCTGGAACGTCATGAGTCGCGAGCCGGGACAGCACTGCCGCCGGGAAGGCGGGATCGAGCAAGCTGCGGGGCGACACGTTTACGGCGACGGGTAGATCGAACCCCGCATCCCGCCACGTGCCCAGGGCCGCGAGGGATTCCTCGAGCACGGCGTCGGCGAACGCCGGCAGCTGCCCAGACCGTTCGACCGTCTCGAGGAACTGCATCGGCGTCAGGTTGCCGTGGTCCGGGTGATGCCAGCGTGCCAGCGCCTCGGCCGAGATGACCTCGCCGGTGCCGAGATCAACGATCGGCTGGAAGTCGACGAAGAACTCGTGCTCGGCGACCGCACGCCGTAGCTCGCCGCCGAGCATGAGCCGGCCGACGTCGGCGGTGTCACGGGAGTGGGCGTACGTCGCGGTACGCTGGCCTGACCGCTTGGCCTGATACATCGCCACGTCCGCGCGACGCAGCAACTCATCGACGCCGCCGGTGCCGGGCGCGAGCGCGATGCCCCCGGCCGCCTCCACGCTGAGCTGCATGCCGTCGACCTCGATGATGTGCTCCAACTGGGCCAGCATGATGTCGGCGCGGTGCGCGGCGATGGCCGGGGTGGGCAGTTCGGTGAGCAGGATCGCGAATTCGTCACCGCCCAGGCGCGCCACGATGTCACCCGGCTCGGCGGCCACCCGCAGTCGCTTCGCGACCTCGCACAACACCTCGTCGCCGGCGGCGTGGCCGAGCGTGTCGTTGATCTCCTTGAAGTGGTTGAGGTCGATGAGCAGCAACGCCAGCATGCCGTTGGTCGTGCCGGCGTCGAACATCGCGGTGGTCCGGTCGAAAAGCTGGCGGCGATTGGGCAGGCCGGTGAGCGGGTCATGCGCGGCGGCGTGCGCGTTCTCAGCCGAGATGCGCGCGAGCTCGGCGTACGCCGACGCGTTGCGGATGGCGGTGTACAGCGCCGAGGCGAACGTCTTGAGCTTGAATTCCTCGGTGTCCTTCAGCCTCACCGAGTTGCGGAAGCGCAAGCGCAGCTCGCCGAGGGGGTGACTGCCGTCGTGGCCGGCCAGCGGAGCGGAGATGGGTGCGCCTCGCCGGGGTGGCGCGTCCCCTGGCGGCCCGTCATAGGTGACGCTCACCGCCGTGCCTCGGACCAGCCGGTCCGTACCCTCGAGCCGGATTCCGATCTCGACCTCCTCGACCGAGAAGAGGTCCGCGGCCCGGACCGCGGCGGAGTGCAGCACCCCCCGCAGATCCCGGGCGTTCAGTTCGTCGGTGCTCTTGGCCAGCTGCTGCCAGGATTGCCGTTCCTGCCGCTTGCGCATCCGAGCGGTCTGCCAGAGGTGGATGCAGAGCACGACCGGGGCCACGACGAGCAGCGGCCAGAAATCACCGGCTGCCGCCAGGATGCCGACCACCAGAACCGTGACGACGTATCTCGCGATCAGGCCGAGGACCCGCATGTCCCAGTTCTCGCGCAGCGCCTCACCGATGTCCCGCCGGGTGGCGAGCGCGATCACCGGCACGATCAAGGACTCGTCGACGATCCACATCGCCACCGCCGCGAGCGCAAGGACTTCCGGCCGCAGTGACGGATCAGTCGGGTTCGGGTGAATCCGCAGGGCGACGAACACGGCGCTCGCCGTGCAGGCGACGAGTACCTCCTTGGCGACGCTGAAAACGGCCTTCCGCGGCGCCATCCGGGAACTCAGCTTGCTGATCGCGATAGCGACCGCAGTGCCCAGAACGACCCAGGCCGGGGGTGCGACCGTCAGGCCGACCAGCACGCCCACCTCGGTCCAGGAGATGCCCCTCCGCTCGGATCGAACGCGGATCCACAACGTCGTCCGGTTACCGATCGCAATCGCTGCGATCAACGCGAGCGGAAGTACCTGCCAGGACTTGGGGATCGCCGTGGACGACGCTGTGCGGAGCGCCCAGACCACCGCGGCACCACCCAGAACGACGACGAGACTGACGAGCAGCCGAAGCCGCCGGTCAGTCACGTCGTCATATGGGCTCAGTTCGCGGGCCACACGGTCCCCTTCGCGACACGCCGGCCGGCCGATCGGCTCGACCCGTTGTCAGCGTATTGCGCACGGGGATTCTGCGCACCTGTCTCATCCCCACTCGCTGCCACGCATGGCGCTCTCCTTCGCGTATCCGGAGGTCGCCGGGCTTTACCGATCCCGGAGATCCTCGCCGCCTTGTGTGCGATCGCGACGGAGAAAACACTAGGGCAATTTGATGACCTTGGTACGGTTTTAAGTCTATTTGCGCAGAATAAGCCAGAACTACGATTTCGCATTACCGTGCGCTCAGGAGAGGGGACGCAACGCTATGGATGCTGTCTGAATGGAGCCATTTTTCCGGATGCGCAGAGCGTGGTTATCAATTCACCGTCTGCCAGAAAAGGAATCACTTTCGGGTGAGCTCAAATTGACTAACAGCAAGCATCCTCCACGTTGATACCGCCCTGCTCACGGCGTAGGAAAATTGTGCGGCCGCTTTCCTTGATCTGCGAACACCCGACCCGGGGAACCTTCTATAAACTCCCGGTATGCCCGAGGAATCCCCGCTCACCCACATCGATGAAACGGGCGCGGCCCGCATGGTTGACGTATCGACCAAGGTCGTCACGAGTCGGCGAGCGATCGCCGTCGGCCGGGTTTCGACCACTGCCGAGGTCGTCGCGTTACTGCACGGTGACGGTCTGCCGAAAGGCGACGCGCTCGCGGTGGCCCGCATCGCCGGCATCATGGGCGCGAAGCGCACGCCGGACCTCGTGCCGCTGTGTCACCCGATTGGATTGCACAGCATCACCGTGGATCTACGGATAACCGGCTCGGGCGTGGACATCACCGCGACCGCCACGACGGCAGACCGGACTGGTGTGGAGATGGAAGCGCTGACCGCCGTTGCGATCGCAGGCCTGGCCCTGATCGACATGATCAAGGGAGTGGACCCGGCCGCCAGCATCGAGGCCGTCCGTGTCGCGCGCAAGGAAGGCGGCAAGACCGGCGATTGGGTACGGCCGGAGGACCGCCCGTGAGCGCGGGGAGTGAGCAAGCGAAGCCTGCGAGGCCCGCAGTCGCGGACGAAGGGTCGGCGTTGTGAAGGCCCGCGTCATCGTCGCGTCGAACCGGGCGGCGGCCGGCCGCTATCAGGACACCAGCGGCCCGCTGCTCGTCGCGGGGCTGCGCGACCTGGGGTGTGACGTGGACCCAGAGCCGGTCGTCGTGCCTGATGGGGAACCGGTCGCCGAGGCGCTGCGTGCCGCGATCGCGGATGCCGTGGACGTCGTGCTGACAAGCGGCGGGACCGGCGTCACGCCGACCGACCGGACGCCCGAGGCCACCCGCGGCGTGCTGGACTTCGAGATTCCCGGCATCGCCGAGGCGGTGCGGGCGTACAGCCGCCACAAGGTGCCGGCTGCGGCTCTGTCCCGTGGCCTCGCCGGGGTTGCGGGGCGGACGCTGATCGTCAATCTGCCCGGTTCGACCGGTGGCGCCCGCGACGGACTGGCCGTGCTGGGCCCGATCCTGCGGCACACCGTGGACCAGGTGCACGGCGGCGACCACTGAACCCGAACACCCCCGATCTTGGAGTCGTGGTTGGACCAGAGACAGATGGAACGGACATAAGGGCAACCACAACTCCAAGATCGCGGAGAGGAATCTCCAGCGGTGCTCGCGCGTATCCGGGTGGCTAGGCTGGCGGAGTGACTGCTGCGAACCCGCCGGTGGACTGGGACAAGGCGCGGATGCTGGCATACGAGGCCGGTCGCGCCGCCGCCGGGCCGGCCGAGGAGGTACCGCTGGCCGCAGCCGACGGGCGAACGCTTGCCGAACCGCTCGTGGCCCGCACCGACCTGCCCGCCTTCCCGACGTCCAGCATCGATGGATGGGCCGTGCGCGGCGGTGGGCCGTGGCGCCCGGTGGGCCGCGTCCTCGCCGGCGGTCCCGCGGCTCCGCTCGCGACGGACGGCACCTGCGTGGAGATCGCCACCGGCGCGATGGTGCCGTCCGGCGCGGACGCGTTGATCCGGGTCGAGGAGTCCAGCCGCGACGACGCCGGCCTGGTCACCGGGGCTCCGCGGACGCCGCCGGAGTGGCGGCTGCCCGGCGAGGAGGCGACCGCGGGCGAGGAACTGCTGCCCGCCGGCACCGCCGTCGATCCGGCCGTGATCGGGGTCGCCGCGACCTGCGGCTACGACTCGCTGACCGTACGCCGGACGCCGCAGGCGGCGGTGTTGGTCTTCGGTGACGAGCTGCTCACCGGCGGTAGCCCGGGTGCCGGGCGGGTCCGCGACTCGCTCGGCCCGCAGATGCCCGGCTGGCTGCGGCGCTGCGGTGCCACCGTGGAGCAGGAGGTGGGCGCCGGACCGGTGCGGGACACGCTCGAGGCCCACCTTGACGCGATCCGCGGCGCGCTCGACGTGGCGACCGTCGTCTGCACCACTGGCGGCACGATGCACGGCCCGGTGGACCACCTGCATCCGGCGCTGAACACGCTCAGGGCCGAGTACGTCGTGAACACGGTCGCGGTCCGGCCCGGCTTCCCCATGCTGCTGGCCCGGGTGCCCGGGCCGGACGGGCGGCCCCGCTTCCTGGCCGGCCTGCCGGGCAATCCCCAGTCGGCGGTCGTCGCGCTTGTGACGCTGGTGGTGCCGCTGCTGGCCGGCCTGCACGGGCGCGAGCCCGCTTCGCTGCCGCTGGTCGAGGTGGCCGCGCCGATACCCGGCCGGGGCGGCTTCACTCACCTGGCGCTCGCCGCGCTCGACTCCGAAGGCCGCACCGCCACCCCGGTCGGCCACGTCGGCTCCGCCATGCTTCGCGGTCTCGCCCGCGCTCATGGGTTCGCGGTCATCCGCCCCGAGTCCTCCACGCCTGCCGGAGGAAGCAGCACCGGGGCCGCCGCCGGCGACCTGGTGCCGTTCCTGCCGCTGTCCCTCCTTCCGGGAGAACGCCGATGAGCGCGGTCGTGGCCATCGTCGCGGTGGAGGACGAGCCGCTCGACCTCGCGGCGCACGAGGCCGCGGTGGCCGGTCCGCGGGCCGGCGCGGTCGTCTCCTTCCAGGGTGTCGTCCGGGATCACGACCACGGGCGCACCGTGACGCTGCTGGAGTATGAGGGCCACCCCACTGCGACGGCGGTCCTGCGCGAGGTGGCGGACGAGATCGCCGCGGATCCCGCCGTCTTCGCGGTGGCCGTCTCACATCGCGTCGGCGTGCTGCGGATCGGCGATGCGGCGCTGGTCGCCGCCGTGAGCACCGCCCACCGGGCGACGGCGTTCGCGGCGTGTGCCCGGCTCGTCGACGAAGTCAAGGCGCGGCTCCCGATCTGGAAGCGCCAGGTGTTCTCCGACGGCACCGACGAGTGGGTCAACTGCCCCTGACCTATCGGCTCTACCCCACCGGCCGGCGCGCCGGCGGAACCGGCTGCGGGTGCCGCGGCCGCCCGATCCACCGGTTGATCGGGAACGCCGGCGCCACGCCGGGCCGCCACGGAACCGCGTTCACCAGCAGGATGAGGGCCAGGGCGTAGGCGTTGCCGGCCAGCGGACCGCCGACGCTCCACATCGGAGCAATGACGAACAACAGGTAGACCAGCGCCGCGGATGCGGCGTACCCCAGGCCTGGCCGTCCGCTCGCGGCGATCTTGGAGTTGTGGTTGGAACAAAATGGACGCAAAGCCGCGAAAGGCCAACCACAACTCCAAGATCGGCGCAGTCTTGGCGGGCGCGGCGGACGGCGTACCTCGCGCTGCCGCGCCGCCATGTCCACGAGGATCAGAATCGCCGGCAACACCCACACCAGTTCATGCGTATCGCTGATCGGGCCCACGATCGCGCCGGTCAGGCCGACCAGCGTGCACGCGGCGATCTCGTCCCCGTCGGCATGCGCGGCCCGGGCCCGGATCATTCCGACGGCGACCACGAGCAGCGCGAACGAGAACCACAACAGCAGCGGGGTGGTGGCCGAGTCGTACAGCCGGGCGAGCACGCCGGCGAGTGACTGGTTGCCGATGGAGGCCACACCGCCGGCGCCGTCCAGCCGCCAAAGCACGTCGCCGGCCCACGCCGCGGCCTCGTGGGGGGCCACCACAACCGCGGCCGCGGTCAGCGCGGCCGCGGTGGCGAGCCCGGTCAGCGCGGCCCGCCATTGCCGTGTGACGACGAAGTATCCGAGGAAGAGTACGGGGCTTACGGCCAGCACTGTCGCCACGCCGGCGCCGGCGCCGGCCCATGCGCCGTTCGCCCAGGCGCGGCGCAGCACGCCACGCGGCGGTGCCGCGGCGGTCCGTCCCGGCCACCAGGTGGCGCGGCTGCGCGCCCATGCGCCGCGGCGCAGCGCCACGACGTCCGCGATGATCAGCCCGAACACGAGCACGTCCAGGTCGCCGCGGCCGAGGGCGGCGCGGACCGGTTCGATCGTCAGCGCGACTGCCGTGGCGGCGAACACGGCCGGCCAGCGCGCGCGCCGGTAGCGGCGCGCCACCGGACCGACCAGTGCGATCGACGCGAGTACCAAGGTGCCGACGCCGGCCGCACCGAGCAGTACGCCGACCGTCCACAGTGGTAGGACCTGCAGCGCCGCCAGGGCGAGCGCGGCCACCGGCGGTAGCGTGGTGCCCCGGCCGCTCGGGGCGCGGTACCCGTACAGGCCGTCACCGTCAGCCCAATGGCGTACGGCCGCGTGGTGCACGCCGAGATCCACCAGCCCGTACCGATGGATGACTGTGGTGATCGCGAACAGGGCCGCGGCGCACCCGACGGCGACCACGACGGACCGGCGTACGGCGCGCGCGGTGCGCGCTGGTTCCAGTGTCGGCATGGCGCGATCCCCGTCGTCGGTGGCGTCGGTCGGGCCGGCCCGACCCGCGGCCCCACATCGCTTAACGGCGGGAACCGGCGTTGGTCACCCGGGCAACTTGCGGGCGGTCGCCGCGGACACGGCCGCGATCCTCGCCTCCCGCTTCGCGGTGCGCACCGCCCGGCGCATCGAGCGTTGCGAGCGGTCGATCGCGTGGGTGGTGCGGTACCCGAGGCCGGGCTTGCCCTGCGTGTCGGCCGCCGCGAGCAGCAGGCCGCCCAGCAGGCCCAGGTTCTTCATGAACTGGATCTCGTGTGCCGTGCGTTCCGGCTTCGGCAGCGTCCAGAACGGATGCCCGGCGTACGTCGTGGGAATGAGGTTTGCGGCCAGCACGGCGGCGGCGGGCCGGGTCATCCGGCCGCTGGCGAGCAGCAACCCGGCGGCCAGGTCGGCACCCGACTTGATCCGGACGAGCGTGCGCGTGTCCGTGGGCAGGCGCGGGTCCGCCCGTTCGAGGAGCGGTTGAAGTCGGTCGGTCACCCGCTTCGCGGCGGCGACGCGCGAGTCGGGATTGACGAGGCCGCGGGCACCGCTGATCACGAAGATCGAGGCGAGCATGGCGCGGGCAGCGCTGCGAATGGGCTTCATGAAGTGGTTATACCGTTCCAGCGCCGATCATGCCGGTTGGGTACGCAGGTAGCGACCGAAATGCGGCACCGTAAAGGCGACCGTCCCGCGTCCGCCCGAGTAGATCAGACCCTTCTTGATCAGTGCGTCCCGCGCCGGCGACAGGCTCGCGGGCTTGCGGGCCAGCGCGGCGGCGATGTCGGCCGTTGGCACGGCCGCGTCCATGTCGTTGTCCGGGTCGCCGGAGAGCGTGGCCATCGCGCGCATGTACTCGCGTTCCGCTGGGGTCGCGCGCTCGAACCGGGAACCGAAGAAGCCGACCGCCAGCTCCGCCTCGGCCTCCGGAGCCGCGACCCGGACATCCGTCGTCGTCACCGGCGAGGTCGGAGCGTGATCCCAGGTCGCCTTGCCGTACGCCTGGACGAAATACGGGTAGCCACCGGACTTCTCGTAGAGCAGGTCCAGCGCCTTCGGTTCGTACTCGACATCCTCCCGCGCGGCCGGCGCGCACAGTGCCAGGTCGGCGGCGATCCGGTCCAGCCGGTCGATGCGCTGGTACCGGAACAACCGTTCGGAATAGGACTTCGCCGCCGACAGCACGGCCGGCAGATGCGGCAGCCCGGCGCCGACCACGATGAGCGGCGCGCCGAGCTGGGACAGCTCATGGCAGGCGGCGCAGAGCGCGGAGACGTCGGCCGGTCCGAGGTCCTGCATCTCGTCGATGAACAGCGCGATCCCGGTCCCGACGTCGGTGGCCAGTGATGCCGCGTCGGTGAACAGCTCGACCAGGTCGATCTCGATGTCGCCGGAGTCAGCGCGGCCCCGTGCGGGCGGCACGTCGATTCCCGGTGACCAGCGGTCCCGCAGCTTGGCCGAGGCGTCGTTGGCGCGCAGCGCGAACGCCTTCAGCACGGCCAGCACATCGTCCACCCGGTCCGGGTTGC
>Ga0081539_10007245_pt1 | contig 10192 bp, 6 predicted proteins | sample TabmetS4T2R2_FD_71023 | JGI IMG/M metagenome (GOLD analysis project Ga0081539, IMG submission 71023) | Tabebuia heterophylla rhizosphere microbial communities from the University of Puerto Rico - S4T2R2 | ecosystem: Host-associated > Plants > Roots > Rhizosphere ... | reverse complement strand
TACCACCCCACCTCGGCGTCGTAGCGCGCCTTCGCGTACGTGGCGGCGTTCTCCTCTTCGCTGCCGCCGGTGCCGTAGACGAACACCATCCGGTTCGCGAACGCGAGCTTGAACGGTCCGGTCCGGCGGTCGCGCTTGAGGTTCGGCGTCGGCCGCGCGCCGGCACGCCACGAGGATGTTTCGCTCTCGCGGTAGAGCCAAACCTCGTGCTGATCGGCATCGACGGTCACCGCGCCGGGCGTCGCGCCGTCGAGCGCGACCTTGATCGTCCGCTGCGTGCCCGCCGCCTGTGCGTGGGGCACCGGTGACAGCTCGATCCGCAGCCGCGCGACGTTCTGCGTGTCGCCCTTGTAGCTCGCCAAGCCCGGGTCGAAGCGCACGTGCGCGCGGCTGATCGTGAGCGGTCGGAGCTGCGCGTCGATCGTCAGCCATTGACACCGCGACGACACGCCGGGGTTGGGCGTGCGGAAGTCGACCTCGCGCACCTCGTCGCCGGACATGAGCGGTGCGCGGCGGCGCGCGAACAGGTCGAACATCGGCGCCCAATCGACACAGCTCGCGCCGGGCTCGTCGGAATCGTCCCACCAGTGGCCCGCGCCGGGCTTCTCGTAGACGACGTAGTCGCGATGGAACCCGGACAGCAGCTCCGCGGCGAGGCGCGCCTGGCCGACCGGGACGTTGTCGTCGTCGACGCCGTGCAGCACGTACACGCCGAGTTTTTCGAGGTTGGGCAGGAGCGCGACGGTGTCGCTGGAGAGCGCCGCGCGTCTGAAGATCTCGGTCGCTGACGGCGCGACGCGCGCCGCGCGCGACGCGGGCTCGGTCGTGAGCGACGCGCGGCCGGTCGCGTAGGTCGTGAAGCTGAGCCAACCCGCGCTCGGGCCAATCGCGCCGAAGCGATCGGGGAACAGCGAGCCGAGTTGCCACGTGCCGTGGCCGCCCATCGAATGGCCGGTGAGGTAGGTGCGCGCGGGATCCGTTTGCAACGTCGCCTGCGCGCGGTCGAGCACTTCGATCGCGTCGATCCGGCCCCAGTCTTCCCAGTCGAACCCGAACGGCCGGCGGTTCGTCGGACAGACGATGTGACACCAAGGCTTGGCGCTGTACGCGTCGGCTTGGCCCGATGCCTCGACGGCGGCGCCGTGCAGTGAGAGCACCAGCGCAGGTTTCGTTCCGTCAGCGGCCTTCGCGGTGGCGGGGACGACGGCATAGTACTGCACGCTGTCGTCGATGTCGCTGACGAACGTGCGCTTCAGCGACTCGCCGGCCGGCTCGCGCACGCGACAGTCGATGCGGATCGTGTCCGCGGCAGGTTTCTCTTCCGCAGCGTTCGTGTCGTCGAACATCGTGAGCGTGGACGTCGAGATCGGCCGGGTCGTCGCGGCGCGGTAGCGAAGCGTGACCTGCTGCTTGCGCACGCTCATCGGCGGGACGACCGCGAGCGTCTTGCGCGGCGGGGGCGCTGAAGGAGACGATTCCGGGCCCGGCTCTTCGCCCTCGGACGTCACCGCGGGCCGGACCGGGCGAGTGGTTGCATTTACTATAATCACACCGGCCGCCTGCGCGTCCGGGGCGCCGCGGACGAAGTCCGGCGACGTGAAGTCGGCCGGCCAGAAGACGACCGTCGCGCCGTCCTTCACCGGCTTGAGCTCGACGCGCAGCCGCCCGCGGCCGCAGGCGAACAGCAGGTCGTTGCGGCCCCTGCGGAGCTGGATCGGCAGGCCGACGAACCCGGTCTCGTACGGGTCGCCCGCGCGCGGGCGGCCGTTGACGTAGGCCATCGTGTGGCTGGAGGCCGCGAGGATCACCACGCGGTCGTCGGGCGAATCGACCGGCAGGTAGAGCCACCCGCCGACGAGCGCCGGGTCGGCGTACGTGCCGTCGCTGGGCCCGAGCTCGCGCCACTTCCGCTCGCGCCCGTCGGCCGCCCCGAACGCGCGGACGCCGTCGCCCGGTTGCGGCGGCTTCCACGTCCCCGCGACGAGCGCCGCCTCGACCGCGTCCACCTGCACCGGCGACCGCCCGGGCCGGGCCACCGGATCGAGCACTAGGGCCTTCCCGAGCACCGGCTCCGGCTTGGGCTGAGTCGAAGCTCGCGACGTCGCGACCGCGGTGGTCGTCGGAGCCGCGGTGGGTTCGTTTTGCGCGGCCGCGGTGGTCGTCGGAGCCGTGGTGGGTTCGTTTTGCTCGGAAGCGGTGGTGGTCGGAGCCGCGGTGGCTTCGTTTTGCGCAGATGACTTCGTCGTTGCGGGCGAGTTGGGTTCGTTTTGCACAACCACAGCGGTTGACGGCGCGGTGGTGGGTTCGTTTTGCACCGCCAGGGGAGCAGTGCTGGGCGCCACGGCGGGTTCGTTTTGCACGGCCGGAGCGGTCGGTGTGGCTGCGGTGGCTTCGTTTTGCGCGGCCGTCGAACCCGTCGTCGGCCGCGTGGTGGGTTCGTTTTGCAGGTTCGCAATGAGCGATGTCGGAACCGAGAGGACCAAGATCAAGGCCGAGGTCAAAACCGATCCGCGCCGGAAGTGATTGTTGGTGCGGAACATGAGGCCGAGACTGTACCCGTGAACCGCGGCGCAGGCCAAATCGGCCCGGACGTGCGGACAAGTTGGGCCGGGCGAGCCTCATGCGCGTGCGCGCACCTCCTCCCCATATTGTCGCAGGCGCTGCGCGCCAGAGGCGCCGGGCGCGCAGCGCTTCCGCACAGGCCGCCTGCAAATGAGGTTTTTTCTCCCGCGAAGGCGCTGCGCGCGCGGTATCCTCCGCGCGCAACGCCCCCGCGGGGAACCATTCCAGATGCGTATCCGACCGACACTCTTCGTCCTGCTCGCCTGCGGCGCCGGGATCATCGTCGGCCGGTCCAGCCGGCGATTCCCGTCGCCCGACTTGACGCAGCCACAAGCCGAGTCGAAGGCGGGGCTGGATCGGATCATCGGCCCGATCGACTGCGGCAAGGAAGCCCCGACGCTGCGCGAGGCGATCGATCGCCTCCGGCGCCGTCGCGCCGTCCGGTGGGTGGAAGCAGGACGCTGCGCGAGCTGTGGGTATGACCTGCGCGCCAGCGCCGAACGTTGTCCGGAATGCGGGTTAAAGTTCTCGCGACTCGACTAAAGCCCACGGCTCGGCCGTGGGCTTCTGCGGGGCGCGAGCGCTAGACAGGCGCGTGCGCGTTCGTCACGTCGTCACCGCGTGCGCCAGCGTTGGGTCGAGCACTTCGACCTTCACTCGATTCACGCGTTGCGGCTCGGCGTCCGTGATCGTGTAGCGCACGCCGTTGTGGTCGAAGCTGGTGCCGGGGTCGGGGATTCTTCCCAGCGTCGTGCTGACGAAACCGCCGAGGGTTTCGTAGCCGGCGTCTTCGGGGAGGTTCAGGTTCATCACGCGATTGAGCTGCTCGATGTAGATCTTGCCGTCGGCCTCGGCGGTCTTGTCGTCGACCTTGTGCAAGAGGCTCGGCTCGCTCGGCTCGTGCTCGTCGGACAGCTCGCCGACGAGTTCCTTCAATACGTCCTCGATCGTGATCATGCCCGCGGTGCCGCCGTACTCGTCGAGGACGATCGCGATGTGGACCTTTTGCGAGCGGAAGTCCTGGAGCAGCTCGCGCAAGAGCTTGGTCTTCGGCACGAACACGGCCGAGCGCATGTTCGCGCGGGTGTCGAACTGCTCGGGCGGGGCGCCGAGGTGCCTGATCAGGTCGCGCGCGTAGAGCACGCCGACGATCTTGTCGAGCGAGCCGTCGTACACCGGCAGGCGCGAGTGGCCGGACTCGGCGAAGACGCTCTTGACCTGTTCCAGCCGCGCCGTGCAAGGCAGGCCGATGATTTCCGGGCGGGGCGTCATCGCTTGCCCGACGGTGGTGTCGGCGAACTCGATGACCGAGGTGATCATCTCGCGCTCCTGCTCGTCGACGACGCCTTCCTTCTCGCCCTCCTCGACGACGGAGAGGATCTCCTTTTCCAAGTCCGCTTCGAGCTGTTCGGGCTGGCTGGTGTCGGCGACGAGCCTGCTGATCAGGGAGTTCACGCCGCGCATCACGCTCGTGGCCGGCAGCAGCGCGATCAGCATCCAGTGGAGGAACTTGACGCAGTTCGCGATCAGCGATTCGGCGAGGTGATCGGCGACCGCGTGGGGGATCGCGACGGAGACGAACAACGTGAGGACCGAGGTGACGACGACCGCGACGCCGTAACGGACCCACTCGTTCTCGACGCCGCACACGCGGCACAGGTGCAGCATGCCGATGAAGACGAACAGGTTCGCGAACAGCCGGCCGATCGCGGTGACGAAGGTCAGCTCGCCGGACTGTTCGACGGTGGGCTCGAACCAGGCGGAGTTGTCCAGCGCCTTGAGCTTCTCGGCAAGCTTCGGCCGCGAGAAGTCGCGCAGCGCGAACGTGAGCGACGAGAACACCAGCGACAATCCCGACGCGACCAGGATCCAAAGGACGGCCAGCGCGAGTTGGAGGCTCATCGTCGGCTGCCCTCCGCATTCGGCGTGCGATTCCTGCGATGTTCGTGATGATTGGGATCGAACACGGGACCCACGCCCAACTTCGCGAGGATCATGTCTTCGGTGCGGTGCATGCGTGCAAAGTCGCGGTCGGTTCTATCGTCGAACCCGCACAAGTGCAACATGCCGTGCAGCGCGTACAGCAGCAGTTCGCGCTCGACCGGCACGCGCAATTCGCGGGCGCGTCGCCGCGCTTCCGGGACGCAGACGACGACCTCGCCGGAAATCGCGCGGCCGCGCGCGTCCTCGTCGAGCGGAAACGTCAGCACGTCGGTCGGCCCCGCGACGTTCATGAACCGCGCGTGCAGCGCGCTCATGCGCGCGTCGTTCACTAGCGCGAGCGACATCTCGCGCAGCGTCGGGTTCAAGTGCTCATGCGCGCGACGCAAATGTCGCCGAAGGAACGGCACGTGCCGCGCGCCGAGTTGCGCGTTGATCACGAGCCGCAACCTCCCTCGCCCCCTACTCGGGGAGAGGGCGGGGGTGAGGGGCCGGCGCTTCGTCGTCTTCGGCGCGCGTGCGGACGTCATGCGGTGTTGCGCGCCGCCGGAGCGGGCGGCTGCTGCGTCGACGAAGTGCCGGATGCGGTGGTGGAGGACGACGCCGACGCTGCGACGCCCGCGGTGCTCGGGTACGCGATGCGGCCGTGGTAGATGCCGAGCAGCGTCTTCACGAGTGACCGCTCGATCGCCTCGAGGTCGCGCATCGTCAGGTCGCACTCGTCGAACTGCCCGTCCTGCAATCGCTTCATCGCCAGGTCGTGCACCAGCGACTCGATGCGTCCGGGGTTAGGCTCGGCCATCGCGCGGGTCGCGCTCTCGACGCAGTCGGCGAGCATGACCAGCGCGATCTCGCGGCTCTTGGGCTTGGGGCCGGGGTAGCGGTACTGCGTCTCGCTGATGGCCGGCCCGGCGCCGGCGCTGCCGCCCGCGCCGCCGCTGCGCTGCTCGTGCTGCGTGCAGGCGCGGTGGTAGAAATATTCGACCAGCGTCGTCCCGTGGTGTTGCTGGATGAACGGGAACAGGCTCGTCGGCAGGTTGTATTCCTTCGCCAGCTCGATGCCGTCCTTCACGTGCCCGATGATGATCAAAAGCGACAGGTTGGGGTCGAGGTTGAGGTGACGGTTCACGCCGCCCACCTGGTTCTCGACGAAGTAGTCGGGCTTGTTGATCTTTCCGACGTCGTGGTAATAGCTGGCGACGCGACAGAGCAGCGAGTTGGCGCCGATGGCCTCGGCGCACTCCTCCGCGAGCGTCGCGACGCGCTGGCTGTGCTGGTACGTGCCCGGCGCCTCGAGTGCCAGACGACGCTGTAACGGATGGCTCGTGTCGGCCAGCTCCAGCAGCGTCATGCTCGTGGTGATGCGGAACGTCTTCTCGATGAACGGCAGGATGCCGAGCACCACGAACCCGCACGCCAGCCCCGCGGCGCCGGCGTAGAGCGCGTTGATCAAGAGGTATCGCGGCGGGTCGTAGTTGATCAGCCCCGAAGCCGCGCATGCGAACATCATCGCCAGCGCCGCCACGCCGCCGACCTCGATGAGCTTCGAGCGCGTGCGGACGTCGTCGAGCAGGAAGCAGCTCGTCGCGGCGCCGGTGAACAGGATGAGCATGAAGCTCATCGACGAGTTCAGCGCCAGCGTCACGAGCACCGCGTGAATGCCGGCCAGGCCGATCGAGAAGCGCTGGTCGTACGCGATCGTGAGGATCATCGCGACGAGGATCGTCGGCGCCACGCCGAAGACGAACAGCGGGCTGGAGCCGATCGCCGCGAGCTGCGCCAGCAGCAGCGTGAGCACCAGCAGCGCCGCGATCGCGACCGCCCGCGCGTGGTTGCGCACGATCCGCGGCTGGAACTTCGTCACGTACGCGGCCAGCGCCATCGTGATCAGGAAGACGCAGAAGATCAGCCCCGTGCGCGACCACATGAGCTTGTTGCCCACCGGCATGGTCGCGTGCGCCAGCGAGCGGACGTACGCCTCGTTCTCGGTGCGGAGGAGCTGGTATTCCTTGTCGTTGATCTCGCCGCGGTCGGTGAGCGGCATCAGCGGGTGGTAGGTGACGATCGCCTCGGATTCCGTGACGAGTCCCGCGGCCATGTTGCGGGCCTGGGCGGTCTCGGCCTCGTCGAGCACGTGCGTCGGGTGCAGGCGCGTCGGGGAGAGCGTGAGCCGCGCGACTTTCGGCTGGAGCGCCAGCGGGAACAGGTTCTTCTGCGCCAGCGTGTTGAACTTCTCCAGCAGCTCCGCGCGCGACGACGAGACATCCAGCGTATACGTCGCGTCCGCCTGCATCGGCGGGAGGCCGGGCACCACGATGAACCGTCCGCTGTCGGCGTCACGCTCGTTGAACGGCAGGATCACCAGGTGCTGAGCGCGGATGTCCGCGATGAATCCCTTGACCGCGTCGGCCCACTGGGCGCGTCGGCGCTCGTCGTTGTTGAAGTCCTGGAGCATCGCCAGCGTCGTGTTGTCCAGCGCGCCGCGAAGCTCTTCGCTCAACTCGTTGAGGTTGCTACCGGCCACGCGCGACGGCAGCGACAGCAGGTAGGTTTCGATCTCGGCCCAGACGTCGCCGCTCTCCTTGTAGCGGCGGGGCTCCATGTCGCGGCGGCTCTGCTTCTTCCCCTCCAGCGCCTCGGTGTCCTTGAACTTGAACTCGACGCGCGCCGGGATCTCGTACGCCGCCCACTGCCCCGGCCGCCACTGCACGACGTCCTCGCGCATCATGACGATCAGGCTGGTGACGCAGAAGAACCCGAGCGCCACCCACAGCGAGGCGAACTGCCCCTCGGCGCGCGCCTTCAGCAGCCACTTCTCAGTGGTGTCGGGCCGATTCTCCCGAATCGACGCCCGCCGCGGCGAGGATTTCCGGAAGCTCAACATGTGGATGGAACCACAGATGAACACAGATGAACACAGATGGAAAAAACAGATTGAACCACGAAGCCACGAAGACACGAAGCGGTTCCCGAAGGGGATTGACGCTTCGTGCACTTCGTGGCTTCGTGGTTTGAATTGGTCTTATCCGTGTGCATCTGTGTTCATCTGTGGCTTACTCACTCTTTCGCTCGTTCGTACGCGTTCACGATGTTTTGCACCAAACGGTGTCTCACGATGTCCGCGTGTTCCAGCTCGACCGTTGCGATGCCTTTGATCCCTCTCAGCTTTCCGAGCGCATCGACCAAACCGCTGTCCTGGTCTTCCGGCAGGTCGATCTGGGTGACGTCGCCGGTGACGATCATCTTGCTGTCGTGGCCGAGGCGAGTCAAAAACATCAGCATCTGGCTCGGCGTGGTGTTCTGCGCCTCGTCGAGGATGATGCAACTGTCGTTGAGCGTCCGGCCGCGCATGAACGCGAGCGGGACCACCTCGATCACGTCGTTCACCATGAACCGCTTCACCTGCTCGAAGTCGATCATGTCGTGCAGCGCGTCGAACAGCGGCCTAAGGTAAGGGTTGACCTTGGCCTGCAAATCGCCCGGCAAGAATCCGAGCCGCTCGCCGGCTTCGACCGCGGGGCGGGCGAGCACGATCCGTTTGCACATCCCGCGCTTCAGCAGGCTCGCGGCCGCGGCGACCGCCAAGTACGTCTTGCCCGTTCCCGCGGGCCCGACGCAGATCGTCAGGTCGTTCGCGAAGATCGCTTCGATGTATCGCTTCTGGCCCTCGGTCTTCGGTTTGACCGCGTGGCCCTTCGAGAAGACGTCGATCTCATCCGCGCTCCGCTGGCGATCTTGATCGACCGCGGCCTTCAGCGCCGCGCCGACGTCCTCGCTGCTCAGCCAATCCTGCCGGCGGAGCTTCTTCTGCATCTGCTCGAACACCGCCGCAGCCTTGGACACCTGCTCGCGCTCGCCGGAGATGCGGAGCTCGTCGTCGCGGCTGACGACTTGCACGCCCAGCGCCTCGCGGATCTGGCGCAGGTAACGGTCGGCCGACCCGAAGAGGGCGAGCTTCTTGTCCGGTTGTTCCAGGGTGATGCTGAGGTTCACGGCCTAGGGTCAGATCCATCATAGGTCGCGGAAGACACCAATCTCGCGGTTCCCAGCAGACAAGCGTGGGGGAAATGGTCGCAGAACGCGGCGGGGTTGTCGAGGGGGAAAGGGATTGGGATGCGACTGCGCGTAAACGTTTATGCTGAAATCGGTTAAAGCGATCGTGGAATCGCGGCGATCCGCGTTCTCACGATGCGAACCCTGCCGGAACACTGCGCCTGTCAGACGTGCCCGCTTTGCCGCAACTGAGGGCAGAACGGTTCACTTCTGTCGTGCGGGTGATTGCGGAAAGGGGTTCGCAGATGGCGAGGAAGAAGGAAGCTGGCCGGAGCGTCGCACCCACTGTTGAAGCGGGCGGTGGACCCACGTTAAGCGTGTTGGACGAAGGCCGGCGTCGCGTGTTCGCCGTGCGCGTCGAGCAGCCTGGTCCAGGTGCACAAGCGTTGGCGGCCGTTGGTGGAGACGAAGCCGACGCGGTGCCGCTCACCGCGACCGTCGCGCACGCGCATCGACCTCGGCAGAAGTTCGAACCGCTCCCGCGCCCGACGGGCGCCTACCCGTTTCACCTGCGGCTGGACGACGTCCTCTCCGACGCCGAGATCGCCCGCATCCGCAACGCGGGCAAGCTCGTCTTCCACACTTGTGGTGACTCCGGCGGGGTCAAGGCGCCGGCGGCGCAGATCATCGTCGCCATGCACATGGTCGACGACTTCGCCGGACCCGCGCCCGACCGGCCGGCGTTCTTCTATCACCTCGGCGACGTCGTCTACTTCAACGGCGAGCAGAAGGAGTATTACCCGCAGTTCTACGAGCCCTACGCCGACTACGCCGCGCCGATCTTCGCGATCCCGGGGAACCACGACGGTGATCCGATCGACGACTCCGAGCCGTCGCTGTCGGCGTTCGTACGGAACTTCTGCTCGGCCGCGCCGGTGAACTTGCCCGAGGCCGGCGAGCACCCGCGCGACGCGATGACGCAGCCCAACGTCTATTGGACGATGGAGGCGCCGTTCACGCGGATCATCGGCATGTACACCAACGTCCCTGAAGGTGGCCAAGTCGGCGACAACCAGATCGCCTGGCTCCGCGCGGAGCTCGAGAGCGCGCCGGCCGACCGCGCGCTGGTCCTGGCGTTGCACCACCCGATCTATTCGGTGGACACGCATCACAGCGGCAGCGCGCGGATGAAGGAGGTCGTCGAGGAGGCGGTCGAGCGCGCGGGCCGCGCGCCGGACATCGTGTTGACCGGGCACGTGCACAACTATCAGCGTTTCAGCGCGCCGCTGGGCGGGAAGCACATCCCGTTCATCGTGGCCGGCGCCGGCGGCTATCACAACCTGCATTACGTGCCCAACAACCTGCCCAAGCCTCCGGTGAAAGTGCGCGGGTTGCCGGGGGTCACGCTCCACAGTTGGTGCGACGACCGGCACGGCTTCCTGCGGCTGGAGGTGCACGCGGGCACCCGCTCGATCGTCGGCCGCTACACCTCCGTCCCGCGCCCGCACGAGTCGTGGCGCCACGGGCCGACCCAAGTCGTAGACCGGTTCACGCACCAGCTCTCGCGGCCGATCAACGTCTGACAGCCGGTCCAGGGGGCCGGCCAGAACGTTCGCGAGCAAGCCCCGTCGCTCGCGCGCGAGGCTTGCTCGTTTGGGGGTGGCTCCTGCTTTTTGGGCCCTCCCAGGGGCCCTTG
>Ga0081539_10007244_pt1 | contig 10193 bp, 9 predicted proteins | sample TabmetS4T2R2_FD_71023 | JGI IMG/M metagenome (GOLD analysis project Ga0081539, IMG submission 71023) | Tabebuia heterophylla rhizosphere microbial communities from the University of Puerto Rico - S4T2R2 | ecosystem: Host-associated > Plants > Roots > Rhizosphere ... | reverse complement strand
CCGCCGGCTTGTGGATGGGAGACAAGTAAGTGACGAAAGCGAGTATTGCCTGCCGGACCGGCATGCATCTGGCCCGGCAGGTGTCGATCTGATCGCTGCGACAGCAGCCATGCGTTCGATGCATGACGCATCTGAGCAAAACGCATAGCGCAGTCTACCGGCTGCTAACACGCTGTAAAAACTTGTTAATTTCTCTCAGACGTCGCAATTTTCATGCTTGTGATGTCGCTTTTCAAACGGACCGCTTCGCTTTTCGCGCTCAAATTGAAGGCAACACTGCCTATATCCGCGCCATCAAGACGGCCTGCCCCACTCCTCTTCAAGCGAAGGCATCCCGTGTCAACCTGCATGGAGAATGTCATGAAGCTTTTTTCGCGCCTTTTCGCGCCACGTCGCGAAACCAACCTGACCACCGCCCTCGAGCGCCAGCGCCTCGGAAGGACTATGCCGGGCCAGACCGCAGCGATCGCTGCCTCGCGCCTTGGCGGTATCGTCATCTGAAAAAACTTTGCTGCCCTGAAGGGCAGGACTGTGCGGCCGTCCGCGAAAGCCGGGCGGCCGTTTTCTTTAGACACCATTATTCATCGCCACGCCCGGCTTACGCCGTCTGGCCATTTCAAAGAACGCGACCCTTCAACCTCTTCGACGAACTCAGAGCTCCGGGTCGGGAAGACGGGCGGCCGTTCGGTCGCTCATCTAAGTTAGTACGTGCAACCTTGCGGTCGCCCGTCCGGCGTTCTTGTCCGGATATTTGAGGGAGCCGGTTTTCACGCGCGGCAAGCCTCGATCCGGACCCGGGCCTCGGATGACAATGTCCAGCGGCACCAACCGCAGTGCCGCCGGCCCGGCGCCGTCATCCTCCCGTGTCTCCGGTTCTAGACCCGGTTCCCGCAAGGACGATGGCAGCGATTATGAGGGCAGGTGCAACGAGGTGAATAAGATTTCTCCGATTGCTGCGCGCCAGGAATGACCATTCGTGGCTTGAGCGGCCGGCCGGCCAGCCCCATATCCGCTAGTCCAAAAACGGCACGTGTCGCAAATTTGTGTCAGCATGGCCCCTCACCTGATTGACAACGCAAGCTTTTCCTGATCGCTTTGCTGATCGCGACATTCTGTTCGCGTCATGCGCGTTCAACGGGAGCTGCAGGTGAACGTCGTCAAGCATCCGATCAAGCGATCGTTCGTCTTTTTCCTCGTGCCCGATTTCACCATGGTCGCATTCGCGACAGCCCTCGACCCGCTGAGGATTGCCAACCGCATGCTCGGCTACTCTGCCTATAGCTGGCGCCTTGCGAGCTATGACGGCCGGCCGGTGCGCGCCTCGAACGGCGTCGAATGCGCAGTCAACACCTCGCTCGAGGAGGAGCGCCGCAAGATGGCCGGGCCCGACCGCCCGTCTATCGTCGTGGTATGCAGCGGCATCAACGTCGAGAGCTATCACAATAAGTCGGTCTTCGCCTGGCTGCGCGAGGAGTACAATCGCGGCGTCGGCGTCGGCGGCCTGTGCACCGGCGCCTATGTGCTGGCCAATGCCGGTTTGCTCTCCAACAAACGCTGCGCGATCCATTGGGAAAACCTGCCGGGCTTTTCCGAGGCCTTTCCCAAAGCCAACGTCTTTGCCGATCTCTTCGAGGTCGACCAGAACATTTATACCTGCGCCGGCGGAACGGCCTCGCTCGACATGATGCTGAAGCTGATCGGCGACGATTTCGACGAAAGCCTCGTCAACCGGGTCTGCGAGCAGGTGCTGACCGACCGCGTGAGGAGCCCGACCGACCGCCAGCGCCTGCCGCTCAGGGCCCGGCTCGGCGTGCAGAATTCGAAGGTGCTCAGCATCATCGAGCTCATGGAGGCGAACCTTTCCGAGCCGCTGTCGCTGATAGAGATCGCCGATGCAGTGGGCCTGTCACGCCGCCAGATCGAGCGGCTGTTCCGTCAGGAGATGGGCCGTTCGCCGGCGCGCTATTATCTCGAAATCAGGCTCGACCGCGCGCGTCATCTCTTGATCCAGTCGTCCATGCCGGTGGTCGAGGTGGCCGTCGCCTGCGGTTTCGTCTCGGCCTCGCATTTCTCCAAATGCTACCGCGAACTCTACGCGCGCTCGCCGCAACAGGAGCGTGTCGACAGGAAGCAGTTGCTGGCGGCGTAGTTAGCGGTTGTCCCAGATCCAGTTGCGGTCGCGCCACATCTTCTCACCGACCTGGCAGTCGTAGCCGGCGTCGGCGGCGACCCGGACAACCGGCAGATCGGCAGGCTCCTCGGGAGTCTTGCCGGCCAGTTCCAGCACGAGCTTGCGCCGGATGGCCTCAGGGAATTGCGACCAGTCGTTGACCGGGATCATGAAGGCGCTGGGCCCGCCGATGACGCAGTTTGTGTAGTAGACATCGAGATCGTTGATGTCGAAAACGCTCGGCATGCCGCCCTTGGTCATCAATGGCAGACCGTTGATGGTGACGCCCTGAGCAATCATATTGTCACGGACGAGGTCGACCGGCGGACCCTGGTTGTTGGCGCCGTCGCCGGACACGTCGACCACCCGCTTCGTGCTGCGATAGGCGCTCTCGGCGAACAGATCGCCGGCAAACAGCAGCGCGCCCGAGATCGACGTGCGGCGCGCGCTGTTCGGCGGGTTGGCCGTGAGCTTGGCGACGAAGGCCTCGGCCTCCTCACGCGTGGAAATGGTCGTCCACGGCACGACGACATGCTGCGTGTTCTGGCCGGCCCATTCGACATAAGTGACGGCGATCTTGCCATAGACACCGTCCCGGATCGCCTGGATCACATGCTCATGCGTGAGTGCCGCGGCATAGCCCCGGCGCTGGATCTCGAGCTCGGTCGGCGACATCGAGAGCGAAACGTCGACCGCAATGATGAGCTCGACATCGACGGGTTCGGCGGCGGATGCCGGCAGGCAAGCCGCAAGCCCAAACATACCTGCGAAGATCAGCCCCCGCCGCAGGAAAGCCGAAAACACCATGAGATGAGGATAAGTGTGTGCTTTGCGGTGAGGCAAGCAGCACTTCATCCTTTGCGGCGCCTCACGACTTCACATTTGCGCGACCGCTTTTTTCGATGCAAAGCCGCATCGCCAGGCTAACGAGCGCCACATCATCTTCTTGCAGGCTGTGCCCGCCCTCGCCTAGGCTCGATGTCGGAATCGGTCTTGCTGGAGGGGGCATGTTGGACTGGTTGCCGGCCTTTCTCGATCCGCTTCCGGCGCGGATGATGGCCGGGATCGCGGCAGGTGCGATCCTGCTGGGTCTCGTTGCCTTGGCTATCGCCAAGGTGCAGTATGCGAAGGTGGCGAACTGGCCGAAGACGGGTGGCCGCATCCTCAGCTCCGAGCCGGGTTTCGAGCTGAGACAGCGCTTCCAGACCGACGCCCCGCGCAATGAGCGCGTCGCAAAGATCGCCTACGAGTTCGAGGTTCGCGGCAAGACCTGGCGTTCGAACCGCGTTCTCGATTCAGGCTATCCGCCGGAGGATCAGACCGAACGGCTGCTGCGGGATTACCCGAAAGGCGCCGCCGTCATCGTCCGTTACAACCCCGGCGACCCCGGTCAGTCGGCGCTGGAGATCGACCATCCACCGAAGGACCTGGCGACGGGTTGCCTCGCGGCCACCGCCATCGTGGTTGTCTTTGCCGCGATCGGTATATGGCTGACGACGTCGGGCCTTGACCAGCTCCGCGGCTGGCTACCCAACGCCCTGCTGGCGGCAATGCTTCCTGCGGTCTTCCTGGGCGCGATATTCGTGCTGGGCTTCTTTCACACGCTGCGCCTGCACACCGCTCTTCGCCGTTGGCCGCAGACGCCGGGGCAGATCGTCAGGAGCGGCGTGCACCACTTCCAGATAAAACGCGACCGGCCGAAGCGAACATTCAGGGGCGCGCACATGATGCAGACCGCCTATATGCCGGTCGTGGAATACAGCTATACGGTACGCGGGCAGCAGCTCTCCAGCCGCTCCATCTGGGCGGATACGGAGGTTTCCGGCTCGCAGAAGTACGCGCAAGGCATCGCCAAACGCTACCCGGTCGGGAAAAGTGTGACGGTGCGCTACGATCCCGTGAAGCCGACGAGGGCCGCCTTGGAGATCGGGGGTTACGGGCACTGGCTGTTTCTCTTCGGCGCAGCCGTGGCGCTGGCGGTCGCAGCCGCGACCTCCGGCCTGCTCTTCCCAATGCCCTGACCAATCAGCTTCGGGGCTTGAGGTTCTCCGGATCATAGAGCGGCTTATAACCGACGCCAGCAACCTCAACCGGAAAGCTTTCACCGAAATACTCGACGATCAGCTTGCGGCCCTCTTGGGCATAAACCCAGGGCAAGTAGGCGAGCGCGATGTTCTTGCCGATGGTGGGACCGTAGGCGACCGAGGTCGTGAAGGATCGGCGGCCGAGCTCGTCGACCAGTGTCTCGCCGGTTTCCGGATCCACCACCGGCATAGCGCCGACCGGGTAGCGGGCCACGCCCTTCGAGTCGCGATTATCCACCATGACAAGCGTGCACAGCATCGCCGGCTGGTGCTCGCGTGCGCGATGCTCCAGGTGCTTGGCCTTGCCGCGGAAATCGACGTCCTTGACCTTGGGGCGAGCAAGATCGGCTTCGAGGAGATTGTACTCGGTGAGCAAGTCGGCGTTCTGCAGCCGCAGGCTTTTTTCCATGCGCCGGCTATTGGCATAGGTCTCGACGCCGAAGGCCATGACGCCGGTCGAGCGTAGCGCATCCCAGACGGCTAGCCCGTCCTCGTAGCGCATGTGCAGCTCCCAGCCCTGTTCGCCGACATAGGAGATGCGGAAGGCGGTCACATCCTTGCCGGCGATCCGCATCGGCTTGATCGCGGCAAAGGGAAATTTCTCGGGCGCCAGCCCGTTCGGGTCCTCCACCACCTTCCGCAGTGTCGTGCGGGCGTTCGGACCCCATATTCCGATGGTGACGTATTTCTCGGTCACGTCGGTGACGGTAACGTCGAAGCCTTTGTCTTCGGCGAGACGCTTCACGTAGTGGAAGTCGCGCGGCCCGGCATCGGCGCCGTCGATCACACGGCAGCGGTCCGCCATGCGGATGACGGTGAGGTCGGCGCGCACCATGCCCTCGTCGTCGAGAAAGTGCGTGTAAATGCCTTTGCCGATATTGGCGTCGCCGCCGATCCTGGCCGCGCACAGCCATTCCAGAAGCACGACATGGTCCGGCCCTTCCACGTCAAACATGTAAAAGTGCGAGAGGTTCACGATGCCGCAATCCTCGCTCATGGCGAGGTGCTCGGCGTTCGAGACACGCCAGAAATGGCGGTTGTCCCACTCGTTCTCGCGCACCGGCACGCGGTTGCCGTATTTCGCCAGAAGGTGCTCGTTGGCGGCATAGCCGTGCGCGCGCTCCCAGCCACCGAGTTCCATGAAATAGCCGCCAAGCTCCTTCTCACGTTCGTAGAAGGGCGAGCGGCGAATGTTGCGGCCGGTCGCGTAGGGCTCGCGCGGATGGACCGCCGGGTTGTAGATCTTCTGGGCGGCCTCGCCGCAGCGGCCCGCGATGAATTCTTCGTCCATCTGGTGAGGATAGAAGCGGGAATAATCGATTCGGGCATGGTCGAATTGAGTGCGGCCGTCCGTCATCCAGTCCGCGACGAGCTTGCCAACACCCGGCGCGTCCTTCACCCATATGGCGACCGCATACCAGAGCCCCCTCACCTTCTGGCTTTCGCCGATCGACGGGCCGCCATCCGCCGTCACCTGCAGCAGGCCGTTGAAGGAGCGCCGCTCGTCATAGCCTAGCTCGCCAAGGATCGGCGTCAGGTCGATGGCTCGCTCCAGCGGCTCGATGATCTGCTCCATGTCGAGGTCGCGCTGCGACGGCGAGAGCCGGGCTTGTTCCTTTTCAAGGATGTCGCGCGGGTGGCAAAGCCGCGGATTCTTCTCCTCGTAATAGCCCCACTCGATCATGCCGCCTTCCGACGTCCTCGGGTCGCCGGTGTCGCGCATGTAGGCGGAGTTTCCCTGGTCGCGCAGCAGCGGGAAGCCGATCTCCTTGCCGGTCCCGGCGAACTCGTTATACGGACCGAAGAAGGTGAGCGGGTGGTCGACCGGCATCACCGGCAGGTCCTCGCCAGCCATCGCGGCGATCAGCCGGCCCCAGATGCCGGCGCACACCAGGACATGACCGGCCTCGATGGTCCCGCGGTCAGTGACCACGCCCTTGATGCGACCGTTCTCTATGACAAGCGACTTTGCGGACGTGTTGGCGAAGGCCTTCAGCTTGCCGGCCTGAACCGCCTGATCGACGAGCTTGCCGGCGACGGTCTGCGAGCGCGGGACGACGAGACCGGCGTCGGGGTCGAACATGCCGCCTTGCACTTTTGTCTCTTCGATAAGCGGAAACTTCTCCTTGATCTCGGCAGGTCTGATCAAGCGGGCGCGCGTGCCGAAGGCCTTGGCCGAGGCGACTTTACGCCTGATCTCGTCCATGCGGGCATCGTCGCCGACGCGCGCGACCTCGAGGCCGCCCACGCGCTCGTAGTGGCCGAGCTTCTCGTAGAAATCGATGGCGTAAAGGGTCGTCCAGCAGGACAGAAAATCATGGCTGGTCGTGTAGCAGAAATCCGAGGCGTGCGCGGTCGAACCAATGTCGGTCGGGATGCCTGACTTGTCGATGCCGACAATGTCGTCCCAGCCGCGCTCGATCAGATGATGGGCGATCGAGGCGCCGACAATGCCGCCCTGCCCGATGATGACGACCTTTGCGTTTTTCGGAAACTCAGCCATTGCTCGCGACCCACAGTGGTTTTGCGGCACACTATAGGCCGGGGCAGCGCGATTGCAGCCTGTTTGCGACAGGCGGCAAACGCGGCGCGACCTTGTCACACGGGGCACTGCCCACGGATTAACGTTAGTGCGACTTCTCCTGGCCAAGTTAACGCTTTGCCACCCTTTGGCTGGTAATCGGTACGGTCGGGCAGCCGGGCTGCCCGCATATCGAGAGGCCGGCTCATGAGCATCGCTGTGGAACGCAAGATCGAGGAGACGGGCCTTCTCACCTCGCCGATCGCGCTTCTCGTCGTAGCTCTCATGGTCGTCGTGGCACTGCTTTCGCTGCCGTTGTCAGTGCCCATCGGGCCGATGTACTGGGACAGCTACATCTACTACGACGGTGCGACCCGCATCTTCGACGGACAGGTCCCGATCGTCGATTTCTTCGCGCCCGTCGGACCGCTCGGCTACTACTTGTTTGCCGGCTGGCTGGCGCTTTTTCCCGACGCTCAGACAACGCTGATCACGCACTGGGCGCTGCTCGCGCTCACCGCGCCGCTGATGGCCGCCATCCTTTACGAGGTGGATAGTCGCTCGCGTGCAACTGCCTGGGCGCTCGTCATCCCGTTTCTGATCTTCGCGCTGCTGCCCTTCAACGGCCGCGAATTCTACCCCTTGCCGAGCTCGGACGGCTTCGGCATCTACAACCGCCAGATCTGCCAGATGCTCTACGTCCTGGTCGCGGCGCTGATGTTCGTGAAGAACCAGCGCGTGCTCACTGTTGTCATGGCGGTGGCGATGACGGCGCTGTTCTTCCTGAAGATCACCGGCTTCATCTCGGGCGGCATGCTCTGCCTGTTCGCCTTCCTGACCGGCCGCATCACGTTACGTCACGCGGTGATCGCGGCGCTGGTCTTTGCCGCAATCCTTGCCGGTTTGGAGGTGATTGACGGGATGACGTCGGCCTATATCGCCGACATCAACGCGCTGGTCTCGACAAACAGCCAGACCTTGCTGCCGCGCCTGGTACAATCGGTGTCGATCAACATCGACATCGTGGCTACCGCGATAGTACTCGGCATTGTTCTGTTGGTAGCTCAGAGGCAGCGGATCGGGACAGCACTTGGCGCGTTTTTCAAGAAACCCGGCCTTTCGACGCTCGCCGAATTTGCAGACCGAGACCTCTTCTGGCTGGCTGCGATCCTGGCCGCCGGCATCTTCTTCGAGGCGCAGAACACCGGCAGCCAGGCCTTCATCTTCCTGTGGCCGGTGCTGTGGAGCATTCTGACCAAGCTGCCGGCGCAGTTGGCCAAACCCAAGCTGGCGCTGCTGACGGCTACGCTGGTCGCGGCCGTCTATCTGCCGATGGTCGTCGGCACATTGGAAAGGGCCGCGCGTACCTATCTCGGCGCGCTGAACACCGTCCATTTCGCCAGCCACAATCTCAAGGCGCTCGACGAGGTGACGACACGCGATTATGTGCTGAAGCGGGCAGAGCTGATGCTAAAGCTTTATCCGAAGCAGCAGCCGCAGCTTCAGGAGATCGCCGAAAACAAAGAGCTGCCCTCCCCGTTGCTCTATTCCGACCTCGACTTCCAGATCACCAACCTTCTGGCAATCGATCGGGCTGTGGATTCGATCCGGGCACTGGAGGCGAAAAGCGGCACGCATTTCCAGACGATCATGACGCTCGCCTTCGCCAACCCTTTCCCCTACCTGATGGACCGCAGCGCGCCGCGCCTGATCGCGATCGGCGCCGACCCGTTCCGCGCTGTGCCGACGCCGGACGAAGAGGTGCTGAAACAGGTGGCTGACGTCGACCTCGCGCTCTATCCGAAATGCCCGAACACCTGGGCGAACGTCCGACTCTGGGAAATCTACGGCCCAGCGCTGAAAGACCACCGCAAGATCGAGCTCGACGACTGCTTCACCGCCTATGTCAATCCAAGGTTGGTTGGCAAATTTGGGGAGTAGCCCGGGTAGTTTCCAAGGCGGACGCTGGCCAAGCCCAGTTCAAGACTGCTCGGTCTCAGATGTCTTCCCCTGAGCTTCCCGCAAGGCTCTGACAATCCTGTAGCGAGGTTCCATATGCTCGTGGAGCACGCGAAGGATAATCGTGCCCATCGAACCTCCGGAAAGCTTGCCCTTCATATAATAGAGGCAATGTGCGGCAGCGCCACGCCGGCCTGCAGCGATTTCCAGATGCAGAAGGCGGACACCTGGAGCAATCTGGGACCGATCGAGTGAGGCCGGCCGATCCGGGTTCTCGGCGACCATTTCGATGCCACGTTCGATGAGCCGGCTGTAGACCTGAACCTGCCGAGGGCCGAACATCTTTATTGTGTCTCGAAGGATGCCGCGTATGTCGCGCTCAGCAGGCTCTGTGAGCTCGTACTTCATCCCTCAGACGTTTCGCGCAACACCTCATTCATGATTTCGCGGACGCTCTTCTTCGAAAAGCGCCCGGCAGCTGCAGCTTCGATGCCAATGTTGATCTCACGCCGCAGGATCATGAGCTTTTCCTGCTGCTGAGCCTTGTCGTATTGCAACAGCCTCAGTGCATCGCGAACAACCTCGCTGGAGGAGTTGTATCCGCCCTGCGCGACCTCGTTCTCGACAAAGTCGACCATCTCATTGGGAAGGCTGACATTCATTGTGGCCATGATCGTATTCCTTGAGCGAAGAGAATTTTGGGACGATTGGCAAATTTTGTCAACGAGGTCAGAGGCGGAGTGGGGAGGCCTCGTGTCACGAAGCGGCGATATCCAGCCGCATGACGGCGCGGTTCGATGACGGCCGGCTGATGGCCTGGAAGCCACACGCCTGAAACAGGAGTTCGGTCCCCACCTGACGATCGGCGCCGCTCCTCTTCGCAGTCGGAAAGCCCTCGATCGCCACGGCGCCATGGTCTCTAGCCAGAGCCACCGCACCCGTGAGTAAGGCGCCGGCAATCCCCTGCCCGCGCATGTCGGGATGGATGAAGAAGCACGGCACCAGCCACACCGCGTCGTTCTCGGACTGATCGATGTCTTTCAGGGTCGGCGTCTTGACGGCGCGGGCATAACGCGAGCGCGGGCCTACCGCCGCCCAGCCGACGGGCTGGCCGTTATGATAGGCGATCAGTCCTAGAGGCTCCTTGGCCTTCGCGGCCAGCGCCCTGAACTTCGCCTCGTTCGCGGCAGCGCCACCGGCATGATAGTCCTTGACCCTGATGAGGAACCACATGCACCAGCAGGTGCTGGCAGATTTCTCGCTGCCGAACAGGCGTTCGAGGTCCGCGATGTTCTCGTTCGTCAAAGGGCGTATCGCGACTTCTTCCATCACAGCTCGCTCCATGGCGCCCCCGAGACGCCAGGAAGCCAAACGAAAGCCCGGCGGTCAAATGAAACCAATTGACCGCCGGGCTCTGTCTGATCAGTGAAAAAAATGGCCGTTTCAGGCTACGACACCT
>Ga0081539_10007243_pt1 | contig 10193 bp, 10 predicted proteins | sample TabmetS4T2R2_FD_71023 | JGI IMG/M metagenome (GOLD analysis project Ga0081539, IMG submission 71023) | Tabebuia heterophylla rhizosphere microbial communities from the University of Puerto Rico - S4T2R2 | ecosystem: Host-associated > Plants > Roots > Rhizosphere ... | reverse complement strand
GCGGATTGCGGATTGGGGATTGCGGATTGAATCGCGGATTTCAATCCTCAATCAATCCGCATTCCGCAATCCGCATTCCGCAATGGTCAAGAGCCGCCAATCGAGAAGGTGAGCTTCCACGGCTTCAGCGGCTGCGTGTCGGTGCCGACGATGCCGTCCAGGAGCTCGACGATGACGGTTCTGAAGCGCTCCAGCGGCTGTTTGAACCGGAGCTCCAGCACGCGGTTGGCGCCGTTGTACTGAGTGGTGAAATCGGCGACGGGCGTCGTTGGTTCACCGCGCTCGACGGTCTGCGATTCGAGATAGCGCACCCGCACGTGGCCCTTGATCGTCGTCTGATCGAGATCGCGTGAGAACTGGATCCGCACGTTCGTGCTCTGCGGCACGTCGGTCTCGTCGTCGGTCGGCGTGCTGAAGATCACCTCGGGCGGCGGCCCGGCCGGCACGCGCACCGGCTCCTCGGTCGTGGTCGTCTCCTGCTGCGGCGGCTTCGCGAACTTCAGGCTGCCTGCCTCGGCGTCGAGCAGCAGCAATCCCCGCGATTGTTGGATCGTGCCGCGCACCTCGAGCCAGCGATTGGTGTCGATGCGGGCGTCGAGGCCGAGCTCGATTTCCTTGTTGTTCGCGTCGCGCAGCTTCGGGCGCATGTTGGTGATCCAGATCGCCGCGTCGGTCGTGCGCAGCACGAAATCGTAGCGGCTCTTTCCCGGTGCTTCCGGCAGATCCCCCATCAGATTCCGCCCGGAGAACTGACCGGTGATCGTCACCTTCTGATCGAGATAGCGGGAGGGGTGGAGCACGATGTTGCGGATCGACGCGGTCGTCGGCAGCGAGGCGGGCGTCACCGAGGTTGCGACGATGACCGTGACGTCGCCGGGCCGCGGCCAGGGCGCGTCCGGATCGATCTTGAACGTCTTGCGGAGATCGTAGCTCGACAAACGGATGTCATCGGTCTTCATCCGGCCGAGATCCCAGAATTCCCCGCGAATCTCGTCGAGGCCGTCGGGCGCATTTCCTTTGACGAGCAGGCGAATCGAGCTCGTATCGTCGCTGGCACGAAGCTCGTCCTTGTCGACGGCCACCTTGGCGATGAGGACGACGGGACGGCCGTGATAGAAGCCAGGTGCTCCGAGGATGGCGGCGAGGTTCGTCGCACGGCGCGTCATCGGCTGCGCCGACACGGTGGCCGCAAGCGACAGGAGCAGGAGGACGCGCTTCATCGATCCCTTAGACGCTCAGCGCTACATTATTTTCTTCTGTGCCGCGCGCGCAAGGATGGCGGCGAGCGCCGCGAAGAGCAGCGCGCCGGCCACGTATCCGGCGGCGCCGTCGCGCAGAAACGGCAGCCAGTTGCCGACCGTCTGCGTGATCTCGATGTTCTTGGTACCGACCAGCACCGCGTAGAGGATGCCGCACAGCGAGCCGCCGGCAATGAGGCCCGAGCTGAACAGCGTCCCGGCGCCAACCTCCGACTCCTCGGTCTGGCCCTTGCGACGTTCGACATAGGCCCGCACGAGACCGCCGGCGAAAATCGGCGCGGTGGTCGCAATCGGCAGGTAGGAGCCGACGGCGAACGACAGGGAGCGGACGCCGCACAGCTCCAGCGTCACCGAGATGAAAATGCCCACGAGCACGAGGCCCCACGGCAGGTTGCGGCTCAGGAGGCCCTTGATGATCGTCGCCATCAGCGTCGCCTGCGGCGCCGCGATGTCCTTGCTGCCGATGCCGAACACCTGGTGGAGATACATCGTCGTCCAGCCGATGACGAGCGCGGACGTCACGACGCCGATGATCAGGCCCCACTGCTGATAAATGGGCGTGGCGCCGACGAGATAGCCGGTCTTGAGATCCTGCGACGTGCCGCCCGCGTTCGCCGCCGCGATGCAGACGACGGCGCCGACGCAGATGGCGATCGGGCCGTAGGCGTCGCCGGTCCAGCCGAGGAAGACGAACAGCAGGCAGGTGAGGATCAACGTCGCGATCGTCATGCCCGAGATCGGATTGGACGATGTGCCGATCAGGCCCGTGATGCGTGACGAGACGGTCACGAACAGGAAGCCGAAGATCACGATCAGGATCGCCGCGAAGAAATTTCCCTGCAGCGGCATCTTCGGCGCGACCGCGAGGAAGATGGCCAGCAGCAGCGAGCCGCCGAGCACGAAGACCATCGGCATGTCGCGCTCGGTGCGGATGGTGGCCGCGGCGCCGGCTCCGGCGCCGAAGTCCTTCAGCCCTTCTCGCGCCGACGCGATGATCGTCGGCAGCGTCCGGCCGAGCGTGATCAACCCGGCGGCGAGCACCGCGCCCGCGCCGATGTAGCGGATGTAGGCGCTCCACAACTGGCCCGGCGCCATCTCCGAGATCAGGAACGGCTGTCCGGTCGCGGGATTGTTCGCGAAGTTGGGATGAATCGGCGGGAACGGCACGTTGATGAACGCCCCGAGGATCGACAGCAGCGGCAGCAGGACCAGCCACGACAGAACGCCGCCGGCGAACATCGTCCCGGCGATGCGCGGGCCGATCACGTAGCCGACGCCCATGTATTCGGGCGAGATGTCGACGTTCAGCGTCGCGTTCGGGAACTGCGAGCCGCGCGGCGTCGAGTAGTCGAGCTCCTGGACGAACACGTTGAAGACCCACGACAGCGACTTCCACAGCGCGCCGAAGCCGACGCCGCTGAACACCATCGACGCCAGCTTGCCGCCCCGTTCGCCCGCAATCAGCACGTCCGCGCACGCCGTGCCTTCAGGGTAGGGGAGCACGCCGTGCTCCTTGACGATGAGGGCGCGGCGCAGCGGCACCATCATCAGCGTCCCCAGGATCCCGCCGGCAAAGGCGAGCATCGCGATCTGGAAGTAGCTGAAATAGGCCGGCCCGTTCGGCGTCAGGAAGATGAGCGCCGGGATCGTGAAGACGACGCCGCCGGCGACCGACTCGCCCGCGGACCCGATCGTTTGGACGATGTTGTTCTCGAGAATCGTGGAGCCGCCGAGCTTCTTCAGCACCGAGATGGCGAGGACCGCGATCGGGATCGACGCGCTGACGGTGAGGCCGGCGCGCAGGCCCAGATACACCGTGGAGGCGCCGAAGAGGAGGCCGAAGAGCGCGCCGATGACGATGGCCTTGGCCGTGAATTCCGCGGGCGACTGGGTTGGAGGAACGAACGGCTTGAAGGCTGCCTGACGCGGTGCGCTCGTCGCCATAGGGCCGCGAGTTTAACCTTAACATGCGGTTTTTGTTACAATCCGGCTCTGGCTTGTGAAACCTGCGAACAAGGTGGCGCAAAAGGGATCGACGGCCAAGCAGAGCGCCGAGCAGGTCTCCGAGCTCACCACGAACCGCCTGTCGGTCTACCTGCGATGCCTCAACGAGCTCGACGGCGCCGGTGTGCGTACGATTTCCTCCCAGGCACTCGCTGAGCAGTTTCATCTCAACGCGGCGCAGATTCGCAAGGACCTCGCCTATTTCGGGGAGTTCGGTGTCCGCGGCGTCGGCTACTACGTCCGCGATCTGAAGCGCCACCTGCGCCAGATCCTCGGCCTCGATCGCAAGCTGCGCGTCGCCATCATGGGCGCCGGCAACCTCGGTCTCGCGCTGGCCGACTATCCCGGGTTCCGCCAGGAAGGCTTCGAGATCTCCGCGCTCTTCGACAACCTGCGCGAGAAGGTCGGCCAGCAGTCGCGCAGCGGCGTCCCGATCTACGATATCCACGACCTCAAGAAGATCTCGCGGCGCGAAGGGATCAAGATTGCGGTCATCGCGGTGCCGGCGCAGTCCGCGCAGCACGTGCTCAATCTGGTCGTCACCGCCGGCATCAAGGCCGTCCTCAATTTCTCACCCGGCACGCTGCAGATTCCGCCGGGCGTGAAGTTGAAAGGCGTCGACCTCACCGTCTCGCTCGAGAGCCTCTCATTCTTTCTCGCACAGGGCGATGGCGAAGAGTAGGGCAGGACAGGCGGGAAAGGCGGGAAGGGCAGGACGGGGAGCCCACGGAGAAGACTCGGCTCTCACTCACGTCGACGCGCGCGGCCGGATCAAGATGGTCGACGTCGGCGACAAGCCGGTGACCACACGCGAGGCGATTGCGCGCGGCTCGATCCGGATGTCCGCCGAAGCGCGCCGTCTGGTCCGGCGCGGCGCGGTGAAGAAGGGCGATCCGCTGCAGACGGCGCGGCTCGCCGGCATCCTCGCCGCCAAACAGACGTCGTCGCTCATCCCGCTCTGCCATCCGCTGCCGCTCTCGAGCGTCAACGTCGAGCTGACCCCGACGGCGCGCGGCTACGACATCGAAGCGCGCGTGCGGACGACCGCGCAGACTGGCGTCGAGATGGAGGCGCTCGTGGCCGTCAGCGTCGCGGCGCTGACGATCTACGACATGGTCAAGGCGGTCGACAAGGCGATGGTCATCGGCGACATCTGCCTCGAGTACAAGAGCGGAGGACGGTCGGGCGTCTACCGCAGGCGGTGAACGCGTGAGCGCGCTCAACATTCTCATCGGGGTCATCAGCCCCGCCGCGATCTGGGTCCTCCCGCGGTCGTTCGTCGACGGGCTGCGGCGCGACTTTCCTCACCACATGTTCCTCGAGGCGTGGGATCGCGACGCCATCCGGCGTCAGCTGCCGGAGGCCGACGTGGCGTTCACGCCGTTCGTCGATCGCGACGCCTTTGCCTCGGCGCGCCGCCTCGCCTGGGTGCAGAGCCCGGCGGTCGGCGTCGGCAGCCTGATGTTTCCGGAGCTGCTGGCCAGCCGTGTCGTCGTCACCAGCGCGCGCGGGATCCGCGCGCAATCGATCGCGGAACACGTCATTGGTGTGGCCATCGCGCTGGCGCGGCGGCTGCCGCATGCGCTGCGCGCGCAGATGGGGCATCGCTGGGCGCAGGACGAGCTCGAGGGGCCTGACTCGCGCGTCTGGACCCTCGCCGGCCGGCAGATGGGCATCGTCGGCCTTGGCTCGATCGGGATGGAAGTGGCTGTTCGCGCCCGCGCGCTCGGCATGTCGATCGCGGCCATCCGCCGCCGCGCTCAGCACCCGCCGCCCGACGGAATCGACAGCGTCAGCGGACCGGAAGGCCTGTTATCACTCGTGGAATCGTCCGACGTGATCGTGCTCTCGATGCCGCACACGCCGGATACGAAACAGATCATCGGACGCGCCGAGCTCGAGCGCGTCAAGCCGGGCGCGCTGCTGATCAACATCGCGCGCGGCAAGCTCATCGACGATGCCGCTGTCGTCGACGCGCTGCGCAGCGGCCGCCTGGGCGGCGCCGCGCTCGACGTGTTCACGCGCGAACCGCTCGAGCCCTCGAGCCCTTACTGGGATCTTCCGAACGTCATCGTCACGCCCCACACCTCGGGCGCGATGCAGGACTACTGGACGCCGCTCGTCGCGCTCTTTTCTGATAACCTGCGGCGGTTCGAGCGCGGCGAGCCGCTGCGCAACGTCGTCGACAAACAGGCCGGCTATTGATGTGAAATACCTGGCGGTGGCATTCATGGCTCTTCTGGCGGCGCAGCAGGTGCCGCGCGGATCGCTTCCGATCTACGGCTATCAGATCGTGCGCGAGTATCCGCACGATCCGAAGGCCTTCACACAGGGACTGCAGTTCGTCGACGGCGTCCTCTACGAGGGCACGGGACAGAACGGCCAGTCCTCGATCCGGCGGGTCAAGCTCGAGACCGGCGAGGTGCTGCAGAAGCGCGACGTGCCGAGCCAGCATTTCGGCGAGGGCATCGCCGTCTGGAAGGACAGCCTCTTCGAGCTCACGTGGCAGAGCCACACGGCCTTCGTCTATGACCGCGCCACCTTCGAGCTGCGGCGGCAATACTCGTATGCGGGAGAAGGGTGGGGTCTGACGCACGACGGCACCGATCTCATCATGTCCGACGGAACCAACCAGCTTCGCGTCATCGATCCGGCGACCTTCGTCGAGAAGCGCCGCATCACCGTGACGGCCGACGGGCTGCCGCTCAAGAACCTCAACGAGCTCGAGTTCATCAAGGGCGAGATCTTCGCGAACGTCTGGATGACCGACTACATCGCCCGCATCGCGCCCGACTCGGGAAAAGTCACCGGCTACGTCGATCTGCGCGGCCTGCTCACGCCGAATCCCGACGTCCTGAACGGCATCGCCTACGACGCGCAGCACGATCGCATCTTCGTCACGGGCAAGTGGTGGCCGAAGCTGTTCGAAATACGTTTGATCCGCCGGTAGGGCGCCGCTTTATCGGCGCCGATCCAATCGCCGGTGCTCGAACGTCACTCCTTCATCGGCACCGGTTCCTTCCTTTCGTAGCACCAGCTCGCCTTCGAGCGCGTTCGCCGGCAGCGGCGTGTTGGGTTCGCCTCCCGATCGCGGCGACTTCGTCAGATAGAGGTCCTGCACCAGACCGTGATCCAACAGCTGGGCGGCGAGCGTCCGTCCTCCGACGCACGAGATCCGCTGGATGCCGAGGCGCTTGAGCTCCTGGAACGCCGTGCGCAGCGCGCCGGCGTTGGGCATCAGGAGCGGCGTGATCCACGGACGCTGTGCGAGCGCGCGGTGCATCAAGTCCGACCATGGCGGCACCGTCAACAGAATCACCCGCAGGTCCGGCTCGTTGAACAGCACGCTGTCGTCGAACGCGACTCCTCGCAGCGTGGCGACGATCTGGATCGGATGACGGGGCAGGCCCAGCGACTCACGAAGCGTCACCAGCTCCGGCCGCCAGACCGAGAACACGATTCGGCCGTCTCGAATCGTTTCGGCGCCGGCGAGAACGGCGTCTGCCGCAACCCGGGAGAGGCCTTCGTAGATGACGTGCTTGTCCGTCTCACCGCCGCCGAGCGCCGACGGATCCTTGGCGACCGTATTGCCTTCGCGCGACTGGACGAACACCAGGCTCGTCGCCGGCAGATCGGAGGACGGAGCCGCCGACAACAGGAAGTCGCCGTCGAACAGGGCACGCGACCACGCGTTGCCGATCGCCGTTTCCTCGCCGCTCCGACGGTCGGCAGCCGTTAGCCACGGCCCGAGCACCGCTCGTTTCGCCTCGGCTTCCTTCCGGTCGGTGAAGGCTTTGAGTCTTTCCGTCAAATTACCAATGCCAATTACCAGATTACCCAATTACCCAATTACCCGATCAACTTGGCGGCGGCTCGATGTGAATGATCGCGTCGACAATCTGGGGATAGCGCGTCATCAGCCGGTCCTTGGCCACGTGTGAAATCGCGTGAGCCTCGGTCAGCGGCATCGCCGGCGGCAGCCAGATGTGAAGATCCAGGAACACGTGGTCGGCGGTGCCGCGCGTCCGGATCTGGTGGCAGCCGAGCACACCCTCGACGCTCATGACGACGCGCTCCAGATCCGATTCGGCGATCACGATGCGATCGCTGAGGATGCGCGTGGTCGCAGTGGCGATCTGATAGCCGGCGTAGCCGATGAACCCGGCGACGACGAGCGCGGCGAGCGGATCGAGGATCGGCAGCCCCGCTCTCGCGCCGGCGAGCGCGGCGATGACCGTCACCGACGTCCAGACGTCGCCGCGCGTCTGCGTGGCATCCGCCAGGAGCACTTCGCTGCCGAGCCGCTCGGCCTCGCGCGATTCATAACTCACGACGAAGAGGTTGATGCCGACCGTGACGATCATCACGACGAAGCTGCCGGTCGTGATCTCGTGCGATCCGGCCTTGCCGAGGAGCGCGTTGGCCGCGTTGCGCAGGACTTCGATCACGACGAGCACCAGGAACAGCATGACCACGTTCGCCGCGACCGTCTCGAACTTGCGGTGGCCGTAGGGATGATCGGCGTCGGGCGGGCGGCCGGCGGCGCGCACGCCAACCAGGCCGACCACGTTCGAGGCGGCGTCGGTGAGCGAATGGAAGCCGTCGGAGAGGATGCTGATCGCGCCGCTCGCATAGCCGAACCCGATCTTGGCCAGCGCGACCACGAGATTCAGAACCAGCACGCGAACGAGGACGCGCGAGACCTCGCGGTAGCGACTGGGGGCTGGGGCCTGGGGGCTCGGGGCTCCGTTCTTCAAAACACGCGCGCGGTCGGGACGGGCCACCAGCGCAGTTGGACCTTCCCGATGATGTACTTCTTCGGCACCATGCCCCAGTGCCGGCTGTCGGAGCTGTTGTTCCGGTGGTCGCCCATGACGAAGTAGTAGCCCTCGGGGATCACCTGCGGGCCCCAGTCGTCATGGCTGCGGAACTCGGACGGCACATAGTCGTCCTTCAGCGGGATGTCGTTGACGTAAACGCGGCCGTCGACGATGCGGACCGTGTCGCCTTCTTCGGCGATCACACGCTTGACGAACGACTTCTCGGGGTTCAGCGGGTAGTAGAGCATCACGATGTCGCCGCGCCGCGGCTCGCCGATGCGGTAGACCAGCTTGTTCACGATCAGCCGATCCTGATCTTCGAGCGTCGGCGCCATGCTCTGGCCCTCGACGCGCGCCACCTGGAAGCCGAACGTGACGATGAGGATGGCGTAGACCGCGGCGGACACCAGCGTCTTCACCCAGGCGATCAACTCTTCCTTGACGAGCTCCAGGCGTGCGCGCGCGTCGGTCGCCCGGGCGGGTTCGCTCGGCTGAAGCCTTCGCGCTCCATCCTCGACCGGCGCGATCTCCTGGCTTTGGAGCGCGACGGCTTCAGCCGAGCGTTCCTCCGCTACAACTTCAGGTACTCCCTCAGCCGCTTGGTTTGCGTCCGGCTGACCGGGATTTCCGTTGTCTTCGCGTCTTTCATCCTCAGGATGTAGTTCCGGCTGAACCAAGGGACGATCTCCTTGATCTTGTTGATGTTGACCAGATGCGAGCGGTGCACGCGCCAGAACACGGTCGAGTCGAGCCGCTCCTGCAGCTCGTCGAGCGTGCGATAGTTCGAGGTGCCGGCGTGCTGATCGGTGACGACGCTGATCCCATCGTCGCCGAGCGATGCGTAGATGACATCCTCGGACTGCACCAGCAGGAAGCGCTCGCCAACCTTGATGGCGAGCCGCTCGCGCCGGCTTTGCCTTTCCGTCACGAGCTCGACGATCTTCTCGAGCTGCGCCGTGTTCATGGCCCGATCGCTCGAGATGCGACGCCGTGCGCGATCGAGCGCGACCTCGAGCCGCGCCTGCTCGACCGGCTTGAGCAGGTAGTCGACGGCGTTGACCTCGAACGCTTCGATCGCGTGCTGATCGTAGGCGGTCACGAAGATGATGTGCGGCGAGGCGCGGGCGTCGAGCATGCGGCGCGCCACCTCGAAGCCGGTCAGGCCGGGCATCTGCACGTCGAGGAACACGACATCCGGCCGGAGCCGATCGATCGTCGTCAACGCTTCGATGCCGTTGCCCGCGTGTCCGATGACCTCGATGCCGCCAGCCTGTCCGAGCAGGTAGCCCAGCTCGTCACGCGCCAGCTGCTCGTCGTCGACGACGATTGCCCGCAAGTCCATGGCTAGGCGGTGACGCGTTCCGGATAGGCGAGCTCGGGAATCTCGACTCGCGCGCAGGTGCCTTGGCCCGGGACGCTCGTCAGCTTGAGCTGGTACTGGGCACCGTAAATCGTTCGTAAGCGCTCGTCGACGTTGCTCAATCCGATCCCGCCGCCCAGGGCGCGCTCGAGCCGATCTTCGCTCATGCCGAGGCCGTCGTCGTGGACCTCGATGACGGCGTGGCCGTCGCGCAGCATCGCCCTAATCGTAATGCGGCCGCCGCCCACTTTGCGCGAAAGGCCATGCTTGATGGAGTTCTCGACGAGCGGCTGCAGGATCATGCTCGGCACGATGACGTCGAGCGTGCCGGGCGTCACGTCCTTGACGACCGTCAGCTGCGGGCCGAAGCGAATGACTTCGATGTCGAGGTACTCGTCGACCGATTCGAGCTCCTCGCGCAGGGTCACGAAGTGATCGGTGCTGCGCATGAGGCGGCGGAGCAGGCCCGACAGCTTCGTGATCAGCGTCCGCGCCGTTTCCGGCTGCGTGCGGATCAGCGACGAAATCGAGGCCAGCGTGTTGAACAGGAAGTGGGGGTTGATCTGATTGGCCAGCGCCTCGATGCGCGCGGCCAGCAGCAGCTTCTCCTGTTCCTGCAGGCGGTGCTCGATGCGGGCGTTGTTCCAGATCTTGATCGGCGTCGCCACGCAGAGCACGGTGGCGAGGAGGACGACGATCATCATCGGCGGCGACGCCGGGTGCAGATAGAACAGGCGGCTGTGCTCCCCC
>Ga0081539_10007242_pt1 | contig 10194 bp, 12 predicted proteins | sample TabmetS4T2R2_FD_71023 | JGI IMG/M metagenome (GOLD analysis project Ga0081539, IMG submission 71023) | Tabebuia heterophylla rhizosphere microbial communities from the University of Puerto Rico - S4T2R2 | ecosystem: Host-associated > Plants > Roots > Rhizosphere ... | reverse complement strand
CGCGGTGGGGGCCGTCGAGGACGTCCCGCAGCAGGTGAGGCCCAGCCAATGACGAGCGTTCGTGTCATGAGTTTCGCGATGTCAATCGACGGCTACGGCGCCGGCACGGGTCAGAGCATCGAGCATCCGCTGGGCGTTCGCGGCCCGGAGCTGTTCGAATGGTTCTTTCAGACTCGCGTCTGGCGGCGGGGCCGCCACGATCCGGCAGTACCTGCAGGCGCGGCTCATCGACGACCTGCGCATCGCCCTTCGCCCGGTGCTCCTGGGCGCGGGCGAAAGTCTGTTCGCAGGTCTCGATCTGCGGACGCTCGGTTATCAGTGCGAGCGCAGCATTCCAGGCGAGCGCGCCATGCACCTGTTCATTCGACGCGCATCAATGTGAGCTGTCAGTCCCCGCGCAACACTTCGACGGGATCGAAGCGTGCGGCGAGGTAAGCGGGGACGACACTCGCCAGCAGCGCGACGATCACGCCGACTGCGATGCCGACGAGCGTCGGCGTCATGCCTTCGACGATCACCAGGCGCAGCACGTCGCCGGTCCGCGCGCCGAGCGCGGTCCTGATGCCGATCTCGCGGCTGCGGCCGCGGATGATATCAAGAGCGGGAGGGTTGGTTTTGAACCACATTGTGGGAGATATCGGACAGTCGCTTGGGCGGGACGCCCGCCCGAAAGGTTCGCGGGCGTGCTAACGTCCCTTTTGTCATGACCCGTGCCGCCCTGCTCTGGCTCGCGCTCGTGTTGCTGGCGGCGGCCGACTCGCCTCAGCAGCCGGCAACCACGCTGATTCGCGGCGCGTCGGTCGTTGACGGCACCGGCCGTGCCGCGCAGCGTGCCGACGTCCGCGTCTCCGGCGACCGCATCACCGCGGTGGGACAGCTCTCGCCCACGCCCGGCGAGCGCATCGTCGACGCCGGCGGCCTGACGCTCGCGCCGGGATTCATCGACACGCACAGCCATCACGATCGCGGGCTCGACGCGGCGCCAGACGCGCTCGCGATGGTCAGTCAGGGCGTGACGACGATCGTCGTCGGTCAGGACGGCGGCGGGTCCAATCTTGCCGCGTTGTTCGGAGGGCTGCAGCAGCACCCGGCGTCGGTCAACGTCGCGTCATACGCGGGCCACGGCGCGATTCGACGTCGCGTCATGGGCGACGACTTCAAGCGGCACGCGACCGCCGCGGAGGTCGATCGGATGAAGGCGCTCGTCAAGACCGAGATGGACGCCGGAGCGCTGGGTCTCTCCACGGGCCTCGAATACGATCCGGGCATCTATTCGTCGCGAGAAGAAGTGCTGGCGCTCGCGAAAGTGGCCGCGGACGCCGGCGGCCGATACATCAGTCATCTGCGCAGCGAGGATCGGACGTTCTGGGACGCGCTCGACGAGCTGATCGCGATCGGCCGGACCAATCGCATGCCGGTGCAGGTCTCGCACGTCAAGCTCGGGATGCACGATCTGTGGGGCCAGGCCGAGAAGCTGATCGCGACGCTCGATCGGGCCCGTGCTTCCGGTGTCCAGCTGACCGCGGACATCTATCCCTACACGTACTGGCAGTCCAATCTCGGCGTGCTGTATCCGAAACGCAACTTCGCGGATGCTGCCGAAACCGAGTTCGTCCTGGCCCACGTTTCCATGGCTGAGGACATCATTATTAATAGCTCGCCGGCGCACCCCGACTACGTCGGCAAGACCATCGCCGATGTGGCCCGTCTCCGAGGTCAAACGAACGCCAGAACGCTGATGGACCTGCTCGCCGAGCCACGCGGCGAGAGCATCGGCGTTGTCGCGAAAGGGATGTCGGACGCCGATGTCGAACGGCTTATTCAGTGGCCGTTCGCCAATGTCTGCAGCGATGGCATGTCCAGCGGCCTGCATCCGCGCGGATTCGGCAGCTTCGCGAAAGTGCTCGGGCCGTTCGTGCGCGACCGCAAGCTATTCAGTCTCGAAGAAGCGGTTCGGAAGATGACGAGCCTCGCCGCCGCGAACGTCGGAATCCGTAATCGCGGTCGCATCGCCCAGGGCGATTTCGCTGATTTGGTGCTGTTCGATCGAACAATAGTCGCCGACCGAGCGGATTTCGACCATGCGCAGGAGCAGGCGGTCGGCATTCGCACCGTCTGGATCAATGGGCAGGTGGTGTTCGAGAGCGGCAAGCCGACTGGCATCCACGCGGGCCGGCCGCTGCGGCGGTAGAAAGAATTTGCCGCGTTGTGCCCCATGGAATGAGAAGCTACTCACCTGGAGGCAGCAATGCGTTGCTCAATAGTGTGCCTGGGTCTGGCGTTTATCCTGACGATGGGCAGCGTCGCTCAGGCGACGACGTTTCGTTTCGACACCGACCCGTTTGCCGGGTCCACCGCTCTGACCACGCCGGGACGGCAGGTGGTTGGAGGCGAGACTTTCATCAACTTTTCGATCGGGACCGATGTGTTCTCGTTCGATCCGGCGGTGTTCGGCGTGGGGAACACCGTGCAGTTCGCGAATGACCTTGCCGCGAACCTGCCGACGAGCGGCGTGAATGTCATCGTGCTGCGCACATTCGACGACGACAACAACGGGGGGACCGTATTCGGCGCTGGCAACGCGGCGAATCTGATCGCGAGCCGCATCACCACTCCAGGCGCCGGATTTTTCATCTACTTCAATTCAGCGCTCGATCTGGCGCGGCTCGTGTACTCGACCGATCTGAACGACAATACCGCCGACCTCAAGATTCTCGCCCGGATGACGAATCTGACGGGACAGGCTGGCCGCGACGCCCTGGCGAGCTTCACGGCGGCGAACTTCGAGATCACGACAACCGACGTGGCTGCCGTACCCGAACCGGCGACGCTGTCGATGATGGGCGTCGGGCTCGCGTTGGCGTATCGGCGAAGCCGGCGCGCCTAGCGCGAAGTTCACGCCAGCCGGCAGATCCAGCTGCTCGCCGCGTCGCAGTACCAGAGCACGCCGTCCTTGATGTCGAGGCCGTGCGGTTCGGGATCGTCGCGCGTCAGCTGGATCTTCGCGAGAGGTGCGCCGTCCGCGGGATCGAGCTTGTAGATCGCGCGGCCGTCCGACTCGACGCACCACAAGGATCCGTTGTCCCACGCCAGGCCGTGCGTGCGCACGCCGGGCGCTGGAATCGAGCGGACGATCGTGCCGGTTTCCGGTTCCATCAGCGACAGCTTGCCGGACGCCGGCACCGCCATCCAGTACTTGCCGTCGACCCATTTCAAGCCGTGTGCGCCGGACGGTGTCGTGACCTTGCCGTACAGTCCGGCGCCTGGCGTGACCCACGATTTCAGCGTCGCGCCGCTCTTCGGATCGACCTTCAACGTCCTCGGCGCGGCCGCCGGATCCTTCATCTTCGTCGACGCGATCCACAGCGCGCCGTTGCCGTAGGTGATGCCGCTGCCGTGAATCGATTCGGTCTGGAGCGTCTGCAGGATCGAGCCGTCGGCCGGCCTGACCTTGAACGCCTTGTTGGGATCCACCTGATCGAGCACCCACAGTCCGTCGGCGACGAACTGGAGATCGTTCGGCTGCGTGCATCCGGCAATCTTGTAGAGCTTTTCGACCCGCTTCTGGAGCGTCGGGGGATCGGCGGCGGCGAGATGTCGGCTTGCGGCCGCGGCAGCAAGGCTGGCGAGGAACGTCCGACGCGAGAGCTCACGATCAGCAGCCATGCGCCTCTCCTCTCTCCACGACACAGCACGAACGGTAGGGCACCGCTTCCCCGGGGCCGTCAGTATCCTACAATTTGCGCATGGCGAAGGCGGCCGGCCACGAGTGCTATCACTGCAAACTCTGGGTCCCGGCCGGCGAGCCGCACGACTGCTGGACGACGACCGAGGCGGCGCTGACGGCGGACCTGTCCGACGACTTGAAAGAGGCGTGGGAGCGGATCCGGGAAGCGGCGGTCGAGCTCGGCGAGCAGCGAATCTACGCGTCCGGCACCGCCATCATGTTCTCGCGCGAATCCTGCTATTTCTTCGTGCGCCCGCGCCGGAAAGACTTGCAGGTCTGCATTTTTCTCGGCCGGGCGGTGCGCGCGCCGCAGGTTCGTCGCGTCGAGCGCAAGTCGAAAGCCAAGCTCGTGAACATCGTCCACATCACGCATCGTGACGAGGTCGAGGCGCCGTTCACCGACTGGCTGCGTGAGGCGTACGATCTGCCCGACAAGCTGGCGGCCGCTCGAGTGAAAACGAAGCCTCGCGCGAAACGGAAGAAGGGGCGCTAAGGTGCCGATCGCGCTCCCATCGTCACATGGCGAGTGCGCGGTCGGCGGCCAGAACACCACGGTATTGCGCTTCTTCGAAGAGCGGCAGCGCGCTCAAGTCCGAGTGCGCGTAGAGCAGACGCCCGGACAGGGATCGATGGTCCGGCCGCTGCATGGCTTGCCACGCCGGGTCGGCGAGCAGACCGGGCGTCGGACGGATCATCGCGTGTCCGAGGCGCATGATGTCCACCCGCGACACGCAATCGCGAATGTCCGGATGCGCCCGGCTCAGATCGTCGAGCGCCTGGTCGCGCAGCGTTTCCCAGTTCTGCGCGAGCAGCCATTGGCGCGCGGCGCTCGGCGGCTGGTGCGCCAGCGCCCAGTAGTACGTCCAGACCGTTCGCGGCACGTAGCGCCGAAGCTGTTGGTGCGTCGCGACGACATAACCGAGCGAGCGTGAATCGAAGATGACGTTGTCCCACGCCACGGCAAAGCCCGATTCGCGCGGCCATCGATCCAGCACCAGATTGGCCGTGAACCACGGCGAATACGTGACGCGCACCGGCGGCGCGCCGTCGACAATGCGCGACGCCACCAGCAGCGGCGCCGCGACGATGACGATATCGGCCAGCCATTCGGTGTCGGCGGTGACGATGCGCCAGCCGCGGCCGCCGCGCTCGACGCGATAGACCATCTGCGCCGTGTGCACGCGGTCCGTCAGCCGCTCGAGCAGCCGGCGGACGATCCAGCCGTTTCCCTCGGGCCACGTCAGCGGACCTTCCTCCTCGGCGTCGCGGCCGGCGAAATAGAGCAGCCCGGCCCACGCCGACACGTCAGACGCCAGGCCGCCGTAGTCGTCGCGGCAGGCGTAGTCGACGACCCACCGCAGCCACGGCGAGTCGAATCCCTCGCGACCGAGCCAGGCCCCCATTGACAGCGAGTCTTCTTCCGGAACGGCCGGCACGGCCGCCGCGGCTGCCGACCGCTCGAGGCCGACCGCCATCGGGATCGTGAAGCGTCCGGAGGCACGATAGCGCTCGATGCGATCGTTGAAGCGCGCGAACTGATCGCGATCGCGCGCGGTTGGCCCGATCGCCGGCTCGAGCCCCTCCTGCCAGCGGCCGTGGATGAAGAGCCGCTCCTTCGGCGCGTGGACCAGATGACGCTCGTCCCAGCCGTGCTCGGAGAAGACACCGAGATCGGCGAAGAGCTCGCGCACGAAGCCGGCGGCGCGGCCCGGCACCGGCACGTAGTGCGCCGCCCAGGGAAAGGCCGAGATCTCGTTCTCGCCCCAGCGAGCATTGCCGCCCGCCGCCGGTTCCATCTCGAGGACGACGAAATCGCGCATGCCGCGCTTGTCGAGCCGCCACGCCGCCGACAGCCCCGCGATGCCGCCGCCGACGATGGCGATCGGTACGCGGCGCGTCTGCCGCGGACGGGGCACCGCCGCGCGATCGCGCAGCTGATGGCCGAGTGTCTGCGACTCGTTGACGAAGCCGCCCGCGATCCGCCGTCCGCTCTTCGGCGCGAGACCGATGAGCGCGGCGGACAGAAAGCCGCGCCGCGACAGCGTCAGCGGTTGATCGCTCCCCATTCGCGCTCGTAGTAGCGGACCAGCGCCTGCGTGTGCAGTCGATTCGGCTCGACCGTCACGCGCGCCATGTCGCTCGGAAAGTCGAACATCTCGTTCAGCGCGCCGATCGTCAGGAACCGCAGGCCCGGCGGCAGCGCCGCCGGCCGGCGCGGCGGCGTCCGTCCGGCCAGCACGAAGCCCCATTCGCCGAACGACGGCACGTAGACGTGATACGGCGTCGCGCTCAGGCCGATCCGCTCGATCGTCTCGACGATGCACCAGAACGACTGCCGCGCGAACAGCGGCGACGTTGCCTGCACCACGAACGTCGCCTCGGGCGCCAGCCGATTGACGAGCATCCGGTAGAAGGTGGTCGTATAGAGCTTGCCGAGCGCGAAGTTCGAGGGATCCGGAAAATCGACGACGGCGAAGTCGAACTGATCGGTAGCCGCATCGATCCATCGAAACGCATCGTCGTTGACGACGCGCACGCGGGGGTCGCCGAACGATCCGCCGTTCAGGCGGCGCAGCTCCGGGTGCGTCGAGAAGAGGTGTGTCATCTCGGGATCGAGATCGACGAGCGTGATCTGCTCGACGTTCGGATGGCGCAGGATCTCGCGGAGGGCCAGACCGTCGCCGCCGCCGAGCACGAGCACGCGGCGCGCCGACGGTAGAGCGGCCAGTCCGGGATGGACGAGCGCCTCGTGGTAGCGGTACTCATCCCGTGAGCTGAATTGCAGGTTGGCGTTCAGAAAGAGGCGCAGGTCGTCCTTCCACGCCGTGAGCACGATCCGTTGGTACGGCGTCGTGCGGGCGAGGACGATTTCGTCGGCGTAGAGATTCGATTCGGCCAGATCGAGGATGGCGCCGGCGCGCCACATGCCGGCGGCGAGCAGCGCGAGCGCGGCGAGCGCCGCCATCTGCAGCGCCCGCTCGCGGCGCGGGCTCAGCGACGAGCGCAGCAGGGCGGTCGTCCACAAGGCGACACAGACGTTGATCGCGCCGAACAGCATCGGCGCCCGCACCAGTCCCAGCCACGGCACGAGCACGATTGGAAAGAGCACCGACGCGCCGAGCGCGCCCAGGTAGTCGAACGTCAGCACGTTGGAGACGACGTCCTTGAACTCGAAGCGGTCGCGCAGCAGCCGCATCAGGAGCGGAATTTCGAGGCCGACCAGCACCCCGACGACGAGCACGAGCGTGTAGAGCAGCAGCCTGAAGGCGTCCGTGTAGGCGAAGGCGAGGAACAGCAGCGCCGACGAGAAACCGCCGACCAGGCCGACCATGATCTCGACGACGACGAAGCGCTCGGCGAGGCCGCGGGTGATGTAGCGGGACAGCCACGAGCCGATGCCCATGGCGAAGAGGTAGGTGCCGATGACCGTCGAGAACTGCGTGACGCTGTCGCCGATCAGGTAACTCGCGAGCGCGCCGGCGACCAGCTCGTAGATGAGCCCGGACGCCGCGATCAGCAGAACGGTTGTGAGGAGCGCGGCGGTCAATGAATCGCGGCGGCCACGATGATCGAGATGCCGAGCGCGATCGCGCCGATCAGGATGGCGAGCGCGGTGTTCTGATCGTCGACGATCTCTTTCCAGAGGTGATACGGCGTCAGCCGATCGACGATGACGAACGCGCCGAGGAAGACGGCGATGCCGAGGAGCGCGAAGGCGATGGCGTTGACCAGATTCGACGAGAGCGTGCCGATCATCACTTTCCTCCAAACCAGCGCGGTGTGCCGTTGTAGAGAGAGCGATAGGCGCCCGGGTTGTTGCGGATCGAGCGCGGGACGTTGCGGACGAGCGCGGCGCTCGCCAGCCAGCCGCGGGTGTCCGCGGCGACGGCGCTGCCGATGACCGTCAGGCCGAACAGGAGATAAAGGATCCGTATCATTCGCCGTAATCCCCTTCTTGAAGCCGCCGCCGCTCGAAGACATGCGCCCGCCAGCCGACCAGCACCGGCGGCAGCAGGATCGCCACGAACGCCAGGCCATACGGAACGAGCGACGGCACGTCGCGGCGTACCCGAATCGTATAACCGACGCCGGCTGCCGCCTGCGCGTCGCCTTCCGGCTCGACGCGGAGGTAGTACTCGCCGGCTGGAACTCGGGGGAGCCGCACCCAGCCCTGTCGGCTGCCCTCCGTCCACGAGCCATCGCTGTCCACGCCGGAGTAGTAGCTGATCTCGTGCGCGGCGTTCCACGCATCGCCGGTGTCGCTGTTGATCAGCGCGAGGTCAAGACCGAGCCAGCCGTTCTGTACGGCGGCCGAGAGGTCGACGTCCACGGTGGCGGCGTGAGGCAAACGAAACGTCTCGGTCACGAACGATTGTTCCGGCGACCCTGGCCGGTACACGTAGTTGCCGGAGAACACGTCGGCGTCCGTCGCGGTGACGAGACGGCCAATCAACACCAGCACCAGAATCGCAGCCAGCACCAGGAAGGTGCGGAACGCGACCGCCAGCCCCTGCCGATACGGCGACGGCTGGTTGGCGAATACGCCGTGGGCGCGCGGGGGCGATCCCGACAGCGAAAACGCCTGCCAGATCGTTCGCGGGTCGGTGTAGATCCCCTGCGACCACGTCACTTCGTTGCCGGTCCGCTCGCTCGACAGCAGGAACGGCGGCGCGACGTAGTCGTCCACGGTGACCTCGTCGCCGACGCGCACGCGCCAGGGGAATTCCCCGAGGACCAAGTCCGTACGCGCCAGGGCTCGCTGGAAGTGCCGATGCGTGACGCTCGCGTACTCGGCCGACGGCCTCTTGCTCGACACGACGCGCGGCAGCTCGTGGACGATCCGGATGTCGTTCCAGTGGCCTTGGTAGCAGCTCAAATAGCGGAATCCCTGGTAGGGATTGAACAGCACGTACTCGTCCCAGCTGTAGCGCGTGAGCTCGACGCCGATCGAGCGGCGCTGAAAGCCGATGACTTCGTACATCCGGCCGTTCCACAGCCCGCGCGTGCCGAGCGGAATCGCCGGCGCGACCGACTCCTTGAGCGCGGCCGTCTGCAGGATGTGCACGTTCGGATCGCGCGGATCGAGGATGGCGCCGCAGCTAGTGCACGCCACCGTGAGGGTGTGCTGCAGCGCGCGGAGCTCGACGGCGGCGCCGCAATTACTGCAGTTGAAGCCGCGCGTCCGCGGCGCGTTGGTCACCATCCCTCGAACGTGCGGACGTTGCGCAGCCCGAGATCGTCGTACTCGACGAAGCGGCCGACGAAGAGCAGGGGCGGCTCTTCGCTGTAGTCGATCGTCGCGAAGACCGCGTCGTGCCGCCGCAGATCGGCGAACCACATCTTGTCCTTGCCCCAGTATTCGAACGGCAGCTCGCCGTCGACCCCGACGTAGCGAGCGTGGGTGAGGGTGGTGATGGCAAACGCGCCGTCGGGCCAGTCGTAACGGACGCCCACCGTCAGGTCCGCTTCCTTGGGCAGCGGCTTCGGCGGCGGCGTCAGCCGGGTCACGGCGTACTCCGCCTGCGCGTCCGACAGCCATCCGCTCGTGCCATCGGCGAAGGCGAGGTGCCACTCGTTCCAGCCGCCCTCGTCGTGCTCGTAGACGATGCGGCCGATGACGGTGAAGGGCTTGTCGTCGAAGCGCCCTTCGGTGCCGAGCTGGATGGGCGAGCTGTCCGGCGGGAGATCGCTGATTTCGCCGATCGCGTCGAGGTCGACGTCGTGGCGGACGACGACCGAGCGGCAGCTGGCGCAGACGGTCTGCACCGCGCTCGACCACCGGAACTGAATCGGCGCGCCGCAATTCGGGCAGCGTCCGGCCGGACCTCTCATGCGTCGAGCGCCACACTGACTGCCGGGACTGCGGGAGCGCCGTAGGGCCGTTCGACCGAGCGGACGATGGTCCGGGTCGCGCCGACGAGCTCCGCCATCAGGCGATTCGCGTCGATGTCGGCGCGCGGACGGCAGCAGAACACGTTCACGCAGATCGAGCCGAACTCCGGAAACGTGTGGCACGCTAGGTGCGACTCGGCGAGCACCACGAAGCCGGTGATGCCGCCGGGCGGCGGAAACGTGTGCCAGACCGCGGGGGCGACCGCCGTCAGACGAAGCTCCGTCATCAATCGCTCGAAGAGCAGGCGCAGCCGTTGGGGATCGCGCAGCGCCGACGGATCGCAGCCATGGGCGTCGATGATCCACTCGCGGCCGGTCGAGGACACGGGTGAATTATAAGGACTTCACGCGTAAAGAGTTCGTGCGGCTGCGGTAGGATTTGACTCGACCATGGATCCGATCGCCGCCTTCAAGGAACGCCAGAAACAGGGCTGGTCGCATTTCGCGCCGCTCGAGATCTTCACGACGCCATCGGCGGGCCCCCTCGTCCGCCATGCGGGCATCGCCGCCGGCCAGCGGGGGCTGGACGACGAGGGCGAGCGGCGCCTCGGCGACGCCGGGCCCGCCGGCAAGCG
>Ga0081539_10007241_pt1 | contig 10195 bp, 6 predicted proteins | sample TabmetS4T2R2_FD_71023 | JGI IMG/M metagenome (GOLD analysis project Ga0081539, IMG submission 71023) | Tabebuia heterophylla rhizosphere microbial communities from the University of Puerto Rico - S4T2R2 | ecosystem: Host-associated > Plants > Roots > Rhizosphere ... | reverse complement strand
TCCCCCCTGCTGATCGCCCAAGCGATTGGTCGACCCCGCGAGCCACGCCATTTCCACTGCCAGCCGGCGACGATGACTTCATGTGGGAAGTTCTGTAATCCAAGCGAAACTTGATTCGTAAACGCGTCGTTCAGGCGATCTGTTAGCCGTTGAACGGCACGGCCAATGTCGAGCCACTGAGGAAGCCGTACTTGACTCATCCAAGGTGTAGGAGGCGGCCCCCAATCCGCAACACCAGCGAGCTGGCGAGCAATCCAGTCGTCGGTCGGCGTTAGCCCTAGGCGCGCTAGCCCTGAATATCCAAAGGCCACAAAAGCATCGCGCGCGAGGTAGATCACGTTCTTATTGCTCGCCGGGTACAGGGGTTTGTCGGCTTGGGACAGCATGCGGTCGCTCACCTGCAACACGAACCGCCGAGAGACGAAGGTCAGAACAAGCGTCACGTTCCGACGTCATACCCCCGCGGGGCCGAGGACACGCGCCTTCCTGGAACAAAGCAAGATGCGAACCGCGCGGCGCCGGGACGGTACGTTTTAAAGATGGGCGCGATAAAGTTCGGGCCGGCGCGGATTCCCTCGCGGGAGAGCCCCGGGGAGGCGATCCGGCTTCTCGAAGAGCGCGGCTACACCGCGTGCGAGATCGACTTCGAGGGCAAGTTCTGGATGGACTACGACTTCGCGGCGCGGTTCGGGGAGCTCGCGCGTGAGCACGGGATCGCGCTCTCCGTGCACGCGCCGATCGCCGGGTTCATGGGCCACGCGGAGCGCGGCAAGAAGCTCAACATGGCGGTCGGGATGCTCGACCACTCGGCCGGGATCGCCAAGGCCGCCGACGCCGAGGTGGTCGTCTTCCATCCTGGCTTCCTGCTCGGCCGCACGCGCGAGGAGGCGATCGAATCCGTCTGCGAGCAGCTCGGCGAGCTCAGGGCGCGGCTGGAGAAGAAGGACCGTGCCGTGCCGTTCGGGATCGAGGTCATGGGCCGCGTGCGCGAGCTCGGGAGCGCCGAGGACGTGGTCGAGATCTCGCGCCGCTGCGGCTGGGTCCGGCCGGTACTCGACTTCGCGCACATGCACGCGACCTCCGACGGTGCCTTCACGAGCGTGGAGCCCTTCGCGGAGGTCCTCGCCGCCGCCGACGCCGTCATGCCGCCCGGCGTGCCGTTCCACGTCCACTTCAGCGACATCCAGTTCGCGAACCGGAACGAGACGAAGCACCTGCCCTACGGCGAGGGAACGCTGCGCGCGGAGCCGCTCGGCGAGGCGCTCGCGCGCTTCGAGAGGCCCGCGACGGTGATCAGCGAGTCGCCTGACGAGGAGTCGTCTCAGGCGATTCGCGCCGCGCTCGTCGCGGCGGCGGCCGGCGCTCGCTAGGCGCTGGGGTCGGCGTCCGCAAAACGGCGATCATTTTTTGGCGCGGGCGGGTAGCGGACAGACCGTTATGCGGTTTCGGCGCGGCGCAACGCTCGATCCCGGGCAAGTCACCGACGTCCGCGGCCGCCGGTTTGGCGCCGGCGGTCTCGCACTCGGCGGAGGCGGCGTCGGCGGGATCGGCTTGGTCGTCTATCTCCTGTTTGCGCTGCTCTCCGGCGGGAACGGCCTCGGCCAGCTGGCCCCACTCGACCAGCAGCAAGTCGGCCGTGGCGATACCCCCGCCGACGTCTCGAAGGAGTGCCGGACCGGCGCGGACGCCAACCGCCGCGACGACTGCCGCATCGTCGCCGTGGTGAACAGCGTCCAGAAGTTCTGGGACGGCGTCTTCCAGCGCAGCGGCAGGCGCTACCAGTACGTCGACACCGTCTTCTTCACGGATCAGATCCAGACCGGCTGTGGGCTCGCGAGCTCGCAAGTCGGGCCTTTCTACTGCCCGCGCGACCAGCAGGTGTACATCGATCTCGGCTTCTTCGACGACCTGTCCTCGCAGTTCGGCGCGAAGGACACGCCGTTCGTCGAGTCCTACGTGATCGCGCACGAGTACGGTCACCACGTCCAGGACCAGCTCGGCGTGCTCAACCGGATCGGAAGCGACACGCAGGGGCCGGAAAGCCGCGCCGTGCGCTCAAAGCTTCAGGCGGACTGCTACGCCGGTGTCTGGTCGGCCCACGCGGTCGAGACCGGGCTGATCGATCGGCTCACACAGGCCGACGTCAACGACGGCCTCGATGCCGCGAGCGCCATCGGCGACGACCGGATCCAGGAAAAGGTGCAGGGCCAGGTGAACCCGGAAACCTGGACGCACGGCTCTTCCGAGCAGCGTCGACGCTGGTTCTCGAGCGGCTACGAGAACGGCCGGCCTGCTGCCTGCGACACGTTCTCCGGCTCGATCTGAGCCGAGATGGCGGGCGATCTCTGGTACCGGAACGCGGTCATCTATTCGTTGGCGGTCGATGCCTTCATGGACGGCGACGGCGACGGCTGGGGCGACTTCAGCGGGCTCCGCAGGCGGCTCGACTACCTGGAGAGCCTGGGTGTCGACGCGTTGTGGCTGACGCCGTTTCAAACCTCGCCGAACCGCGACGACGGCTACGACGTCGCCGACTACTACTCGGTGGATCCTCGGTTCGGGACCGGAGGGGAGTTCGTCGAGTTCATGCACGAGGCCGAGAGCCGCGGCCTACGCGTGCTCGTCGACCTCGTCGTCAATCACACCTCGGACCGGCACCCGTGGTTCCTCGAGGCGCGCAGCGATCGCCGCTCCCGCTTCCACGACTGGTACGTCTGGGACCGGAAGCGCCCTCCGAACTGGAAGAGCGGGGTCGTCTTCCCGGGCGTGCAGAAGGAGACGTGGACGTACGTGCGCGAGGTCCGGGAGTACTACTTCCATCGCTTCTACGACTTCGAGCCCGACCTGAACATGGCGAACCCGCGCGTCCGCGAGGAGGTACGACGCGTGATCGGGTACTGGCTCCAGCTGGGCGTCGCGGGTTTCAGGATGGACGCCGTCCCGTTCGTGCTCGAGAAGCCCTCGATGGGACGCGGCCCGTCCGAAACCTGTTTCGAGTGGCTGCGCGAGTTCCGTGAGTTCCTGCAGTGGCGCTCCGGCGATGCCGTCTTGCTCGGGGAGGCGAACGTCGAGCCGCGCGACTCCGCGAAGTACTTCGCCGGCGGCGACGGGCTGCACATGATGTTCAACTTCTGGGTCAACCAGCACCTCTTCTACGCGCTGGCGAGCGGCGACGCGCGCCCGCTCGCGCGCGCTCTTCGCGCCACTCGGGCGCTGCCGCCGGGAGCCCAGTGGGCGCACTTCCTCCGCAACCACGACGAGCTCGACCTCGGCCGGCTCGGCGACGAGGAACGCGAAGAAGCCTTCGCTGCGTTCGCGCCCGAGCCGCGGATGCAGCTCTACGGACGCGGGATCCGGCGCCGGCTCGCACCGATGCTGGGCGAACGAGCACGGATCGAGCTCGCCTACAGCCTGCTCCTCTCGTTGCCGGGGACGCCCGTCCTGCGGTACGGCGACGAGATCGGAATGGGCGAGGACCTCGCCCTCGAGGAGCGCAACGCGATCCGTACGCCGATGCAGTGGTCACACGAAGCAAACGCAGGCTTCTCGACCGCCGATCGCCTGATCCGTCCGGTCCTCAGCCGCGGCCCCTACAGCTACGAAAGCGTCAACGTCGAAGCGCAACGACGCGACCCGAGCTCGCTCCTGCGCTGGCTCGAGCGGATGATCCGGCTCCGAAAGGAGACACCCGAGATCGGCTGGGGCGAATGGCAGCTCGTCCCGACCCGCAACCGGCACGTGCTCGCGCTCGCCTACACCTGGCGCGGGAACACGATCCTCTCCCTGCACAACCTCGACCGCGAAGCGCACCAGGTCAAGCTCCGGCTCCCCCAAGGCGACAAGCCGCTGCTCACGAACCTGCTCGAGCAGGAAGAACACCGCGCCGCCGGCGACGGCACCTACACACTGACCCTCGACGCATACGGCTACCGCTGGTACCGACTCGGCGGGCTCGACTACGCCTTCGGACAGGCCTAAGGGCAACCGCCGGCCGTTTCTCAAGCCATGCGCGCCGCGCTCTTCGCCTCGGCGGGCGAGAGCTCGGCCCAGCGCTCCTCGAACGGCGCCGCCTCGTCCACGCGGCCACGCTCGCGGAGGAACTGAGCCAGCGTCTTCAGCGGCTCGATCGCGAACAGCTTGAAACCTTCGGAAAGCTGGACGGCCTCACGGTGCAAAGCCTCAGCCTCCTCGTCGCGGCCCTGCGCCGCGCGGACGACGCCCAAGGCCGTCGTCGTCGAGATCACCGAGGCGACGTCCTCCGGCCCGACCGTCTCGCGCGCGCTCAGCGCGAGCGCCTCCGCCTCCTCGAGCTTGCCGCGCCGCACCAACAGCTGCGCGAGCCGGCGCTGGGCCTCGCAGAGGAACCCGCGTTCCCCGAGCGGCTTGAGGATCCGGATCGAGTCGCGCATGAGCCGCTCCGCGCGCTCGCACTCGCCGCGTAGCTCGTAGACGCGCCCCAGCATCAACCGCGTCCGCCCCACCGCGTGCGCGTCGCCGATCTCCTCGTACAGGCGCAGCGCCTCCTCGTACTCGGCCTCGGACGCCTCGTGCTCCTCTCGGATCATGTGCAGCGCCGCCGACTGCGAGAGAGCCGCGGCACGGGCGCGCACGCTGCTGCTCTCGTCGGCGAGCTCGAGAGCACGGTCGATCAGCCGCTCGGCGCGGTCGAGCTCGAGGTCGACGACGTAGGCGCCCGCCAGCCCTTGCGCCGCGTGCGTCTCGAGATCCTTCCGGCCTGCGGCCACCGCCACCGCGAGCGCCTGCTCGAGCGTGCGAAGCGTCCCGTCGACGTCGCCGAGCCACGACGCGACCTGCGAGCGGGACATGAGCGCCTCGAAGTGCGCGTCCACGTCCGTCTCCTCCGACACCTGCTCGAGCGCCTGATCCGCCAGCTCGCGCGCACGCGTCGCGTCCGATGCGTGGTAGAGCGTCACGTCGGCCAGCGCGGCGAGAGCTCGTCCGAGGAGGCGCCGGTTCCCGTCCTGCTCGGCCCGCGCGCGCACCTCGTCGAGCTCGACCGAAGCGGCCGCGAAGTCGGCGAGGCGCCAGGCGGCGCGCGCGGCGAGATAGCGCCGCTCCAGCGTCGGCTCGAGCTCGAGCGTCTCGCGCAGGAGCCGCCGCGCCGTCGCGAAGCTCTCGCGCGAGAGGGCGCGCCGGCCCGCGGCCTCGAGCGCGTCGGCCGCCGTATGGGCCAGCTCCGGCGGGCACGAGCCCTCGAGCTCGAGGTGGAGCTCGCACGCCTGCTGGAGGTGGTACGCGCGAATCTCGAGCATCTCGTCGCCCGTGCGCTCGCGGAGCCAGCCGGCGAAGCGCTCGTGCAGCTCGGCCCGCGCCGACTTCGACAGGCTCGCGTACGCGACCTCGCGGATCAGGACGTGCTTGAAGCGGAAGGCGCGCTCGCCGCCGATCGTCGAGCGCCGCTCGTCGAGCAGGAACTCGCGCAGCAGCAGGTCGTCGAGCAGGGCCTGGAGCTCCTCGAGCTCCGGCGCGAGCGTCGCGATCGCGCCCTCCCAGAAGGTCCGGCCCATCACCGACGCGCGCTGGAGCAGCGTCTTCTGCGGGTCGGGGAGCCCGTCGATCCGCGCCGCGATCAGCGCCTGGAGCGTGTCCGGGATCTCGCCGGTCCGGCCGTTCTCCTGGACGAGCATGCGGATCGTCTCCTCGACGAAGAGCGGGTTGCCCTCGGCCTTCTCGAGCACCGCGGCGCGAACGGCGCCGTCGAGCGAGTGCTCCGCGAGGAGCGCGTCGGCGAGCTCCTCGCTGTCGGCCGCGGGCAGCGGCTCGAGCTCGATCGCGGTCGCCCGCACGCGCCCGCCGCCCCAGCCGGGCCGCACGTCGAGGAGCTCCGGCCTGGCGAGGCAGAGGATGAGGAGCGGCGCGTCGCGGACCCAGGAGGCGAGGTGCTCGACGAGGTCGAGGAGCGGGTCCTCGGCCCAGTGGATGTCCTCGAAGACGAGGACGAGCGGCTGCGCCTGCGCGAGCTTCTGCGCCCACGCGCGGGCCGCCCACGCGAGCTCCTCGCGGCTGCGCTCGCCCTCCACCGCGGCCAGGATCCCCGACGCCAGGCCCAGGAGGTCGGCGACGGCCTCGATCTCGCAGGTGGCGCGGAGCTTCTCGAGCGCCTCCTCGGTCGGGTCGTCGTCGGCGATGCCCGCGGCCGCCTTGACCATCTCCGCCAGGGGCCAGTAGGTCACGCCCTCGCCGTAGGGGAGCGAGCGGCCGGCGATGACCGTCGTGCCGTCGAGGCCCTCGGCGAACTCGCGCGCGAGTCGGCTCTTCCCTACGCCCGGGTCGCCGTAGATCGTGAAGAGATGTGCGCGGCGATCGCGGAGCGCGCGCTCGTACGTGTTCTGGAGCAGCTCGAGCTCGGCGTCGCGGCCGACGAGCGGCGCCTCGAACGCGCGCCGCCAGGACGGCCGCTCGATCATCGCGAGCGCGCGCCAGGCCCAGACCGGAGCGCTGCGACCCTTGAGCGAGAGCGGCCCGACGTCCTCCAGCTCGAGGCAGTGGCCGGTCAGCCGGTAGACGCCGGGGCCGATCAAGATCTGGCCGGGCTCGGCCGCCTGCTGGAGCCGCGCCGCGACGTTCACGGCCTCGCCCGTCGCGAAGGTGGACTCGCTCTCGTCGGCGACGACCTCGCCGGCCTCGACGCCGATCCGTACGTCGACTTCGAGCTCGGCGACGGCCTCCATGATCGCGAACGCCGCCCGCACCGCCCGCTCGGCGTCGTCCTCGTGCGCGCGCGGGATCCCGAAGGCCGCCATCACCGCGTCGCCGGCGAACTTCTCGACGGTGCCGCCGTGGCTCAGGATGCAGCGGGAGACGCTCTCGAAGAAGCGGGTGACGCGACGCCGCACCACCTCGGGGTCGTGCGCCGACACGAGCTCGGTGGACTCCACGAGGTCGACGAAGAGGACGGTCGCAAGCTTCCGCTCTACCACCCCCTAATTGTAGGGAGAGGGAGGGTCCCCACCGAGCGGCGGGACCCTCCCTCCGAGGCTAGAAGCCCGCGCCGAAGGTCGAGCGCGGCACCGTCCCCAGCACCTGCTGCTGGTAGTAGACGGGCCCGCCGCCGTCGGCGGTCACGCCCGGTCCCGGGTAGTGCGTCGAGACCGCGAGCGTGTAGATGTTGGCGTTCGAGATCGCGAGTCCGAAGTAGTCGCCGATGAAGCCGCGACCGGTCGGGCACGGGTCGTTGTGGCCCGCACACGCGTACTGCGAGATGCCGTCGACCTTCTGCGCCGGCTGGTCCGGATCCCACGAGAACTGCGACACGCGCACGTTGCCGCCGACCGGCACTGCGCCCGCTGCCGTCCCGCTGTCCTTGTACGGCTGGAGCGAGACGTGGATGCACGTGTTCGCGTCGCCGACGTGACTGGCGATGATCGACGGGTCGTTCGGGCACGCCGCCCTGCGGTCGTAGAACGCGACCCCGACCGCGCCGCCCGGGCCCGCGGCCACCGACGGCTGGAACTGGTCGGTCGTCGCGGTGTTCGCGTCGTCGTTCACGAGCGCCGGCGCGGACCAGGTCAGGCCGCCGTCGGTCGACTGCGTGAAGTAGACGTCCTCGTGGCCTCCGACCGGGTCGTAGTTCTCGTACGTCAGGTACACGTGCCCCGGGTAGGTCGGGCTCGCGGCGAAGTTCTCCAGGATCCCGTCGCGGAAGTTCGTCGGCGGGAAGAACCCGTTCGGGTTCTCGATCGGGCTCGCCGCGAGGACGAACGGCCCCCAGGTCACGCCGTCGTCGACCGACTTCGTCACGTAGACGTGGCCGATCTTGTTCTTGTTCAGGTCGAAGCCGCTGATGAACGCGGCGTAGACCGTCCCGTCGGATCCGATCGACGGGTAGATGAACGTGTTCCCCGGCGTGGTCGACGACGGGCTCGTCAGCTGGACTTCCTTCGAGAACGTCTGACCGCGGTCGCGCGAGATTGCGACGTGGATCTTCCCGTTCCCGTTCGCGCCGTTGAACGTCGTCCACATCGCGTAGACGTGGTCCTGGTTCACGTTCCCCGGGATGTGGTTGACGGCGATCCACTGCTTGTCCTCGACGTGACCGAAGCTGAGGCTGGTCTGGTTGTTCGTCGAGTCGAGCGCCACGCCGCCGTTCCCCTTCACCCAGTGGCGCCCGAGGTCGTCCGAGTACGACACGTCGATCTCGCCGTTCGGATGCAGGCCGCCGCCCCAGAAGGCGTTGAACGGAAGCGTCGTCTGGTAGACGCGACCCTGCGTGTCGAAGTCGACGTTCGGGTCGGTGTTGTTCGTCCAGCTCGGCGGCATGTCCTGCGTGCCGACGGTGGTGCACTCGTAGCCCTGCACCTGGTTCTCCGCCACCGGCGAGCTGTTCACGATCGTGTACGAGCCGAGGTGGAAGTCGTAGAACGTGCTCCACTTCCCGATGAAGAACTTCGAGTCGCCGACGATCGTGTCCGTGCCGGGCTTCACGGCGAGCCACGACTCGGAGTGGTTCGAGTTCAGGCTCTGCGGGCCGCAGGTGCCCGGATCGGGCCGCGTGGAGCCCGGTGGAACCGGATAGCCGCCGCCCGCGACGGGCGAGCTGACGACCGTGTTCGTGCCGACGAGGGGCCACGGGCTCGCGGACGCAGTCGCGGCCCAGGCGAGCGCGGCCACGGCCGCAACCGCCAGGACAACCTTCTTCACGTGTCTCCCCTTTCGTGAGTTGTCCCTGGAAAGCCTCGGTCTACCACACCGCTGGCTACGACGCCAGAGCGCGTAGCATCCGCCCGGTGCTGAACCCCGCCGTCTTCAAGGCCTACGACGTGCGCGGGGTCTACCTGACCGACCTCGACGAGGACGGCGCGTACGCGATCGGGCGCGCGTACGTGGATCAGTTCGAGCCGCGGAGGATCGCCGTCGGGCACGACATGCGCGTCGCGGCGCCGGCGATCGCGGCGGCGACGATCGAGGGGGCGGCGGACGCGGGCGCGGAGGTCCTCGACATCGGGCTCGTCGGCACCGAGATGCTCTACTTCGCGGTCGGGAGCGAGGGGCTCGAGGGCGGGATCATGGTCACCGCCTCGCACAACCCGAAGGAGTGGATCGGGATGAAGATCGTCCGTCGCGGGGCGCTCCCGGTCGGCGGCGAGTCGGGACTCCTCGACGTGCGCGATCGAGCCATGTCCGGATACGACCGAGCTCGGGGTCAGACCCCGGGACAGGTCCGGAAGCACGACGTCTGGCCGGAGTTCGTCGAGCGCGTGCTCGGATTCGTCGACGTCGACGCGATCCGGCCGCTCCGCGTCGTAATCGACGCGGCAAACGGGATGGCCGGCGCGATGCTCCCGCCGGTCCTCGAGCGCCTCCCGATCGAGGCGGCGCGCTACTACTTCGAGCCCGACGGCACGTTCCCGCACCACGAGCCGAACCCGCTCCTGCCCGAGAACCGCGAGTTCATCGTGGGGAAGACGCTCGAGGAGCGCGCCGACCTCGGCGTCGCGTTCGACGGCGACGCCGACCGCTGCTTCTTCGTCGACGACACCGGCGAGTTCGTCCCCGGCGACTTCGTCACCGCCCTCCTCGCCGAGTCGATCCTCGAGAAGCACCCGGGCGAGAAGGTGATCTACGACATCCGCGCGAGCTGGGCGGTGCCCGAGACGATCCGGCGCGCAGGCGGGGTGCCCGTGCCCAGCCGCGTCGGCCACGCCTACATCAAGCACCTGATGCGCAAGGAGGACGCGGTCTTCGCCGGCGAGGTCTCCGGCCACTACTACTTCCGCGACTTCTCGCAGGCCGACTCCGGGGTCGTGCCCTTCCTGCTCGTGCTCGAGCTCGTGTCGCGGAAGGGCCGAAAGCTGTCCGAGATCCTTCGCCCCTACCGCGGGCGCTACTTCATCACCGGCGAGCTGAACACGCCTGTCGCAGACGTGGCGCTGAAGCTCCAGGAGCTAAAGGAACGCTACGGCCGCGAAGGACGCGTCTCGCACCTCGACGGGATCTCGATCGACGCGGACGACTGGCACATGAACGTCCGGCCGTCGAACACCGAGCCGCTGCTCCGCCTGAACCTCGAGGCGCGCTCGGAGGAGCTGATGGAGGCGAAGCGCGACGAGGTGCTCGCGCTGATCCGCAGCTAGACGTCCTCGGGCCTTCGGCGGCGGGGAAAGACCGCTACCGTCGCTTCTGGATGCCGACCTGGGCCTGGTACGCGGTCGCTCTCCCGCTCGGGCTCTATCTC
>Ga0081539_10007240_pt1 | contig 10195 bp, 6 predicted proteins | sample TabmetS4T2R2_FD_71023 | JGI IMG/M metagenome (GOLD analysis project Ga0081539, IMG submission 71023) | Tabebuia heterophylla rhizosphere microbial communities from the University of Puerto Rico - S4T2R2 | ecosystem: Host-associated > Plants > Roots > Rhizosphere ... | reverse complement strand
CGGCGTATGCAACAGCCCTCGCGCAATCTCCAATCGTCTCTTCATCCCTCCCGAGAACTCCTTTACTCGCGCGTCGCGTCTCTCCCACAACTCGAATAACTTGAGGAGCGCTTCGATCCGCTCGACGCGAACTTTACGCGGCACGTGGTAGAGCACCCCATGCAGCTCCATGTTTTCGTATGCCGTCAGTTCGCCGTCGAGACTCGGGTCCTGAAAAACAATCCCGAATCGCCGGCGCGCTTCATTCGGCTTGGAGACCGGGTTGAGATGATCCAACTCGATCTCTCCGCTCGTTGGTCTCAAGAGCGTGGTCAACATTTTGATAGTCGTCGTTTTGCCGGCCCCGTTCGGGCCGAGAAATGCAAAGATCTCTCCTTTTTGAACCTCGAAGGAGACATTATTGACTGCCGTAAACTCGCCAAAGGTCTTAACCAGATTTTGAACTCGAATCATAAGAGTATGGATTTGCCTCTCCGATGGTTGGGTTGGTTGTGTTGTTGGTGAAATCTTGTTTCGTTATTCGTAGCCATACTAAACGGTTTAGTTTAGAAAATCAACAAATTAATCTACATTTAGAATAACTTTTATGGACAGATAACCAGTGCTTTTTCTTCAGAAATTGCATCCAAGGCAGCGATTGGGCCCGGTTGGAACCCAGGATTGGAACTATAGTTGCGGATCAGGATCGAGAGCAAAGCGGACTCTCCTACTTCCATCCTTGAAAAATCTCCCTTGACATTGTAGTCGGCTACAGGGTGTAGACTGTTAGCAGGTCAGAAGCAATGACGCTTTCTGACGAGAGGAGAAAAATAGATGGCGGAACAGAATCTTCGCCGCAAGGCGGTCGAGAAATCCTCAGAGGCAGATCACAGCGAGAGACTGTTGAAGATCGGTGAAGTCGCAAAGCGGACCGGGATCAGCGTCGAGACGTTGCGGTTTTATGAGCGCAGCGGTTTGCTCGAACGTCCCCCGCGCACCGAAGGCGGTTACCGGCTTTATGATTCAGAAGCCCTGTTAACGCTGGAGTTTATCAAGCGCGCGCAGACGCTCGGATTTAAGCTCGAAGAGATCAAGCAGGTCATCGCCGACAGTCACGCCGGGCAAAGCCCTTGTGCCGAGGTGCGCGAGATCGTGCGCCGTCGTCTGCAAGAGCTCGACATGCGGTTGATGCAGATGAGCAAGTACCGTGATGCGCTGGCGCAGACACTGCAAAGCTGGGACGAGCAAGGATCTGCGGCGGGTCGTTTCTGCGGATTGATTGAGAATTCTGAGATCGAGGCCGAATGGCCGGCCGCCCTTGAATTGAAGAGGAGGAGCAAATGAACAAAGAGATTGATCCGGTCTGTGGGATGACAGTCGATCCGACGAACGCCGCGGGAAAGTTCGAGTATGAGGGAAAGATTTACTATTTTTGCAGCAAACACTGCCTGGACAAATTCAAGGCCAATCCGCGGCCTTTTCTGGACAGAGCACCCCAGCCCGCGGCACAGATGATGACGCCGCCCGTGCAGCTTTCGGCCAAGTCGAAATCGTTACCGGTGATTATTCCGAAACAGCCCCTGGCGGCGGAGACACACACCGATCCGGTTTGTGGAATGCAAGTCGATCCGGCCACCGCGGCCGGCAGTGACGAGTACAAGGGGAAGATCTACTATTTTTGTAATCCTCGTTGTCTAGAGAAATTTCGGGCCGATCCGGAGGCTGTTCTGAATCCGTCGAAGCGGCAATCAGAGGTTTCGGCGGCGGCTCCGGCCGGCGCGAAATACATCTGCCCGATGGATCCGGAGGTCGTGCAAGACAAGCCGGGCGCATGCCCGAAATGCGGAATGGCGCTCGAACCGATGATGCCGGCTTTTCCGCAGACGAAGATCGAATATACCTGCCCAATGCATCCGGAGATCGTCCGCGATAAACCGGGGAACTGCCCGATCTGTGGGATGGCATTGGAACCGCGGACCGTGACGCTGGAAGAGCCGGAGAATCCGGAGCTGAAAGAGATGTCGCGACGCTTCTGGATCAGCGCTGCGCTCTCGCTGCCGATTCTGTTTCTGGCGATGTCGGAGATGATTCCCGGACAGCCCATCCAGCACGCCCTTTCGTTGAATGCAGTCAATTGGGTCCAGGGGATCCTCGCGACGATCGTTGTCCTGTGGGGCGGGTGGCCTTTCTTTCAGCGGGGTTGGGCCTCGATCGTCAATCGCAGCCCGAATATGTTCACGCTGATCGCGATTGGCACCGGTACCGCTTATCTCTTCAGCGTGATCGCGCTCCTCTTTCCGGGAATTTTTCCCCATTCTTTCCGCGGGCATGGCGGGGAAGTCCCGGTCTATTTCGAGGCGGCGGCGATCATCACGGCGCTGGTCTTGCTCGGTCAAGTGCTGGAATTGCGCGCGCGCAGTCAAACGAGCGGTGCGATCAAGATGTTGCTCGGCCTGGCGCCCAAGACCGCGCGCATTATTCGCGACGATGGCAGTGAAGAAGATCTTCCTCTCGACCAGGCTCATCCCGGTGATCGGTTGCGTGTTCGTCCGGGCGAGAAGGTGCCGGTCGATGGCGTCGTCGTTGACGGCAGCAGCAGCATTGATGAATCGATGGTGACTGGTGAACCGATTCCGGTCGAAAAAAGTCCGGGCAGCAAAGTCACCGGCGGGACGATCAACGGGACGGGCAGTTTTGTCATGGAAGCCGAAAAGGTCGGCAGCGATACTTTGCTCGCTCAGATCGTTCGCATGGTCGCCGAATCGCAACGGAGCCGCGCGCCCATTCAGCGATTGGCCGATGTCGTCTCGGCCTATTTTGTTCCGATCGTGGTGCTCATCGCTCTCATCACCTTCATCGTGTGGGCCTGGATCGGACCCGAGCCGCGACTCGCTTATGCGCTGGTCAATGCGGTGGCAGTCTTGATTATCGCTTGTCCCTGCGCGCTCGGACTCGCCACGCCAATGAGCATTATGGTTGCGATGGGACGTGGCGCGACGGCGGGCGTCCTCATCAAAAATGCGGAAGCTTTAGAGACGCTCGAAAAAGTCGAGACTTTGATCGTTGATAAGACCGGCACGCTGACTGAAGGTAAACCGCGAGTCGTGTCTGTGATCGTGCAACCGGGGTTCAGCGAAACTGAACTGCTCCAGTTCATCTCGAGTCTCGAGCGGGGGAGCGAGCATCCGCTGGCCGCTGCTTTCATCGCCGCCGCAAAAGAGCGAGGACTTGAGCTCTTCGCTCTGACCGATTTTCGGTCGCTGACCGGTCAAGGCATCACCGGAAAAGTGAACGGCAAGGTCGTCGCGCTCGGCAATCGATCATTGATGAATGACCTGTCGATCAACATCGATTACGGAATTGAAACCCAGAGCGATCAATTGCGCCAAGAGGGACAGACGGTCGTCTTCGTGACTATCGATGGCCGATTTGCCGGTCTCGTCGGAATCGCAGATCCGATCAAGGAGACAGCTCGTAAAGCAATCCGAATGCTACATGAAGAAAATTTACGAATCGTGATGCTGACCGGCGACAACCGCATCACCGCTCAGGCTGTGGCTCGCCAGCTCGGGATCGACGAGGTGATAGCTGAAGTGTTGCCCGATCAAAAGAGTATGGTCGTCAAACGATTACAAGATGAAGGGAAGATCGTGGCGATGGCGGGTGATGGTATTAACGACGCGCCGGCATTGGCCCAGGCGCATGTCGGGATTGCCATGGGAACGGGCGCCGATGTGGCGATCGAGAGCGCTCATATCACACTGGTCAAGGGTGATTTGCGCGGCGTCGTCCGCGCCCGGCGATTAAGTCGGGGCACGATGCGAAACATTCGCCAGAATCTTTTCTTCGCCTTCATCTACAACGTGCTTGGCGTGCCGATTGCGGCGGGTGTTCTATATCCGGTCTTTGGTCTGCTGCTCAATCCGATGATGGCGAGCGCTGCGATGACCCTCAGTTCAGTGTCGGTAATCGCTAACGCCTTACGGTTGCGTAAGTTGGAATTGTAAAAATGGCTTGAATGAGAGATGCTATGAAAACCAAGAACAGTACCGGTCTAATAAACTGACGTAATTTGAAATAAGAAGAGCGCCAGACGTGAAACCCTCCGATTAAAGAGGTCGGCAATTTTCGTCTATTTCGCGTCTTTCCGTCTCCTACTTCTTTGATCAGATCGAATCGTCCTTTGAGGATGGTACGCGAAACGTTATTGGAAGGCTATCGAGAGGAGGAAAAGAGATGTTTTGTACACATTGCGGAGCTCCTGGCGACAACAAGCGATTTTGCACCCAGTGTGGTGCGGCTTTGTTGAGAGTCAAGGCTCCGACTGTGCCAGTCTCCAGTCTGGAGGCCAGCCAGGTGTTGGTCCCTCAGCTGCCGGTATCTGGGCCGATGCCTGGGGCAGCTGCGATGACCGGGCGGATGCTGGAGCATAAATACTACCTCGAATCCAAACTCGGCGTCGGGGGAATGGGAACAGTTTACCGGGCACGCCGCCTGTTGATCGGCGATGCAGTGGCGATCAAAGTGCTCCATCCAGATCAGTTGGATGATCCGCAAGCGATCGAACGGTTCCGTCGCGAGGCGCAGACCGCCGCACTCCTCAAACATCCGAATGTCGTCAATATTTACGATTTCGGCATCTCCCCGGATGGATTGGTCTATCTGGTGATGGAACTGGTGGAGGGCGAGAACCTGCGGCAAATGATTGAACGTCAGGGCACGGTGGGCGAAGAGATGGCGGCCGAGATCGTGCGGCAAATTTGCGCGGCCATGGGCGAAGCGCATCGGCAAGACGTCATCCATCGCGACATCAAACCGGAGAACATTCTGGTCCAGATGACGCCGAGCGGATTGCAAGTCAAAGTGCTCGATTTCGGCATCGCCGCTTTGCGCGATATTGCCGTCAATCGATTGACGCAACCCGGCAACATTTTGGGAACGCCATCCTATATGTCGCCGGAGCAATGTATGGGAGAAGAGTTGGATGGACGTTCGGACATTTACAGTCTGGGGATCGTCCTCTTTGAGATGTTGACCGGCGTTGTGCCGTTCTATTCGCCAACGACGACAGCGATCGTGGTGCAACAGGTCAATCAAGCCCCGCCGCCGTTGCGCTCTCTCAATCCGAATATTTCGTCGGCGGTTGAAGCTGTCGTCCTGCACACCCTCGAGAAGCAGCGTGAATACCGGCCGCAAACTGCGAGCGACATGGCGAGAGATTTGATCGCCGCAGTCAATGGTTTAATGGTCGTGCCGCCGCTGGAGGGGACCGTTCCAACCGAGGATATCAATCCCGTGCCGGTGGCGTCACCGGCGGTGACTTCTTCATTCTTCCTGGACACGTCAGCCCCGGAGACTGCCTCGACCTTTAACGGTCATTCCGCCACTGACGAATCGGGGAGTCCGACTGGCTTGCTGATCTTTGCCGTGCTCCTCCTCTTGGCGGTGTGCGTCGGCGGCGGGTTCTGGTGGTATTTACAGAAGAATGGGAACGGGGAAGTCGCGGTCAGGAACGACTCCAATCAGCCGTCAGCGACGGCCAATGCTCAGCCGGTTGCGCTCGATCGAAATACGGTAGGCGATCGCACCGCGGCGTCATCGGTCACCAAATCATCATCATCGCCCGCAACCAATAACTTATGGGAAGTGATTCCTGACCAAACGAACAACACGGTCGATGCCATCAATGTACTGGGCGCTATGGATGGACAGACGGCGGTGATCAAACCCGGCGGACAATTGGCACTCAACTATCGTGAGGGCCAGTTTTTCGGTGATGGAACCGGAGCCGACATCCGTGTTTATGGACCGAAGCCCGACCGGGTCTCGTATCTCATCTATGTCAGAAATAGCGCCGGTGAAAACTGGAAGCTCATCGATAAAAATCGCCGGGGATTTCCGCGGGGAGTGGTCAATCACGATGTTGGGCATCATCAGATCCAGAGAGCTCGTCAGATTATGATCAAGAATAACGGAAATGTTGATCTGAACATTGATGCCATCACGGTCATTCACAAAGATGAAGCTCACGGCGAGAACGATCAGCGACGGCGCCGTTGAAGAGAGAACGATCTACTGGCTCCAAGTGGGGTGAGAAACGCGAAAGAGACGAAAGACCGAAAACCGCGAGGTTGACGTCTCTCGTCTCTTTGCGTGTTTTATTGACGTTGACTGACGTCAATTCGCTTCGGTGAGCTTCTCGACCATGATCTTGCCTTCATGGTTCATGCCTTCGACGGTCATCTTGACGTGATCTTTCTTGCTCGATTTTTCGAAGACCGCTTTCGCCATCTCGTTCCCCTTCGCATCGAAAGGATACCACTTGCCATCGGCATAGATGCCGTAGCCGCCCTTGACGCAGTCATCCATCAGAGCGCACTCGGTGGTGTGTTCGGCGGCGGCTTTGTTCGCTTCTTCGGGCTTATCCTTGGCGTGATCGCCGAAACAAACGACATCTACCACGTACCCGGTAAGTTTCACCTTCTCGTGTGCCCAGGCGATCGCAGTTGCGGTGATCAGCACAGCGATCAGCACACTGAATAAAAATTGTTTCAACCTCATTCTCATTCGCTCCTTGGTCTTAATCTCACTGGATGATTGCCGGACCGACCGTGACCTTCTCATCGTTCGTGAGGAAAAATCTTCCACCAATGGATTGTAGGAGGGGCGCAAACCGCTGTCAATCCAGCCTCCGTCACGCGTGTTTTCAAATCTCACCGGTTCTTTTGTTCAATCTTTCACGAAGATGAAACGCTCGCCGGCATGCTCCGGTTGAGACTGAGCCGCCCCTGGCCGCCCCTGGAAGGTGGCAAAGAGAACGCTGAGTGCTTGAGAAGTGGCGAGAGGGTTCTTATAATGTCCGTGAGTCACACGAATCGCAAACCTCCAACATCACCAAGCCTGCTATCAGAAACGAACTAACGGCACGGAACGACAAGACAAGTCAGGCTCGGGGGAGTAGATTTATGAAAGCAATGCCTGCAGTCTCTAACATCTACTCTATCACGGCCGCACTGGTCTCTACCTTCTCATTTTTATTTCTAACAGGTTCGGCTGCGATCCCTACTACCTTCGTTTTTGGGCAGGAGGTGCGGGATGGCGCCTCCCAAGATCCTCCTCGCAGCAAGGCCAAAATAGCTTACGCCGATGGGGAACGATTGCGAAGACAGGGAACAGCTGAATCTCTGCGAAAAGCGATCGGGAAGTATGATGAGGCGTTGCGCTATTTCCGCGCGTTGGGTGATCGCAAAGGAGAGGCATCCACGCTCGGATTCCTCGGCATCACCTATAATTTATTGGGTGAAAAGCAGCAAGCGTTTGAGGTTTACAACAAGGCGCTCTCGCTCTGGCGAGTTTTATCGAATTACAAGGAAGAGGCTGCGGTTCTCGACCATATCGGCATGCTTTATGAGTCCTTAGGTGAGAAGCAGAAGGCGCTCGAATATTTCAACCAGGCGCTTCCGCTCACGCGAATCATCGGCAATCGAGCGAGAGAATCGACCACGCTCATCAATATTGGGCGTATCTCCAGTTCATTGGGCGACAAACAAAGAGCGCTCGAATGTTTCAATCAGGCGCTCGCGATCAGGCGGGCTTCGGGCGATATGCTCGGGGTCTCAAGCGCTTTTCATCACATCGGCATGATCTATTATTCGCTGGGTGAGGAACGGAAAGCGCTCGAATACTTCAACCAGGCGCTCGCGATCAGGCAAGCTCACCGTGAGCGCCGGGGGGAAGCATCGACGCTCAATAGCATGGGGAGGACATATACCGTCCAGGGCGAAAAACAGAAGGCGCTCGAATGCTTCAACCGGGCGCTCGCGATCAGGCAAGCGGTGGGCGATAAGAGCGGAGAAGCCGCGACGTTGAGCGAGGTCGCACGCCTCACGCGCGACGGCGGTGATCTGACAACTGCCCGCCGCCAGATCGAGGAGAGCATCAATATCGTTGAGTCTTTGCGGACAAAGGTCTCAAGCCCGGAACTTCGAGCTTCGTACTTTGCCTCGGTTCAAAGTTATTACGAGTTCTACATCGATTTACTGATGCAGCTCAATCGGCTTTATCCGGCGCTGGGCTATGCCGTCGCGGCCTTGCAGGCCAGCGAGAGCGCTCGCGCCCGCAGCCTGCTCGAAATTCTGGCTGAGCCGCGCGCCAGGCTTCGCGAGGGTGTCGATCCTCTGCTGCTGGAGCGCGAACATTTATTGCTGCAACAGCTCAATACCAAAATTGAGGAGCAGATCCGTTTGGTGCGCGATCAGGATGATCCCGAACGAGCCAACGCTGGAATCAAAGAGATCCAGGCCTTGGCCACTGAACATGAGCAAGCTCAGGCTCAGATCAGAGCCAAGAGCTCCTCTTTCGCCGGGGGCATGCAACCGATACCGCTCAGGCTTGAACAGATTCAACAACTACTCGATCCGGATACGTTGCTCCTGGAATACGCTCTGGGCGAAGAGCGTAGTTATCTCTGGCTGGTGACATCGACTTCGATGAACACCTATGCGCTCCCTCAACGCGAAGAGATTGAGCGCGCTGCGGGAGCGGTCATTCGCCTTTTGACCGAAGGCGGCGCGTCCCGAGAGTTTGAGACCAAGGCGGCCGGATTGAGTCAGATTCTTCTCGATCCGATCGCCTCTCAATTGGGGAAAAAACGGTTGGCGATCGTTGCCGATGGGTTGTTGCAGTACATTCCATTTGCAGCCTTGCCTCTCCCTCGATCTTATCGCCATCGCACTTACGTCCCCACTTACATTCCTTTAATAGTTGATCACGAGGTTGTCGGTCTGCCTTCGGCATCGGCTCTGGCGGCGATTCGCAATCAGTTGACGAAGCGCAAACCGGCGCCGAGGAGCCTCGCCATTTTGGCTGATCCCGTCTTTTCCAAAGGCGACCAGCGCGTTAAAGGCGGACCAGTGGAGGACGCGACAACAGGGATCAAACCCGGATTGCGGAGTTGGAGAACGGGGGAGCGGGAGAGGCCAAGACAGGGAGAAAATCCGCGCTCGACCCGCCAGGTCGAGCTGTTTCGGGATCAATCCAATTGGTCGAGATTACCCTTTTCGCGACGCGAGGCGGAACAGATTCTTGCCCTTGTCTCCGCCCCTGATGCCAGGGCGGCTCTCGACTTTGACGCCAGTCAGGCCACCGCTCTGAGCGCCGAGCTAAGCCAATATAGAATTTTGCATTTCGCTACTCATGGCGTCTTCAGCGATGAAGAGCCGGAGTTATCGGGACTGGTCTTATCATTGATCAATGAGAAAGGAGAGCCGCAGGATGGTTTTCTCAGCCTCTCCGAAGTCTCCAATTTAAATTTGACCGCTGATCTGGTGGTGCTCAGCGCTTGCCGGACCGGGCTCGGCAAGCAAATCAGAGGAGAAGGACTCCTGGGACTCACCCGCGGGTTTATGTCCGCAGGCGCCCCGCGGATAGTGGCGAGTTTATGGGCCGTCCAGGATCGCGCTACTCTCGAACTGATGGTGCGTTTTTACCGGGCGATGATGAAGCGAAAGTTGCATCCGGCCGGGGCCTTGCGAGAAGCGCAGGTCTCGATGTGGCGAGAAGGACGTTGGAACGCAGACCAGTGGGCAGGGTTCGTTTTTCAGGGCGAATGGCACTGAGCGGCGGAATATCAGCGTCGCGATGGGGTCCCGCTCACTGGTTTGAGACTCTCGATCTTATTGAACAGATCGTCGGCGATCTTTTTCGCCAGGTCTTCAGCTCTGACTGAACCGTCATTTGAGAGCTTGATATTCATCCACCAGAGGCGTTCGTGAAAGTTGTTCTGCAACTCCACAATCACCTCTTCACTACGCGTTTGCTCGACTCTCAGCATGGCCACAGCTTGATCTTTGCTCTTGACCACGGTGAACCCCCTCATGTGCAAGCCCTCATTGAGGGCCTGTCGAAGTTCCGGGTCAAATCCGTGATCAAGATAGATTCGTTGTGGGTACCGGGAAGACGATTCCGCCGTCGCATTCTTGTTGGCCGCAATATTTTTAGACTTTCTCTCCTTAACGAGATGTTGTGAGGATTGGATCGACCCTTGTTTCGCTAAATCAGGAAGCTGATTGTTGAGGTCCTGCCGATTTTGGTCAGCTTGTTGTCCGCTCAACGCTGGAGCAGGCTCTGGCTTCTTTGATTGTTGTGCCTGTCCCTCCGGCTTGTTCATCTCTGCCGGCTGCCAGGTTCTGAACAATTGTGTTACTGCCAGAGAGCA
>Ga0081539_10007239_pt1 | contig 10199 bp, 11 predicted proteins | sample TabmetS4T2R2_FD_71023 | JGI IMG/M metagenome (GOLD analysis project Ga0081539, IMG submission 71023) | Tabebuia heterophylla rhizosphere microbial communities from the University of Puerto Rico - S4T2R2 | ecosystem: Host-associated > Plants > Roots > Rhizosphere ... | reverse complement strand
CGTGAAGCCGGCGTCCGCGAACTCCCGGATCTGCTCGAGCATCAGCCCGGGGTCCGGCCCGTGCGGGACGACGTCGGCGACGTCCTCCTCGGTCACGCCTTCGGCGGCTGCGGCGAAGTGCTCGGGCAGCGCGAGCTCCTGGTTCAGAGGACCCTTGAGGCCGGACGTCGGCCACATCTCGAACGCGGTCTTCCGGCCCTCCTCCTCGGTCTGCGCCCAGCAGAAGTGCGTCATCCCGACCTTGGGCTTGCCGGCGCCGCCGCTCCGCTCGAAGATCTCGACCACCTCGCGGTCGGGCGCCACCGCGATCAGCCCGTCGCCGGCGCGGCCGGCCAGCTCGGCGGCGTTCGGCGCTCCAGCGGCGACGTAGATCGGGGGCGGCGGGTCGGGCAGCGTGTAGATGCGCGCGTGGTCGACGGTGTAGTGCTTGCCGCGGTGCGTCTGCGTCCCGCCGCGCCAGAGCAGGCGGATGACCTCGATCGCCTCCTCGAGCAGCTCGATCCGCTCGTCCGGCGCCGGCCAGCGGTCGCCGAGGACGTGCTCGTTCAGGTTCTCGCCCGTGCCGACGCCGAGGAAGAAGCGGCCGGGCATCATCGCCTCGGAGGTCGCGGCGGCCTGGGCCACGATCGCCGGATGGATCCGGATCAGCGGGCACGTCACGCCGGTGCCGAGGCGGAACCGCTCCGTCGCGCCCGCGACCCCGGCGACGACGCTCCAGACGAACGGGCTCTGGCCCTGCTTCGGCGTCCACGGATGGAAGTGGTCGGAGACGAGGCCGAACCCGAAGCCCGCGTCCTCGGCGGCGCGCGCGTCTCTGACCAGGTCGAGCGGCGGGTGCTCCTCCGACGAGAGCGCGTAGCCCAGCTCCATGCGCCGGTGCGTTGCCTCGGCCGGCGGCGCGTAAACCGGGGGCGGCGAGGTGTACGACCGGGAGCAGGAGGTACATCAACCGCCCGTGAGGACCGCGGTGCGGCTCGTCTGCTGGTGGCTCGCCCTGTGGGGCGTTTGGCTCCTGTACGTCGGCCAGCACCACGCTCAGGAGGTCGCCGCGGGCGGCATCGCCGCGGCGGTCTCCGCCGGGATCGCCGTCGCGGTCGGTCGGGCCGCCCGACGCCGCTACCGGCTCGACCTCACTACCCTCGGGCGCGCGTGGAGGCTGCCGTGGGACGTGCTGCGTGAGTTCGCCGTCGTCTCGCTCGCGCTCGCGCGCGGCCGTCCGTCGGGCGCCTGGGACGCGATCGAGCTGCCCGTGCGCGGCGACGACCCGCGGTCGGCCGGGCGGCGCGCGCTCCTCGCCGTCCTCGCGTCGATCGCGCCGAACACCTACCTCGTCGACTTCGACCGGGAGCGGGGAGTGGCCCACGTGCACAACCTCGACCCGCGTCGCGCGCGCCGAGAGCTCCCGTGAACGTCTGGCTCGCGGCGTCGACCGTGCTCCTCACCGCGCTCGTTCTTCCTCTGTCCGTTCTCGTCCGCGCGCCGCACTTCGACGCGCTCGTCGCGCTCGAGCTCGCGAGCACGGTGGTCGTCGTCGTGCTGCTCCTCCTCTCGGAGGGGTTCCACCGCTCGATCTACTCCGCGCTGCCGATGACGCTCGCGGCGCTCTCGCTCGTCGGCGGGCTCGTGCTCGTGCAGCTGGTGCGCCGGTCGTGAGCGCGCACGAGGTCGCGGTCCACGTCCTCGTCTGGACGGCGGCCGCGGCAGAGATCGTCTGCTGCCTCGGCGTCGTCGCCGCCCGCGACGTCTTCGCCCGGCTCCACTACTCGGCCGCCGCGACGACGCTCGGCCCGACGCTCGTGGCGATCGCGATCGCGGTCGAGGAGGGCGTCCGCTCGATCGCAGCCGCCGCCGCGCTCGTCACCGCCGCCTTCCTCGTCCTCGGCAGCCCGGCGGTCACGATCGCGACCGCTCGCGCGGCCCGCGCGCGCCTCGAGGCGGAGTCGTGATCCCGCTCCAAGCGGTGGCCCTCGCTCTCGTCGCGCTCGGCGGCCTCGCCGTCGTCGTGGCTCGGGACATCGTTCGGCAGGCGCTCGTGAACGGCTTCTTCGGGCTGTCGCTCGTCGTCCTCTTCCTGGTCTTCCAGGCGCCGGACGTGGCGCTGTCCGCGATCACCGTCAGCAGCGCCGCGGCACCGCTCGTGCTCACGATCGCGATCCTCGCCGTGCGCCGACGCGAGGGAAGGCGATGAGCCTCCGCACGCGGACGGGACTCTTCCTCGCCTCCGGCTCGGTCCTCGCCGGCCTGCTCGGTTGGGCGTTCGCCGGCCTTCCGGCCTTCGGCCACTACCACGGCGTCTACGGCCGCGCGCTCGACCGCGTCTCGCTCGGCCAGACGCACGCGATGAGCACGATCGCGTCCGTCACCTTCGACTACCGCGGCTTCGACACGCTCGGCGAGGAGTTCATCCTGTTCGCGTCGGTGCTCGGCGTCTCGCTGCTCCTCCGGGAGATGCGGGAGCGCGACGTGGACGCGAAGCGGCTGACGGAGCGCTTCGAGCCGATACGCGCCACCGGCCGGATCGGCGTGCCGGTCCTGTTCCTGCTCGGCCTCTTCGTGATCGCACACGGCTACCTTTCGCCGGGCGGCGGGTTCCAGGGCGGCGTCGTGGTCGCGGCCGCGATCGTCCTGCTCGCGATCGCCGTCGACTACCGAGCGTACTCCGGCCTCGCGCCCAAGTCGGCCGCCGACCTCGTCGAGGGCGTGGGCGCCGGAGGCTACGTCGCCATCGGCCTCGGCGGGTTGGTCGCCGGCGCGACGTTCCTGGAGAGCTTCGTGTCGCGCGGGACGATCGGCGAGCTCGCGTCGAGCGGGACGATCGCGCTCCTGAGCTGGTCGGCCGGAATCGAGGTGGCCGGCGCGACCGTCGTCCTCGCGTCGGAGTTCTTCGAGGAGCTGCTCGCGAGGCGCCGGTGAGCTACCTCCCGTACGCGCTCGCCGCCTGGCTCTTCCTCGTCGGGCTGTACGGCGTCGTCACGAGCCGGAACCTGATCCACCTCGTCGTGTGCCTCGCCGTCGTCCAGTCGTCGACGTACGTGCTGCTGCTCGCGATCGGCTACGTCGAAGGCGGGACGGCGCCGATCTTCAACGGGATCCCGCTCGGCAAGAAGACGGTCGATCCGGTCGTGCAGGCGCTGACGCTGACGGACGTCGTCGTCAGCGTCACGACGATGGCGCTCCTGCTCGCGATCGCGGTCGAGGTGCACAAGCGGACCGGCACGCTCGACCCGGACGAGCTCCGGGAGGTGCGCGGCTGATGCACTCCCTCGTCCCGCTCGTCGTCGCGCTGCCCCTGCTCGCGTCGGCCGTGCTCGTCGCGCTCGGCCGCCATGTCCCTCGGCCGGGGCCGGACGTCGTCGCCATCGCGACCGCGGCCGCGACGTCCGTCCTTTGCGTGCTGCTCGCCTACGCGGCGCGCGACCACGATCTCGTCTACTGGTTCGGCGGCTGGCGCCCGGCCCACGGGATCGCGCTCGGGATCGACTTCGACGTCGACTTCGCCTCGGCCTGCGTCGCCGCGCTCGCCTCGGTCGTGGCCACGGCGAGCCTCGTCTTCTCGTGGCACTACTTCGACGAGGTCGGCGTGCTCTTCCACGCGCTCGTCCTCGTCTTCCTCGCCGCGATGACCGGGTTCGCGCTCAGCGGCGACCTGTTCAACCTGTTCGTCTTCCTCGAGCTGATGAGCGTGGTTGCGGTTGCGCTAACCGCTTACGGCGACGAGCCCGGCCCGCTGCAGGGTGCGCTGAGCTTCGCCGTCCTGAACGGGATCGGCGCCTTCTTCGTCCTGACCGGGATCGGCCTCGTGTATGCGCGGACCGGGGCGCTGAACCTCGAGCAGGTCGGCCGGGCCCTCGAGCACCGCCGGCCCGACGGGCTGGTCGTCGTCGCCTTCGCGCTAATCGTCTGCGGGTTCCTGACGAAGGCCGGGATCGTGCCGTTCCACTTCTGGCTCAGCGACGCGTACGCCGTGGCGCCCGCGCCGGTCTGCGCGATCTTCGCCGGCGTGATGAGCGACCTCGGACTGCACGCGGCCGGGCGCGTCTACTGGTCCGGCTTCGCAGGCGCGCTGGCGTCGCACGAGGCGGGGCTGCGGGCCGTGCTCGTCGCGCTCGGCTGCGCGAGCGCGCTGCTCGGCGGGGCGATGGCGTTCCTCCAGCGCGACCTGAAGCGGATGATCGCGTTCGTCACCGTCTCGCAGCTCGGCGTGGGGCTCGTCGGGATCGGGTTGCTGAAAGCGGTCGCCCTGGGCGGGTCCACGCTCGTCGTCCTCTCGGGCGGGCTCCTCCGCGCGGCGGCGCTGCTCGCCGTGGGGCTCGTCATCTCGGTCACGGGCGTCGGCGACGAGCTGCGCGGGCGGGGGATGGGCCGAAGGCTCCCGTTGACGGGGATCGTCGTCGCGCTGGCCGCGATCGGGCTGACCGGGCTCCCGCCGTTCGGGACGCACGCCGGCCGTGCGCTCGTCGAGAGCGGCGCGCCCGGCGGCTACGGCTGGCTCCCGGTCGTGCTGACGGTGGCGTCGATCCTCACTTCTGCCGCGCTTCTCCGCGCGGCCGGTCGCGTGTTCCTCGGCTGGGGCGCGAGCTCCGACTCGATCCTCGGGCCGCAGCACGTCTCGGCCGAGGACGAGGAGCCGCGGCAGCGGCCGCGCTCGCCGGTCCTCCTCGTCCCGGCGGTCGTGTTGCTCCTGCTCGGGCTAGGGCTCTCGCTCTACCCGAGCGTGGCGGATCAGACCACGTCGGCGGCCGCTCGGGTCGTCGACCATCGCGCGCACGCGGCCGAGGTGCTCGCCGGCGGGCCGCTGACGGCGACCCGGGTCGACTCGGACACGTTCGGCGCGACGAGTCTCGTGAGCGGGATCGTCTCGGCCGTCGGAGCCGTCGCGCTCGCGCTGCTGACCCTCCGCCTCCGGCGCGTGTCCGACCTTCCGGGCCTCCTGCTGGTCAGACCGCTGAAGGCGCTGCACAGCGGCGTCGTCGGCGACTACGTCGCGTGGCTCGTCTTCGGCGTCGCGCTAGTCGGCGCGCTGTTCGCGTTCCTGCTGCGCTGAGGGATCGACGTCGCGAGCGGGTCCGGAAACGCTTCGTCCGCCTTCCTGCTCCGCTGAGGGATCGAGGTCGCGAGCGGGTCGGCCGCCGACTGCTTGCCCGCGTGATAGACGGCGAAGCGCTCGCAGAGAGCGCCTACGGCAAGAAGCGAGCCGGCCACGATCGCACCGGCCCGGCGCCGCCCGACCGTCGCCATCAGCAGCCCGCCCGCCGCCGTCGCGGCCTTGGCCGCCTTGGCGTACGTCCCGGCCCGGCCCTCGTGGTACGGCTTCCCGACGAGCTCGCCGAGCCCGTCCTCCATCGCCTTCGTCGACGCGAGCTCGAGCGCGGCTCCTGCGATCGCGAGCCGCCGCGCCGGGCCGGCGCTCCACGCCGGCGTCAGCGCTGCGACCACCCCGCCCGCGCTCGCGCACGAGCCGCCCGCGAAGACGAAGGGCAGCTCGCGCCGCGCGCCGTGCCAGGCTGGAACGACGCTGTCCGCGACGAGCGCGCCAGTGTAAGTCGAGAGGAACGGCCCGAGCAGGCCCGCGCCGGCTTCGGCGGCAGCACGCACGCGCGGCAGGACACCGAAGAGCTCGCACGCCGCTCCGACCCCGCTCGCCGTCCCGCTCGCGCTGACGATCCACGTGCCGACGCTCATCGGCGACCGGACCTTGAACACGCGCAGCATGTTGAGAAACCGCATCGGCCGGCCGAGGTCCTTGATCAGAAGCAGCGGGCTGACCGTGATCGCCGCCGCATTCGTCCACAGCGCACGGCGCGCGAGCGTGTCGTTTCCGGCCAGCCGTGCGCCAAGCGCGAGCGTCGCCGCCGCCCCAGCCAGCCCGCCCGTGAAGAAGTACGTCGGGATCTCCGGCTTCCAGACCGGCTCCTTGACGATCGGCCTGCCGTAGTACGACGGCTGGTAGTCGCGCGAGACCGAGGCGCTCATCGCGACCCGCCCAGGAACGCCACCGCGACCCCCGCGACGAGCGCGGCACCCGCAGCGAAGGCCGCGCTCCAGATCTCCCCGAGGTCGCGCGTCGGCACGACCGGGTCGGGCGGGAGGCCGTAGACCTCGGGCTCGTCGAGCAGCAGGAAGAAGGCGCCCGCGCCGCCGATCCCGTCGTCCTCGTCGGCGAGGTAGAGCCGTGCCTCGTCGACTCCGGCCTCGTGCAGCTCCTCGACCCGCCCGCGAGCGCGCTCGAGCAGGTCGTCGAGCGGCCCGTACTGGATCGACTCGGTGGGACAGGCCTTCGCGCAGGCCGGCTCGAGACCGTCTTGGGTTCGGTCGTAGCAGAGCGTGCACTTGTGCATCCCGCCGTCGCCGTCGATCTCGCGCTTCCCGATCACCCCGAACGGGCACGCGGTGACGCAGTAGCCGCAGCCGTTGCAGACGTCGTCCTGGATCACGACGGTGCCGAGCTCGGTGCGGAAGATCGCGCCGGTCGGGCAGACGTCGAGGCACCCCGCGTGCGTGCAGTGCTTGCAGACGTCGGACGACATCAGCCAGCGCATGCCGTCGTCGACCCGCTGCTCGACGAAGGCGACGTGGCGCCAGGTATTCGCGTCGAGCTCGCGCGTGTTGTCGTAGGAGTGGCCCGTCCAGACGAGCCCGTCCTCCGGGAGGAGGTTCCACTCCTTGCACGCGACCTCGCAGGCCTTGCAGCCGATGCAAACGGACGTGTCCGTGAAGAACCCGACCCGCCGCTGCCGCTCCTCCGGCGCGTAGGTCTCGTGGCCGTCGGGCTCGGCGACAATCACCGCGGCTCCTCCGCCACAGATGGGTAGCTCTCGACCAGCCGGCGCAGCGCGGGGCCCCGCGGCCGCCGCCCCGGCCGGATGTCGCAGCTCGCACCCTTGACCTCCTGGATGTGGACGTTCGGGTCGAGCGCGATCGGAAAGAGGTCGTTGCCGGAGTCGCCGGTCGTGAGGCCCTTGAAGCCCCAGTGGTACGGCACCCCGACCTGGTGGAGCCGCCGGCCTTCGATCTCGAGCGACGGGACACGGTCGGTGACCATCACGCGCGCCTCGATCGCCGACCGCGCCGTGACGATCGTCGCCCAGCCGCCGTGCTGGAGACCGCGCTCGGCCGCGAGCTCGGGCGAGACCTCGCAGAAGAGCTCGGGCTGGAGCTCGGCGAGGTACGGCAGCGTGCGCGTCATCCCGCCGGCGGTGTGGTGCTCGGTCAGCCGGTAGCTCGTCACGACGTAGGGGTAGGCGTCGGCGCCCGCGTGGCCGTTCGACGGGTTCGACGGGTTCTCCGGCCGTGGCAGCTGCTGGCGAGCCGGGTTCGCGCGCTGGCCGTAGAGCGGGTTCGAGAACGGCGACTCGTGCGGCTCGTAGTGCGTCGGCAGCGGCCCGTCGACGAGGCCGCTCGGCACGAACAGCCAGCCGCGGCCGTCCGCCTGCATCACGAACGGGTGGTTGCCGCGGATCGCCTTCTCCGCCTTCGCGTCGTCCGGCGGCACGTACGACGGCGCCTTCGTCTCCTCGAAGTCGGGCACGTCGTCGCCCTCCCACTTCCCGGCCTTCTCGTTCCACGAGAGGAGCCGCTTGCGCTCCGACCACGGCTTCCCGTCCGGGTCGGCCGAGGCGCGGTTGTAGAGGATCCGCCGGTTCGCCGGCCAGGCCCAGCCCCACTCGAGCGCGTAGAGGTTCTGCTCCCAGTGCGGCTTGCGGCGCGAGGTCTGGTTGACGTTGTCCTTGAAGCAGCCGCAGTAGATCCAGCAGCCGCACGTGGTCGAGCCGTCGGCCTTCAGCTCGGGATAGGCCGACAGCGCCTCGCCCTTTTCGTCCCAGCCGTTGATCTCGCGGAGGACGGCCTCGGCGCTCGGCTCCTCGAGGTGGCCGACGGTCGGGTAGACCCACACGAGCTCCTTGACCGGCCGGTCCTTCGGGTCGTCCGAGGCCGCCAGCTTCTCGCGGATCTTCCGCCCCAGGTGGTACACGAACCAGAGCTCCGAGCGCTGGTCGCCGAGCGGCTCGACCGCCTTGTGGTGCCACTGGAGGAGCCGCTGCGTGTTCGTGAACGTGCCGTCCTTCTCCGTGTGGGCCGCGGCGGGCATGAGGAAGATCTCGGTCGGGATCTCGCGCGTGACCAGCTCGCCCGTCTCGATCTCCGGGCCTTCCTTCCAGAACGCGGCCGTCTCGATCTCGGTGAAGTCGCGGACGACGAGCCAGTCGAGCTTCGCCATCGCGAGCCGGTGCATGCGCGAGTTCGCTGACCCGACCGCGGGGTTCTCGCCCATGACGAAGTAGCCCTTGACCTTGCCGTCGAGCATGTCCGAGATGGCCACGTAGGCGGAGTGGTCGCCGGTGATCCGCGGCAGGTGGTCGAAGCAGAAGTCGTTCTCCGCGGTCGCGTATTCGCCGTAGTACGCCTTCAGCAGGCTGACGGTGTACGTGTCCATGTGGCCCCACCAGCCGCTCGGGGCCGCGTTCCGCTCGACGAATGTCTTCAGGTCGGAGTGCGCGTGGGCGTGCGGCATCGGGATGTAGCCGGGGAGGATGTTGTAGAGCGTCGGGATGTCGGTCGAGCCCTGGATCGACGCGTGGCCGCGGAGCGCGACGATCCCGCCGCCGGGACGACCCATGTTCCCGAGCAGGAGCTGGATGATCGCGGCGGTCCGGATGTACTGGACGCCGACGGTGTGCTGCGTCCAGCCGACCGAGTAGACGATCGCGGACGTCCGTTCGCGCCCAGAGTTGTCGCAGAGCGACTCCGCCACCTCGATCAGCTGCTCGGCCGTGCAGCCGCAGATCTCGGCCACGCGCTCGGGCGTGTAGCGGCGGAAGTGCCGTTTGACGATCTGGAAGACGCAGCGCGGGTGCTGGAGCGTCGCGTCCTCCTCGGGCGGCTCGCCGTGGTGGAGCCCGCTCCCGTGACCGCCGTGGCCCGCGGCCTCGCCGTGCGGCGCGCCCTCCTCGCCCTGGCCGGAGCCGATCACCTCCATGCCCGCGTACTGCCACGAGGTCGTGTCGTACGTGCCCTTGTCCGCCTGCCAGCCCGAGAAGAAGCCGTCGAGCTCCTCCGTGTCCTTGAAGTCCTCGTGGATGATGATCGGCGCGTTCGTGTACGCCTTCACGTACTCGTCGAACCAGCGCTCGTTCTGGATGATGTAGTTGACGATCCCGCCCAGGAAGGCGATGTCGCTTCCGGCCCGGATCGGGACGTGCGTGGTCGCCATCGCGCTCGTGCGCGTGAAGCGCGGGTCGACGTGGATCAGCTTCGCGCCCTTCCGGCGGGCCTCCATCGGCCACTGGAAGCCGACGGGGTGGTTCTCCGCCATGTTCGAGCCCATGACCAGGATGCAGTCCGAGTTGGACAGGTCCTGCTGGTAGTCGGTGGCGCCGCCTCGGCCGAACGAGGTCCCGAGACTCGGGACCGTGGAGCTGTGTCATATGCGGGCCTGGTTCTCGACCGAGACGATCCCCAGGCCGCCGGTGAACAGCTTCTTGATCAGGTAGTTCTCTTCGTTGTCGAGCGTCGCGCCGCCGAGGTGCGCGATGCCGAGGGTGCGGTTTACGGCGCGGCCCTTTTCGTCGGTTCGTTCCCACGTCTCGTTGCGGGTCTCGATGACGCGGTCGGCGATCATGTCCATCGCCTGCTCGAGCGGGAGCTCCTCCCAGTCGGTCGCGTACGGGCGGCGGTACTTCACCTTGGTTTCGCGGCTCGGGTTGGTCACGAGGCTCTTGCTTGCCGACCCTTTCGGGCAGAGCCGGCCTCGAGAGATCGGGCTCGCCGGGTCGCCCTCGATCTGCGTCACGTGGCCGTCCTTGACATAGACGAGCTGGCCGCAGCCGACGGCGCAGTAGGGGCACACGGACGCGACGACGTGCTCGGCCTCGGCGGTTCTCGGCTTGAGCTCGCGGGTCTTCGTCGACGTGACTGCGCGGCCGAGCCCGAGCGGATCTCCCTCGCGCGGCTGCCGCAGCAACGGCCACTGCGCGATTAGGTCGCGGAGCGACATCGGCGACGGTCCTTTCCGCCGCCACGCGCGCTAAACGAATCGCATTGCGATGTTACTGGCGAAGGCGGCGGTGGCCTTCCTGGTCGGGATCCTCGGGCTCGGCTGGCAGGTCGGAGCCATCGGGCTGCTGCGGTTCGGGCGGGTCTTGCGGCGGCGCGCGCGAGCCGGGGATGCCCGGCTCCTGCGGCAGCTCCTCGTCCGGCGT
>Ga0081539_10007238_pt1 | contig 10200 bp, 8 predicted proteins | sample TabmetS4T2R2_FD_71023 | JGI IMG/M metagenome (GOLD analysis project Ga0081539, IMG submission 71023) | Tabebuia heterophylla rhizosphere microbial communities from the University of Puerto Rico - S4T2R2 | ecosystem: Host-associated > Plants > Roots > Rhizosphere ... | reverse complement strand
TCGTAACGGATCTCGCCGCGCTCGGACGCGAGGCTGGTCACCAGGTGGGCCGTGGTCGGCGTCAGCCAGCTCGGGATCGGTGCGCTCTCCCACGCCATCGACGCGGTGGCGTAGGGGTTCTGGTCGTCGATGAACTTCACGTTGCCCGGGCCGCCCTGGGCGTGCCCCACGTCCTTGCGCAGGTTCAGCCGGGCCACCAGGAAGTCGCCGTTGTTGCCCCAGCCCTTGCCCACGTGGGTGTTCACCAGCCGGGGGAGGCCGCCCCGGGCCCGCGAGGCGAGCAGCAGCGAGGTGGTGTACACGGATCCGGCGGCCATGAACAGGAAGTCGCAGACGAACGTCTTCGTGGCCAGAACCGTGCCGTAGTCGTCGATCTGCCGGCACCGTACCTCGAACCTGTCCTGTCCGGAGACCTCGCGGATCTCGGTGACCTCGTGCAGGGCCAGGGTCGTGACGTTGCCGGTGGCGCCGGCCCAGGCCAGGTAGTTACGGTCGACGCTGTTCTTCGCACCGGAGTTGCTGCCGTACGGGCCCTCGCCGATCGTGTGGCACGCCGGGGCCTGGCCGGCGAGCTCCTTGCGGATGACGTCCCAGTTCACCGCGAACGGGATGGGTATCGGGGTCTGGCCGAACTCGGCGATGTACGAAAGCCACGCCCGGGCGCCCTTGAACTGTGCGGTGCTCTGGATGTCGGCGGGAAGCGTGGTGGCGCCCAGGTTCTGCCGCGCCCGGGGCCAGTAGACCGAGTCCATCTCGTCGTAGCCGATCTCGGTCGGGTACACCTGGTTCCACTCGCTGCGCCGGGGTTGCGGGAAGAACATCCCGATCACCAGTGAACCGCCGCCGACACCGGTGCCGCTGAGCACCTTGATGCCGTCGCCGGCGTGCGTGGCGATCAGGCCGGCCCGGCGCTCGATGGTCTTGCTCACGTCGATCCCCAGCGGCGGGCGGGTGTTGAACCAGGCACACCGCCAGTCCGGGTTGCCGATGGTGCAGAACGTGGTGCCCGAGCCGTCCACGTCCCAGCGCCGTCCCCTCTCCAGCACGGTGGTGACGACGCCCGCCTGCCCGAGCCGGTACGCGGCGACGGCGCCGCCGAAGCCGCTCCCGATCACCACGGCCGTCCTACCGACCAGGTTCGGCACCGCGCCGTACGCCGCGAGCGGTCCCTCCTGGCCGACGATGCCGCCGGCGACCGCCGCCCCGGCGCCCAACGCGGTGACCCGGAGCAGCCCACGCCGGGTTACACCGGTGCTCGTCATAGGTGGAACTCCTCTCAATGGGACGGGGTGGTTGCGACCACCCACATGGAGAAGAACTGGGATCCCCCGCCGTACGCATGACCCAGCGCGGTCCGGACGCCGGGCACCTGGTGCTCGCCGGCGCGCCCCATCACCTGCATGGCCGCCTCGGCGAACCGGAGCAGACCCGAGGCGCCGATCGGGTTGGAGCACAGGACGCCGCCGGACGGGTTGACCGGCAACACGCCGTCGAGCCGGGTCTCGCCGGACTCGGTCAGCTTCCAGCCCTGCCCGGGCGCGGCGAAGCCCAGGTTCTCCAGCCACATCGGCTCGAACCAGGAGAACGGCACGTACAGCTCGGCGACGTCGACCTCGTCGAGCGGATCGGTGATGCCGGCCGCGTGCCAGAGCGCCTTCGCGGCGTCGGCGCCCGCCCGGGGGTTCACGTGGTCCTTGCCGGCGAAGAACGTCGGCTCGGTACGCATCGCGGTCGCCCGGATCCACGCCACCGGCCGCTCGCTCGCCTCGGCCGCGGCCTGGTCGCCGATCACCACGGCGCAGGCCCCGTCCGAGGAGGGGCAGGTCTCGTCGTACCGGATCGGGTCCCAGAGCATCTGCGACGCCAGCACCGACTCGACGGTGGTGTCCGGGTTCCTCAGGTGCGCGTAGGGATTGCGCAGCGCGTTCTGCCGGTCCTTGGCCGCGACGATCGCGCCGACGTGGGTGGGCGCGTTCGAGCGGCGGATGTAGGAGCGCACGTGTGGCGCGAAGTAGCCGCCGGCGCCGGCGTGAACCGGCATGTTGAACGGCACCGGCACCGACAGTGCCCACATCGCGTTCGACTCGGACTGCTTCTCGAAGGCCACGGTGAGGACCCGTCGATGCACGCCCGCCTGGACCAGCGACGACGCGACGATCGCGGTCGAGCCGCCGACCGAGCCCGCGGTGTGCACGCGCAGCAGCGGCTTGCCCGCGGCGCCGAGCGCCTCGGCGAGGAACAGCTCGGGCATCATCACACCCTCGAACAGGTCGGGTGCCTTGCCGACCACGATCGCGTCGATGTCGTCGAAGCCGAGGTTCGCGTCCAGCAGCGCCCGGTCGATCGCCTCTCGGCACAGGCCCGCGATCGAGACGTCCTCGCGCTTGGCCCGGTGGTGGGTCTGGCCCACGCCGATCACGGCGGCCGGCTGCTTGCCCATCAGCTGCGTCCTTCCATCGTGCAGACGAGGTTCTGCTGGAGTGCGGGACCGCTGGTCGCGTGGCCGACCGCCCGGCCGGCGTCGCCGTCCCAGATCCGCCGGGCGGCCTCGCCGAACCGGATCAGGCCTCCGGTGAACATCGGGTTGCCCGCGAGCGCGCCGCCGGACGGGTTGATCGCGACGTCGTCGCCGAGCCCGAGCTCGCGGCGCAGGATCAGCTCCTGGTGCGAGAACGGCGCGTGCAGCTCGGCCACGTCGACGCCGTCCAGGTCGAGCGCGGCGGCGGACCGCGCGGCCGAGGGGGAGCGGGTCAGGTCACGCGTTCCCATGCTGATCGGGTCGACGTACGTCGACAGCCCGGTGATCCACGCCGGCCGCTCGCACACCTCGCGGGCCCGGTCGCCGGCGGCGATCACGATCGCGGCCGCACCGTCGGTGACGGGGGCGCAGTCGTGCTTGCGCAGCGGGTCGGCGTACATCGGCCTGGAGAGCAGCTCCTCGACCGACGAGCCGCCCTTGCGGATGGCGTTCTCGTTCTTCTCCGCGTCGGTGAGCGACCGGTTCGCGACCTCGGCCATCGCGCGCTCGTCCCACAGCCCCGCGTCGATGCCGACGCGGGCCTGCAACCCGGCCAGCGACACGGTGTCCGGCCACAGCGGCGTCATCGTGTACGGGTCGAGCTGGAGTGCGAGGGTACGTCGCAGCACGCCGGCCGAGCTCTTGCCGAACCCGTACACCAGCGCGGTGTCGACCTCGCCGGTCTGGATCTTCAGCCAGGCCTCGTAGAGCGCCCACGCGGCGTCCATCTCCACGTGCGACTCGTTGACCGGCGGGATGACGCCGATCGCGTCGACCGCCTGGACGAACGAGAACGACCGGCCGGCCAGGTAGTCCGACGAGCCGGAGCACCAGAACCCGATGTCCCGCCGAGTCCACCCGGTCTGCTCGTAGCACTCGCCGAACAGCGGGACGAGCAGCTCCACGCACGTGGGCGACCCGTCGAACTCCTCCATCTGCCGCTGGGCGAACCCGACGATCGCGACGTCTCTCACTGCCATCCCTCTCGATTCCGTGTCAGAGGTGCTGCTGGTAGGACTCGTAGGCCGCGTCCGGCTCGCCGGTCGGCGCGAAGTGGCTGATGTTCTCGATCGTGGTGCCCCACTGGTCCTCCGGCTTCCACACGGCCTTGACCCGCATGCCCATCCGGACCTCCTCGGCCGGGATGTCGAGGATCAGGTGCAGGAACGCGATGTCCGCGCCGTCGAGCAGGACGTACGCCGAGACGTACGGCGGGGTGATCCGCTGCCCGAGGAACGGCACGTTCACGATGCAGAACGTCGTGACCGTCCCGGTGTCGGACAGCTCGACCTCCTCCGAGGTCGGGGTGCCGTCGGTGGGGCAGGCCGACCGCGGCGGCACGTAGACCTTGCCGCAGGACGGGCAGCGCTGGCCGACGATCCGGCCCTCGGCCAGGCCGCGGTAGAACGCCGACTCCTCGGGCGACGCGGCGTACAGGTAGTCCAGTTCGACCGGAGTGACCAACCCGGTGACTGGCTGGGCGGGTTCAGACCGAACGTCTTCGTCGCCGGCCGCCGGCTCCGCTGCCGCTCCTGGCGTCGCGGCAGCGTCGCTGGCGCCCGACGGAAGAGGTTCGAAGCACGCGATGTCGGTGATCGCACCGACCCGCTCCTCGGCCCAGCGCACCTGCACCCGCATCCCGGTCGACACCTGGTCGGGCGAGGACACGTCCAGCGCGTGCAGCAGCGGGGCGTCCGCTCCGTCCATTGTCACCAGGGCGAACGCGAACGGCCGGTCGAACGGCTGGCCCTTCACCGGCTCCGGCACCCACGACCACGACGTCACCGTGCCGGTCGGGGCCACCTCGACGAAGTCGTCGATCGCGGCGTGCGTGACCGGGTCGAACTCCGGCGGCGGCACCACGACCCTCCCGTCGGAGGTGCGGCCGCCGACGAGCCTCCCGTCGCGCAGGCCGGTGAGGAACCGCCCGAGGACCGGCCCCGTCGAGCGGGTGTAGTCGAACGCTACGGTGACCGGTGCTGACAGTGTTCGTGTCATGGTCCGAAAGTAGAACACGTTCTAGGATCGGGCAAGCGCCCTCTCATCAGCACCGCCCACGACAGGAGAGACCACATGAAGCTCGGACTGCAGCTCGGCTACTGGGGAGCCCAGCCCCCGCAGGGGGTCGGCGAGCTGGTGGCCGCCGCCGAGGACGCCGGCTTCGACGCGGTCTTCACCGCCGAGGCGTGGGGGAGCGACGCGTTCACCCCGCTGGCCTGGTGGGGGCGCGAGACGTCGCGCATCAGGCTCGGTACGTCGATCGTGCAGATGTCCGGACGCACCCCGACGTCCATCGCGATGCACGTCATGACACTCGATCACCTCTCCAACGGCCGGGTCGTCCTCGGCATGGGCGTGAGCGGTCCGCAGGTCGTGGAGGGCTGGTACGGCCAGCCGTTCGGCAGGCCGCTGGCCCGCACCCGCGAGGTCGTGGACATCATCCGGAAGGTCCTCGCCCGCGAGGCGCCGGTGACCAACGACGGCCCGCACTACCCGCTGCCGTACCGAGGCGAGAACTCCGTCGGGCTCGGCAAGCCGCTCAAGCCGATCGTGCATCCACTCCGTTCGGACGTGCCGATCTGGCTGGGCGCCGAGGGCCCGAAGAACGTCGCGCAGACCGCCGAGATCGCCGACGGCTGGATCCCGATCTTCTACACACCGAGGTCGGCGGGCATGTACCAGCCCTGGCTGGACGAGGGCTTCGCGCGACCCGGCGCCCGACGTACCCGCGAGGATTTCGAGATCGCCGCGACCTGCCACCTCCAGGTCGTGAACAGTGCCGAGGAGAAGGCCGCGGTGCTCGACGCCATGCGGCCGTTCGTGTCGCTCTACATGGGCGGGATGGGTGCCAAGGAGGCCAACTTCCACAACCAGGTCTTCGTCCGGATGGGCTACGAGGACCTCGCCGCGGAGGTGCAGAAGCTCTACCTCGGCGGCGAGAAGGACCGCGCCACCGCGCTGATCCCCGACGAGCTGGTCGACGACATGCACATCATCGGCACCTCCGGCGAGGTCAGGGAGAAGGTCGCCCAGTGGGAGGAGACCGGGGTGACGACGCTGCTGCTCAGCTGCCACTCGGCCGAGGAGATCAGGTCGGTGGCGGAGCTGCTCGCCTGACGAGGGCCAGGTGGGGTCGACGTGGGTACGATGCCGGACGTGGACCTCGCACGGCGCCTCGGGCGCGCTGTCGTCGGACTGGCTCTTGCTGTCGCGCTCGCGGGCGCGACAGCCGGTACGGCGGACGCCGTGCCCGCGGAGAAGGGGTCGCTCACCTACAGCAGCGGCAAGCCGCGCAACGCCCGGCTCACGATCCTGGCCCGTGACATCCACCGGGTGCAGGTGATCGCCTACCGCGGCAAGACCGACGACGCACCGGGCACCCGGATCCAGAACCGCGGGATCACGGCTTCGCCGTACGGGCCGGACGGCGGCACCGGGCCGGGCGGCATCGGCAACTACCAGGTGACCGGCCACCGCACCTCGGCCGGCGGGATCTTCCGCTACACGCCCTCGCTCAAGGACGATGCGCGGGTCTTCGTCGACGCCGGCCGGTGGCGCTACATCTACCGGATCGTGAAGACCCGCTGGGTGTCGTTCCGGTCGGCGAAGTCGCTGCGCGCCCAGCGTGCGGAGGTGCCGGGCGAGCCGGGCAAGACGGCGACCCGGGCGTGGATCACCATCTCGACGTGTGCGACCCCGGAGGACCACGCCGCCGGCAACTACTGGACCGACCGCTTCGGCAACCCCGAGCACCGGATCGACAAGATCGGGCTGATGATGAACCGGATCCACAACCCCTACTGGGAGCCGCGGCGTTAGAGGTGGCGGGGATTGCCCTGAGATAGAACACGTTCTAGTCTCGGGTGCCATGACGGACCAGATGCGGCTCGGCACGCACAACGGCCACCTCATGGTGTCGGCGCTCAAGCGGCACCGCGACAAGCCGGTGATGCACCTCGGTGACACCACGATCACCGGCGGCCAGGCCGCGGAGCGGATGAGCCAGTACGTCCAGGCGTTCGAGGCGCTCGGCGCCGGCCGGGGTACGGCGGGCGCGCTGCTCGCCCTCAACCGGCCCGAGGTGCTGTTCATCCTGGGCGCGGGCCAGACCCAGGGCTACCGGCGTACCTCCCTGCACCCGCTGGGCTCGCTCGACGACCACGCCTACGTCATCAACGACGCCGAGATCACCAGCATCACCATCGACCCGGTGCCGATGTTCGTCGAGCGCGTCCTCGGACTCCTCGATAAGTGCCCGAAGCTGGAGAAGGTGCTGACCATCGGCCCGGTGCCGGACGAGCTCAGCCACGTCGGGCACGACCTGGTCGCCGCGGCCGCGTCGTTCGACCCCCTGCCGCTCGAGGCGGTCACCCTCGACCCCGAGCACATCGTGTCGATCACCTACACCGGCGGCACCACCGGCAAGCCCAAGGGCGTGATCGGGCTGTCGCGGCAGATGAACACGATGACCCAGATCCAGATGGCCGAGTGGGAGTGGCCGGAGGCGCCGCGGTTCCTCATGTGCACCCCGCTCTCGCACGCCGGAGCGGCGTTCTTCGTGCCGACCGTGCTCAAGGGCGGCTGCCTGTACGTGCTGGCGAGGTTCGACCCGGCCGAGGTGCTGAGAACCATCGAGGAGCAGAAGATCACCGCGACGATGCTGGTGCCCTCGATGCTCTACGCGCTGATGGACCACCCGGACTCGCACACCCGCGACCTGTCCTCGCTCGAGACCGTCTACTACGGCGCGTCGGCGATCAACCCGGTCCGGCTGAAGGAGGCGCTCGGGAGGTTCGGGCCGATCTTCGCCCAGTACTACGGCCAGTCCGAGGCGCCGATGGCGATCACCTACTTCTCCCGGCAGGACCACGTCGAGGGCGGCGACCGCCGGCTGGCGTCGTGCGGTCGACCGTCGGCGTTCATCCGCACCGCCCTGCTCGACGAGGACGGCAATCCGGTCCCGGTCGGCGAGCCCGGCGAGATCTGCGTGGCCGGGCCGCTGCTGGCCGGCGGCTACTGGAACCTGCCGGACGAGACCGCGGAGACGTTCCGCGACGGCTGGATGCACACCGGCGACGTGGCCCGGGAGGACGAGGACGGCTTCTGGTACATCGTCGACCGCACCAAGGACATGATCGTCACCGGCGGCTTCAACGTGTTCCCGCGCGAGGTCGAGGACGTCGTCGCGGAGCACCCCGCGGTGGCCCAGGTCGGCGTGATCGGCACACCGCACGAGAAGTTCGGCGAGGCGGTGACCGCCATCGTGGTGCTGCGCTCCGACGCGCCCCGCGACGAGGAGTCGGTCGCGACGATGACCGCCGAGATCCAGCAGCTGGTCAAGGACCGCAAGGGCTCGGTGCAGGCGCCCAAGCAGGTCATCGTCGCCGACGCACTGCCGCTCACCGGGCTCGGCAAGCCGGACAAGAAGGCACTGCGCGCGCAGTTCTGGACCGGCGACCGCGCGGTCGGCTAGAAGACAGCCTTCGCGAACCGCTCGCCGATGAGCCGGTGCGTGGCGGCGTCCGGGTGCAGGTCGTCGGGCAGCGGCAGGTCGACAGCGTCCTCCGCGCCGTACAGCGTGAGCCCGTCGAGGTAGCTCAGCAGCGGGTCCGCGCGCTGGGTGACGATCCGGGCCAGCTCCGCGCGGATCGTGCGCAGCGTCAGGCGGCCGGCGGCGACCTCGGCGGGATCGCCCAGGGCCACGAACCGGACGAGGCCCTCGGCCAACGCCCTCGTGTCCGGCGCCGCCGGGCCCGGGGTCTCCTCGTGGATGCCGCACCAGACCGGCGACACCAGCACCAGCGGGGTCTCCGGGTGACCGTCGCGCACGGTGTCGAGGAAGCCGTGCACAGCCGACCCGAACGCCCGCATCCGCATCAGGTCGTGGTTGACGACGTTGATGCCGAGCTTGAGCGTCACCAGGTCGGCGGGGGTGTCGCGGATCGTGCGGGCCACGCACGGGTCCAGCAGCGCGCTGCCGGCGAGGCCGAGGTTGACGAGGTCGACCCCGGCCAGTCGGGCGGCGACCGCCGGCCAGGTGCCGGTCGGGCTCCCGGCCGCCGAGCCCTGGCTGATCGAGCTGCCGTGGTGCAGCCAGGTGCGGCGCCCGGTCGAGGACGCGGGTACGACGGGCGCGTCGGTGTGCAGCGCGATCGGCTCGGTCGTCTCGTCGTGGGGCAGCCACAGCTCGACGTCCTTCTCGCCGGCCGCCAGCCCCTCGAACCGGACCCGGCCCGGGTCGCCCTCGTGCAGGGACGCCCGGCCGGTCATCAGGTCGGTCGTCAGCACGCTGCCGCCCGGGATCGTGCCCTGGCCGGCGAGCTCGCCGTCGACCACGAGGTCGTAGACGCCGTCCGGGCGGGCCGGTGCTCCGGCGTACACCCGCTTGCTCGGCAGCGCCTCCAGCTCGATCGTCGTGGCCGCGGTCCGGAACGCCAGGCGTACGCCGGACGGCTGGCTCTCCGCCATCAGCAGCTGCGGGTCGGGCAGCTGGGCGCGGGCCCAGGCCGGCAGCCGGTGCGGGAGCACGCCACGGGCGGTCTCCTCGACCTCGAGGGCGCCGCGGAGCAGCGCGGCGGTGACGGGTGTCGTGACACGAGTGGTGACGGGTCGCACGGGTACGACGGTGCCACGCCGCCGGCAACGCCGGGCCCCGGGCCTCAGCGGCCCTTGAACTCGGGAGCCCGCTTCTCGGCGAACGCCCGCGGGCCCTCCTTGGCGTCCTCGGAGGCGAAGACGGCCATGCCGACCTTGGCGTCGTCGGCCCAGCAGTCCTCCTCGTGCCGGCCCTCGGAGTCGCGGACGGTCTTGAGGATGGCCTGGACGGCGAGCGGGCCGTTGGCGCAGATGAGGTCGGCGATCTCGTGCGCCTTGGCGAGCGCCTCGCCGTCGGGGACCACGTGCCCGACGAGGCCGATCTCCCTGGCCTCCGCGGCCTTGATGTGGCGGCCGGTCAGCAGCAGGTCGAGGGCGACGGTGTAGGGGATCTGCCGGGGGAGGCGTACGGCGGAGCCGCCCATCGGGTAGAGGCTCCACCGTGCCTCCGAGATGCCGAACCGCGCTGACACGCCGGCGATCCGGATGTCGGTGCCCTGGAGGATCTCGGTGCCGCCGGCGATGGCCGGGCCCTCGACGGCGGCGATGAGCGGCTTGGTCAGCCGGAATCCCTTGAGCAGCCCCTTGATCACCGCCGGGTCGAACCCGGACTCGAAGCTCTCGCTCGGCGGCCGCTTGGTCGCCGCCTTCAGGTCCATGCCCGCGCAGAAGTAGCCGCCGGCGCCGGTGAGGATGCAGACCCGGATCTCCGGGTCGGCGTTCACCCGGTCCCACGCCTCCTCCATGATCGCGAGCATGTCGCCGGAGAGCGCGTTGCGCGCCTCGGGGCGATTCATGGTGACCACCAGCTTGTGGCCGTCCTGCTCGACGAGGCAGTGGGGTGCGTCGGTGCCCGGGGAGGTCATGGCGCGATGCTAGCCAAGAACGAGAACGTGTTCTAGTCTCGCGAACGTGGCCCACAACATCGCTGATCTCTTCGAGCATGCCGTCGACGCCGCCCCCGACAACCTCGCGCTCAAGGTGGGGGACCGGGCCGTCACCTACGCCGAGCTGGAGGCCGACGCCAACCGCCTCGCGCACCACCTGCAGGCGCAGGGAGTGCAGCCGGGCGACCACGTCGCGATCTA
>Ga0081539_10007237_pt1 | contig 10200 bp, 10 predicted proteins | sample TabmetS4T2R2_FD_71023 | JGI IMG/M metagenome (GOLD analysis project Ga0081539, IMG submission 71023) | Tabebuia heterophylla rhizosphere microbial communities from the University of Puerto Rico - S4T2R2 | ecosystem: Host-associated > Plants > Roots > Rhizosphere ... | reverse complement strand
TAGCGAGCGCCCGGAGATCGCCGCCCGGGCCGCCGACCCGGCCGGAGGACCGGCGTGGGCGGCCGCCCCCTATACAGCCGCGGGCGGCCAGGACTGCGTCGTCGCCGGCCGCGAGCGCGCCGGGGTCATCGGCCTGCAGCTCACGCGCGACGAGTTCCGCCCGCTCGACCCTCATGCGTTCGGCGCGTGCGGTCGCCTCGACCGCTCGCGGTTGGTCTTCACCGTCTCGCGGCCGCGCGACATGTTCGACCGCAGCATCGTCTTCGGCCGGGCGCGCTCGGGCATCCAGGCGGTGCAGGTCACCGCGAGCGGCGATCGCCGGCGCGTCCCGGTCGGCTCGGCGGGGACCTTCCTCGCGGTCTACGAGGGTCCGCTGCGGCTTCAGGACGTCAGCGTCACGCCCGCCGCATGACGCGCGACGCCGAGCGGCCGAGCGAGCGCGCGGCCTACTTCCGCCCGAAGGAGCTGCCCGGCGTCGAGGCCCTGCACGCGACGTTCGTCGAGCACGCCTACCGGCCGCACTCGCACCCCACGTGGACGATCGCCGTCGTCGAGGCCGGCGCCGCCCGCTTCAGCGTGGAGACGACGCGCCAGCGCGCCGACGCCGGCGAGCTCTTCGTCCTCGAGCCCGACGCCGTCCACACCGGGATGGCGGCGGTCCCCGAGGGCTGGACGTACAAGGTCCTCTACCTCGAGCCGAGCCTCGTCGGAGCCTGGGCCGACGGCGGCGGCCGGACGCCGCGGGCCGCGCGGTGGGTGGTCTTCCGCGACCGGGTGCTGCGCGCGCGGCTGCAGGCCGCCCACTCGGCGTTCGCCGCTGGTGAGACCGGCATCGCCGTCGAGGTGCCGGTCATCGAGGCGGTCGCGGCGCTGCGGCCGCATCTGCGGCCGCTGCCGGCCGAGCGTCCCGCGCATCGCGCCGAGCACGCCGCCGTGCGGCGCGCGGTCGCGGTCCTGCGCGAGCAGTGGAACGCGCGCGTCTCACTGTCCGAGCTGAGCGCCGCTTCGGGCCTCAGCGCCTTCGAGCTGGCGCGCCGCTTCCGCGAGCAGACGGGGCTGCCGCCCCACGCCTTCCAGCTCGACGTGCGCATCGCGCGGGCGCGGTCGCTGCTGGCCGCCGGGGAGCCAGCGGCCGCGGTCGCCGCCCACTGCGGCTTCGCCGACCAACCGCACCTCACGCGGGTGTTCAAGCGGGCGGTCGGGGTGACGCCGGCGCGCTACGCCTCGGCGGCCTGACGCTGCGCAAGATCGTTCAAGACGCCTCGCGCCCGCGCTGCGAGGCTGCCGCGGATGGCCATCACCGACTTCCCCACCAAGGCGGCGGTCATCGTCCGCGACGACCTCGCGACCTGGCAGCGGCTGAACGTCACGGGCTTCCTCGTCAGCGGCCTGGTCGGCGGCACCGAGGAGCGGGTCGTCGGCGAGGACTACGTCGACGCCGACGGAGCGCGCTACCTGCCGATGCTCGTCCAGCCGCTGCTCGTCCTCGAGGCCGGCGCCGACAAGCTCAAGACGGTGCGCCGGCGAGCCGCCGAGCGCGGCGTTCCGATTGCGATCTACACCGCCGAGCTCTTCGCGACCGGGCGCGACGAGCACAACCGCGCGGCGGTCCGCACCGTCCCGACCGAGCAGCTCGACCTGGTCGGCATCGGCCTGCGCGCGCCGCACCGCGACGCCGACGCGATCCTGCGCGGCGTGAGGCGCCACGAGTGATCGCACCCAGCGACCTCTCAGCCTCTTCTCCACGTCCTCTGCGCATCGCCCCGTTGACTTGCGTTGGTCAACGACGAGAGGAGGACATCCGATGTCCCGACGCCTTGCGGGCCTGATCGCCGTGCTGGCGGTCGTCGGCGCCCTGATGGGCGCGGCGGTCGCGTACGCGGCGAGCTCGGGCACGACCACCGCCCCGAGCACGCCGAGCAGCAATCCGCCGGCGTATGGCCCGATGCCTGCCGCATCGCAGGACCACCACGGTGGGGGCGATTGCCCGGGCATGGGCGGCGGTGGCTCGTCGGGGTCCGGGAGCTCGAGCGGCTCGAGCGATTCGAGCGGTTCTTCGAGCTACGGCGTCTAGCCGGCCGCGGCGCGTGGCGGGGCTTCGCGCTCGTCGTGGGGCCTCGCTGCGCGCTCTCGTCGCGCTGACGGTAGGCGCTCTGGCGATCGGCGGTTGCGGCAGCCGATCGGGCGAGCAGCCGGCGGCGGCGCGCGGCGCTATCGGATCGCCACGGGAGCGGGCTGAGCGAGGTCGGTTGCGAGCGGCCCGCGGTTCGGCGACGCTGCGGGCGGATGACCTCCCCGCTGATCGCGGCCAGCGAGCTGCGGACCGCGCTCGACGCGGCCGACCGGCCCGTCGTCCTCGACGTCCGCTGGAAGCTCGGCGGGCCGCCAGGCCGGGAGGAGCACGCGCGGGGCCACGTGCCCGGCGCGATCTACGTCGACCTCGAGCGCGAGCTCTCCGGCGCCGCCGACCCGGCCGCGGGCCGCCATCCCCTCCCGGCCCCGGCCGACTTCGAACGCGCGCTGCGGGCCTGGGGCGTTCGCACGGACGGGTCGGTGGTTGCCTACGACGACGTCGGCGCCACCAGCGCGGCGCGGGCGTGGTGGCTGCTGCGATGGGTCGGCTATGACGCCGTCCGCGTGCTCGACGGCGGCCTGGCGGCCTGGATCGCCGCCGGCGGGGAGCTCGAGTCGGGCCCGGTCGCGCCGCCGGGCGGCGGGGACGTCGCAGTGCGCCCCGGCGCGCTGCCCGTGCTCGACGCCGACGCGGCTGTCGCCCTCTCGCGCACCGGCGTCCTGCTCGACGCGCGCGCCGGCGAGCGCTACCGCGGGGAGGTCGAACCCGTCGACCCGGTCGCCGGCCACGTCCCGGGGGCACTCAGCGCACCCACGACCGAGAACCTCGACGCCGACGGCCGCTTCCTGCCACCCCACCGCCTGCGCGCGCGCTTCGCCGGCCTCGGGGTCGAGTCCGGCGTGCCCGTCGGCGTCTACTGCGGCAGCGGCGTCTCCGCCGCCCACGAGCTCCTGGCCCTCACGGTCGCCGGCCTCGACGCCACCCTCTACCCGCCGTCGTGGTCGGGCTGGGTGAACGACCCCGCGCGCCCGGTGGCGACGGGCGCCGAGCCGGGCTGAGCCGCGCTCGCGCTCGCGGCGACGGTGAACCCGACCGCCAGCGGAACCCGGGGACGGGCCTTCTAAGGCGAGAGAGGCGATCAGACCCCGCAGGTGGGTCGGCCCACGACCTCCAGATCCGGCGCGGGACGGATGAAGGGCGACGGGGAGTCTGGTTGCCTTTCGGCCATGTCGACCGGGGCAGGCGAGATGCGCGTCATCGTCATCGGGGGCGGAGCGATCGGCCTGTCCGTGGCCGAGGCGCTCGTGAGCCGCGGGGGGGAGGTGGCGGTGCTCGAGCGCGACCGCTGCGGCGCCGGCGCGTCGGCCGGCAACGCGGGCTGGATCACGCCGTCGCTGTCGATCCCCGTGCCGGGCCCTGGCGTGATCGGCGAATCGCTGCGCTGGCTCGTGAATCCGTCGGGGCCGCTGTGGATCCGCCCGACGCTCTCGCCGGCGCTCCTGGACTGGATCCGGCGGTTCCTGCTCAGCTGCCGGCGGCCGGTGTACGAGCGCGGCCTGCGCGCGCTGCAGCAGGCGGCGGCGCTCGCCGGCCCGGCCTATGACCGCCTCGTCGAGCGCGGCGTCGAGCTCGAGCTCCACGACGAGCCGCTGCTCTACCCGGCGTTCGCTCGCAAGGAGCTCGACGGGCTGTGGCGCGTGGCCGAGGAGCTCCGCGGGGCCGGCGCGGCGCAGCCGATCGAGCGATTGACCGCGGGCGAGGTGACCGCGCTCGAGCCCGCGCTCGACGGCGGCGTCGTCGGCGGCATGCTCGCGCGCGGCGAGCGACGCGTGCGGCCCGAGTCGCTCACTGCGGGACTCCACCGCAGCCTCGTCGCCGCCGGCGCGGAGGTGCACGAGAACGCGCCGGTCAGCGGCCTTGCCCGCCATGGGGCGACATGGCGTGCCCGGACGCCGGCGCGCGACGTGACAGGCGACGCCGTCGTGCTCGCCAACGGCGTCGACGCGACGCCGCTGCTGACGGGGCTCGGCGTGCGCCTGCCCATCGCCGCCGCGAAGGGCTACAGCCGCACCTACCCGCTCGACCCGACCGCGCCGCGCCACGCGTTGTACCTCGAGGCGCCGAAGGTCGCGGTCAGCGTCTTCGCCGGCGACGTGCGGGTCTCGGGGACGCTCGAGCTCGGCGCGCGCTCGCTGGCGCTGTCGCAGCGGCGCCTGACCGCGATCGCCGCCGCCGCGCGGCGCGCGCTGCCGCGGTGGCGTCCGCCCGGGCCTCCGCGCGACTGGGCCGGCATGCGCTCGCTCTCGCCCGACGGCCTCCCGTACATCGGGCCGGTCCCCGGCTTCGACGGCCTCCACGTCGCCACCGCTCACGCGACGCTCGGAATCACCCTCGCGCCGGCCACCGGCGAGCTCGTCGCCGACGCGCTCGTCGGCCGAGCGAGTCCGCCGGCGCTCGCTGCCTTCGATCCGGCGCGCGCCGCGGGCGCCGTCGCCGCACTGAGGTCGGCTACGCGACGAGCGCGAGCAGCTCCCGAAGCGTGGCGATGCTCCGGCGCGCCCCCTCCCCGGGGTCGCCGGGCCAGCCGTCGGTCTCGACCGTGATCCACCCGTCATAGCTCGTCTCGCGCAGCACGGCGACCACGCCGGCGACGTCGAGGACGCCGTCGCCCAGCGGCACGAAGCTGCCTCGCGCGTCGATGTCCTTCAGATGGACGTACTCGATCCTGTCCCGGTAGTCGCGGATGAGCTGGACCGGGTCGCCCCCGCCTGCCTGCAGGTGACCGGTGTCGGGGCAGAACCCGATGCGCGAGGCGCTGAGCGCGCGCTCGATGTCCTCGGGCGACTCGACCATCGTCGTCAGGTGCGGATGGAACGACGCCACGAGCCCGTGGCCCTCGGCGAGCGACGCGACCTCGTCCAGCCCGGCCGCCAGCCGGGCGAAGTCCACGTCGGTAGCCGGCTCGGTCCGCTGCGCGCCACCCCCGACCACCAGGTGCTCGGCGCCGAGAGCGGATGCCCATTCGCAGGCCTTGCGTATCCGCCACAGCTCCTCGGGCAGGATCTCCGCGAAGACGAGGTTGGCGCCGCTGTAGACGCCCACGAGCGTCAGGCCCGCGTCGTCGAGTGCGGCGCGCAGGACCTCCGGCTCGTCGGCGAACTCCGCGAGGTTGCCGTCGAACAGCTCGACGCCCTCGTACCCCGCGGCGGCGACCTCGCGCAACGTCCGCAGCGTGTCGCCCGGCGTCACGTAGAACAGGTCCTTGATGCTGGTGACGCCGACCGGATGGCCGATGACGCCGCCCCACGCGTTCGTGTGGTGGCTCAAGCGCACGGTCATGCCACGTGCACGCGATCTGCGTCGACCTCGACCCAGCCCCCATCCTGGGCGGACAGCAGCGCCGCGTCGCTGATGCACGCGATGCGGTAGCCGTCCTCGAAGCTCGGGTCACCCGGCACGCCGGCCACGATCGCCGCCATGAGGTCCCGGCACTCGACGATCTTCGTCTCGCCGAAGCCGACGCCGAGCCCCGGGATCGGCCACAGGCCCTCGCCGTACGGGTGCGCAGGGCCGGTGAGGATCGTCCGGAAGCCCTGGCGGTCCGGCTCGTCGGCGGCCGAGTACAGCCGCAGCTCGTCGCGGCGCTCGTAGTCGAAGACGAGCGTGCCGAGCTCGCCGTGCAGCTCGAAGGCGAGGTGGTTCTTGCGCCCGTGGGCAGCCCGCGTGGCCTCTATGGAGCCGACGGCGCCGTTCTCGAAGCGCAGCAGCATCATGACCTCGTCGTCGACGTCGACGGGCTCACGCCGCGCGCCACTGAGCTTCTGCGCGCCGGCGAGCTGGTCTGCGCCGCTCTCGGACACGGGCCGGTCGTCTATGTAGCGCTGCGCCATCGCGTTGACCGCCGCGATCTCCCCCACGAGGAACCGCGCGAAGTCGATGACGTGCGTGCCGACGTCGCCCAGCGCCCCCGATCCCGCGACGTCGCGTCGGAAGCGCCACGACAGCGGCAGGTCGGGGTCGTTGGACCAGTCCTGCAGGTACGTGCCGCGGAAGTTGCGGACCGCGCCGATGGTGCCGTCGTCGACGAGCTTGCGCGCGAGCGCCACGGCCGGCGTGCGGCGGTAGTTGAACGCGACCATGTGCGTGACGCCGGCACCGACGACCGCGTCGCGCATCGCCCGCGCCTCGTCGGCGCTGCGCGCGAGCGGCTTCTCGCACAGCACGTGCTTGCCCGCCTCGGCCGCCGCGATCGCGATCTCCGCGTGCGCGTCGTTGGGCACGGCGATGTCGACGAGGTCCACGTCGGGGTCGTCGATCACCGCGCGCCAGTCGCCCGTCCAGCGCTCGTAGCCGTAGCGCTGCGCCGCCTCGCGGGCCGCCTCGTCATCGAGCTCGGCGATGGTCAGACGCCGGGGGATGGCCGGCGCCGGCCAGAAGAACATCGGCATCGCGGCGTAGGCGAGCGAGTGGGCCTTGCCCATGAACCCGGCGCCGATGACGCCCACGTTCACTGTCCGCACCTTCACCTCCAGAGATCGTTGATCAGCTCGCCGCCTCCACCAGCTGCGGCGGCGGCGGGTTGTGGTAGACCGACTCCCAGGCGTCGAGGACGCTGAGCCGCGTAACGGGCAGGGCCGGTAGCGCCACGTAGGCCGGCGCGTCCTTCTCGAGCAGGCCATACGCGGCGAGCTCCGCCTCGTGCACACCGAGATCGAACGGCCGCTGCGCACCGACGCCGGAGATCAGACCTCCCCGCGCGAGCTCCAGAGCGACGTTGAGTCCGAGGTCGACGGTCGTGATGACGAGGTCGTCCCTGCCCGCAGCCCTGGCCGCGGCCATCACGCCTTCCGCCGGGACGTCCCACACGGCCCAGATCCCGCTGAGATCGGCGTGCCGCGCCAGCATCGCTGCCGCGGCCTCCTGGGCATCGGCGGCGAAGTCCGGACCGCGGATGCCCTCCTCCTCGACGATCGCGATCGCCGGGTAGCTCTCGCGCAGCGTCTGCTTGAAGGCCTCATAGCGCTGGCGGGTGACGAAGAAGTCGGCGTCGTGGAAGACGACGCCGATGCTGCCGCGACCGTCGACGCCCTCGGCCATGAGATGGGCGGAGGCGACGCCGTTGCCGAAGTTGTCGGCCGAAGCGGCGCTGACGTAGTCCTCGCCGTGCTTCATCCCCACGGGGACGTTGTCCATGAAGACGAGCTTCACGCCCTGCGCGGCGGCCGTCTTGTACGCCGGGGCGGTCGCGACCGGATCGGTCGGGATCGAGACGATGATGTCCGGCTTGCTCGCCAGCACCGCCTCGATGTCGGCGACCTGCTTGTGCGGATCGAAGCCCGCATCCGTGACGGCGACGACGGCGATGCCCATCTCGGCGAACTGGGCCTGGAGCCCCGCCACCTGCGCCTGCGACCAGTCGTTGCCGCCGTAGTGCATGACGATCGCCGCCGTCGCGCGCATCGCCCGCACCTGGTGGAGCTCCTCGTTGGTTAGCCCGAAGCCGATAGGCGGCGTGGGTGACTCGCCGTTCGGCCCGGTGCCGAGGACGTTGTTCTCGCTGAGGGCGAGGAGAAGCTCGAAAGCCGGACGCATCGCCCTACACCCTCCGAGCCAGGGCGACGGCCAGGATGATGATGGCGCCGCGGACGATCTGCTGCTGACTGAACTCCAGGCCCATGAGCGTCAGGCCGTTGTTGATGAGGCCGATCATCAGCGAGCCGAGCAGCGCGCCGACGACCGACGCGCGGCCGCCGAAGAGGCTCGTGCCGCCCAGGATGACCGCGGCGATGACCGACAGCTCGTCGCCCTCGCCCCACTGGAAGCGCCCGGACTGCAGACGGCCCGCGTAGAGCATGCCGGCGATCGCAGCCACGGTCGACGAGGCCATCATCACCGTGAACTTGATGCGCCGTGTCGGAACGCCGCTGAAGCGCGCCGCCTCCTCGTTGCCGCCCGTGGCCAGCACGCCCCGACCGTATGCCGTCCGGCGCAGCAGGACGTGCCCGATCGCGACGGCGACCGCCGTCCAGATCACGAGCGACGGGATCGGCCCGAGGTCGCCGCTGCCGAACACGTTGTTGAACGAGTCGCTGAGGATCGGCTGCGGAGCGGAGTCGGTGATCCACTGGGCGGTGCCGTGCGCGATCCCGAGCATCCCGAGCGTCACGAGGAACGACGGCATGCCGAGCCCCACCACCAGCGAGCCGTTGATCGCGCCCACGACGGCCCCCAGCAGCACGCCGGCAAGGATCCCCGGCACGACCCCGTACGAGTCGATCGCCATCGCGCAGATCACCGAGGCCAGGCCGGCGACCGCACCGACGGAGAGGTCGATCTCGGCCGCCCCGATGACGAACGTCACCGCGACGGCCATGACCGAGATCGTCGCCGTCTGCCGGATGATGTTCAGCAGGTTGTTCGAGGTCGTGAAGCCCTCGTCGCCGAGGGTCGCCGCGAAGACCGCGAACAGGACGACGAAGCCGACGTAGAGGATGTTCTGGCGCACGTCGATGCGCAGGGCACGAGGTCCCGCCACCGGCCTGAGGAGTCCCTGCAGCCCTGTCATGCGGCCTCCTGAACCAGACGGTGGAGCTCGGGCTCGTCCGCGACGTCGGCGCGACTCACGCAGCGGTGGATGCGTCCCTCGCGCAGAACGAGGATGCGATCGGCCAGGGCAAGCACCTCGGCCAGCTCGGAGGAGATCACGAGCACCGCCTTCCCCTGTTCGGCCAGGCCGCGGACGAGGTCGGCGATCTCCGAGCGGGTGCTGATGTCGACGCCGACGGTCGGCTCGTCGAGGATGAGCACCTCAGGCTCGGTGGCCAGCCACTTGGCGAGCACGACCTTCTGCTGGTTGCCGCCAGACAGTCGCCGCACCGGCGTGTCGAGCGAGCGGGTGCGGATCCCCAGCCGGGCGACGTAGCGCTCGGCGACGCCCACCCCCTCGTCCTCGTCCAGCAATCCGCCGCGCGTCAGGCGCCGCAGCAGCGTGAGGGTGAGGTTGCGCTCGACGCTGTGGCCGAGCACCAACCCCTGCCTACGGCGGTCCTCCGGGACGAGCACGATCCCGTGCTCGATGGCGTCGGCCGGCCGCCGGATGCGAGCGCGCTCGCCGCGCAGGCGGATCTCGCCGGCGCTCAGCGCATCGACCCCGAAGATGGCCCTCGCCAGCTCGCTGCGACCGCTGCCCATCAGCCCCGCGATGCCGACGATCTCACCGGCGTAGAGGTCGAGGTCGATGCCCTCGAGCCCCGTGGGAGTGCTGACTGCGCGCAGCGACAGCAGCGGCGTGCCGGAGCGGTCGACCGTGCGCTCACCGCGCTCGAGCGCCTGCTCGACGGCGGTGCCGACGATGAGCTCGATCAGCGCTTCGACGTCGAGCTCGGACGTCGGGCGGGTGCCGACGAGGCGCCCGTCGCGCAGCACCGTCACGCGATCGGCAACCGCCATCACCTCCTCGAGGCGATGGGTGATGTAGACGATCGCGATGCCGCGCTCCTTGAGCCGGCCGATGATGCTGAAGAGCGCCTCGACCTCGCTGCGCGCGAGCGATGCCGTGGGCTCGTCCATGATGAGGACGCGGGCGTCCTGCGAGAGCGCCTTGGCGATCTCGACGAGCTGCATGCTCGCCGCGCCCAGACGGCCCACCTCGGCGCGCGGATCGACGTCGACCCCCAGCTCGGCCAGCAGCTCGCCGGCCCGGCGCTCGAGCGCGCGGTCGTCGAGCAGGCCGCCCCGCGTCCGCGACTCGCGCGTGAGGTAGATGTTCTGCGCGACGGTGAGCGTGGGAACGAGGCTGAGCTCCTGGAAGATCATCGCCACGCCGTGGCGCCGAGCCGACTGGGGGCTTGCCAGCTCGACGCGCTCGCCGTCGATCTCGATCGTCCCGCGATCGAGCGCGTAGACGCCCTCGAGGATCTTCATCAGCGTCGACTTGCCGGCGCCGTTGCCGCCGAGGAGCGCGTGCGTCTCGCCGGCCCGCACGTCGAAGGAGACATCGTCGAGGACGGTCACTCCCGAGAACGCCTTCGCGATCCCCGTCATGCGAACGAGCGGCCGCGTCACTAGTGCTCCGCCTCGACGACCTTGGGTGGCAGGCCCTGGTGATAGACCGTTTTCCACGCGCT
>Ga0081539_10007236_pt1 | contig 10202 bp, 6 predicted proteins | sample TabmetS4T2R2_FD_71023 | JGI IMG/M metagenome (GOLD analysis project Ga0081539, IMG submission 71023) | Tabebuia heterophylla rhizosphere microbial communities from the University of Puerto Rico - S4T2R2 | ecosystem: Host-associated > Plants > Roots > Rhizosphere ... | reverse complement strand
AACACGGGTGGTCCGATCGCGGGGTGTTCAATATCGAAGGCGGCTGTTATGCGAAAGTCATCAACCTCTCGCCGGAAGCCGAACCGGATATTTATGCCTGTACGCGGCGATTTGGAACGGTGCTGGAGAACGTCGTCATGGATCCGGTGACGCGGCGGCTGGACCTCAATGACGGCTCTCTGACTGAAAATACGCGGGCCGCCTATCCGCTCTCACATATTCCGAACTTTGAACCGTCGGGAATGGGCGGGCACCCGAAGAACATCATCATGCTCACGGCCGATGCTTTCGGCGTATTGCCGCCGATTTCGAAACTGACGCCCGAGCAGGCAATGTATCATTTCATCTCAGGCTACACAGCAAAAGTCGCCGGTACTGAGAAGGGATTGAGCAAAGAACCTCAGGCAACATTCTCGACCTGTTTCGGAGCTCCTTTTATGGTCCATCATCCCGCGGTCTATGCCGAGTTGTTGCGTGAACGCATCGCCAAACACCAGGCGACCTGTTGGTTGGTCAATACCGGATGGTCGGGCGGGGCTTATGGCGAAGGTCATCGGATGAAGATTGCCCATACGCGCGCCATGGTTCGAGCCGCGCTTGATGGCCGTTTGGTCAATGTGCCGACCGAGCCGGACCCGATCTTCGGCGTCAATGTCCCGACTTCATGCCCCGATGTTCCGAGTGAAGTCCTCAAACCACGCAACACGTGGAAAAATCCGAACGCCTATGATGATAAGGCCCGCCATCTGGCGAAGCTTTTCCGCGACAACTTCGAACAGTTCGCCGCCGGCGTCTCGGATGAAGTGAAAGCTTCGGGACCGAAAGTGATTTAAGTCACTGGTACGCAACAGACGAAAATGACGGAGATCGTTATTTTCGTCTGTTGCGGCCAATCAACTAAACATAGTTGTGCTCTTCAAACCACCTCACCGCTTTCTCCAACGCCTTTTCAACCGGACTCTGTGGCAGTCCCAGTTCGCGGACCGCTTTTGATGAATCGTAATACATGGGTTTCTGCGACATCTGGACCGAATAAAATGAGACCTGCGGGGTTTTGCCGAAATAACGCGCCAGAATCATCTCATCAAAATACGCAACCGCCAGTGGAATGAGATGAGGAACGGCGATGCGCGGCGCCGGTTTGCCGGTGATCGCCGCGAGCATTTCGAGCATCTCTTTGAGCGTCAGATTACGATTTCCCAAGATATAGCGTTCACCGGTGCGCCCCTTGAGCCATGCCAGAATATGGCCGCGCGTGACATCCTCGACGTCGATCAGGTTGAGTCCGGTATGGACGTAGGCCGGCATGCGGTCTTGCAAAAATCTGAGGATGATCTCGCCCGTCGGAGTGGGCTTGACGTCGGCTGGTCCAACCGGAGTCGAAGGATTGACGATGATGACATCGAGGCCGTCGCGAATTGCCTTGAGGGCAGCCTGCTCGGCGAGGAACTTCGATTTTTTGTAATCGCTGACCAGTGCTGCGAGCTGAGTTTGGGTCTCTTCAGTGCCAAGCGTATTGGGAGCCGGAACTCCGATCGCAGCCACCGAGCTGGTATGAATGAATCGCTTGATTCGCGCGCGGCGCGCGGCCGCAAGCAGATTCTCTGTCCCCGTCACATTTGCCCGGTAGATCGGTTCACTATCTTTCGCCCATAAAGAGTAATGGGCTGCGACGTGAAAAACGGCGTCACAGCCCTCAACTTGTTCGGTCAACCTCTGTCGATCATCGAGATCGCCGATCACCACGTCAACAGGCAACCCGGTAATGTTACGCTGATCGCTTCCGGGGCGAATCAGAACTCTGACCTGATGAGAGTCGGCGAGCAATGCTCGAACTAGATTCCCGCCAATGAACCCGGTCGCGCCGGTGACGAAGACAAACATACCAAGAAGGAGGAAAGATTTCTCCTTATCATATTCCCATTACTTGAATGTGGACTTTGCGACTGTTTGGACCATCAAATTCGGTGAGGAGGATGTTCTGCCAGATCCCAAGCTTGAGCTTGCCGTCGGTGACCGGTATTGAAAGGCTGTGACCAACAACGAGTGCACGAAGGTGAGCGTCGGCATTTTTACGATCGCAGTCGGAGAGCATTGGATCATTATGCTTGTAGTAGACGCCGCGCGGAACGATTTGCTCAAAGAAAGAACTGATGTCCGAAAGCAACGCGCCTTGAGTCTCATTCAGCAATAATCCCGCTGTCGTATGCAGTGACGAAATATGCACGATCCCGTCGCGAATTGACGTTTGTTCGACAAAAGCGACAACTTCCTTCGTGATGCTCTTCAGCTCAACGCGCTCGGCGGTGCTGAAGGTGAAAGTGGTCGAAGCGACTTTATAGGTTCCCTCTTTCGTATCAACTATTGGCTGTGCCTCTACCGGTGAGAGTGCCAGATTACTCATTTGCTGTTCTCCTTATTTTTCTTCATGGGGCTCTCTGATCTATCTCTTGCGACAGCGGCAAATACTTCAGCGCCCGGCCGTGCCCAAAAGCAAGTGTGAAACTCTAGCCACACGACTCTTGCTTGTCAACAGCGCGCCACAAGCCTCTAACTCCCTGGTTAGATCATCTTACGCACTGATTATCGCCCGCAGATTGGCGCGCAACGCATCAACCACCGGCTTGATCCCGAGCAAAAACCGGATCGAGATGATCGGATTCTTAAGCATGGCCAGTGCCATTTGCCAATTGCTCAGTTGACCATCGGGTTTCAACGCCTGATTAAAATCCGGAAGATCGCAATCGGCCTCGTCAGAAACGACGCGAACCGCCGCTGCAGGCAACCCAAACTCGGCGCAGACGGTTAGAAGATCATAAGTCTCCATATCAACGGCCATCGCATTGTATTGAATTCCAAGAGAAATTTTATCTTTTGCCCTGGTAATGATCTGATCGACTGTTAACCCTGTACCACCAAAGCAGGGAGCCCCTGACGCCCGCAAGGTCTCGGCAAGATACTTTGATAAATTATCATCACAGGCGATGCTCGCTTTTTCTTCACAAGCTGATGACTTTTCTCTGAACGCAGACTTTGTCCGCGCATCATGGCAAAGATCAAGGACGACGGCATCGCCTCTCTTCAGTTGAGGGCTCAGGGCTCCGGCCAGACCGGCAACGATCAAGGCGTCGTAGCGATTATTTTTGAGGTGATCTCCAAGCCGTTCGGCAAATCCAATGGCCCCCATCTCAGATTTCAAGACCGTAATCCGGCGGTTCCCACATCGACCGCGACAAACATTCATTTGTGATTCATCCGAGAAACCGCTTTCATCGAGCAATCCGACGGCGGTTTTAAACTCGATCTCGACGGCGGTGACGAGACACAAATGAGATAAGCTCATCCGGCCGGGATGATGATCACGGCGACGATCAATTCTTTCATCACGCAAGCGGGCGCTCCATCAACAATCTGCGCTGTTTGACCCATTCGAGCAATCGCCCGCCGATCACAGCCCGGTCAACACTCAGATCACTAACGCGAGCGCAACCACACAACATCAGCGCCACTCGCAGTTCATCAAATAACGATTTGAGAAAAATTTCGACACCTTCGATCCCTGCCCTGACATAAGCGCGCAAGATCGGGAGTGCGACTCCCACCACTTGAGCGCCGAGGGCGAGAGCCTTGGCGGCCTGCAATCCGTTTCGAATGCCGCCGGAAGCGATCAGGTTCAGCTCTAACGAACGGAGCTCGCAGATGCTCGCCGCCGTTGGAACTCCCCAATCCCAAAAGGCTTCGCCCAGGTGTTGCAACGCCCTGTTCCGGATTGTTTCGACTCCGACCCACGAAGTCCCGCCCGCTCCGGAAACGTCGATCCATTTCACTCCGATCCCCGCCAATCGCTCGCCGCTTTCTCGATCAAATCCACAACCCGTCTCTTTGACAATGATCTCAGTCGAAGACTCATTGACCAATCGCTTCAAGGCATCGAGCGAGCCGCGGAAATCGTGATCGCCCTGCTCCTGAATGATCTCCATTGCCGTGTTCAGATGAATGCATAACGCATCTGCGCCGATCTCTTCGGCAAGTTTGGTGACTTGAGCCGTCTTGAGCTCACGCGCCTGCGCAATTCCCAGGTTGCCGAAAAGCAACACATTCGGAGCGACATCGCGCACCTCAAAAGTTTTTTTGAGTTCAGGATAGCGGAGCATTGCGCGCTGCGAACCGACCCCGAATCCGATGCCCAGGCGGTCGGCGAGCGCGGCGATTTCGCGATTGAAAAGACCGACCTCTTCCGCTCCGCCGGTCATTCCCGTAATCATCAAAGGAAAATTGAGACGTTTCCCCAGCACCGTGACGCTGAGGTCGAGATCTGCGAGATTTGTCTCTGTGAGTGGCTGATGAACGAGCTCGACGTATTCAAACCAGTTGGTCTTATTGCGGAATTCAACTTCGTGGTGCGCACAGAGGTCGAAGTGACTGCGTTTGCGATTGACGATTTCAGGAGCAGTAGCCATGTGTAGCGTTTGAGAGGCAGCTTGCCGAAAAGACCTGGTCGGGGTAAGTTGGCCGGCCTTATCATGCGCAAAACTGCTCTACGAATCCGCGTAATTATAATTCTGATTCAGTTGAATGCAAAAGCCGTCATGAGCGTCAATCGACGAAAAGTAGTATCAGGGGACAGGAGACAGGGATCAGAGAATTGCTCGGCGCCTGATTACTCAATAAAAATTTGATGTAAGTTGGCGAATCAGATTGATGACGAGGCGAAAGATCCGACAATCATCTCAATGATTGCGCATCTTTCGCGTCATCGTTTCCGAAGCTTCTCTCTCTTTCGTTTTTGGGCAACTCGCTTCGATAGATCCTCGCCACATTGTAAATCTCTCTTTGCGCGGGCGCGTGATAGAGTCTGGCAAACAAATCTCCTAAAAACCCCAACCCCAAAAACTGCATCCCGCCCAAAAACGTGACGGCTGAAAACAGGAGCATGGGGCCATTGCGAATGAAGATGTCCTCATGCCAATAGAGTTTTTTGAAGAGCAGCCAGGTGGACAGGCTTAACGCCAGCCAGATCATGACCGCGCCGACTCCGCCAAAGAAATGTAGCGGTCGAGAGAAGTAACGAATAATAAATCGGATGGTCAGAATGTCGAACATCACTCGGAAGGTCCGCGAAATGCCATAATGAGATTTGCCGCCCACGCGAGGCAGATCCTGAATCGGCACTTCGGTGATCGCCGCCCCCTCGATACTGGCCATGGCTGGAATGAAGCGGTGCATCTGTCCGTAGATTGGGATTCTGGCGAGGACCTCGCGGCGGTACGCTTTAAAGGTAGTGCCGAAATCGTGAATCGCCACACCCGAGGCAGAGGCCATCATCTTGTTGGCGATCTTTGAAGGGAAGGTCCGGAGAAATCCGTCCTGCCTTTGCTGACGCCAGCCGCTGACTACATCATAACCTTCCTCGATCTTTTCGATGAATCGCGGGATGTCTTCCGGTTGATGCTGCAAATCGCCATCCATGGCGATGATCACATCGCCGATTGCATGATCGAAACCGGCGGCCAGCGCCGCCGTCTGTCCGAAGTTGCGACGCAGTCGCAAGCCGATTGCGCGTGGATCTAATGCACAAATGTTTTTAAGAATGAAATGTGTCCGGTCAGTGCTCCCATCATCAACCAGAATTAACTCGTACTCCCCCTCGATCTCCTCCATCGCACTCGTCAATCGCCGGTAGAGTTCCGGCAGACTTTCCTCTTCGTTATGAAAAGGAACGACAATCGAATAATTCATTTTTAATGTCCTCAATCGGTGCTAAATGCTGACAAAATAGAGAACGGAGGGCAGTAAAAAGTCTATTTTTTACTGCCCTCCGGCTGATATTTTTGTCAGGATTCAGTTAGTTACCTCTCACCTCTTGACGGCAAATAGCCTCCACTCTCCTAAATTTTCTTTCAGAGCATAGGCTCCTCGCTCTGCAAAATCGATGCCGGACCCCGCCACCAGATCTTTAACAGTGCTTGAGACCAGAACCTCCCCGATATCAGCCTGCTTTGCCACCTGTGTTGCAATCTCGACGGCATGACCACCCACTCGATCGTCCATGACGTCGCATTCGCCGGTGTGCAAGCCGGTCCGCATCCTCACTCCCAAACGCTGAGCCGCGTCGCTGATCGCACAGGCGGCCCGAATCGCCCGGGCCGGACCGTCGAAAGTCGCCAGCAAACGATCTCCGGCCACCTCGACTGTCCGACCTTTAAACAATTCAATCTCCTTCCTGACAAATGAATGATGAAGGTCCAACAGATCGAGCCACTTCAAACCGGAGTTGTCCTTGGCGGACGAATTCGCGACCCGCGCGACGAGCACTGTCGCCAGCACGCGATCCAGATCCGGCGCGTGACGCATTCCGGTTAAAAACTCTTCGATCTCGTCGAGGACCTCATCCTGATCGCCAACGAAGGGCAGATGGTCGTTGCCCGGCAGTTCAGTGAATTTTGCTCCAGGGATGTGCTCTGCCAGGTAACGCCCTTCTTCGACTTTCAAACACTGGTCGCCGGTCCGATGAATGATCAGCGTCGGCACGCGGACGATCGGGAGCACATGTCGAATATCGATCTGGCTATTCATCTTCGTCAGGGCGAGAGCAGCTCCGGGGCTGGCGCCGTGACGGAGATAGGCAGCCCACCATTCGCGAAAATGCGGATCATCGGCAAGCGTCGGCGCCCGTTTCTCAAGTCCGACAGGGCCGCCCCAGTGCTGGCGAATCTCTTCAAGAAATGCTTCTTGTTCTTCTTCATTCGGCCCCCACGGATATCCTTCGCCGCGCAGTCGCCGCGCATAACTGCCGATCATGACGAGCGCGATCGTCTTTTCCGGATAGGTCGCCGCAAACAAGCTGCACAACGGTCCCCCCTCGGAGATCCCACAGAGGACTGCCCGCTCGGAACCGACCGCCTCCATGACAGCGCGCACGTCGTCCATCCGTTGTTCAAGCGTTGGCAATTGATCGAGCGGCACGTGATCCGAGAGGCCCGTGCCCCGCTTATCGAACAGAATCACGCGCGCAAACGTGGCCAGCCGGCGCAGGAACCGGGCGAATGAAGGCTCGCTCCAAAAATACTCCAGGTGCGAGACCCAACCCATCACGAAGACCAGATCGAGAGGCGCGTTGCCGATCACCTGATAGGCGATGTTGACTTGACTATTACGTGCGTAATGCACCTCCGGAATCTGACTCTCCATGACGGCTCTCTCCATTGCTCCTTTTCTGGCAGCAGACGAAGAGAGTTCCGCGCGTTGTTTTTCGAAGGCATCATCATTGACCGATTTCTCTCCGATCTTGACCGAATCGGACCAGACATTGCCGAACTTCGCCTTGATCTCCAACTCTTGTTGCAAACTCTTCAAATCCAATTGCAGGTCTTTCACCGTTTGATAACGCTCGTCGCGGTCTTTGCGCAGGGCCTTGCCGACAATCCGCTCAAGCTCCATCGGCAGCCTGTCCAGGCTTCGTGAAAGGCGAGGCGGTTGACGATCGAGAATCGAGACAATGATATCGCTCGAGGTCTTGCCTTCGAATGGCGGATGTCCCGCGACCATTTCATAAAGCACGATTCCCAGGCTGAAGACATCGCTCCGGGTGTCAACCGTCAACCCTCGCGCTTGTTCGGGCGACATGTAGTTGACTGTTCCCATCACCATGCCGGGATCAGTATCAATTTGCGAGAGATTCGATTCGAGCGGAGGTGATTGCGGAGGCGCAAGCTTTGCGAGGCCGAAGTCCAGGACTTTAACATAGCCATCGGGCCGCACCATGATGTTTTCGGGTTTGATGTCACGATGTACGATGCCGGCGGCGTGTGCGGCCGACAGGGCGCTGGCAATCTGCACCGCGACATTGATTGAAAAGAGCACTCTCATCCGACCTTCGGCCATCTGCTGACGAAGCGTTCTGCCTTCAATATATTCGGTCGCAATGAAATGAATATTCCCGACTTTTCCAATCTCGTGGATCGTGATGATGTTCGGGTGATTGAGCGCGCTCGCCGACTTGGCCTCATGAATGAACCGGCGTAACCAATCGGCGTTTTCGGTGAATTTTTCCGAGAGAAGTTTCAGCGCGACTTTGCGGCCAAGCTGGGTGTCGTTCGCAAGATAGACCTCGCCCATCCCTCCCAGACCCAATCGTGAGAGGATTTCATAGCGCCCTAGTTTCGTTCCCGGTTTAATTTCAGAGATCAGCTCGCCGGATGGCGGCTTACCTGTCGGCACAATAGTGTCGGCATTCCGCTTGCGTATCTCTTCGGGATCTTTATTGGTATGTTCGAGTGAATTGACGCGCGTCCTGAAGCTGAGCTGCGTATTCTCGATCTTGACCTTCTTGGCCTTGATGACGAACCGGTATCCACGTTTTGGGACAGTTTCAATGTACTGACCACCATCAGGCCTCTCGCCCAGAACCTTCCTTAGCATCGAGATGTGTTGCGCCAAATTAGTCTCTTCGACAAAGATGTCCGGCCAAACACGACTCATCAACTCGTCCTTTGCGACGACGTGACGGTTGTTTTCAACCAGTACAATCAGGGTGTCGAGAGCCTTGGGCGTCAGCGCGAGCACTTGATCTTCACGCATCAGCATCCGTTCTGCAGGGTCTAATCGGAACGGGCCAAATTCGTACAAGTACCTTAATTGCTTATGCATAGCGGTTCTCAGAACTCTTTCAAAAATTTTTCAAGGCAGGCTAAAGATTTCTCACCCACCCGGATCTATATTTCCGCCGCGCAATGAATAAGGAATGTCGAATTTATTTGGTTCTCTCTCTAACAAGGCCATTGTAGCCGAAGACGATTGATCGGCAAACATTGTTTTTCCGACATCGCAAATAAGATTGCCCCAATGTTATTCCTGTTCATTGTTAATAGTAAGCAAAATAAGTTCGCTGCCGGGTCGCGCCGCCAGAATTATTGTTGCTGGAAAATTTTTTTCACTGGGAATACTGAAATGGTCTCTCCGCGCATCTCAGGCGAAAGAATTTTAATGCGTGTCTAGTGGCAAGCTTAAATTTGTTTAAGTTGTCAACTTTGGGAAAGGTCAATCGGATAGAATTTTTCGAAAAAATTCTGGAGGAAAAAAGTGAAATTGAAAACAGCCAAACTCTTGATGTCTACGGTCTTTGCCCTCAGCATCGTGATGTCCTGGTATAACAAAGATCAAAGACATACCGTTTCGGCGCAAAATGTCTCGAACGGTCCTACAAGTTCAGGTCCAATTGCTATTACGCCTAATAATCAGTTCGTTTGGGTCTCCAATCCAGACACTGATTCAGTTTCGGTTATTGAAGTCGGAAATGATGTCAATCAGAAAGTCGCGGAGATTAAAGTAGGTGATGAGCCGAATGGAGTAGCAATTCATCCAAACGGCCAAACCGTCTATGTTGCTAACACGATCAGCGGTACGGTCTCGGTAATTAATGAGCAAAGCCGTCAGGTCGTCGGAAAGATTTTTGTCGGCACCGAGCCTTACGCTTTGGCGCTGACGCCGAACGGGACGAAGTTATATGTAGCGAACGCGCGTTCGAACGATCTTTCGGTCATCGACACGGCCACCAATCGCGTGGTTAAGGTGATCACCCACATCGGCCTTGAGCCGCGCGGAATTGCAATCACCAGCGATGGCGATGCCAACGACAATGACGAGAAGGTATATGTTACGCAATTCAATGCGGTCGATCGTCCCAACACGATCATCGGCGCCGACGATTACAAAGAAGGCCGGGTGACGGTAATTTCGACGGCGACTGATAGCGTCATCAAAACAGTGGTCTTGGCCCCGATGGCCGATACGGGGTTCAAATCAAACGGTTCTGCGCTCCAGCGCATACCGGCCACCAACCCGCCGACGTTTACCGTGACCACGGGAGCTTTTCCGAACTCGCTCAATGCCATCGCGATCAAAGGCACGCATGCCTATCTGCCGAACAACGCGGCTTCGCCCGATGGACCACAGCGGTTCAACGTCAATGTGCAGTCATTCCTCAATGTGATCGACACAGTCACCGACGTCGAATCGAAGCTCGGCGATCAAGTGCAAACGATCAACATGAACAGGGGCATCAACTTTGAGCCTCCGAGCGATAAGAAACTCTTCCTCGGGATGCCGTGGCACATCGCTTTCGAGCCGAATAGCAATGATGGCTGGGTGGTCGCGATGGCTGCCGGCATTATCGTCAAGGTTCAACTTGATAATAACGGCAC
>Ga0081539_10007235_pt1 | contig 10202 bp, 11 predicted proteins | sample TabmetS4T2R2_FD_71023 | JGI IMG/M metagenome (GOLD analysis project Ga0081539, IMG submission 71023) | Tabebuia heterophylla rhizosphere microbial communities from the University of Puerto Rico - S4T2R2 | ecosystem: Host-associated > Plants > Roots > Rhizosphere ... | reverse complement strand
GGTGGGGGGGGGGGTTTCAACGCGAAGGGTGTCTCCTGCAACCCCCCCTCACCCAGCCTCTCCCCCAAGGGGGAGAGGAGCATGAGGAAGACGTGAGCATACGTATTCCCAACTACTTCGGATCGTCCGGCCTTCTCATGCGCCAGACATTGTCCGTCGTGGTGTATTCGCTGTAGCCCAGCCGCGCGACCGGCTTGAAGGCGAGGGTATCGATGCGACCGTCGCTGATGATGCCGTCGTCGACGTGCACGCCCACCACCTGACCGAACACCACCGAACCGCGCTTGGCCTCGTGGCCCTTTTCGACCGGCAGTTCGACGGTGCGCCAGTACCTGCACTCGAGCGCCACCGGCGATTCCTTGACCCGCGGCGGCTTCACCAGGGTGCTGGGCTCGGGCGTCAGGCCCGCCATCCTGAGCTCGTCGACGCCGAACTCGACCATGCTGGTCGTGACGTTCATCTGCTCCTTCAGCCGCTCGCTCACCATGTTGACGACGAACTCGCCGGTTGCTTCGGCGTTCATGCGGCTGTGCTTGGTCGGCGTGCTGCCGTAGGTGCCGGTGATGGCGAAGTAGACCATCGGCGGGAATTCGCTGACCGCGTTGTAGAAGCTGTAGGGCGCCAGGTTCACCCGGCCCTGTCGGTCGACGGTGGAGATCCAGCCGATCGGCCGCGGCACGATCAGCGACTTCAGCGGGTCCTGCGGCAGGCCATGATCGCGCTTGGCGGCATCGTAGAACATCGTTTCCTCGTTAGGCGAAGTGCCGGCTCGCCTTTTCGTGGGCCTCGTCGAAGGCGGCTTCCAATCGCGGATTGAGCCCGCGGCAGGAGCGTACGACATCGTGCGCCCACACGACATAGTCGCGCAGCCGTTCCGACGACCACCCGGTCGGCGGGCTCGCCACCAGCCCGCGCGGGGTCGAGGTCTTGTCGGCGGGCTTCAGCAGCTTGGCGCGCCGCGACTTGGCCGGAGTCTTCTCGATCTGCAGGCGCTTGCGCTCCTCCTTGGGCAGCGACTTGTCGTCGGTGACCTCGGCCACCAGCGCAGCCACGTCGGGCCCGAACCGTTGCTCGAGGTCTTCATAGGTCGAGTCGGTGTCCTCCAGCGTGTCGTGCAGCAGGCCGCCCATCAGCAGCACCACGTCGCTGCCGTCGGTCGCTTCGGCCAACAATGCCGCCACCTCGGTCAGGTGGTTGACGTAGGGCTCGGCGCGCTCGCCCTTGCGCCGCTGGGCGATGTGCTGGCGAGCGGCGTAGTCGGCGGCACGGGCCAGAAGAACAAGATCGGTGCTCATCAACTCCTGTTGTGCGACCAGCCGTCCGGCTTGTCGAGCGGGCCCGCCCGGCCCATCTTCGCCCCATGTCACGTACGATGAAGGCGCTGCTGGGCGTCTGGATTGCCGCCCTGGCCGCCGCCGCCGTGTGGATCGGCTGGGATGCGTATCAAGGCGGCAAGCCCGCCATCGGCGGGCCCTTCGCCCTCACCGACCAGGACGGCCGCACCGTCACCAGCGACAGCCTCAAGGGCAAGCCGACCCTGATCTATTTCGGCTTCACCTATTGCCCCGACGTCTGCCCGACCTCGCTGCTGCTGATGGAAAACGCCATCGACAAGCTCGGGCCGGACGCGGCCAAGAAGGTGAACCTGGTGTTCATCACCGTCGATCCCGAGCGCGACACGCCGCAGTTGATGAAAGGCTACGTCACGAATTTCGGGCCGACCTTCATCGGACTCACCGGCACGCCGCAACAGATCGCCGACGCCGCCCGCGCCTACCGCGTCTACTTCCAGAAGGTGCCGGGCAAGGATGGCGGGCCGTATCTGATGGACCATTCCTCGATCGTCTACCTGCTCGACCGCAACGGACGGTTCGTCACCCACTTCACCCACGAAGCCAAGGCCGAGCAGATTGCAGCCGCTGTGGGAAAACTGCTCTGACGGTCACAGTTAAGTCATTGATTGAGCACGATTTGTGCACCGCACTATTGGGGTGACAACCGTTCCGCTCCGCGTACAATCCGCGCCCAATGCTCTACGCCGCGTATGAGTTCCAGCGCCAGCTCGCCACGCCCGTCCGTCTCTGGGCCAACGCGTTGGAGCAGGTCTACTCCAGCCCCTACAACCCGCTCTCCGACACCTGGTTCGGCAAGTCGATGGCCGCCAGCGCCGAGATCATGGCGCGGCTGACGCAGAACTATGCCAAGCCCGCCTTCAATCTGAAGACGACGGAGATCGGCAACGAGACCGTCGCGGTCAACGAAGAGATCCTGCTGCGCAAGCCGTTCTGCCAGCTGCTGCGCTTCCATCGTGACACCGCACGGCGCGATCCCAAGGTGCTGGTGGTGGCGCCGATGAGCGGCCACTTCGCCACCCTGCTGCGCGGCACGGTCGAGGCGCTGCTGCCCGAGCACGACGTGCACATCACCGACTGGGCCGACGCCCGCGAGGTGCCGTTGTCCCAGGGCAACTTCGATCTCGACGACTATGTCGACTACGTCATGGAGTTCTGCCGCTATCTCGGACCGGACGTCCATGTCATCGCGGTCTGCCAGCCCTCGGTGCCGGTGATGGCGGCGGCCGCGCTGATGGCCGCGGAGAAGGACCCGCGCCAGCCCCGATCGATCACCTTGATGGGCGGCCCGATCGACACGCGCGTCAGCCCGACCACGCCCAACGATCTTGCGATGCGCAACTCGATGATGTGGTTCCGCCAGAACGTCATCTCGACCGTGCCGTTCAATTATCCAGGCGCGATGCGGCGGGTCTATCCGGGCTTCCTGCAGCTCACCTCGTTCATCACCATGAACCTCGACCGGCACATCAATGCCCACATGCGCCAGTTCGAGCACCTGATCAAAGGCGACGACGATTCGGCCGACAGCCACCGCGCCTTCTACGACGAGTACCTCGCGGTGATGGACCTCACCGCCGAGTTCTACCTGCAGACCATCCAGGTCGTGTTCAAGGAGCACCAGCTGCCGCGCGGCGACTGGGTGAGCCGCGGCCGCAAGGTCGATCCCTCGGCCATCGAGACCGCGTTGATGACGGTCGAGGGCGAGCTCGACGACATCTCCGGCATCGGCCAGACCAAGGCGGCGCACGCGCTCACGCCCAACATCCCGGGCGCACGCCATGTGCACTGGGAACAGCCGCGCGTCGGTCACTACGGCATCTTCAATGGCCGCAAGTGGCGCGAGCAGATCATGCCGCGCGTGCGCGACTTCATCCGCGACAACGACGCGCAGTGAGCCGGCAACCGCGTCGAACGACGACGCGTTGTTGGCCTCATGGACCTCGAAGCACAATTCGCCAGCGCGGCCGGCACCGCCATCGCGCTGATCACGACCTATGGCCTGCGCGTCGTCGGCGCGATCATCATCCTGCTCGCCGGCTGGATCACGTCGCGCATCGTCTATGGCGCGGTCGTCCGGCTGTGCCAGAAGTCCTCGCGCATCGACCGCACGGTGGCGTTGTTCCTCGGCAACGGCGCGCGCTACACCGCGCTCGTCTTCACCTTCGTCGCCGTGCTCACCACCTTCGGCATCGCCACCACGAGCTTCGTCGCCGTGCTGGGCGCGCTCGGCATCGCCATCGGCCTCGCGCTCCAGGGCACGCTCAGCAACCTCGCCGCCGGCATCATGCTGGTGCTGTTCCGGCCGTTCCATATCGGCGACCGCATCGAGACCGCGAACGTCGGCGGCAATGTGTGCGAGATCAACCTGTTCTTCACCGAGATCGACGGCGACGACAATGCGCGCATCATCATCCCCAACGGCAAGCTGTGGGGCGAGATCGTGCGCGTGCCGACGCGCAACGACACGACGCGCATCGAACTCAGCTTCCAGCGCCCGGCCAACGACGATATCGGCGCCGCGATCGGCCGCCTCAAGGAGCTGACCCAGCGCGACAAGCGGGTGCTGCGGATTGCCGACATCGGCGTCGAGAGCGTGGGCGACGGCAACTACACGCTGACCGCCCATCTCTGGGTTTCCCGCCGCGACGCCACAGGCGTGCGCTTCGACCTCAACCGCACCGTCAAGGAGGAGTTCGAGCGGCGGCCGCCTGCTCCTCTGACAAGGGCGGCAGTGGAGCGCCGCGCCGGATAGGGCTACCATTGCGCGCATGGATGCCGCCGTCGCGCTGCCCGTCGAGATCTCCGAATGGAAGCCCGCTCCCTTCGCCCTGGGCGGCGAGACCGTGTTCGCGATCGGCGACGTGCATGGCTGCGCGGCCGAGTTGCGCGTGCTGCTCGACGCCATCGCGCGACTCGCCGCCGAAGCGGGCGGCAGGCGGCGGCTGATCTATCTCGGCGACATGATCAATCGCGGGCCCGACAGCGTCGGCGTGCTCGAGCAGTGGGCGGCGGACGAGCAAGCCCACGGCGTCGACCATGTCGACCGTCTGATGGGCAATCACGAGATCATGATGCTGCTCACCGTCGTCCGCGGACCGCATGGGCGCAAGGCCGAGAACATGTGGCTCTCCAAGCGCATGGGCGGGACAGAGTTCCGCAACCAGATGCGCATGCGCGCCGGAAGTCCCTGGGCCGACGTCGATCACGACCTGTTGTGGAAAGCCCTTGGCGAGACCGCCTACCATCGCCTGTGGGGCATGCGCAGCCACGTGCGGCTCGGCAACACGCTGTTCGTCCATGGCGGGCTCGATCCGCACGCCGATCCCGACGAGTTCCTGACCAGGCCCTGGACCATCTTCACCGAGGCGCGCTGGGCGTGGATCAACCACGGCTTTCTCGACTGGAAGGCGGGCTTCAAGGGTACGCTGGTCGTCCACGGCCACACGCCGCCCGACAAGCACCGCGTGATCAGCGGCATGGAAGACCCGCACCTGTTCGAGGGTGACCGGCTGGGGTTGGACGGCGGCAGCGCCCGCACGGGCATCGTCACAGCCGCCGAGATCCGCGACGGCCGCTACCGCATCCTCAAGGCGGGCACGCCCTTCGCCAACCCGATTTCCTCCAGCGCGGAATAACCGGCGAAATTTCCTCCGGCCGGTTGTCGGAACCGGCCCGCTTCGTTCGTCCTAGGCAAAATCGAGGTGTTTGCGATGCTCTACGCCATCCTTTGCTACAACTCCGAGGCCGCCGTCGGTGCCTGGTCCAAGCAGTATCACGACGAGACCATGGCGAAGCTGCACGTGGTCAACGACAAGCTCGCCAAGCAGGGCCGGCTCGGTCCGGTCGCCCGCCTGCTGCCGACCACCGCCGCCACCACCCTGCGCAAGAGCCGCGGCGAGAACCTGGTGATCGACGGCCCCTTCGCCGAGACCAAGGAGCAGCTGCTGGGCTTTTATATCGTCGACTGCGCCTCGCTCGATCAGGCGATCGAGACGGCGAAGGAGCTGGCGATCGCCAATCCCGGCACCGGCAGCTACGAGATCCGGCCGGTGGCCGAGCTGCATGACCACAAGCTGCCCGTCGAACGGAAGCCGGCGGCGTGAACGACATCGGCTGGATCGACGCGGTTCTGACCGCCGCGCGCCCTCAGGCGGTGGGCGCGCTGCTGCGCTATTTCCGCGATCTCGATACAGCCGAGGAAGCTTTCCAGGAGGCCTGCCTGCGCGCCCTGAAGACCTGGCCGCAGAACGGGCCGCCGCGCGATGCGGCAGCGTGGTTGATCTTCGTCGGCCGTAATGCGGCGATGGACGACGTGCGCCGACGAGCCAAGCAAGTGGCGCTGCCTGACGAGGCGGCGATCTCCGATCTCGGCGACGCCGAAAGCGCGCTCGCCGACCGGCTCGACGGCGAGCAGTATCGCGACGACATCCTGCGGCTGCTGTTCGTGTGCTGTCATCCCGAGCTGCCGGCAACGCAGCAGATCGCGCTCGCGCTGCGCATCGTCTGCGGCCTGTCGGTCAAGCAGATCGCGCGCGCCTTCCTGGTCGGCGACGCGGCGATGGAACAGCGCATCACCCGCGCCAAGGCGCGCGTCGGCGATGCCGGCCTGCCGTTCGAGACGCCGGGCGCGGTCGAACGGGCGGAGCGGCTCGCCACCGTGTCGGCCATGATCTACCTGGTGTTCAACGAGGGCTATTCGGCGCGCAGCGAGGAGACCGCAACGCGCGGCACCTTGGCCGAGCAGGGCATCTGGCTGGTCCGCCTGCTGCTGCGCGTTTTCCCGCAGGAGCCCGAGGTGATGGGCCTCGCCGCCCTCATGCTGCTGCAGCAGTCGCGCGCGGCCGCCCGCTTCGATGGCGAAGGCGGCATCATCCTGCTCGAAGACCAGGACCGCCGCCTGTGGGACGACAAGCGCATCGCCGAGGGCCTGGCGCTGATCGACAAGGCGATGCGCCATCGCCGGCCGGGTCCCTACCAGGTCCAGGCCGCCATCGCCGCCCTGCATGCGCGGGCCCAGCGGGCCGAGGACACCGACTGGGCGCAGATCGACTTGCTTTATGCCAACCTCGAGCGCCTGCAGCCATCGCCCGTGGTGACGCTGAACCGGGCCGTGGCGGTCAGCAAGGTGCGCGGGCCGGCAGCGGCGCTGGAAATGATCGAGCCGCTGGGGCCGAAGCTCTCGAGTTACTTCTATTTCCACGGGGTGAAGGGCGCCCTGCTGCAACAGCTCGACCGCCGCGCCGAGGCGCGGGCGGCCTTCGACCGCGCGATTGCGCTCGCCAACACGCCGGCCGAGGCGGCGCACATCCGCCAGCATTTGGATCACTTGGGCAAAGAGAGGGCCTAGTCTTGCCGGACCGAGGGCCTCCAGGCCCGCTCATAATCATGATTCATGAGCGGGCCTGGAGGCCCGCGGTCCGGCAAGAAAAAAGTTGAGGGACTGTCGGCTCCCGCCTGCCCCGTTCGTCCTTGGGGCATGCCTGACGGCACCAACCAACGGAGACCCTCATGACTCAGTCTCTTCCCCCGGTCCTCGGCGGCGTCGCGCCCTATCTCGGTGTCAGCAACGCCGGCAAGGCGGCCGATTTCTACGTCAAGGCGCTGGCCGCGACCGAGGTGCTGCGCATGCCGCCCGACGAGAAGGGCCGCTACATGCACATCCATCTCCTGGTCAACGGCGGCTCGATGATGCTGGCCGACGCCTTTCCCGATCACGGCCATCCGCTGGAAAGCCACGGCGGCTACACCCTGCACCTGCAGGTCGACGACGCCGATGCCTGGTGGAAGCGCGCGGTCGAGGCCGGCGCCGAGCCGCTGATGCCGGTCACCGACATGTTCTGGGGCGACCGCTACGGCCAGTTCCGCGACCCGTTCGGCGTGCGCTGGTCGGTCGGCACCACCCCACAGAACGGCTGAGCCATGAACACCAAGGCCGCCCTATGGACGGGCCGCGTGCTGAGCGGCCTGGTCATCCTGTTCCTGACCGTCGACGGCGCCATCAAGCTGGTGCCGATCCAGCCGGTCACCGACAGCCTGCGCGAGCTCGGCTACCCGACCAGCGATTCATTCGCCCGCTTCATCGGTGTGGTGACGCTGGTCGGCACCGCCCTCTATGCCTGGCCGCGCACCTCGCCCTTGGGCGCGGTGCTGCTGACCGGCCTGATGGGTGGTGCGATCGCCACCCATCTCAGGCTCGACCATCCGCTGTTCAGCCACACGCTGTTCGGCGTCTACCTCGGCCTGTTCCTGTGGGGTGGCCTGTGGCTGCGCGACAGGCACTTGCGACAGTTGATGCCGATCAGCCCACCAGCGCGGTGATGCGCTCGGCGAGCTGCCTCTGCTGATAGGGCTTGGACAGGCGCGGCAGATCGAGCTTGGTGCGCGCCGGCAGATCGGCATAGCCGGTGGCCAGCAGGATGGGCAGGCCGGGGCGCAGCTTGCGGGCCGCCTCGGCGAGCTGCACGCCGGTCATGCCCGGCATGGCGTAGTCGGTGATCAACAGGTCGACCGGCTTGCCGCTCTGCAGCACTTCCAGCGCCGCGGCGCCGGACGACGCCTTGACCACCTCGTGGCCGAGGTCTTCGAGCAGGGCAGCGGTGCTGAGGCTGATCAGGAAATCGTCGTCGACGAACAGCAGCCTCAGGCGGCGCCTGCTCGTGTCCGCGTCGGCCTCGGCGTCGGCAGCAGCGGCGGCTGCCTTGCCGTTGGCGACCGGCAGCCACAACTCGGCGCGCGTGCCATGGCCCTGCTCGCTATGGAGCCGCAAGGCGCCCTTCAGCTGCAGCGCCAGGCCGTGGATCATCGACAGGCCGAGACCGGTTCCCTTGCCGACTTCCTTGGTGGAGAAAAACGGCTCGATGGCGCGGCCGAGCGTCTGCGGATCCATGCCGCAGCCGCTGTCCGACACGCAAAGACGGACGTACTTCCCTGCCGCGAGGTCGCCGGCTGCCGGTACGTGCTCGAGGGCCAGCGCAATCTCGAGCCTGCCGCCGTCCGGCATGGCGTCGCGGGCATTGACCGCGAGATTGAGCAAGGCGAGCTCGATCTGGTTCTGATCGGCCAGAGCGGGCGGCAGGCCCGCCGGCAGGTCGAGCTCGATGGCGATCGAAGGACCGAGCGAGCGCCGCAGCAGGTCGCCCATGCCGCGCACCAGCTCGGCAAGGTCGGTCGGCTTGGGCTGCAAGGCCTGGCGGCGGGCGAAGGCCAGCAGGCGCTGGGTCAGGGCGGCGCCGCGCTGGGCGCCCTGGGTGGCGCCGTCGAGCAGCCGGTCGGTGGCCGGGTTGGACGGCAGGCGCTTGCGCAACAGTTCGAGATTGCCCAGCACCGCGGTCAGCAGGTTGTTGAAATCGTGCGCCACGCCGCCGGTCAGCTGTCCGATCGATTCCAGCTTCTGCAGCTGGCGCAGCTGCTCCTCGGTGCGGGCGCGCTCGGCAATCTGTTCCAGCAATTCGTCGTGGGCGTGCTGGAGCTGGGCGGTGCGATCGGCGACACGGCGTTCGAGGTCGTCGTTGATCTGTTGCAGGCGCAATTCGCCCTTGCGCAGATCCTCGAGCAGAGAGCGCGTCTCGAGTTGGCGGCGGCGGCCTTTCACCGTGGCGCGCACCAGGCTCACCAGCGTCGTCGGATGGAACGGCCGCTCGATGAACGAGACGTTGCCCAGCGTCTCCAGCCAGCGCGCGGCAATGGGATTGCGCTCCGGCCCGCCGCCGTGGTCGGTGACCAGCACGAACGGCAGATCTGACCAGGCCGGCTGATTGGCCAGCCAGGCTGCCAGCGGCTTGAGATCGGCGGTTCGGATCGCCTCTTCCGTCATCAGCACGAAGGCCGTGTCGTCGTCGAGCGTCTCGACCAGGGCGGCGAGATCGGGACAGATGCCGGTCGCAATCCCCGCCTGCTCGACCAACGATGCGGCGACGCCGGCATCGCGGCCGCGTGGCGCCAGGACCAGCGCGCGCAACGGCCGCTCGGGGGCGGCCGCGGTCACTCGTCCCTGGCCGGCCGGGCCGGCGCGCGATCACCGGGCAGGACGGGCGTGCCACGCAGCACCCCGTGGAACTCGGTCAATGGTTCGCCGATACGGATGCCGCCGTCGATCCAGAATTCGCGGATCGTCTCCTCGTGCTTGCCGGTGCGCTTCTTGATCACCGACACGGCGCGCCTGACGGCCCCGTCGGCTTCGAAGTAGCGCAGCAGGATCACCGAATCGGCGAGATACGTGACATCGACCGGCGTCTTCATGTCGCCGATCAGCCCGTGCTGGGCCACCGTCAGGAAGGTCGAGACGCCCTGGCGATTGAGATACTGCAGCAGCTCGTGCATGTGCAGGATCAGCGAGTTCTCCGCGGGCATCGCCGCCTGATAGCCGTTGAGGCTGTCGATCAGGACCGTCCTGATCTCCGGATCCTGCGCGGCGGCGCAAACATTGTAGGCGAACTCGCCGGGCGACAGCTCCGCGGCGTCGAGCTGGGCGATTTGGAGATGCCCGCTCGCCCGCATGGCTGCGAGGTCGAAGCCGAGCGGCTTGGCCCGTTCGAACAGCAGGCCGAGCTCCTCGTCGAAGACGAACATCGCCGCCTTGCCGCCCGCGCGGATCGCCTGGGCAACGAACTGAAGCGCGATCGTGCTCTTGCCGGTCCCCGTGGGACCCAGGATCAACGTGCTCGATCCGTTGTCGATGCCGCCGCCCAACAGCCGGTCGAGTCCGGCGATACCCGTGCTCATGTGCGCGCGGACGAATTTTCGGCGATGCTCGGCGGCAACCAGCCGCGGGAACACGCGCGCGCCGTCAGACCGGATGATGAAGTCGTGGTAGCCGCCCCGGAAGGCCTGTGCACGGTATTTCACGAC
>Ga0081539_10007234_pt1 | contig 10203 bp, 11 predicted proteins | sample TabmetS4T2R2_FD_71023 | JGI IMG/M metagenome (GOLD analysis project Ga0081539, IMG submission 71023) | Tabebuia heterophylla rhizosphere microbial communities from the University of Puerto Rico - S4T2R2 | ecosystem: Host-associated > Plants > Roots > Rhizosphere ... | reverse complement strand
ATTTCGTTGCCGCTGATCTTGGCCATGCGATTTGCTTTCGGAAGGGATTTTGCTGCCGGATGGGGCAATTCGGCGCCTCCAGACCACAAATTGCCGCGACAGGCAAGGGAGGCAGGAACCGAACGGGCGCTGGGATCGCTGATATGCGCGCCACTGGCAGTCGCTCAACCAGTCACGAACGAGCGATCACGTCAAAAGCTGGCGTAGCTAACCAAGGCGCGCCATGACTGCGCAGCGAGGCGCGCCGCAGATTCGTGGCACTACACGACGCCCGGCGTCCGATCAAAACACCGAAGCAAATCAATCGGATGAGCTGTGTTTGAGTTATGAAACAGATGAGACCTGTTTGAGCCCCGCTCAGCTTCTACATGGCGTATGGACGCAAGACGGGAAGGCTCGCAGAAAAATTGCGAAGGATCGGACATGGCTAGCGGATGGCACAGCGATACGGGCCAATGGGAACTTGGCCACTACGGAAGCGCTGGATGGGCTGTGGGGTGGCACGTCGAATATGGATGGGACTTCCACCCCGCCCGCGGCTGGTATTACTACGTCGGCGAAGAATATGGCTGGTACCATGCCGGCACGCCCGACGACTATGGCTGGCACTATGACTTTGGTGGCTTCGGCTGGGGCTGGTGGTCGGACGACGGCCTGAGCGGCGCCGTGCTCGGCAATGAGTCCACCTGGTGGTTGCTCTACGCTTGGTCCGGGTGGGGCTGGGGCTCGTCGGGCTGGTGGTCCTGGTGGGTCGGCTGGAGCTGGTGGTGGGCCAACTGGTGGTGGAACGGCTGGGGCTCGTCGGGCTGGTGGTCCTGGTGGGTCGGCTGGAGCTGGTGGTGGGCCGGATGGTGGTGGGCAAACCACGTCTAGGCCCGATGGCGGCCGACAACCGTCACCTCAGCCGGTTGGCCTTCTCGATTGCCTGCTTGGTCTCCTCGGGCGTCAGTCCGTTCAGGAAATCGTCCATTTCGGGATCGAACAGCCCGGCGCGGCGGGCGAGGATATACCAGGCAGCGGCGGTGACGGTGTCCGGGTCGGTGCCCAGCCCCTGCATATAGAGCTTCGCCAGACGGTTCTGCGCGGCGACGTTGCCGCCGAGGGCAGCGCGGCGCAAAAGGTTGAAGCCGCCTTTGCGGTCCCGCGCGCCGCCGCGGCCGTCGATCATCCATGTGCCGAGGTCGAGTTCGGCCGTGTCGAAGCCCTGCCTGGCGGCGAGTTCCAGCCACCGCCGCGCCGCTGCGTCGTCTCGCTTCCTGCCACCGACGCCGTTGGCGTATACCTGCGCCATCGCATATTGGGCGTCCGCGAGGCCGGCCTTGGCCGCGCGCTCGTAGTAGGAGGCCGCCCTCGTCATGCCCGCCTGGCCCGGCTCGCGGTCGACGATAAGCTGGGCGAAATTGAACTGGGCGAGCACGTTGCCCGCCTCGGCGGCGGCTTCCAGCAGCGCATAGGCGGCGTTGACGTCCTTATTCACATGGTTGCCGTCGAGCAGCATCAGCGCGTATTGGAACTGCGCCTCGGGAACGCCCTGCTCGGACGCTAGCGCATACCAGCGCGCAGCCGCGGTCGCGTCGCGCGGCACGCCGAGCCCGCGCGCCAATATCTCGGCCACAAGCGTCTGCGCGGCCGGATCGCCGTTCTTGGCTCGCGGCAGGGCGAGATTGTAGGCGGTGACGTAGAGCCCGCGCTGGAAGGCGCCGTAGGCCGCGTCCGGCTGCTGGCCGAAGCGCTCCGGATTGAGCCCTCCCGGCGTGGACGAGCCCGCAGCCCCCGATGCTCCCCCTGCCGTCGCCGGAACTGTCGTTGGAGCTGTCGCCGAAGGCTCCGTCGCTGCGGGCGGCGCCGGATCGGGCTTCGGCGCGGCCGGTTCCGGTATTGCCGGACCTGAAGATTTTTCGCCAAACCGTTCCGGACTGGGGCCAGCCGGTGCGGTGGAGGATGCCGGGTCCGGGACGGCCGCGGCCGCTTCCTCGGCGCTGGCCCGCGCCGTCGACAGCGCGAGGGCAAATGCCAACGAAAGCAGGATGAGGCCGCGCATCACGGCGCGTCCTCGAAGCGCGGCGCGATCTCGTCGAGCAGTCGGTTGGCGCGGATTATCGCCTGGGCCGGGTCGATGCCTTCGGCAAAGACCGCGCTCGACATTCCGACGAATTCGGCTCCGGTGGCGGCGACCGCTTCGATGGATTCGATGCCGCTGCCGGCAAGCACGATGCAGGGAATCTCGATCATCTCGGCCCACCATCTGCCGAGCGTCAGGTTGCGGTGATGCGCGGCCGGCTGCGTGTCGTAGCCGAAGCGGCCGAAGAAGAGATAATCCGGCCGCTGCTCGCCGAGCTCGAGCGCCTCGTCCCGGGTCTTGGCGCCGCCCGCCCCGACCATGATCTTGTCCTGCATGCGGTCGATCGCGTCTGCGAGCGCCGCCTTGCCGCCTTCGACATGGATGCCGTCGGCGCGCACACGGCCTGCGATGCGGGAATCGCCGCCGACAACAGCGGCAACACCTTTGTCCTGGGCCAGCGGCACGAGGCGCTCTCCAAATTGCTGGAACGCCACATCGCCCATCTGATAGGGCGGGAGGATGAGCGAGGCGACGTCGCCGCCCGACAGCGCATCGTTCAGCCGGCTTGCAAAATCAACGGCCTCCGCTCCCGGCGGGGCAATCAGAACGATGCGGCAGCGGTTCGGCGGAGTTTGTGCAGTCATGACGGTTGGTTGGCACCGGCCCCCGCTATGGCGGCCGATCTTGGTTGGATTGCGGCATAGTCCATAGCGCGGCCGCTGAACAGCCCGTGGCGCGGCCAACCGTCTCACTTCATCAACGTGCGTGGTCGGCGTGCCCATGATGGCGCTCGCTATCTCACCCATCCAGGCTGCGGGATCCTGCCGCCGATCCTGGTGCTGATGGACCGGGCCTCATTGTGGAGCTGGCGCGGTTCTACAATGCCGGCATCCTGAAGACCACGATGGCGGAGGGCGATGCTTGGTGGCTCTATCGGCCGTACCGCGGCCGTGGCCGCTCGATATCATTTAACACTGTATCAATTTGTGAGCGCCGTCGCCTTTTTGTGAACCTTCAAGCGCCCTAGTTCGTTTAGCGGTTGCCGCGCCGTCCGCCCGGCATGAGATTGCCCTGATCGAGATGCGCCTAAACAGCCGAGAATTCAATGACAAATCAATCACTTCCTGCCCGGGACACCCGTATTGACGTCTTTCGCGCGCTGGCGCTTCTGACAATCTTCATCAATCACGTGCCGGGCACGGCCTATGAGAATTTTACGCATAAGAATCTCGGCTTTTCCGATTCGGCCGAAGCCTTCGTGCTGATCTCGGGCATCGCGGTCGGGCTCGCCTATGGCCGCAAGTTCCAGCCCGGCAGCCGGCTCATGGTCACGTTGAAGGCGCTGCGGCGGGCGGCGACGCTCTACGTTGCGCACATCATGACTACAGTCGCGACCCTGGCTATCTTCTCCTGCGCCGCCCTCTATTTCGCGCGACCCGATCTGCTGAAGCTCATCAACATCCAGCTCATCATCGATGACACGCCGGAGGCGCTGGTCGGCATCGCGACGCTCGGCCATCAAATCGGCTACAACAACATCCTCTCGGTCTATGCGGCGATGTTCCTGGCCGTACCGCTCTTCCTGTTCGTCGGCAGCATCAGCCTGTGGCTCATGGTCGGCATTTCCGGAACGGTCTGGCTGCTCGCCGGCCTCTACCAGGTCGCGCCGAAGGATTTCCCGGGCGAGGGCTTGTGGTTCCTCAACCCGCTGTCGTGGCAGTTCCTGTTCGTGATCGGCATGGCGGCGATGCTTCATGTAAAGCGCGGCGGTCGGATCATTTTCAACCGCTGGCTGGCCGGCGCTGCTTTCGCCTATGTGCTCATCGCGGCTGCCTGGGTGCGCATCCCGCTCTGGGGCATCGACACCTCGCTCGGGCTTCCGGCTGTGTTGACCGGCTTCGACAAGACCTTCCTGTCGGTGCCGCGTCTGTTGCACATCCTGTCGCTGGCCTATCTGATCGCGGCCATCCCCGCACTGTCCAACCTCGCGCGGACAAAGCCGGACAACCCGCTCGCCGTGCTTGGCAAGCACTCCTTGCCCATCTTCATCGCTGGCACGCTGCTTGCCATGGTCGCTCAGGTCGCCAAGGTCGTCGATCCGGGCGGGCTGCTCGACGACACGGTTCTGATCGCCACCGGCATCGCGCTGCAGTTCGGCTTCGCCTACTATCTGGAATGGCTCGCGAAGTTCGAAAAAGAGCCGCAGCGAAAGCCGGCTCAGGCAAAAGTCGAGCGTCCGGTCTTGTCGGGTGGGCTATCGCCGATACCCGTGCCGGTGGGCGCCGCAAGACGTGCTTACGAGAAGCGATGACGTGACGGGAAGCCGGCGCTAAAATCCTTCCTCCAGCATCGGAGGGAGGACCGTGGCAGGCATCTACGACATTGGGCTCGACAGCAACGCGGCGAACCACCAGCCCCTGACGCCGCTCACCTTCCTCGAACGGGCCGCGAAGGTGTTTCCCGGCCATACCGCGATTATCCACGGCGGCCGGCGAACCGACTACCGCAGCTTCTGGCAGCGCTCGCTTGGCCTTGCCTCGGCGCTTTCGCGCAAGGGGATCGGCAAGGGCGACACGGCGACCGTGATGCTCTCCAACACGCCGGCCATGCTGGAAGCGCATTTCGGCGTGCCGATGGCGAAGGCGGTGATGCACGCCATCAACACGCGACTCGACGCGGCGGTCGTCGCCTTCCAGCTCGACCATGCCGAGAGCAAGGTGCTGATCGTCGACCGCGAGTTCTCAGGCGTCGTGAAGGATGCGCTGGCGCTGGCCAAAACAAGGCCGCTCGTCATCGACTATGACGATCCGGACTACGCAGCCGACGCGCCCTATCCGAAGGGCGAGCGCATCGGCACGATCGACTACGAGGAATTCGCCGCATCGGGCGATCCCGGCTTCCGCTGGTCGATGCCCGACGACGAGTGGGATGCGATCTCGCTCAACTATACGTCCGGCACGACCGGCAACCCGAAAGGCGTCGTCTACCACCACCGCGGCGCGGCGCTGATGGCATACGCCAACACCATTCATGCCGGCATGGGCAGGCACCCCGTCTATCTCTGGACCTTGCCGATGTTCCATTGCAACGGCTGGTGCTTTCCCTGGACCCTCGCACTGCAGGCCGGCGCCCATGTCTGCCTGCGCTGGGTGCGGGCTAAGGCGATGTACGACGCCATCGCGGACCACGAGGTGACGCATCTGTGCGGCGCGCCGATCGTCATGTCGACGCTGATCAACGCCAGGCCCGAGGACAAGCGCGACTTCCCGCAGACAGTGACATTCAGTACGGCCGCAGCACCGCCGCCGGAAGCGGTTCTGGCCGGCATGGCCGAAGCCGGCTTCTCGGTCACGCATCTCTATGGCCTGACGGAGACCTACGGCCCCGCCGTCGTCAACGATTGGCACGACGACTGGAGCCTGCTCGACAGCGGCAGGCAGGCAGCCCGGAAGGCGCGGCAGGGCGTGCGCTACGCGGCGCTGGAGGGGCTGACGGTCATGGATCCTGCGACCATGCAGGAAACGCCGGCCGACGGCGAGACGATCGGCGAGGTGATGTTCCGGGGCAACATCGTCATGAAGGGATACCTCAAGAACCCCAAGGCGACCGGGGAGGCGCTCGCCGGGGGCTGGTTCCATTCGGGCGATCTCGGCGTCATGCATCCCGACGGCTATGTCCAGCTCAAGGATCGATCCAAGGACATCATCATCTCCGGCGGCGAGAACATCTCTTCAATCGAGGTCGAGGACGCGCTCTACAAGCACCCCGCCGTGGCCTGCTGCGGCGTGGTCGCCCGCCCGGACGAGACATGGGGCGAGACGCCGGTCGCCTATGTCGAGCTGAAGCCGGGCATGACTGCGACCGGGCAGGAAATCATCGAGCACTGCAGAAAACTGGTCGCGCGCTTCAAATGCCCCAGGACCGTCGTCTTCGCTGAAATCCCCAAGACCTCGACCGGCAAGATCCAGAAGTTCAAGCTGCGGGAGCTGGCGCGACAAATTTTGTGAGGCTGCCCTGAAACGCCGGCCAGGCAACAACGTGTATCTTGTCCCGCTCGGCTGCGACATCGGCACGAAACATTCGCCGATACAAAAGGCCCTCGCAAAAACAGGGATCTCCAGGGGTTGGCGTTCGATCGGCCCCGGACAAAAAGGGGTTAGGGGCATGCAGGGCATTGCTCGCAATTTCTTCACGCTCGCCGTCATCTACGCTGTCGCGGGGATGGCGCTCGGGCTGCATATGTCGATCACTCAGGATCACAGCCAGATGCCGGTCCACGCGCACACCATGGCGGCCGGCTGGCTTATGTCGGCGGTGTTCGCCTTCTTCTACCATCTCGTGCCGAAGGCAGGCATCGGTATTCTTCCGCAGGCGCATTTCTGGCTAAGCGCGGCGAGCGGCATCGCCCTGCTCATCGGCCTGTATTTCCTGCTCGCTGGCAATGAGGCGATCGAGCCGGTTGTCGGCATCTCGTCGATGATCTTCTACGCCTCGACGCTGCTGTTCGCCTTCATTGCCTTGCGTGCGATCTATAGACCGGTGGCTGCCAGGCAGTAGCTAAAAAAATCTCCGGGGCGTTAAGACTTCGTTAAGCTTTACGGCTGTTTACTATAGCAATCCAGTGATCTGGATTCTTACCGGGTGGTTGGAGCCACTCTGTTTGACGCCTCCCTGTTAACTCCTGAGAGCCGCTCTTTCGCGGCTCTTTTTTTATTTCCCGGAAGTTACGACGCACCGTCGGTGCGACTTGTTAACCCTTTGTTAAACATATGCTTGCCTTCGCCCGGCGAGAGGAGCATTTTCCAGACCTAGGTCATATAGGCTGTCGGCGCCTGAGCAAGGCGCTTTTGCGTGGCGACAGTCGCAAGGCCGGTGCGTTGTCAGGGGTGGCGATGAGCGGGATTTTCATGGACGGCGGCAAAACGGTCAAGCTCGCGGAGCGCCGCATCTTCTCGCAGTCCTTCAAGCCCCTCTATAACGAGGGCATGGGCCTCGTGGAGCAGGCCGCCGAATATCTCGACGGCAAGGGGCGGGCCGAGGCTAAGCGCCTGTCGCGGCTGGCCACCACGCTCTATGCCGCCGAATCGATGCGGCTCACGACGCGGCTGATGCAGGTGGCGTCCTGGCTGCTCCTGCAGCGCGCCGCCAATTCGGGCGAGATGACGCGCGACCAGGTCGCCTCCGAGAAATCCAAGGTGCGGCTGGACACCGCTTCGGCGCATGACGATGCGCCCGGCTGGTCGGAACTGCCCGTCGAGTTCCGCGACCTCGTCAACCGCTCGCTCAGCCTGCAGGCGCGCGTCCGGCGCCTCGACGACGAGATCTACGGCGGCGACGCAAGGCCGGCTCCGCCGCAGCCCCAGCAGAAAGGCAACCCGGTCTCGGACCAGATCACGCTGCTCAAGACCGTCTTCGCCCGCGGCTGATCCTCATTTCAGCAGCGCGCCTAGACTCTCGAACGCTTTGTCGAACAGCGGCAGGGCCAGGAACGCCGAAAGCAGGATGAGCGCGAAGGTGACGATCCGGTAGGTGCGCTCGCTGGCGCGGTGGAACAGCCTGCCGCCGATGGTGAGGCCGACGAAATAGAAGGGCGCGCAGACGACGCCGATGATAACCACCGTCCATTCGAGCAGACCCGCGGCCCCCAGCACGATGGCGGAAATCACCGCCTCCAGGGCAAAGAAGCTGAGCAGGTTGGCGCGCACGATCGCGACGGGGAAATCCGACGCCATCCAATAAGCGATGACCGGCGGACCGGGTATGGCGGCGATGCCCGAAAGCACGCCGGCGACGCCGCCCGCGCCGAACGACGTCGCAAGGTTGCGCGGGCCGCGATAGCGGTATTTGGCAGCCAGCACGCCAACCGATGCGAAGATCGCCAGCGCGATGATCCATCTGAGCGTCGTCACGTCGCCGTGGACGAGAATGAAGACCCCCAGCGGGTAGAGCAGGAACAGGCCGACGAAGGCGGGAAGCACCTCGTGCCAGTGCGCGATGCGCATTGCAGGGATGGTGATCGGTACGGTCGGCAGCGAATCGAGGATCAGGAGGATGACCAGCGCCGCGGTCGGCCCGTACGCCGCGCCCGCGACCGGAGCCACGATCATGCCGGAGCCGAAGCCGGACAGCCCTCTGGCAATGCCCGCGATGAAGACGACGGCCACGAGCACGATCAGCGGCAGATCAAGCGTTGGAAATGTCATTCTGCCAGGCCGCCTCCCCATCGAAAACCATACTCGTCTTACGCCCGCGCCTCTTGAGCAAGACGACGGGGCTCCGATATGCCAGCGAGGTAGAATGGCGGCGAATCTGCTGGTGCGGTGCGTGGCCAACGATAGAGTGCGGCCATGGTGGCGATTCGCATCATCGGCATCGATCCGGGACTGAGGCGCACCGGCTGGGGCGTGGTGGAGACGTTTGGCAACGAGTTGCGCTTCATTGCGGCTGGCACGGTGAAGTCCGACGACAAGGAAACACTCGCTACCCGCCTCTGCCAGCTTCACGATGGGCTCGTCGCCGTGATGCGCGAGACCATCCCCGCCGAGGCGGCAGTCGAGGCGACCTTCGTCAACAAGGATGCCACCGCCACGCTGAAGCTCGGCCAGGCGCGCGGCGTGGCGATGCTGGTTCCTGCGCTCGCCGGGCTGGCCGTGGCGGAATATGCGCCGAACGCGGTGAAGAAGGCGGTGATCGGCGTCGGCCACGGCGAGAAGCGGCAGATCCACATGATGGTGAAGGTGCTGATGCCGCGCGCGAAATTCGACAGCGACGACGCGGCCGACGCGTTGGCGATCGCTATCTGCCACGCGCATCACCGCGGCAGCGTCGAGGGGCGGCTGGCGGCAGTCAGGTGAAGCTTTGTTCTTGACTTGTTCTCTTCGTATCGGTAAGTAATACCGGTGAGGTATTACCATGCGCGTCACCGAAAAAGGCCAGGTCACCATTCCTCAAGCCGTCCGCCGCCGGCTCGGCATAGTTCCGGGGACCGAGATTCAGTTTGAACTGCGGGATGACGAAGCCGTCATTCGTCCCATTCGGGGCGCCCTCGATGCACGCGAGCAGGAGGTGGCGGATTTCATGAATCACATGCGCAGCTACAGGGGCTCGATGGACCTCAAGGGCATCGCGCCGGACGAATTCATGTCGCTGCTTCGGGATTGACCTGCGGTATGACGACGATTGTCGATACCAATGTTCTGGTCGATCTCTTTCACGGCTCGTCCTGGAGCGCCTGGAGCGAACATCATCTCGAGCAGGCCAGACGCGCCGGGCCCGTAGCCATCAACCCGATCATCTTTGCGGAGCTGGCGGCAGGCTTCGCAACGGCCGAACTGCTCGACGACGCCGTCAATCCTCGCCAGTTCCGGCGGGAAGATCTGCCCTGGAATGCAGCCTTGCTCGCTGGCAAGGCGTTCCTCAGCTACAGGCGCGCAGGCGGTGACCGGCGTTCGCCCCTCCCGGACTTTTATATCGGTGCCCATGCCGTCGTCGCGGGGCATCGGCTGCTGACCCGCGATCCCGCCCGCTACCGCATCTATTTCCCCGATCTCGAAATTGTCGCCCCGGACACGTATCCATGATCGGCAAGCTCACCGGCATACTCGACGAGGTCGCCGAAGATTTTTGCGTCATCGACGTGCACGGGGTCGGCTATGTCGCGCATTGCTCGACCCGCACGCTCGCCGCCCTGCCGAGCGCGGGCGCTGCCGCGACGCTGTTCATCGAGACCTATGTGCGCGAGGACATGATCCGCCTCTACGGCTTTGAGACCGCACTCGAGCGCGAATGGTTCCGCATGCTCCAGAGCAACGTGCAGGGTGTCGGCGCCAAGGTGGCGCTCGCCGTGCTCTCGACGCTGTCGCCGCCCGACCTCGCAAATGCCATCGCGCTGCGTGACATCGCCATGGTTTCCAGGGCGCCGGGCGTCGGCAAGAAGGTGGCCGAGCGCATCGTCACCGAACTGAAGAGCAAGGCGCCGGCCTTCGCGGGCTCGGCCTCCGGCACTATCGGACTGAAGCAGGAACTCGGCGCGGGCGCTGCGCCCGCGCCGGTCGCCGACGCGGTCTCCGCGCTCACCAATCTCGGCTATTCGCGCGACGTCGCCGCCAATGCGGTCGCTGCTGCGCTGAAAGCGGCGGGGG
>Ga0081539_10007233_pt1 | contig 10203 bp, 6 predicted proteins | sample TabmetS4T2R2_FD_71023 | JGI IMG/M metagenome (GOLD analysis project Ga0081539, IMG submission 71023) | Tabebuia heterophylla rhizosphere microbial communities from the University of Puerto Rico - S4T2R2 | ecosystem: Host-associated > Plants > Roots > Rhizosphere ... | reverse complement strand
GCGAGTGCCGGTGCCCCGGCCGGCTCGTGCAGGTCGAACGCGTCGGCGAGGCTGGAATTCGCGATCACCGTCTCGGCCAGCTTGCCGAGCGCGGCCAGCGCCTGCCGCAGCGGACCCTCCAGCGGCTCCCGGTCGATCGCCTCGCGCCACAGGTACGTGTCGCTGCGCACCCGGCCGAGGCGGGTGACCGCCTCCCGGATCCGATCGAGAGCCTCCGTGGTCAGCTCCGCGGGCGGCGGGTCGGGCACCGGCGCGGCGGGCACGTCGCGCAGCGCGGCACAGGTCCCGAGGACCTCGTACAGGCTGCGGCCGAGCGGCTCGCGGACGCGGTTCATCGCCTCGGCGTAGGCGTCGAGGCGCTCGCGGCGCTCGCGGGCTGCGCGGCGATCGATCGGGTCCATCGTGGCGAGCGGGACCGGTTCGGTCTCCAGCGCGGTGGCCAGCGCGACCGCGACCTCCCGCCGGCCGGCCCGGTCGCTGTGCAGGGAGAGCAGGTAGTTGCCGAGCCCCGCCTCGGTGAGCCGGTGCTGGACGGTGTCCAGGGCCGCCGCCTTCTCCGAGACGACGAGCACTCGCTTGCCGGCGTGCAGCAGGCAGCCGACCACGTTGGCGATGGTCTGCGTCTTGCCGGTACCCGGCGGGCCGTCGATCACGAAGCTGCGGCCGGCCACCGCGGCCGCGACGCAGGCGCGCTGGGCCGCGTCGGCGTCGAGCACGAGTGGGACGTCCTCGGGCGGGGCGAGCCGGTCGACGGCGGCCGGGTCGATCGGCTCGAAGGCGTACGCCCGCGCCCGGTCCTTGGTGGCGAGCGCGCGCACCACCGGGTGCTCGGCGATCTGCGGCTCGTTCTCCACCAGATCGTAGTAGATCGCCTCGCGGTGCGCGGCGAACCGGGACAGCAGGACCGTCTCGTCGGCGTACCAGCCCCGGCGCTCCCCGATCGCGACGTCGACCTTCGCCCACAGCACGCTCACGTCCAGGTCGGCGAGCCCGTCGACAGTGGGCAGCTCGATGCCCAGCTGCTGCATCCGCAGCGCGAGCACCGGATTGACCAGCGGATCGTCGGCCCGGGCGGTCAGCCGCGGGCCGTCCGGCTGGATCTCCACCGGCAGCAGCAGGATCGGGCTCTGGAACGGCCGGCCGTCGTCGTCGGTCCAGTGCAACATGCCCAGGGCGAGGTAGAGCGAGGAGACGCCGCGGTCGAGGTGCTCCTGCCGGGTACGCCGGTAGAAGTCGTGCAGGAGCGCGCCGAGCACGTCTTCGGGCAGCTCGCAGTGCAGGAACGGGAAGTCCGGGGCGCCGTCGGTGCCGTCGGTGCCGTGGAACGCGAAACCGACGCCCTCCTGCAGCACCTTCATGATGGTCTTCGGCGCGGGCGCCGTGATCTCCACCGCGCCGGACGGGCCACGGCCGAAGTTGAGCAACCGGTTGGCGCCGGTGAGGTCGACGAGGCCGGCCCGCCAGCCCTCGAGTGCCGCCCGCACCTCGGCACCGCCGATCCCGTCTTCTGCATAATCCGGCCGCATGCCTCAATTGCAGCAAGTCGGACGGCCGTCACGCTGCGGATTGGCGCGCTTGCTTCCGGATATTCGTCGCATATCGTTCATCCGGTGCGTGCGGCGGGGTTTGAGGCGCACACAGCGCCCCATCTCCACACACCGCCCGGCCCCGGGCCGCGCTGTGTTGAATTGAGGCGCCCAGAACGGCCGAACTCCCCACACCGGCCGGATCCGACAGCGCTGTGTGGAGTTGAGGCGCCCAGAGCGGCCGAACTCCACACAGGGGCCGGACGCGGAATGGGGGGTGATCCCTGAGGCCGTCTCGGGGTTGCGCGCCGATGATCGCCCCGATACGCCGTATTTGCGCTGCGGCCGTGTCGGCCATCCGACTCCGGGCCGCCCCGGCCACGATCCGGGGGCGACCGGGGTCGCGCCCGGATGTTCCCAGGCTCCGTCCTGCCTAACTTCAGCTTCGACACAGCTCAAGGTGCAGCCGAAGGGGGCCCCGAGATGGGGAAGCGGCCGGTTACGGTACGCATGGCGCGATGGAGCGCCGAGCATCCATGGCGCGCGATCGCGCTCTGGGTGGTTTTCGTGGCGGTGTGCTTCGCGGGCGGCAACGCCGCCGGCACGCGGGAGGCGACCGCGCAGGACAGCGCGATCGGCGAGGCCGGGCGCGCGTACGTCATGATCGACCAAGGCGGGTTCGCCGACGAGCCGGCGGTCGACAACGTCCTGATCACCGCGCGGTCGGGTGCGCTGGACCGGGCCGCCGCGCAGCGGGCCGCCGCGGACGCCGCCACCAAGCTGCGTACGGTCACCGGCGTGGCCGGGGTCGGCGACCCGATTCCGGCCCGCGACGGCTCGGCACTGCTGGTGCCGATCACCATGAGCGGCGACCCGGGCACCGCCTCGGACCGCGTCGAACCGCTGCGCGCTGCCACGGCCGAGGTGCAGTTGGCCCACCCGGATCTGCGGGTCGAGCAGGTCGGCGGCCCGTCGATCGGCAAGGCCCTCGACGATACGCTCGGCAAGGATTTCCAGCGCGCCGAGCTGCTCAGCCTGCCGGTCACGCTGGCCATCCTGATCATCGCGTTCGGCGCGCTGATCGCCGCCGGGGTGCCGGTGCTGCTGGCGCTCTCCTCGGTGGCCGCCGCGATGGGTCTCTCCACGATCGCTTCGCACCTGGTGCCCGCGACCGACGTCACCAGCAGCGTCATCCTGCTCATCGGCATGGCGGTCGGCGTCGACTACTCGCTGTTCTACGTACGGCGGGAGCGCGAGGAGCGGGCCAAGGGCCGCGGCCACGTCGACGCGGTGGAGATCGCCGCGGAGACGTCGGGCCACGCCGTCGTGGTCTCCGGCACCGCCGTCGTCATCGCGATGGCCGGCCTGTTCCTGGCCGGCGACTCGGTGTTCTCCTCGCTGGCCGTCGGTTCGATCCTCGTGGTGGCGGTGGCCGTGCTGGGCTCGCTGACCGTGCTGCCCGCCGTACTGGCCAAGCTCGGCCGCTGGGTCGACCGGCCGCGCGTCCCGCTGCTGCGGCGCGGCTCCGCCCAGGGCGGCGGCCGCCTCTGGCGGGCGGTGCTCCGGCCGGCGCTGCGCCGGCCGCTGGTCACGCTGGTGGTCAGCGTGCTAGCGCTGCTGGCGCTCGCCGCGCCGGCGCTGGGGATGAAGCTGAAGTTCCCCGGTACGGAAGATCTGCCGCGCACCACGCCCGCCATGCAGGCATACGACCGGCTGACCGCCGCGTACCCGAGCAACGGCACCACTCACCTCGTCGCCGTGCGGGCGCCGGCCGGCGAGGCGGCGGCCGTCAAGGCGGCGCTGAGCCGGTTGGCGCAGAGCACCCAGGGCGACCCGCTGTTCGCGCCGCTGGAGGAGACCGGCCCCGACATCGAGGTGTCACCGGACCGCACCGTCAGCGTCCTGAACATCGCCACGCCGTACACCTCGCGCAGCGACGAGGCGGCCGATTCGCTGCACCGGTTGCGCGAGACGCTGGTCCCGGCCGCGCTGGACGGCGTGCCGGGCGCCGAGTACGCGGTCGGGGGTGGCGTCGCGGACAGCGAGGACTACGCCACCCACGTCTGGCGGACGCTGCCGATCGTCGCGGGCTTCGTGCTCGTGCTGACCTTCCTGGTGATGGCCTGGACGTTCCGGTCGGTGGTGGTGGCCCTGACCTCCATTCTGCTGAACCTGCTCTCGGTGAGCGCCGCGTACGGCCTGCTGGTGCTCGTCTTCCAGGGCGGCTGGGCCGGCGGGGTGCTCGGCTTCAGCTCGATGGGCGCGATCGTCAGCTGGCTGCCGCTGTTCCTGTTCGTCGTCCTGTTCGGTCTCTCGATGGACTACCACGTCTTCGTGGTGAGCCGGATCCGCGAGGCGGTGCTCCGCGGGGTGCCGACCCGCGAGGCGGTGGCCGAAGGCATCGTCGGGTCGGCCGGCGTGGTGACCAGCGCGGCGATCGTGATGGTCGCGGTGTTCTCGATCTTCGCCACGCTGAGCACGATCGACATGAAGCAGCTGGGCGTCGGCCTCGCCGCGGCGATCCTGCTGGACGCCACGATCATCCGGGCGGTGGTCCTGCCGTCGGCGATGACCCTGCTGGACCGGGCGAACTGGTGGACGCCGCGGTTCCTGCGGCCGCGCGGACGGCATGCGGCGAGCGCGCCGGTGGCGCCCGAGCGGGAGCCGGAACTCGCCGGCACCGCCTGAGCAATACCCGTCGACGGCCGCCCCGGCACTTCGGGGCGGCTGTCGGCGCCGGTGCGGGTCCGCCGGCGGGCCGGCGGTCAGGAGGGGGCGGTGGGCAGCGGGTTGGTGTTGTCCGACGCGGCCGCGGGGGCCGGAACGTCGGGGGCCGGGATTCCCGGGAGCGGTGTGGTGCCGGGTGCCTCGCCGCGGGCCACGGCGCCGGGTGCGGTGTCGCGGTCGATGCCGGCCGCGGCGTACGCGTCGTCCTCGTCGAGGGTTTCGCTCTCCAGCAGCCTGCCGGCCAGCCGGTCGAGCCGGGGCCGGTGCCGCCGCAGCAGGTCGACGGCCTCGGCGTAGCAGTCGTCGACGATCTTGCGGACCTCGGCGTCGATCAGTTCCCTGGTGGCCGGGGCGACGCCGTCCAGGCCGAAGGGCGACTCCTGGCCGGGCGGGGGCAGCACGGTCACCGGGCCGACGGCGTCGGACATGCCCCACCGGCCCACCATCTGCCGCGCGATGTTGCTGACCTGGTCGAGGTCGCTCTCCGCGCCGGTGGTCATGTCGCCGAAGACCACCTCCTCGGCCGCCCGACCGCCGAGCGCGCCGATGATCCGGCCGCGCAGGTACTTCGCCGAGTAGCCGTACCGGTCCGTAGCCGGACTCTGGAAGGTGACACCGAGCGCCTGGCCGCGCGGGATGATCGAAATCTTGCGGACCGGGTCGGCGCCCGGCGTGAGCATGCCGAGCAGCGCGTGCCCGGACTCGTGGAACGCCGTCCGCTCCTTCTCCTCCGGGGTGAGCATGATCCCCCGAACGGTGCCCAGCACGATCTTCTCCAGGGCGTCGGTGAAGTCGGCGGTCTGCACGGTCTCGTGGCCCCGGCGTGCGGCGAGCAGCGCCGCCTCGTTCACCAGGTTCTTGAGATCGGCGCCGACCATGCCGGGCGTCGCCGCGGCGAGGGCCTGCAGGTCGACGTCGCGCGCGACCGGCACGCCGCGGGTGTGCACGTCGAGGATCGCCCGCCGGCCGGCCAGGTCGGGTGGGCTCACCGTGACCCGGCGGTCGAACCGGCCCGGCCGCAGCAGCGCCGCGTCGAGGATCTCGGCGCGGTTGGTGGCGGCCAGCACGACGACGCCCTCGCTGCCGGTGAAGCCGTCCATCTCGGTCAGGATCTGATTGAGCGTCTGTTCCCGCTCGTCGTTGCCGCCGAGCGACCGCGCCCCACCGCGGGACCGGCCGATCGCGTCCAGCTCGTCGATGAAGACGATCGCCGGGGCCACCTTCTTCGCCTGGTCGAACAGATCCCGCACCCGGCTGGCGCCGATACCGACGATCGCCTCGATGAACTCCGAGGCGGAGATCGAGAAGAACGGCACCCGCGCCTCGCCGGCCACGGCGCGGGCGAGCAGCGTCTTGCCGGTGCCGGGCGGGCCGGACAGCAGCACGCCGTGCGGGATCTGCGCGCCGAGCTTGCGGTACTTCTCCGGCTCCCGCAGGAAGTCGACGATCTCGGTGACCTCCTGCTCGACCTCCTCGATGCCCGCCACGTCGGCGAAGGTCGTGCGCGGCCCCGCCTCGGGCTGGTAGAGCTTGGCGCGGGACCGGCCGAAGCCGCCGAGCCCGCCGGCGCCGGCCGCCGCCCGGCGCGCGAACCAGACGAGCAGGCCCACCAGCAGCAGCGTCGGGCCGAAGCCGACCAGCACCTGCTGCCAGATCGGCGGCGGCGCGTCGGGTGGGTTGGCGTTCACGGGTACCCCGTTGGCCTGCAGCATCGCGAAGAGGTCGTCCTCGGCGAACGACGGCCGCTGGGTGGTGAACCGGTCCACCTGCTCGGACTGCGACTCACCGGCCGGGGTGTACGCGACCTTCCTGGTGAACTTGCCCTCGATCGTGTCGGCGGTCGAGGTGATCTCGGCGACGTTGACCGCCTTCACCTGGGTGAGAAAGAACGTGTACGACACCGGCATGCGAGCCGGGGGCGCCAGCAGGAAGGACGAGATGATCCAGTTGATGGCCAGCAGGACCAGCAGCATCCAGCCGAACCGGAGCCAGGCCGGGCGCTGCTTCGGCGGCCCGCCGGAACCGGAGCCGGGCGGCACCCCCTCCACCCGCCAGGGCGGCGGGCCAGGGCGGTCGTCGGACCGGACGCTGGATTTCGACGCATCGGGGGGCATGCACGTCAAGCTACTCCCCGGGTGTGACGTTTCGGCCCACCGTGACGCAGGCCGCTACACCTCGCCCAGGATGGCGTCCAGCCAGGGGTTGCGGAACGTGCCGTCCGGGTCGTACCGGCGGACGAGATCGACGAAGTCGCCGAAGCGCTCGTACTCCGAGCGCAGCGTTGCCGGGCTGGTCGTGAAGATCTTCCCCCAGTGCGGGCGGGCGGCGAGCGGTGCCAGCCGCTCCTCCAGAGCCGCCACGACCGGTAGCACGGCGTCGGTGTCGGCGATCCAGGTGAAGTGCAGCGCGATGCTGTCGCGGTGGTAGTTCGGGCTCAGCCACAGCTCGTCGGCGGCGATCGCGCGGACCTCGCAGACCTGCAGGACGGCGGCGACCTGCTCCCGGATCGCGGCCACCGCGTCGATCGCGGCGAGCCCGTCGGCGCGGGCGACGTGGTACTCGGACTGCAGTTCGACGCCGCTGCTCGGGGTGAACTCCATGCGGAAGTGCGGCAGGCGGGTGTACCACGGGCCGAGCTCGCCGGACTGGTCGGTGCTGTTGATCGCCGGCATGCCGGGCACCGGGTGCCGCGGGCCGTCGGCCGGCCGGCCGCCGAACCAGGGGCCGCTCATCGGTTCGGCGCGCTTGAGCCAGGCGTGGTCGACGTCCAAGCCGGTCCAGTTGGTGAAAAGACTGACGCTGTAGCCGTCGGCGAGCATCTCGTGCAGGTGCGCCTCGAGCTCGGCACGCGGAACCCGGTCGTACACGTACTGCCGCAGTTCGAAGCCCGGCACCACGTCGAGGGTGAGCGAGGTGATCACGCCGAGCGCGCCCAGGCCGACCACCGCGCCGGCGAAGCCGGCATCGCCGCGGGCGAGGGTGACCAGCTTTCCCCCGCCGTCGACGAACTCCAGGCTGGAGACCGCGGTGGCCAGGTTGGCGTTGCGCACCCCGGAGCCGTGCGTAGCGGTGGCGACCGCGCCGGCCACCGAGATGTGCGGCAGCGACGCCGTGTTGTGCAGCGCCAGACCCTCGGCCTGCAGGGCGACGGTCAGCTCGCCGTACCGGATGCCGCCGTCCACCCGCACGCCGGTGCGGTCCGCGGAGATCTCCACGCGGCGCGGCAGATCGGCGAGCGAGATCAGGGCGCCGTCGGTGTCGGCCATCCGGTTGAAGGAATGCCCGCTGCCGAGCACCCGGATCGGGCCGCCGGCCGCGACCAGGTCCCGCACCTCGTCGACCGACGCCGGCCGGTGCAACCGGCGCGCGCCGAAGACGATGTTGCCGGCCCAGTTCGTCACTCGCTCGTCCATCGCCCCACCTTATGGCCGTATCGGGTATAGACGCCCGCCGCACGGGTACCCGCGCGGCATGGCGAAGCGTTACGAGGACTACGACCGGGTGGCCGTGGTGACCGGCTCGGACTCGGGCATCGGTGAGGCGATCGCGGTGGCGCTGGCCGGCGCGGGATTCGACGTCGGGGTCACGTACCGGTCGGACCAGGCGGGCGCGGAGAGTACCGCGGAGAAGGTGCGGGCCGCGGGCCGGCGCGCCGAGGTACGCCGGCTCGACCTGTCCCAGCTACCGGAGGCGGCCGGCGTGGTGGACGATCTCGCGGACTCGCTGGGCGGCCTCGGCGTGCTGGTGAACTGCGCCGGCACCGGCCTCTCCACGCCGGTCGTGGACACCGGGTACGACCAGTGGCGCGAGGTGCTCTCGGTCGATCTCGACGGGCCGTTCCTGTGCGCGCAGCGGGCCGCGCGCCGGATGGTCGCCGCGGGCCGCGGCGGCCGCATCGTCAACATCACCAGCGTGCACGAGCACGCGCCGCGGGTCGGCTCGGGGGCGTACTGCGCGGCCAAGGGCGGCCTGGGCCTGCTCACCAAGGTGATGGCCCAGGAACTGGCGGCCGACGGCGTGACCGTCAACGCGGTCGCGCCCGGCGAGATCGCCACGGCGATGACCGGCAACGAGGACGTCGATCCGGTCACCGTACGGCGGCCGGGCATACCGGCCGGCCGCCCCGGCGACGCGAACGAGGTAGCCGCCGTGGTGGCGCTGCTCGCCGCGCCGGCCGCGGGCTACGTGACCGGCGCGTCCTGGGTCGTCGACGGCGGCATGCTGCTGATGGGCCCGCAAGCCGGCTCGCACCTCACGTCGGAGGACTGGCGCCAAGGCTGAGCGTCAGACGTTCACGCTGACGAACTGGCGGCCGTCGACGTTCGTCACCCGCACCGACGCGACGTCGGCCGGGTCGATCAGCGCGCTGCCGCTCAGCGGCGTACCGTTGGCCGCCCCGGCCGCCGACACCAGCCAGCTGCCCGCCAGGACGGCCGTGCCGTCCTTGCCGACCACCTCGAGCCGGCAGCGCTGGCCGGCCGGGATGCCGCCCACCGTGGCGTTCAGCCGCACCCACCCGGCCGCGGGGACGACGCTCACGGTGATCCGGGCGCCGGTGGCGCTGTCCGTGGTCGTGGCCACCCTCGTACCGGCCGGCATCGAGGCCGGCGCGGAGGCCGTCGGCTGGGCCACCGGCCCCGACGGTGCGGTACCGCGGCCCAGCACGACACCGCCGGCCAGCGCCAGTGCCACCGCGGCCGCCGCGATCGAGGTCACCGTCGCGAGCCGCCGCTGGCGGCCGGCGGACGACTCCTGCCGCACCTGGCGCAGCGTGCGCTGGAGGAGCAGGTCGGCGTCCTCCGGCGGCCCGTCGAGCAGCATCGCGTCGGGCACCTCCCGCAGGGCCTGCGACCACTCGCCCAGCGACTCGATCTCGGCGCGGCAGGCCGCGCACCCGGCCAGGTGCTCGTCGGCCCGCCGGCGCTCCTGCGGACTGAACATCTCCAGCAGGTATCCGGCCATGTCGACGTGGTCGTTGGTCGGGTTCGCGCTCTCCGGCGTACTCATGATGCCAACCGTTCCGTGCCGGCCTCGCGCAAGGCCCGCAGCGCGTAGAAGGAGCGGGACTTCACGGTGCCCGGCGGGATGCCGAGCGCCTCGGCGGCCTCCGCCACCGTGTTCCCCCGCAGATAAACCTGTTCGAGCACCGCACGATGCTCGGCGGACAACCGGTTCAGCGCGTCCACCACCACCATCGACGTCACGACGCGATCCGCGTGGTCGCCCTCGACCGCGGCGTCCGGCGGGCTCTCGCCCACCTCGGGAGGGCGCCGCCCGCGGGCGCGGATCTGGTCGAGCACGATATTACGGACGACCGTGAGCAGCCACCCGCGGACCGAACCCTTGCCGTTGTTCAGGCTGTCGGGATGCCGCCACGCCCGCACCAGCGCCTCCTGGACCACGTCCTCGGCGGCGGCCCGGTCCCGGGTCAGCTGCGTGGCGTACGCGAGCATGGCCCGGCCGTGTTCGGTGAACAGCGATCTGATGAGTGCCTCATCGGCCACCTCCCGGTGCGGTCTGGTCCTCGTCGACGGCATAGGCGTCCCACCTTCCGCGGCACCGCGGCGCCGCTTCGGCTCCCATCCGCGCTCAGCATGCGACACGGACGCCAGCCTCGCGACACCGATCTCCGCGCGGTGCGGTGGCTCCCCGGGATACGCGCTGGTCGGGCGCCCGGATCAGCGCGCCGGAATTCTGGCACGCCGCGCTGAACCGTCCGGCGTGGACCGGCGTGTGGAGGACAGGCCCGGATCCGCCGGGCGGCGGGCCCGGATCGCCGGGCCGGCGGTGGCGAAGGAGAACAGCCATGATGACGCGCGGCAGGACGGCGTACCCGGTGGTCATGCTCGCCGGTCTGGTGAGCCTGACGGCCTGTGCGGGACAGACGGCGACGGCGGCGGCCGGGGGGGGCGCCCGGCCGGGGGCGGTGCGGACGGCCGGGGCACCACGG
>Ga0081539_10007232_pt1 | contig 10203 bp, 8 predicted proteins | sample TabmetS4T2R2_FD_71023 | JGI IMG/M metagenome (GOLD analysis project Ga0081539, IMG submission 71023) | Tabebuia heterophylla rhizosphere microbial communities from the University of Puerto Rico - S4T2R2 | ecosystem: Host-associated > Plants > Roots > Rhizosphere ... | reverse complement strand
GAGGACGACATGATCTTCCCGTTGTTGATGACAAGACGCTCGCCGATCGGGTTGACGTACTGGTCGCCGGACACGACCAGGCCCTGGTCGGTGACCTGGCCCACCTGATCGGTGCCGAACTGGTGGGTCTGGGCGAAGGCGATGCCGGTGCCGGCGGCGACGACAGCGGTGGTGCCTGCCGCCAGGAGGGATGTTCGGCGGCCGATGCGTCGAAGGCCCGAATCGTCCTTCTCGACACGCCGGCGGCGTGTTACCTGCATTGCACTATCCCTTCTGGGTGGTGGAGAGCAGTGCGACGGTGCCGTCGAACCGCCAGAGCGGGTTCGGTGCGTCGCCGGTCGGAGTCCGCACCAGGAAGTAGCCGTTCACCTCCTTCGGTCCATCGCCGTCGGCCACGAACCGCCCGTCCGCGGCGACGTCGAGCTGGTAGATGGCTGTCCCGGCGGCCTCGACGTCGGGGAGATGCCAGGAGATGACGCAACGCCAGTCGTTGCCTGGCCCCCGTGGCGCGACGTTGCCGCCGCCCTTGGTGCACGTCGCCGTGGCCTTCAGCTGCGCTTCGGTGACGTCGGGGCGGTTGAGCTGCCCGGTCTGCATGCGGTAGAGGTGGGCGAACGCCGTGGCGACCGAACGCTGCACCTTGTCCTGCTCGATCCCGGATCCGGAGGCCCCGGTGGCCGCCGCGAGGACCGCGACGGTCACGGCGACCAGTCCGACGAGCGGCGGGACTCCGGTGCGGACCGCGCGGCGCCCCGAGCCGTCGTAAGCGAGGTTGGTGAAGTCGCGTCGCAGGAAGAGCCGGTAGGCCAGCGCCGTCCCGGTCACGGCCCAGCCGAGGCTGACCACGACGCCGATCATGAGCGGGCCGAGCTGTGCCGGGCTGGAGAACAGACCGTTCCAGGCGATGAAGGCGTAGCCGGGTAGGGCGAGGCGTACCGCGACGGGCAGCGGCAGCATCTGGGCGAGCTGGAGTGCGAGCGCCACGAGCGCGGGCAGCAGCAACCCCATCGGCGACCGTCCCAGCGCGACGGACCCGAGCAGACCGATCGCGGCCAGGGCCAGAGTCGGGGCGAGCACGCAGACCCAGGCGAGCAGCACCTTTCCAGCGGCGTCCGCCGGGGTCAGCAGGTGGCCGTCCAGCCCGACCAGCGGCTGGTTACCGACCGCCAGAACCCCACCGGCCGCGCTGGAAACGGCCAGGCCGGCCACCAGGAGCAGGATGACGGTGAGGCTGGCCAGTGCCTTCGCCGCGTAGATCCGTCGGGGTGACCGGACCGCCACGAGCAGGTGGGGCCACGTGCCAAGCCGGTCCTCGGCGGCGAACACGTCGCCGGCGACCACCGAGGTCAGCAGCGGGAGCGCCCAGGTGCCCGCGAAACCGAGCACCACCAGCGGCCCGGCCCACCCCGTGGCATGCATCCAGCGACCGAAGAGGGTGTCCTCGGGGAGCGTGCTCTGCCGGCTCACCGCGGCGACGAACTGCGCCGGCACGATCCCGCAGGTGAGGACCAGCAAGCGGATCCGCCATTGTGAGACCAGCTTGATGAGCTCGAAACGGTAGCCGCGAGCCAGCGCGACAGGATGGGCGCGCACCGCTTGGTCGTCGACGGTGGTCGCCGTCATCAGCTGGGCTCCTCCTGCTCGGTGAGGGCGAGAAACGCGGCCTCGAGCGGCGACAGCACCGGTGTCAGCTCACGTATCGCGATGCCGGCGTGTACCAGCCGCACCACCAGGTCATCGACGGCGGCCACCAGCGCGCGCACCACGAGCACCTCGACGTCCGGCCATGCCCCGGCGTCGTCGACGACGCGCACCCCGGCCGTGTCGGCAGCCAGCCGGACGGCAGCCTGCGGGTCCGAGGTGAGCAGCCGATAGTCGAGTTCCCGGTTCTCGGCGGCCAGCTTGCTCAGCGGGCCGGAAAAGGCGACCCGGCCGGTGGCGAGGATGGTGACGTCTGAGCACAGCGCCTCGAGATCTTCCATGCGGTGGCTCGAGAGCACGATGCCGGTTCCCTCCATCGCGAGACCGGCAAGGACGCTGTGTACGTATTTCTTCCCGCCCGGGTCGAGGCCGTTCGAAGGTTCGTCGAGCACGAGCAGACGGGGTTTGGTGAGCAGAGCGGCGGCGAGCCCCAGCCGCTGGCGCATGCCGAGTGAGAAGCCACGTACCCGGTCGTCAGCGACATCGGTGAGCCCCACTCGGTCGAGCACATCGTCGATCCCCATCCGCGGCGCGTCACGGCCCCGGAGAGCTGCCAGCGCGGCGAGGTTCTGCCTGGCGGTGAGCGAGGGGTAGAGTCCGGGCGCGTCCACGAAACCGGAAACACCGTCGGGAGCAGCAAGCGGCCGCCCGACCGGCGTACCCAGGATCTCGAGGTGGCCGCTGTCGGCGACGGCCAGGCCCAGCAGGAGGCCGAGCAATGTCGTCTTGCCGGCGCCGTTCGGCCCGACCAAGCCGTGGATCTGCCCTTGTCCCACATCCAGATCTATGCCGTCGAGTGCGACGACGTCGCCGAAACACTTGGTGATCCCGCGCGCCCGGATTGCGAGGAGTGTGCCCATCGGTCCCTTCCTCTCCGTCTAGGAACTTAGGGAGGGCACCCAACGCGAGCAGGGACCGCCGATCAAACATTGATGAAACGGAAAGCGACCGGCATTCGCCGGCGCCGATGTCCTACCGCCGGGCGTCTTCAGCGCAGAACCGAGCCACGCCCGGCGTGTGCGACGATGCGCCGCATGCCCGCGCCGACCATGGCTCGTCCCAGGGGGCGACGATGAGCGTCCCGGTTCAGTACTTCCAGGCCGTGATTGCTCTGGAGACCGCCGTCGCTGGGGTCCTGCTGTTCCAGATCCGGTTCTTCGACACCAGCAAGGACGCCCCGAAGGAGTCGGGCGTCGATCCGCGGTTGCGAGTGCTCCTCCTGACCGTGCTCACCGCGACCATTTTCGGCTCGCTCGAAGCCATCCGTGAGGGCTGGGGCCGATGGAGCGCGATCCTGGTCACGGTCGGCCTCGCGGTCTCTATCCTGCCGATCGCCATGCGCGTGCTGCCCCCGCTGCAACGCGACGCGCACACCCAGCAGCGCGACTCGCACTACTGGATCACGGTGCTCGGCCTTGTGCTGTATGCGGTGATCATCCTGCTGATCGTCGCCTCCCCCTAAGGGCGCCGTCATCCCCGGCGGCCTCGTCACCCGAACCAGGGATGAGGCCAGGGTCGTCCCCTGGGTCGAAGGGCCGTCGGCCGCGTCAGGGTGATTAGCGTCGATTCGTGCCTGCTACCTGCACCAGTTGGGCCGGGTCCAGCGAGCGAAAGAGGGAGGGAGCCATGTCGTACGTCACCGTTGGCACCGAAAACGGCGCCGACATCAGTATCTACTACGAGGACCACGGCCAGGGCCAACCGGTCGTGTTGATCCACGGCTACCCGCTCGACGGACACTCCTGGGAGCGGCAGCACCGGGTCCTCCTTGCCGCCGGCTATCGGGTGATCGCCTACGACCGGCGCGGCTTCGGCCGGTCCAGCCAGCCCACGGTCGGATACGACTACGACACTTTCGCCGGGGACCTGAAGGCGCTATTGGAGCACCTGAACCTCACCGATGCGGTCCTCGTCGGCTTCTCCATGGGTACCGGCGAAGTCACCCGTTATCTCGGCAGGCACGGCTCCGCGCGGGGGCGCAAGGCGGGCCTGCTCGGCGCGATCCCGCCGTTCCTGCTCAAGACCGACGACAACCCCGACGGCGTCGACGGTCAGGTGTTCGCCGATATCAAGGCGGCGATCGTCAAGGACCGGTACGCCTATTTCGAGGACTTCTTCAACAACTTCTACAACGTCGACAAGCTTGCCCCCGCGCGGATCAGCGATCGGGCCTGGCAGGCGAGCTTCATCGTCGCCGCCGGCGCCTCGCCGTTCGCCTCGTACGCCTGCGTGGACGCCTGGCTGACTGACTTCCGTGCCGATCTGCCCAACATCGATGTACCTATGCTCGTCATACACGGCACTGAGGACCGGATCCTGCCCATCGACGCGACCGCGAACCGCCTGCCCGAACTTGTCAAGGACCTGCGCCTGATCCGGGTCGAGGGCGGCCCGCACAACATCGGCTGGACCTATCCGGACGAGGTCAACCAGGCCCTCCTCGCCTTCCTCACCGAATAAGAGCGTGAGGTCCTGCATCAGCGCTAGCGGCATAGGCGTTGGGACCGGGATGGGGCGCGCCGTTGGAATCACCGCGACGTCGATGACGTGGCTGCCGACGCCAGCACGGGGCGGCCGGACGGTGTTTGCAAGTTCATGGTCACTGTGACGGCCACGCCGGCCGCGCCAGTGCTGATGTGCAAGCCGTCGGTCATCTGCCGGGCCAGGAACAGCCCGCGTCCGCCTTCGGAATCAGGTGGAGGGAGTGCGCCGAGCTCTGCAAGATCGCCGGTGAGACCCGGCCCGCGATCGGTCACGGTGCACACCAGCAGGTCGCCGGCGCGATGCAGCCGCACCCGTCCCCAGCCACCGCCGTGCCTCACCGCGTTGGTCATCAACTCCTGCACCGCGAGGACGAAATCCGGCAGGACCAGTTCGAGGAGGCCGGCACTGCGCGCAACGTATTTGATCAGTTGACGGACAGCAGCGACATCAGCGGCCGTGAATACGCGGGAGACCGGCTCCTGGCGCCCGAGAGTGGAGCCCGTACCGGCGTCCGGGATAGCGCTGTGCGAACGCAGACGGTCACCGTGACGGGTGGCGACTGCTGACACGGTGGCCACGGCGCCGGCCACCGCAGCAATCGCCCTGGCCTGCAGCGCGGCGGCTTCGCCGACTGCCGCCCGAGCCCGCTGGAGCTGCACGGCAAGATTCCGGTCCACCTTTGTGTCACGCGCCGGGCCGCGCCGGATATCGGAGTGTCTCCGTACGCTCGCGGACTGCAGTCTCGAGGAGACGGTGGTCAACTCAGGCCGCCGGCGTGGCTTGACGGTCGTCGCCGCCCCGATCCACGGTGTCGGGGGGTATCGCCAGGTCGACGGGTGTCACGGCCGCCGTCATCCCGCGACGCGTCCGCGGGCAGCGCCCGCCGAGCGAGAGACAACCTCGGTGTTGACATCAGCGCCGCGTACCCCACCTCCTGCAGGTTATGCGATTGAGTTCCAACGTCGGCACCGCAAGGCTGGAAGCATTCGGAAACATGCCGAAGGGTCGCGACAGCTGAGGACCCTGGTGCGTGAGGGGTCGGTTACCGAGCTAGATGTCCGGTAACTGGTGTTTGGGTGGGCTTCCCCGGTTGCGGGTGTCGGGGTGACGGGGGACAATGACCTGAGGTTGATGATCCAGCCCATGCTCCGTGAGGAGATGGCTGGTGCCCGAGAAATCCGGTGGTGAGGTCCGTGCCCCGCGGTGGGAGCCGGGCCGTTTTGGCTGGTCGCAACGGCGCATCGATGGTGGCGTAGTTGTCCGTTTGGCCGGCGAGTTGGACCTGTCGACAGCGGCGGAGTTACGCCGGCGGCTGATGAGAGTCGCCAAGTCGGGTGCTGCCGCGTGGATCGTGCTTGACCTTTCCGATGTGTATTTCATCGATGCCCACAGCACCGGCTTGATTGTGAGAGCCTGGGCGGCGGCGAGGTTACGCGGCCGGGAGGTGCGCGTCGACGGGTTGCACGGGATACCGGCACGGGTGTTCGGTGTGCTGGGAGTGGAATCCATCCTTGAGTGCCGCAGATGGGAAGCCGATCCTGGAGGCAATGTCGATGGGCGATCCGGACGATACGGAGGGGCAGACGGCGTTGCCGCACGGCATTGTCCCGTTGGAGGAGCAGATGAGACGCGCTGATCTGTGGGAAGCCGGCGCGGATCAGCGGGAGCGACTCGCCGACGAGCGGGAACGGCTGGCCAACGAGCGGGACGCCCTGGCCGACGAGCGGGAGGCGCTGGCCGATCGGCAGGAACAGATGCTGGACCAGCGAGAGACCGCCCGGCGTGCCGACGCCTCATCGATCGGCGATTTCGATGATACGGCTGCGGCGGCGGAGACCCAGGCCGCGCTGAACCGCGCGGAGGCGGCGGTGCGACGGGCCAAGGCCGAGCTGGATCGGGCGCGGCAGGCCGCCGGCCGGGTCCAGGCGCGCGCTGCTCGCCGCGCCGCCGCGAGCGAGCGGGCCACCGCAGCCGAGCACGCCGAAATGACCATCGACATCGAGGAACGCGCCTGGCTGGCCGATCGGCGGGACTTTGTCGCCGCCGAACGCGACAACCTGGCCGACGAACGCGACAAGACTGCCGACCGGCGTGACGAGGCCGCGGAACAGCGCGAACGCATAGCCGACGACCGCGAACACGAGTCGTTGGATCGGGAGCGGCATCTTGGGCAGCAGAGACGAGCCGGCCACCGAGCGGGCGCGGCGCAGCTACCGGACCGCCAAGAACGCCTGATTCACGCCGATCGGGGCAGCAACGGCGCGCGCCAGCGCGCCAGCGCCGCGGCCAGCCGGCAGGCCGCCGCGCACGATCGCGCCCGCGCCGCGGCCAGTTGGGGACCGCAAGCATATGGGCGGATGTTGGTGGCCAGCTTCGCCCAGCTCGCCCGCGAGTTGTTCGGCTCCGAGGAGCTCAGCGACATACTCCCGCAAGTGCTGAAATTCACCGTCGGCGCGGTGGCCGGATGCGACTGGGCCAGCGTCACGCTTTGCCGCCATGGACGGATCGTCGATGAAGTGGCCAGCCACCCGGCCGCCGCTGAACTCGACGACCTCCAGTTTTCCACCGGACTCGGCCCCGGCCCTGGAGCAATGGACAGCGAGAACCCGGTTTACGTGCCCAGCCTGCCCGACTCGTCGCGCTGGCCGGTCCTGTCCGCCACCGCCGCCCAGCTCGGAGTGGCCAGTGTTCTGTGTCATGGCCTGTTCGTCCATCGACCGGCGCAGTGGTCGACGCTCGGCGCTTTCTCCCTCTACAGCGCGACACCGGACGCATTCAGCGATGATGACCAGGAGTTCGGCTCGATCCTGGCCGCATATATGTCGGTGGCCGTGGCGACCGCATACCGCCGCGATGAGCTCAGCCGTCGCGAAGCCGCGCTACATCGAGGACTGAGCACCCGCGACGTCATCGGACAGGCCAAAGGCATCCTGATGGAACGCCAACACCTGTCCGCCGGTGATGCCTTCGACCTGTTGAGGCGCGCATCGCAGCGCCTGAACCGCAAACTCACCGACGTCGCCCAGCATTTGGCAGAAACCGGGGAAATACCAAGATAGTCGACGGCAGAGGTTGGCCTGTCGCGCTGATCATCGACCTCCACGACCCAGTATTTCGCTCGCAGTGAACGCCGGAAGATGGTGAGGCCCTCCACGGTTGAGTCGACCGTACTCAACTACTCGGAGGCGCCCCGTGACCACCAAACGACTTCCCGTGTTGTTTCTCGATGACATCGTCCTGCTCCCGGGCATGGTTGTCCCGGTCGAGTTGGACAAGGCGGCCCAGGCCGCCGTGGACGCGGCCCGCACGTCGGCCGGCTCCGAGCTGCTGATCGCTCCGCGACTCGAGGACCGCTACGCGTCATACGGCGTGGTGGCGAGCGTCGAGCAGGTCGGCAAGCTCCGCGGCGGTTCCCCCGCCGCCGTGTTGCGTACCGGCGCGCGCGCCCGCATCGGCAGTGGCGTGACCGGGCCGGGGGCAGCGCTGTGGGTCGAGGCCGAACCCGTCGAGGCCGGCACGCCGGGCGAGCACGTCCGCGAGCTGGCCGCCGAGTACAAGCAGCTGGTCGTCTCGGTGCTGCAGCGCCGCGAGGCGTGGCAGGTGATCGACTCGATCAGCGCCATCGACGACCCGGGCGACCTGGCCGACACCGCGGGCTGGGCTCCGTACCTGTCCAACGACCGCAAGCGGGAACTGCTGGAAACTCCCGATGTCGAGGCCCGGCTTCGGCTGCTCCTCGTATGGACCCGGGACTTCCTGGCGGAGTCCGAGGTCAGTGACAAGATCGAAAACGACGTACGCGAGTCGGTCGAGAAGCGCAACCGGGAGTACCTGCTGCGCGAGCAGCTCAAGGCGATCCGCAAGGAGCTTGGCGAGGGCGAGTCCGACGGCACCGACGACTACCGCACCCGGGTCGAGTCGGCGGACCTGCCTGAAGCGGTCCGCGAGGCCGCGCTGCGCGAGGTCGGCAAGCTGGAGCGGGCAGGCGACCAGAACCCAGAGGCGGGCTGGATCCGAACATGGCTCGACACGGTGCTGGACCTGCCCTGGAACGTCCGCACCACCGACACCACAGACCTTGACGCCGCCCGCGCGGTGCTCGACGCCGACCACCACGGCCTGGAAGAGGTCAAGGAACGCATCGTCGAGTATCTCGGCGTCCGCGCCCGCCGGGAGTCCCGTGGCCTGGCGGTCGTCGGCGGCCGCGGGTCCGGCGCGGTGATCCTGCTGGCCGGCCCGCCCGGCGTCGGAAAGACCTCGCTGGGCGAGTCGGTCGCGCGCACGCTCGGCCGCACGTTCGTCCGGGTCGCCCTGGGCGGTGTGCGCGACGAGGCCGAGATCCGCGGCCACCGCCGGACGTACGTGGGCGCACTACCGGGTCGCATCGTGCGGGCCATCCGGGAGGCCGGCTCGATGAATCCGGTCGTCCTGCTCGACGAGGTCGACAAGGTCGGCAGCGACTACCGCGGCGACCCCGCGGCGGCGCTGCTGGAAGTGCTGGACCCGGCGCAGAACCACACCTTCCGCGACCACTACCTCGACCTGGACCTGGACCTGTCCGACGTGCTGTTCATCGCGACCGCGAACGTGCTGGAGACCATCCCGCAGGCGCTGTTCGACCGGATGGAGCTGATCTCGATCGATGGCTACACCGAGAACGACAAGGTCGCCATCGCCCGCGACTTCCTCGTGCCGCGGCAACTGGAGCGGGCCGCCCTCTCCCCAAGCGAAGTGACGGTCACCGAGGCGGCGCTCCGCGAGATCGCCGCGAACTACACCCGCGAGGCTGGCGTACGGTCCTTCGAGCGGCTGCTCGCCAAAGCGTTCCGCAAGGTCGCCCTGCGCGACCTACCCGCCACCGTCCAACCCGCCGACCTCAAGGACCTGCTCGGACGGCCACGGTTCATCCCGGAATCGGCCGAGCGTACCGCTGTCCCGGGCGTGGCCACCGGACTGGCCGTGACCGGGATGGGCGGCGACGTCCTCTACATCGAGGCGTCGCTGCTGCCCGGCGACAAGGGCGGGCTATCGGTCACCGGCCAGCTCGGCGACGTGATGAAGGAGTCCGCGCAGATCGCGCTCTCCTACGTCCGGGCGCACGCCACCGAGCTCGGCATCTCGCCCGAGCAGCTCGACCACCCGATCCACCTGCACGTGCCCGCGGGCGCGGTGCCCAAGGACGGGCCGTCGGCGGGCGTCACGATGACGACGGCGCTGGTCTCGCTGCTGCTCGGCCGGAACGTACGCGCGGAGGTCGGTATGACCGGCGAGGTCTCGCTGACCGGCCGGGTCCTGCCGATCGGCGGTGTGCAGCAGAAGCTGCTCGCTGCCCAGCGGGCCGGCCTCACCGAGGTGTACCTGCCGCAGCGCAACGAACCCGACCTCGACGACGTCCCCGCCGACGTGCTGGACGCGCTGACCGTCCACATCGTCTCCGACGTCCGCGAAATCCTGGGCACGGCCCTGGAACGTGTGGCCTCCGGCATGGTCGCAGCGGCCTGAGACCAAGCCCGTGGTTGCAGATCACACCCCTCTAGGTATGCGTAGGCCGCCTGTCTATCGGCTAAACCCTGCGGCTTAACGAAGATAGGTAAGCGCTTCCGATGTGGCAGCTCTCTCGTCAACCGAGGATTGATCCATCAACGGTTGTAAAGGAGACAAGCCATGTTGATGCACCCGGACCTGTTGCTGATTCTGGCGAACGATCGTCGCCGTGAGTTGATCGCCGAGGCCGACAAGCAACGCCTACTCAATATCGCCCACGAGGCCCGCCGCTCCAGGAAAACCCCGGCCGTCCGCGGACAACCCATCGGTACCCTGGCGTCGTGCGAACCATCCGCGGCGGTGCCAGCCCGGTGATGATCGGGCGAAAACGCGAGCTGCGCCGGTTGGCGCAGCTCGCTGCGGTGCGTGAGCCGGCGGTCGCGATCATCGCGGGCGAGCCGGGCATCGGCAAGACCCGGCTCGTGCACGAGTTGTTGGCGACCATGCCGGCGGAGACCGTGATGCTGGTCGGCC
>Ga0081539_10007231_pt1 | contig 10204 bp, 13 predicted proteins | sample TabmetS4T2R2_FD_71023 | JGI IMG/M metagenome (GOLD analysis project Ga0081539, IMG submission 71023) | Tabebuia heterophylla rhizosphere microbial communities from the University of Puerto Rico - S4T2R2 | ecosystem: Host-associated > Plants > Roots > Rhizosphere ... | reverse complement strand
TATTATAAATAGGTGACAGACAAAACAGAAATTGTTTTCACGGTATACAATGTATCCAATGACAACCATGCTATGTTGTTGTGTGAGCAAGCTGTCATCATCGCAGGAGCGAAATGAATCAAAGTCGCTTTCAAGTTATCACTCCCTCCATGCGTGAGGATTACCGCGATCTGGTGCGCGGGCTTACGAAAGCCGCGTGGCCAGAATTCATGCTGCATGACTCCGTGGCCACCGAAAACTGGCATGAATTGCTGGATCGCTTTGCAGAGTATCAAGTCGCTTTATATGACACTGAAAACAAACGCGTCGCGGCAATGGGAAATAGCTTGTCGCTGAGATGGGAAGATCCGCTTCAGAATTTACCCGAAGGTGGATGGGATTGGGCGTTCGTGGAAGCAGTGAATCAGCATAAACAAGGCTTATCCCCCAATATACAGTGCGCCATTCAGGTGGTCATACGTAAAGAGTATCAAGGATTGGGGTTGAGCCCAAAACCGCTTCAAGCCCTGCATGATATGGGGAAATCCAAAGGCTTCAAACACTTGATCGTACCTGTACGTCCCAACGAAAAGAGCCACTATCCGCTAATTAGCATCGATGATTACATGACTTGGAAAACGGATGAGGGTCTGCCCTTTGACACCTGGCTGAGAGTCCATGCGCGGCTGGGAGGAGAGATTATCAAAGCCTGTGATAAGTCGAAGGTCATTCGCGGAACGTGTGCTGACTGGGAGGAACGGACCAACCTAAAATTTCCCCAAAGTGGGCAGTATAGTGTCCCTAGCGCGCTCAATCCCATTGAAGTGAATGTAGAAGAAGACAGGGGCATTTATGTGGAACCTAATGTATGGATGGCGCATAGAATCGCATGAGCATCTTAAAGGAGTGAGCATGAATACTCAAAGCCATAGAAGGGCAATCGTAGTAGCAGCTATCTTTCTTGTCTTCCTCGTCATTGGTTACGTTTATGTATTCGATCCTGGAGAATATGAGAGGCAATTGCCAGTTGGTATCAATGACTTCCGAGACAAGAATTCATATCGAATAGACGCTGAGACAATCCTGAACTCAATCGATCAGGGAGAACTAGAAGTATTTACATCAAAGGGTGTGAATCAGCAGACTCTACCTGATAAAACTGCTTCCTGGGGACAGGAAGATTTTATTAAAGTTGCTAGAGCATTGAATCAGTTTGTCTGGGAGGAACCGTTAAGTGGTTGGAGATTATATTCAATGCATTTTTCTCTTGACTGCAAGGACAACCCCACAGGATTTTCAGAAGCTGACTTTTATTACTTTAAAACGACGTTTCGTGAAAATGGAAAAATTAGATACACCACACAAAACTTTTTCATATCTCCAGAATATGGAGAAGTTATCTGGGCGGGCGGATCAACCTTCCCTCACCCACTCATTGGATGGGAAAACATCCGGTTGCGCCAAGTCCAAATTACTGCGGAAGATGCCCTAGCGATTGCTGAAATGAATGGCGGCAAAGAAACTCGACAACTTGCCGATAACAAATGCAAGATCCATGTGGGGCTGGATGGTGACAAGACCTGGCAAATACTTATATATCAAAATGACACCGGCTCATCGCTGTTTAGAATGGCTATTGACTCGGAATCCGGCAACATTGAATAAAATGTAAAGTGCATTGAAATTAACGACCCTTTGAGGATGCAAATGACAGATTCTCGTATTGCTGTTGAAGCACTGGTATGGCTGATTGAAGATGCCTTTCAGGGTGATCCAGATCATTCGCTGCTCTCCAATCTGCGGGATCTACGAGTGGAGGACTGGACGGCGCTCCCACCCGGATCCAATCGCTCGATTGCAGACATCCTCGAGCATGTGGGTTGGTCAAAGTGGATGTATGAGGACTATGCCTTCGGTCCAGCCTCGATGCGCGGAGATGAACCCCCTCTAATTCCTGCCAATGGCGCGCGTTCACGTCCCTACAAGGAATTGCTCGACTGGCTTACTGAGGGACATCGCCGCTGGCTCAACTCTGTCCGCTCTCTACATGATGATTCAGAACTGGCGCGCGAACGGCTCACCAACTGGGGTGACCATCTGCCCACGCGCGTGATCATTCGCATCATGATCGCTCACGACTTCTACCATGCAGGAGAGATTAATCACATCCGTGCACTTTTGCACGGAACGGATCGCTGGCCCTACGAGTCATCTGTGTGATTCCCTCCGTAGTAAGGGGTCCGTCGCCACGATATAATTACAGAATGAAATTCAGCCGCTGGCTGGCATTTGCCACCTTCATTTTTTTCTATGCCTGCCAGCCGTCCACCTCTCCCACCGTCACTATCATCGACAACGACAAAGTCATTACGCTTCAAACGGACGAGCGGGTTCCTTTAGCATTGCTCACCCAAGCTGGATTAACTCTGAATCCAAATGACCGCCTCCTCCTGAATGGACTCCCTATAGACCCTGATCAGACACTCGCCAACTCCCCAATTACTCTTCAAATCCGTCGCGCCGTGACAATTGCAGTTTCCTCCCCAGGCGGAGTACAAACAATTCAAACGTCTGCTTTCACAGTGGGCGAAGCGATTCACGAGGCGGGAATACAAGTATCAGCGAACGACAAAGTTGAGCCGCCTATTCAGTCTCCAGTCTCTAGTCTCCAATTCCCACGTACTATTTACTATTTACCTTCACAAGTGCTTACCGTCACCCTCGATGGAAAATCAGTTGAGGTCAATTCAACTGCGAGAACTGTTGACGAGGCATTGGCCGAGGCTGGGATTCCACTTATTGGACTTGACTACAGCCTCCCGTCAGAGAATGAGCCGCTTCCATCCGATGGGCAAATAAAAGTAGTACGGGTCAGAGAATCAGTTCTGTTGGCACAGAAGCCTATTCCCTTTGAAAGTGAACTTCAGGCATCGGCCGATGTACCTCTTGACCAAACACAAATACTCCAACCTGGCGAAAATGGACTCACAATGCAACGCATCCGTATCCGTTATGAAGATGGGAATGAAATTTCACGGATCGCTGAAGATGAGACCCTGGTACGTCCGCCCAAAACGCGTCTGCTAGGATATGGAACCAAGATCGAGATCAAGAAAGCTGTGGTGGATGATGTGGAAATTGAATACTGGCGCGCTGTGCAAATGTACGCCACATCTTATTCACCATGTCGCTCAGGTGGAGATAGATGTTATTCTGGCACAGCCAGCGGGCAAACGTTGAGAAAAGGTATGGTCGGGTTGCGTCAAAGCTGGTACGTGAGTATGCAGGGACAACGACTTTACATTCCCGGCTATGGGTTTGCCTCGGTTGAGGATATCTGTGGCGGATGTGTGGGAAAACCCTGGATCGATCTGGGCTATAGCGATAATGACTATGAACACTGGAGTTCCTGGGTCACCGTATATTTTCTGACGCCGGTGCCTGCGAATGTGATTTATGTGCTCGAATAATATTCGTGCTGAGCGGAGTGGCGCCTTGGCGCCACGCAGACGAAGCGCGATGAAACCTTATGACAAACTCCCAAAAAGCAATTCTTTCCTTTCTTTCTGTCCTGGCTTGTTCTTTAATTGGGCTGGTCATCTGGCTGTGGCGGGGAAAGTGGAACGAACCGCTCGGGCCCGCGCTGCAAATCTCCACGGCAACGCCATTCGAAATGCCCCCGACCTGGACTCCTAATCCTGCTGCAAAATCCTCGCCATCTGCTACATCCAATCCTATACCCATTATATCTTCGTCACCGACTCTGACGAGCACTCTTCCCGCGCTCGGCATATGCGGCGCGCCACCTCTTATGAATATATTGGTCGTTGGAAGCGACGCACGCGGCGACAACTACAACTACGGACTTGCAGACATGATCCGCGTCGTGCGTGTGGATTTTGTGAATCCAAAAGTAACAATCCTTGAGTTTCCGCGCGACCTGTGGGTGGAAATCCCTGATATCGCAGATAACCTCAACGGTCAGGATCATGAAAAACTTAACCAGGCATATCTATATGGAAATCCTGGGTTTGGATATACCGATGACCGTGCACAGGGACCCGGATTGCTTGCGCGCACTTTGTCACTTAATTTCAATACCCAGATCGACCATTACGCGGCAGTTAATATGAGGACATTTGTAAAAATCGTTAATGCCGTCGGCGGAATTGATGTTACACTGCCAGAAGCCGTAGATGGTCGCACAGCTGAAGACCTGAATAGTCGCTTAGTTTTCCCCGCTGGAACACACCATTTGGATGGAGAGCGTGCACTCATGCTTGCCCGGATTCGTATCGAAGGCGGGTTTGCCCGCGCAGACAATCAAAACCGCGTGCTATGTGCTTTGAGAGATCAAATGACAAGTGCCTCGGTTATTACAAAAATTCCTGATCTGATCACATCCTTTCAAGACGCAGTGCAAACCGATCTCAGCCCCGCGCAGCTTGGTCAGCTCGCCTGTATTGGCACGCAGATTCGACCCGGTAATATTATTTTTGCGAGTTTTCCCGAGGAGCATTTCAAGCAATCGCGTGTATATGACCCGGTCTTTAAGAAAAATGTTTTTGCCTGGGATGTGGATTTTGAAATCCTTCGTGACTATGTTCATCAGTTCAACCTTGGCACATGGCCCCCCATATCTGGTACGCCTGAAGATAAAGAGGAGATTCCATTCTGCCAATGAATGAGATTCCTCCGCTCAATGCAGCCGCGTTGCTCAAACAGTATGGCTTACGCGCACATAAAGGTCTTGGGCAGAACTTCTTACAGGACCCTCTCGCTCTTGTGAAAATTGCCTCGGTTGCGGAGATTCAACCAAAGGATACTGTTCTCGAAATCGGTCCCGGTCTCGGAAGTTTAACTCGCTATTTGGCCCTCTCTGCTAAAGATGTGATTGCGGTCGAACTGGATCCGAACCTGCTCCCGCCATTGAGGGCAGTACTATCCTCTTATCCAAATGTCCGTATAGTTCACGGTGATATATTGAAGCTTTCTCCGAAGGAATTGATCACGGAAAAAGACTATCTTGTTGTCGCGAATATTCCCTATTACATAACATCTTCATTAATCCGACATTTGCTCGAAAGCGACCCAAAGCCTCACCGTATTGTATTGACCGTTCAAAAAGAAGTTGCACAAAGGATATGCGCGTCACCGGGTGATATGAGCCTGCTGGCATTAAGTGTTCAAGTCTATGGAAAACCGCGCATTGCGGCGCGCATCCCTGCGGGCGCCTTCTTCCCCGCACCAAAAGTTGATTCAGCAGTCCTCAATATTGATATTTATCCATCTCCGCTGATCAAGCCTGAATTTCTTGATACCTTCTTTCAACTCATCAAAGCAGGCTTCAGCCAAAAACGGAAAACTCTTCGTAACGCGCTTTCTGCAGGCTTGCGTATATCACCTGCCGAAGCAGCAGACCTCTTGGCGCGCGCAAACATCGATCCGCAACGCCGCGCAGAGACGTTAAGTATGGAGGAATGGGAGAGCCTCTCGTTAAAACAGTAGGGTTGGGCAGCCGCCCAACCCTACCGTTTTATTCTTGAACCTTTATTTTATGCGGATGACTCTTCCTGTGCAAATCACGATAATGCCACCATACATCCCAAATGCGGATCGCCGCTTCCAGTTGAATCTTCAGTGACATCTTCGATTTTCCCCAGCGCCGGTCGGCGAAGTGAATGGGGACTTCGGTAATATCATATCCCATTAGGAAAGCAACATACGCCATTTCCACAAGGAAAATATATCCATTGGAACGGATACGATCCAATGGCATACCCTGCAATGTTTCGCGCTTCCACATGCGATAGCCGGTTGTCACGTCATGTAGTGGGAATCGCAAAATGGTGCGCGCGTAGTTATTTCCAAAAGCGGATAACGCCTTTCGCCAAAGTGGCCAGCGCTCATCGAGAGAACCCCCCTTCACATAACGGGAGCCAATCACAACGTCACAGGAGGCGAGCCGATCTGACATCTCAGTCAATTTGGCAGGATCATGGGAAAAGTCAGCATCCATTTGAACGATGGCATCCGCGCCCATCTCGAACGCCTTACGAAACCCTTCAATGTAGGCAGAACGCAATCCTAGTTTTCCCGCGCGATGAAGCACGGTCACTCTGTTTTGATATTCGGTTGATAATTCTTCGGCGACCTTCCCAGTTCCATCGGGGCTGTTATCATCAACCACGAGAACATTGAGATCAAGCGGAAGCGAAAATAAAACGGAGACCAGCTTTTTCAGGTTCTCCGCTTCGTTATACGTTGGCAATACAACGATGATGCGCGTCACTGCTTGCTTAAGAGTTCCTTCTTCAGTTGGTCAACACTTGTATAGCGCCCATATACGGAAGGAACTTCAGAAATTTCGATGGCCAGGCGATCCTGTCTTTTGGAGGCCTGTTCGCGATCCTTAATAGGATAAAAATAATCCAGCGATTGCTCAAGGCGTGAGCGAATGCGTTCCTGGAAAGGCTCCAGGTTTGAAGGAGATACGACAACAGCAAAGTCCGTAGGGCTGAGATGCCCGAGAAAATCTTCTGTGGACCCTGTTTCTTTCATCGTGTTATGAATCATGAGGCTGATGGCACGCAGAACATCATCGGACGCCACGAAACCATATGCCTCGCGAAACGCATCGAGATGATTGATGGAAATATGGAGCAGTGCCCAACCACTTTTGTGAATCACTTCTGAAAGGCGTTCTTCCACAAGCGGCCCTTCAGGCAACCCGCTGACCGGGTTGGTCAGCGATCCCTGACTCATTCGTTTTAGAGCATTTCGCACCCGCAGTCGAAGTTCCTGCACATCGAAAGGCTTCGTGATGTAATCGTCTGCGCCTACTTCGAAACCTTGAAGGCGATCGATGCGTTCGCGTTTCTCTGTAAGGAAGATAATGGGAATTTCATGGGTGCGGCGGTCGGTTCGTACGCGGCGCGCCACTTCGTAACCATCAATATCAGGGAGCCGAATATCAAGGATCATTAGATCAGGCAGGACGGTTTGAGCCGCGCGTACTCCATCTTCTCCCCAGTTGACGGTGAAGACCTCATATCCCTGAACGCGAAAATACGCATTCAACATCTCGGCTACGTCGAGATCATCTTCAACGATCAGAATCTTGGACTTGGCGTCTGCCACGTTTTCCCGCCTGTTTAAGAAATAGGTTCTTTTTGAATAACGAATTCACAAACTGCATCGCCAACTGCAACGCACTTTGATTCATTCACGCGGAACTCATTACCGCCAGAAACCCATTTGAGCGCTTCCTGTAATAAACCTGTCGCAATGTAGCATACTGGCTTATCTGCATTCGTACGACCCCAGCATACGGGACACTTGTGGATCGTCCAGATAAATTCTGTATCTTTTTCTTCCACTGTGCTGTACTGGTCGCTCAATTGAGAGAATATCTTTGCAAAGGCTGGCAGACCTATTCGAAGCTTGGATTGTAGAGGCAAGACCACAAATGCCAGGTCTGCGGCACCTGCTAAAGCACCAAAGTTTTTCAACGCATCAGAGAAGGTAGCACGTCCGGCTCGCAATGCCAGGCCTCGGCCACCGCGCGGACCATACATTTCCTCCAAAGCCACGCCGATGGCGGAAAGTTCTGCAAAATCAAACCCTTTATCCAGATTATCAGGTGGATAATTTTCAATATAATTGTTTAAGCCACCCAGGTTAAGAATGGCATTGAGGCCATTCTTACCCATCACTTCCTCAAGAGACTTAATAATGATGAGGCCAAATTTATTGGGGTAATACAGACCGGTCTTTTGAACAGGACTCATAGCTTGACTCCACTTAGATCAGTTTCGCCAGATCTTCGGCGGCACGTTTGATATCCAGGAAGATCAAGCCTAATTTTGCTTGCTCACGCGCCAGCGCGGTAAGAACGGCCTCTTCCCCTACAGACATGAGGACAACATAACCTTTTTCCCCTTTGATATAAACCTGCTCGAGTGAACCTCGTCCTAGTTCGGTTGCGATTCGTTCACCTAGAGATAACATTGCCGCAGACATAGCTGATACACGATCTTCTTCCACCCCCTGTGGCAAGGCAGAAGCAATACTTAAACCATCCACACTCACCACTGCCGAGGCCTCGATATCCGGCGATGAGGCTTGCAATTCGCGCAGACGATCCACCATTTGTTGCGTACGTGACTTTGACAAGACGACCCTCCTGCACAAAAATTGTTCCCAAGCCGAATATATTTGGCTGGTTAGATTGCAAAAGAATTGCGGATAATTTAGCATAGTGGACAAAAAGTGTCAAGCCAGCCTCATAATGAGAAGCCTCTTATTTGCAGAAATGTAAATATAGCCATGTTAAAATTATCCATAAACATCAAATAGTCTATGAAAAAATGTTTACTCTTTATCCTTGGGGTTGTTTCAACGTTGATCTTCGAGCCCTACTCAACCACCATCGCACAAGGAACGGAACCAGATAGCGGCGCTGTCGTCTGCGCGCCGGCGGTGTACTTTGAATCACCGAGTGATTGTCTGCCTCTTGGCCCTGCCACGTTTCTAACAGAAATGGGAAAGCTGGGGATGACATTCCCTCCGCGGCCTTTGCCTGCGTTCAGCCCAGACCCAGGCTTGACTCAACTTCCTTATTTTTATTTCCGTCTGGATGAAGACATTGTTCCGATCTTAAGTGGACCATCAGGTGGTGAGACCGGCCAAGCCTTTCAACCGGGATTCGTCTATGTATCCTACGTAGATCGTGTCGAATCAAATGGAGTCTATTACATGCTTCAAAATGGTGGCTGGATTCCCGGGAAGGGTTCGCGCATTGGTGAATATTCCCGGTTTCAGGGACTCCAGTTCAGGTCAACACCGCCAAACTCCTTTGCATGGCCGCTACCGTTTTATACAGGGAGTATCCCTGTCTATAGATCACCCGGTTATAACGCGCCCCTTACCGATAAAATCCTGTACCCCTATGTGGATCTTGTTCAAGTGTATGCGACGCAAAATGCAAATGGAGTGGATTGGAATTTGATAGGTCCCGATCAATGGGTGGAGGCGCGTATCCTTGCGACTGTCACTCCAAATAGTACACCACCAGAAGGAGTGACAACCGGTCGCTGGATCGATGTAGATCTTGCAGAGCAAACTCTCACGGTGTATGACAATTATCGATTAGTTTTTGCGACTGTGATCGCCAGTGGACTTGAACCTTTCTGGACGCGCCCCGGGTTATTTCAAATTTATCAGAAGAAAGAAACTGAAACAATGCGCAATGGCGACCCAACTGATTATTATTATCTTGATAACGTCCCATGGACAATGTATTTTGATAAGGCCCGCGCGCTGCATGGTGCATACTGGCGTACACGCTTTGGCTATCCTCAATCGCATGGCTGTATAAATCTCTCTGTCGGTGATGCGCACTGGTTGTTTAATTGGGCACATGAAGGTGATTATGTTTATGTGCATGATCCTACGGGCTTAACACCTACTGATCCTGCACTCTATAAAGACTGGGCATATTGACACGCATTTATGCGTATGATAAACTACTGCCCGCTTGCAATACTTGGTCCCGTGGTGTAGCGGCCTAACATGCGGCCCTGTCAAGGCCGAGATCGCGGGTTCGAATCCCGTCGGGACCGCTTGTCTAGACAACTTGATGATTTCATCAAGTTGTTTTGTTTTAAGTATTTGGGAGATCGCTCTCATATAGGTTGTCGATTCGTGCTGCGTTGTGGGTAAGCGGATTAGGAAAGTGGCTCCCTCATCGCATATTCCAATATCCTGAGGTAACGTGCGTTATAATCATTTTGGAGGCTTTTATGGAAACGGTCCACGTATCGATAGAATTGCCACGTGATGTCTTCTCGGCGCTGAGGCAAGACCCGGAGGGTTTTGTGCGTGAAATGCGCGTCGCAGCAGCAGTTAAATGGTATGAAAATAGCGTTATCTCGCAAGGTAAAGCGGCTGAAATCGCGGGTCTTTCGCGTGCTGAGTTTATCAATGCATTAAACCAATTCAAAGTTTCCCCCTTCCAATATAGCGCTGATGAAATCGTCGAAGAAGTCACTCGTCGCTGAACGATGGATAATCAACGCATCGCCTGATATTGCGCTGTCGCGAGTGGGACAAGTTGAACTTCTGCGAATGGCACAGCGATTTCGCAGACGGTGTAGGCGACAATCGCCCAGCCGCGGGACCGCACGCCACGGAGTGCATCGCGATAAACGGCCAATGGCACGAG
>Ga0081539_10007230_pt1 | contig 10204 bp, 10 predicted proteins | sample TabmetS4T2R2_FD_71023 | JGI IMG/M metagenome (GOLD analysis project Ga0081539, IMG submission 71023) | Tabebuia heterophylla rhizosphere microbial communities from the University of Puerto Rico - S4T2R2 | ecosystem: Host-associated > Plants > Roots > Rhizosphere ... | reverse complement strand
GGCGGCCGTCGCGTTCGTGCGCGCCCACGCGCAGGTCCCCGAGGGCGAGGCGCGGCGGCTGCTCGGCCACTTCGGGCTCGAGGGCGCCGCGTCGCTGCGTCCGCTCGGCCGGCTCAGTCCGGGAGAGCGCTCGCGCACCGCCATCGCGGCCATGGTCGCGGCGAGGGCCGAGCTGCTGCTCCTCGACGAGCCGACCAACCACCTCGACTTCGCCTCGCTGGAGGTGCTCGAGGGCGCGCTGCGCGACTACCCGGGCGCGATCGTCGCGGTGTCCCACGACCGGGCGTTCCTGGAGGCGATCGGCGTCGAGCGGCGGCTGACCGTGAGTGGCGGGAGCGTGCGCGAGACGTAGTACCGGCAGGCGTCCACCGCGGCAGGGGTGGGCGGCCCTGATCCGCGTATCCTGGGGCGCATGGCCGACACGATCTCCTTCGCCCGCGGGGCGCCGTCGCTGGACATCGTCGACGTGGAGGGCCTGCGCGAAGCGGCGCGGCTCGCGTTCGACGACGATCCGGCCGGGACGACCGCGTACGGGACGTCGGTCGGCTACGTGCCGCTGCGCGCGTGGATCGCGGAGCAGCACGGGGTCGACGTCGACCAGGTGCTCGTCACCAACGGCTCGATGCAGGCCGACGCATTCCTCTTCCAGCTGCTGGTGGCGGCGGGCGACGCGGTCGTCGTCGAGTCGCCGACCTACGACCGCACGCTGCTCAACCTGCGCAACCGCTGCGCCGACATCCGCATGGTGCCGCTGGAGACCGACGGGATCGACGTCGACGGGCTCGAGGTGCTGCTGCGCGACGACGGCGTGCGGCCCACGCTCGCGCACATCATCCCCAACTTCCAGAACCCGGCCGGCTACACGCTGAGCGCTCCGAAGCGGCAGAAGCTGCTCGCGCTCGCGCAGGAGTTCAACTTCACGCTGTTCGAGGACGACCCCTACGTGGCGATCCGCTTCGAGGGCGAGGGCCTGCCGACCATGCTCTCGCAGGACCCGGCGGGCCAGGTCGTCTACGCGTCGTCGTTCTCCAAGACCGTCTGCCCGGGGATCCGCGTGGGCTACCTGGTGGGCCCGGCGGCGGTGATCAAGCAGATCCAGGGGATCGCCACCAACACCTACATCTCGCCGAACATGGTCGCGCAGTCGATCGTCAACCAGTTCGTGCGCTCCGGGCGGATGGCCAGCGCGATCGAGACGGTCAAGAACGCGCTGCGCGAGCGGCGCGACACGCTCGTGGCCGCGCTCGAGCGCGAGCTGCCCGAGGCGACGTTCTCGCCGCCGTCGGGCGGCTACTTCATGTGGGTCGAGCTGCCGGAGGAGGTGTCCGTCGCCGAGCTCGAGGCGGCGGCCGCCGAGCGCGGGGTGATCTTCGTCAAGGGCACGGACTTCCTGCTCGAGGGGGGCGAGAACACGCTCCGTCTCGCCTACTCCGGGGTGACGCCGGCGCAGATCGACGAGGGGATCACGCGGCTGGCCGAGGCCGCACGGTCGATTGGCGTCGCGGCATAGCTACGGGGAGCACGGCTCGCAGTTCTGCGAGCTCTACGAGGCGCCCGGGGCGACGAACGTCGCCGTGCTCGTCCACGGCGGGTTCTGGCGGTCGCGCTACGGGCTCGACCAGCAGCGCGACCTGGCCGCCGACCTCGTGGCGCGCGGCTGGAGCGTGTGGAACGTCGAGTACCGGCGGCTCGGCGACGGCGGCGGCTGGCCGGAGACGTACGACGACGTGCGCGCGGCGATCGCCGCCCTGCCCGTCGCCGCCGAGCGGCTGGTGGCGATCGGGCACTCCGCCGGCGGCCAGCTCGCCGTGCGCGCCGCGGCCGACGCCCCGCTGACCGGCGTCGTCTCGCAGGCGGGCGCGCTCGATCTCTACGAGCTGTGGCGGCGCGGCACGTCCGACCACGTGGTGCGGCAGTTCCTCGGCGGCTCGCCGGACGAGGTCCCCGACCGCTACGAGGCCGCGACGCCGCGCCCGCCGGACGTCCCGCTCCTGCTCGTGCACGGGGCGCTCGACGAGGACGTGCCCGTGGAGATCTCGCGCGCGTTCGGCGCCGGCGAGCTGGTCGTGATCGAGGACGAGGGGCACATGGAGCACCTCGACCCCGCGTCGAGATGCTGGCGGGCGGTGACCGAGTGGCTGTGACGCGCGACGAGGCAGCGGGGCTCGATGCCCGCGACCCGCTCGCCGGCTTCCGCGAGCGCTTCGTCGTCAGCGATCCGGAGCGGATCTACCTCGACGGCAACTCGCTGGGGCGACTGCCCGTGGCCACGCGCGACCGCCTCCAGGACCTCGTCTCCGAGTGGGGAGAGCGGCTGGTGTCCGGCTGGCCGGAGTGGATCGACGCGCCCGGCCGGGTCGGCGACCTGATCGCAGCGAGCGTGCTCGGCGCCGGCCGGGGCGAGGTCGTCGTCGGCGACTCCACGACGGTCAACCTCTTCAAGCTGTGCGCGGCCGCGCTCGCCCTCGGGGACGGCGCGCTCGTCACCGACACCGGCAACTTCCCGACCGACCGCTACGTGCTCGAGGGCCTGGCGGCGCAGAGCGGTCGCGAGCTGCGGATCGTCGACGACATCCGCGGCGCGCTCGACGGCGCGGCCGTCGCGGTGCTCTCGCACGTCGACTACCGGACGGGCGAGATCGCCGACATGGCCGGGCTGACCGCGCTCGCCCGCGACCACGGCGCCGTCGTCGTCTGGGACCTCTGCCACTCCGCCGGCGCCGTCCCGATCGACCTGCACGCGACGGGCGCCGAGCTGGCCGTGGGCTGCACGTACAAGTACCTCAACGCCGGCCCGGGCGCGCCCGCGTTCCTGTTCGTGGCCGCAGCGCTCCACGGCCGGCTGCGCTCGCCGATCTGGGGCTGGTTCGGCCGGCGCGACCAGTTCGCGATGGGCCAGGGCTACGACCCCGTCGACGGCGTCGGCCGCTTCCTCGCCGGCACCCCGCCGATCCTCGACCTCGCCGCGGTCGAGGAGGGCGTCCGGCTCACCGCCGAGGCGGGCGTCGCGCGGCTCTACGCCAAGGCGACCGCGCTGTGCGAGCTGATCGTCGCGCTGCACGACGAGTGGCTCTCCCCGCTGGGCTTCGCGCTCGGCTCGCCGCGCGAGCCGGAGCGGCGCGGCTCGCACGTCTCGCTGCGCCACCCGGAGGCGTGGCCGATCTGTCGCGCGCTGATCGAGCGCGCCGACGTCGTGCCGGACTTCCGCGCGCCGGACTCGATCCGGCTCGGCGTCGCGCCCCTCTATACCCGCTTCGTCGACGTGTGGGACGCGCTCGACCGGCTGCGCGGCCTCGTCGAGCGCGGCGAGCAGCGGCTCGTGGACCCCGAGCCCTCCCGCGTCACCTAGCGTCCGTAGCGCTCCTTCGCCAGCACGAGCTGCTCGGGCAGCGCGGTGCGCGGCGGCGGCGACGGGTCGGCGAGCACGGACACCGTCTCCGCGACCGAGCGGGTGAGCGTCGCGTGGCCGTCGTCGAACGCGACCACGACGTGGTCGGCGTCGGCCTCGGCGACGCTCCCCTTCTTGCCCGTGGCGAACCCCTCGCTCTTGAACAGGTGCAGCAGGTCCTCGGCCTCGTTCTCGAAGCGCAGGACCGTGACCGTCGCGCCCTCCTCGACGTCCGCCAGCGGGACGCCGTCGATGCGGTCGCCGGGGCTGATCGGATGGCCGTGCGGGCAGGTCTTGGCGTCGCCGATCGCGGCGAGCATTCGCTCCTCGAGCTTGGGCGACATCGCGTGCTCCAGTCGCTCGGCCTCCTCGTGCACGTCGTCCCACGGGATCCCGAGGACGTCGGTGAGGAAGCGCTCGATGAGCCGGTGGCGGCGGACGATGCCCTCGGCGTGCTCGAGCCCGCGGTCGGTGAAGGCCAGGACCTTGTCCGCGCCGCGCGTGACGTAGCCGTCGCGCTCGAGCCGCCCGATCATCTCGTGGACGGTCGGCGCCGAGAGCTGCATCGCGCGGGCGACGTTCGCGCCCGTCATCGGCAGGCCCGCCTCGTGGAGCCAGAAGATGGTCTGGAGGTACTCCTCCTCGGCGACGGTCGCTTGGGCCATGGCCTGAGCATATCCTCCGCCCGCATGCGCATCGACGCGGGCACGCGGGCCCTGGTGACGGGCGCTTCGCGGGGGATCGGGAGGGCCGTCGCGGCCGCTCTGGAGCGCCGCGGAGCGACCGTCGGGCTGCTCGCACGCTCGCCCGAGCCGCTGGGCCCGCGGACCGTGGTGCTGCCCGCGGACGTCGGCGTACGCGAGCAGGTGCAGGCCGCCTTCGCCCGGTTCGCCGAGCAGGCCGGCGGGCTCGACCTCGCGGTCGCCAACGCCGGCATCGCGCACTACGGCCCGTTCGCCGAGCAGGACATCGCGCTGGTCGAGGCGATGACGCGCGTCAACTGGCTCGGCACGGTCTACACGGTCGAGGCGGCGCTGGCCCACGGCGTGCGCCACATCGTCATCGTCTCGTCGGGCGCCGGCCTGCGCGCGTTCCCGAGCGCCGCCGCCTACGGCGCGACGAAGGCCGCCCAGCGCGGCTTCGCCGAGGCGCTGCGCCACGAGCTGAGCGGCACGGGCGTGTCGGTCACGACGGTCTATCCGGGCGAGATCGCCACCGCGCTGCACGACCACGAGAAGGGCTCGCTGCCCGCCTGGTATCGCGGCGGGGACGCGGCCGCGAGCGCCGAGCGCATGGCCGACGCCGTGCTGCGGGGCGTCGAGCGCGACCGGCGCGCGGTCACCTATCCGGCGCAGATCCGGCTGCTCGGCCTCAACGGCGTCGCGCCGCGGCTCACCGACCGCATCCTGCGCCGCCTGCGCGGCGCCACCGCCGCGCCGCGGGTCGATTAGAGCTTGGGCTGAAGCGCCCGCACGCGCTTCTCGGCGAGGCGCATGAACTCGCGGGTCGCCGGCGACAGGTGCGCGTTGCGGCGCGTGATGAACGCGAAGGTGTCGTACAGCGGCGGCTCGAAGCGCACGCCCCCGAGCCGCCGCGCCAGGCCGCGGGAGCGGATCATCTGCTGCGAGGTCACGGTGTCGCCGAGCCCGCGGGCGCACAGCTCCAGCGCCGCCGTGACGTACTCGACCTCGATCTGCGGCTCGATCTTCACGCCCGCCTGCTGGGCGCGCTCGCGGAGCTGGCGGCGCATCGGGTCGTCGGCGCCGAAGCGCGCGTCGAAGAGGATCAGCGGCGCGGCGGCGAGCCGCTCGATCGTCATCGGCTCGAGCAGACGCTCGGGGTCGGCGCTGATGTAGAGCACCTCCTCGTGCATCGCGGGCCGCACGTCGAGGCCGCGGTCCTCGATCGGCAGCGCGACGAGGCCGGCCTCGAGCCGGCCGTCGCGCACGTCGTCGGCCACCTCGGCCGAGTTCTGCCCGATCGCCCGCACGCGGACGTTGGGGTACCGCGTCCGGAAGTCCTCGAGCAGGCCGGCCAGCAGGTAGTGGTGGGCGCTGCCGAACGTGCCGAACGCGACCGTGCCGCCGGTCATGTCGCGCACCTCGCGGACCGACTCGGCGGCCTCGTGCGCGGCGGCGACCGTACGCTCGGCGTGGGGGCGGAACAGCCGGCCCGCGTCGGTCAGCTCCAGGCCGCGGCCGGCGCGGGCGAACAGCGCCACGCCGAGCTCTGCCTCCAGCCGGCGGATCTGCTCGGACAGGCTGGGCTGGGCCATGAACAGCGCCTCCGCGGCACGCGAGAAGGACCCGTGCTCGGCAGCGGCGAGGAAGTAGGTCAGCTGCTGAAGAGTCATAGGCTCAGCCTTCCGATGCGGTAGTCAACCAAGTATACGCCAATGGCTGCGCCGGTCCGATAATCAGAGCATGCTCATTCCTCTGATCATCCTCACCGCCGGGGTGGCGGGGGCGCTGAAGTTCGGTGCCGAGGACCGTCCCGGGTTCTCCGAGCGCCGTCCGCTCGCGTAAGCACAGCTCTCCCTCCTCCCCGCCCCCTCCCTCCGAGCCCCCGTCCGGCCTTCCAGCCGCGGGGGCTCTTCTGATTTCCTGGAGGCATGACCCTCCCGCTCAAGCCGCCTGTGCTCCCGCAGCTGTCCCGCTCCGCCAAGGCGCTGCCGCTCGGGGACGGCTGGAGCTACGAGCCCAAGTGGGACGGCTTCCGCGCGATCGCGTTCGTGGACGGGGATGACGTGTACCTCCAGTCGCGCAACGGCAAGCCGCTGACCCGCTACTTCCCGGAGCTGGCCTTCCCCGCCGGCCGCTACGTGATCGACGGGGAGATCGTGCTCTTCGACGAGCAGGGCCGGCAGGACTTCGACGCGCTCGGCGAGCGCATCCATCCGGCCGAGTCGCGGATCCGGATGCTGGCGGAGAAGACCCCGACGCGCTTCATCGCATTCGACGTGCTCGCCGACGGGAACGAGATGCTGACCGCGCTGCCCCAGTCCGAGCGCCGCGCGCGGCTCGCGGCGCTCGTGGGCGACCCGGTCGAGCTCACGCCGTCGACGACCGACCCCGACGCGGCCGGCGAGTGGCTCCGGTCCGCCGAGGGCGTGGTCGCCAAGGAGCTCGGCGCGCCGTATCGGGCGGGCGAGCGCAAAGGCATGGTGAAGATCAAGCGCGTGCGGACGATCGACGCGGTCGTTCAGGGCTGGCGCCCGGGCAAGGAGGAGGGGACGGTCGGTTCGCTCATCCTCGGCCTCTACGACGACGACGGCACGCTGCACACGGTCGGCCACACCTCGGGCTTCTCGGCGAAGGAGAAGCGCGAGCTTCCGGCCCGTCTCGCGCCGTTCGAGACCGGCCAGCGCGGGATGGGCGACCCGAGCCGCTGGGCCAACGACCGCGAGCTCGAGTGGATCGAGCTGCGCCCGGAGCTGGTGGTCGAGGTCACGTTCGACCACACGAGCAACGACCGGATCCGGCACGGCACGAAGATCCTGCGCTGGCGCGAGGACAAGCCGCCGGCCGAGTGCCTGAAGACGCAGCTGCTCTCGTGATCCGCCTCGAGCCCTGGACGCCCGGCAACCTCACGCTGCTCGAGCGGCTGCTCGGCGACCCGGCGATGATGACCCACCTGGGCGGGCCCGAGACCCCCGAGAAGATTGCCGAGCGCCAGGCCCGCTACGAGCGGGACCCGCGCCAGCTGCGGATCGTCGACGTGGCCAGCGGCGAGGGGATCGGCTGGGTCGGCTACTGGGAGCGCGGGTGGCGCGACGAGGACGTCTACGAGATCGGCTGGTCGGTCGTCCCCGAGTTCCAGGGCCGCGGCATCGCCGGCGCCGCGACGCGCGGCGCGCTCGACGCGGCCCGGGCCGAGCGCGATCGCCGCTTCGTCCACGCCTACCCGGCGGTCGAGAACGGCCCGTCCAACAGCCTCTGCCGCAAGGTCGGCTTCGAGCTGCTCGGCGCGCACGAGTTCGAGTACCCGCCGGGCAGCGGCACGACGATGCGCTGCAACGACTGGCGCTTCGACCTGTTCGGCTAGACGATCCGGGGCGTGCTCGCCGAGCGCGCCTCGATCTCGTCGCCCCGGTTCCGCCAGCTCTGGAGGCGGTCGAAGTGCTCGCGCGCGGTGCTGACGTCGCGCTGGTGCTCGAGGCCCCAGCCGGCCAGTGGGACGAGCGCGTTGAGCAGGTGCTCCCCGACCGGCGAGAGCTCGTACTCGACGCGCGCGGGCACGCGCGGGTAGACGTGGCGCTCGACCAGGCCGTCGCGCTCGAGCTGGCGGAGCGTGGCGCTGAGCATGCGCCGCGAGACCCCGTCGATCCGGCGCAGCAGCTCGTTGAAGCGGTGGGTCCCGTCGCCGAGCGTGGCGAGGACCACGACGCTCCACTTGGCCGCCAGCACGCTGACGGCGCTCTGGAGCGCCGCGAGCGCCTCCTCGTCGGCGGTCGGGAAGGCGGCTGGGATCGGTGTGGTGGCCATGACTACCGGGAACATGTACGCAGCGCCCGCGATGTGTCATCGATCGCAGGCATCCGCCTGACAGGATGCGGGCGATGGCCGTTCCCGAGCGCCCGGTGCTCGTCGCCCCGGACTCCTTCAAGGGCACGTTCCGGGCGTCCCAGGTGGCGGGCGCGATCGGCCGCGGGCTCGAGCGGGCCGGGCTGATGCCGCCGGACCTGTGCCCGGTGGCCGACGGCGGCGAGGGCACGCTGGACGCGCTCCTACCGGGGCTTGGCGGAGAGGTCGTCGCCGCGGACGCGCACGATCCGCTCGGGCGGCCCTTGCGCGGGGCGTTCGGGCTGGTCGAGGACGGCGGGACCGCGATCGTCGAGACCGCGACGGCGAGCGGGCTGGCCCTGGTCGCGGAGGGGGAGCGCGACGCCTGGGCCGCCTCGACCTATGGCACCGGCGAGCTCATCGCGGCGGCCGCGGCGGCCGGCGCGTCGGTGATCATCGTCGCGGTCGGCGGGTCGGCGACGACCGACGGCGGCGCGGGCGCGCTGGAGGCGATCGCCGACGCGGGCGGGCTCGGCGGCGCGCGGCTGGTCGTGCTCTGCGACGTGCGCACGCCGTTCGAGGGCGCACCGCGGGTGTTCGGGCCGCAGAAGGGAGCCGATCCCGACATGGTCCGGCGGCTCGAGGAGCGGCTGGACGCGCTGGCCGCGGGGTGGCCGCGCGACCCGCGGGGCGTGCCGATGACCGGCTGCGCGGGCGGGCTATCCGGCGGGCTGTGGGCGGTGCACCGCGCGGTGCTCGAGCCGGGCGCGCCGTGGGTGCTCGACGCGCTCGACTTCGACCGGCGCATGCGGGCAGCGCGCGCGGTGGTCACCGGCGAGGGCAAGCTCGACGAGCAGACGCTCCAGGGCAAGCTCGTCGGCGAGATCGGGACGCGGGCGCGGCAGGCCGGGGTGCCACTGCACGCGATCGTCGGCACGGATGCGCTGGACGCGTTCGGCAAGCGCATGATCGACCTCATGCGCGTGTTCGAGGCGACCGACCTGGGCGCGATGGAGGCGGCGGCCGAGACGCTGGGACGGGAGCTCGCCGAGGGCCTGGCGTGACGGCTGGGGGTGTGTCCAGTTGTCCGCGCTATTCGCGGCTAAGTGATCACACCCTCTTCCCGTCCACCTCCTCAATGCCGCCGTTGAGGTTCGCCGGAACCCACAGCACGAACTCGGCCCCGCCGCCGGGACCGTTCGCGGCCGACACCGACCCTCCGTGCTGCTCGGCGACCTGGCGGACGATGGCCAGGCCGAGGCCGGTGCCCGGGCGGGCGCGGGCGTCGGCTCCGCGGTAGAAGCGGTCGAAGATGTGCGGCAGGTCGGCGGGCTCGATCCCCGGGCCGTCGTCGTGCACGCGCACGCCGTCCGCGCCGGTGCTGACCTCGACCCGGCCGCCGTGCCGCGCCGCGTTGTCGAGCAGGTTGTTGACCGCGCGCGCCAGCCGGTCGGGCATGCCCTCGACCACCGCGGGCTCCAGAGCGGCGACGAACTCGACGCCCGGGGCGTGCCGGCGCGCCCGCTCGATCGCCTCCCCGACGAGCGCGTCGAGCCGCACGTCCTCCCGCACGGGCGCGACCTCGTCGCCGCGGGCGAGCTCGATCAGGTCTCCGACGAGCGCGCCGAGCTCCTCCGCCTGGGCCTGCACGTCCGCGATCACCCGCGCGCGCTCGGCCGGCTCGAGGTCGGTCTCGGCCAGCACCTCGATGTTCGTCCGCAGCGAGGTGACCGGCGTGCGCAGCTCGTGCGAGGCGTCGGCGACGAGCTGGCGCTGGGCGGCGATCGAGCCCTCGAGCGTGTCGAGCATCGCGTTGAAGCGCGCGGCCAGCTCGCCCACCTCGTCCTGGCTGGTCACCTCGATCCGCCGCCCGAGGTCCTCGGTCTCGGCGATGTGCCGCGCGGCGTCGCTGACCCGCGCCACCGGGGCCACGAGGTGCCGCGCCGCCAGCCGCCCGAGCGCCGCCGCCAGCGCGACGCCGCCGGCGACCAGCGCCAGCAGCACCCAGCGCAGCCGCGCGAGCACCGAGTCGGTCGACTGCAAGGACCGGGCGAACTGCACCGCGCCCGCGCCGCCGCCCAACGGCACGGTCAGCACCCGCACGTGGTCGCCCGCGACGTCGGCGTCGGCGAGGAACTGCTCCGCCGCCCCGGCCGCCACCGCCTCGGCGTGCGAGGAGACCGGGAGCTCGCCGCCCGCACCGAGCCGCACGCTCTCGTCGCTCCCGGCGGGGATGAACTGGATGTACGCCGCGGTGCCGCCGCGCGCCTCCGGCAGCCCCGGGATGCCGCGGAAGCGGCCGCCGGGCGGCCCG
>Ga0081539_10007229_pt1 | contig 10204 bp, 7 predicted proteins | sample TabmetS4T2R2_FD_71023 | JGI IMG/M metagenome (GOLD analysis project Ga0081539, IMG submission 71023) | Tabebuia heterophylla rhizosphere microbial communities from the University of Puerto Rico - S4T2R2 | ecosystem: Host-associated > Plants > Roots > Rhizosphere ... | reverse complement strand
CAGCCGCCCCTCGCGCGCCGCGGCGTGCAGGTGCCCCACCAGCGCCTGCATCACCTCGCGGAACCGCTCAGACGGCGCGCCGTCGAAGCTGTCGAGCGCGCGGTCCGTGACCGCCTGCTCGCGCCGCGCCTGCACCAGCCGCCGGTCGTACGCCGGCGAGTCGCCCACGCTCACTGGGCCAGCATCCTCGTATCGCCTCCTCGCGATGCGGCCGTGTCCGGCCCGCCCTGGAAGGCTCAGCCACGCGCGCCGGTCTGTCCAGTCCCGGCCGCGGTCAGCCCGGTCAGCGGGGCGTCACCGGCAGCCACACCCGCATCGTCGAGGGGCCGCGCTCCGCCCAGTCGTGGTACGGGACCAGCGGGACGTCGAACGCCTCGCCGGCGTCGGCCGCCGCGTCGGCCCCGGCGTCGGCCGCCGCGTCGGCCCCGGCGTCCGGCGCCCCGCCGGCGCCCACGGGCCGGTACGGCCACGCACCGCCGGCCACGGCGGCGTGCCGCACCCGGACGCGCACCTGCCCGTCCACCTCGGCCGGCGGTGTCGCCGCCTCGAGCCGCACGTCGGCGACGTCGTCGATCCGGCCCCCGGTCGCCGCGGCAAGGTCGACGGACTCGAGGCAGAGCACCTCCGGCCCGCGCTCGACGACGAGGCAGCCGCGGACCGCGTCGATCCGCGGGTCCGCGGCGCTCATCCGGGGCGTCATCGGCAGGTGCAGCTCGACGACGTCGCCGTCGCGGAACGCCTGCCGCACGGTCGCCGTGCCGGGGCCGGCCGTGGACTCCGACGGCGGCCCGTCCACCGGCCGCAGCACGACCCGGGCCTTCCCGGCCCACGCGGGCACGCGCAGCGAGAGCGTCCAGGGTGCGCCGGCGTCCGCCCGCACGGCGACCCGGACGAGGCCGCCGCGCGGGTAGGCGGTCTCGACGTCGACCTCGACCGGCCGGCCGTCCGCCAGCGTGGTCCGGATCCGCGCGCCGGCGTACTGGTGGAGCTGCAGACCGTCGTCGTCGACGGTGGCGACATACGCGGCGAGCGAGGCCAGGGTGCGCGCGACGTTCGGCGGGCAGCAGGAGACCTCGAACCACGGCGCCCGCAGCGACGACTCCGCGCGCGGCGACACCGCGTCGTCCGCGGCCGGCGTGCCGGCGCGGCGCTGGTGCAGCGTGTTGGCGTAGTAGAAGGCGGTCCCGGCCCGGGACGGCGAGGTGGCGACAACGTTGTAAAGGGTGCGCTCGACAAGGTCCGCGTAGCGGGGCAGGCCCTGCGCCAGCAGCAGGCGCCAGGTGAACATCACCGACGCCACCGAGGCGCAGGTCTCCGAGTACGCGCGGTCCGGCGGCAGGACCCAGTCGTCGCCGAACGACTCGTCCTGGTGGTGCGAGCCCTGCCCGCCGGTGACGTACGTGCGGCGGGCCACGGTGTTCTCCCACTGCGTGGCCAGCGCGGCCAGCAGCTCGTCGTCCCGCCGCTCGACCGCGACGTCGACGGCGCCGGCGGACAGGTAGCCGGCCCGCACCGCGTGCCCGCGCAGGACGGTGGCCTCGCGCACGGGCACGTCGTCCTGGAAGTACGCCCGGCCCCACTCGACCTCGCGCAGGACGCCGTGCCCGCGGCGCTCGACGAACAGCGCGGCCTGCTCCAGGTAGCGCTCCTCGCCCGTGACGCGCGCCAGCTCGACGAGCGCAGGCTCGATCACCGGGTGCCCGCAGACCGACTCGATCCCGCCGGGCCCGAAGACGTCGCACACCAGGTCGGCGGCGCGGCGCGCGACGTCGAGCAGGCCGTCGTCCGCGTCGGGGCGGGTCCGGGCGCGTGCCACGGCCGCCTGGAACAGGTGGCCGAAACAGTAGAGCTCGTGGCCCCACTCCAGGTCCGACCACCGCGGCTGCTGGCCGGGCCGGCCGAACCTGGTGTTGAGGTACCCGTCCGGCTCCTGGGCCGCGGCGACGCGCGCGACCAGCGCCCGGAACCGCGCCTCCAGGGCCTCGGCGGCCGCGTCGTCGCGGTCGTCGTCGGTGCGGCCGATCTCCCACGCCAGCGCCTCGAGGAACTTGTAGACCTCGGAGTCGGAGAACTCGCGGCCGCGGCGTCCCTCCGGCAGCGTGCCGGCGACTGCCAGGTCGAAGTTCACGCTCCAGCCCTCGTGCTCGAGCCAGTGCCCGATGTGCGGGAGCGTCGCGTCGGCGTTCACCCGCTGACGCTCGGCCCAGAAGCCGTCGGTGATCCGGACCTCGCCGTGCCCCAGGGGACGGAGCCGCCCCCGGCTGGGGGCGGCGGGTGTTCCGGTGGTGAGGGTCATGTCCATCCTTCGAGATCAGCCATGGCGGTCATCCCTTGAGCGCGCCGGACATGAACCCGCGCACGTAGTGCCGTTGGAGGAGCAGGAACAGGACGGCGCAGGGCAGGGCGAGCACGACGACGCCGGCCTCCGTGGCGCCGTAGTCGACGACGCCCTGCACCTGGCCGCGCAGGTTGACGACCGCGAGCGGCAGCGTCGCGCGCTCGGAGTCGTTGATCAGGATCAGCGGTGCCATGAAGTCGTTCCAGGCGGTGAGGAACGCGAACAGCCCCACGGTGATCAGGCCGGGTCGCACCGCGGGCAGCAGCACCCGCCACAGCGCCCCGAACGACGAGCAGCCGTCGATCAGCGCGGCCTCGTCGAGCTCCTTCGGCACGGCCTCGAACGAGATCCGCATCATGAAAGTCGCGAACGGGAGCTGGAACATCGTCAGCACCAGCGCGACGCCGACCAGCGAGTTCTGCAGCCCGACCTCGTTCAGCAGCACGTAGAGCGGGATCAGCAGCGTCGTGTACGGGACCATGAGGATCGCCAGCGTGGTCATGAAGAGCAGGTTCTTGCCGGGGAACCGGAACCGCGCGAACGCGTAGCCGCCGAGCAGCGACACGAGCATCGTGAGGACGACGGTGAGCAGCGAGACGAACGCCGAGTTGAAGAGGTAGCGCCAGATCCCGGCCTGGTAGCGCGTCAGCGTCTCGTAGTTGCCCAAGCCCCAGCCCTCGACCTGGTTGGTGCCGGCGTGCGGCGAGACCGAGGCGACCGCCGTCCACACCAGCGGGAACAGGAAGATCACGGCGAGTCCGCCGGTGAGGACCCAGTACGGCGTCCGCAGCGCCAGTCCCCCGACCGTGGTGCCGGCCCGGCCCGGCCCGCCGCCCCCTCCGCGGCGGGCCGTCGGCTCGGACCCTCCACCGCGGAGGATGCCGCGCGCGGTGGACGAGGTGTCGGTGGTCATGAGCGGCGCCTCAGCTCTCGTCGGGGCGCCGGAAGGCGCGGAGCTGGAGGGCGTTCACGAGCACCAGGGCGCCCAGGATCATCACCGAGAGCGCCGCCGCCACGCCCAGGTCGTTCCGCCCCTGGAACGCGACGTTGTAGACGAGCTGGACGACCGTGATCGTGCTGTTGTCCGGCCCGCCCTTGGTGAGGATGTAGAACTGCTCGAACGCCAGCAGCGACCCGGTGACGCAGAGCACCGTCGTCAGCGCCAGCGTCGGCCGCAGGAGCGGCAGCGTGATGTGCCGGAACGTCTGCCACCGGGAGGCCCCGTCGATCCGCGCCGCCTCGAAGACGTCGCCGGGGATCGCCTGCAGCCCGACGAGCATCAGCAGCATGTAGAAGCCGGTGAAGCGCCAGACGATGAGGAACACCGTCGAGTACAGCGCGGCGTTCGGCGACCCCAGGAACGTGATGTCGAGACGTTGCATCAGGGGCGCCAAGGGGCCCGCGATCGGCGAGTAGAGCACGTAGAACAGCAGCGACGCCGACGCCAGGCCGAGCGCGCTCGGGATGAGGATCGAGACCCGCAGCAACCCCTTCCAGCGGGTCGACTCCTGCACCAGCAGCGCCAGCCCGAGCCCGAGGCCGATGAGCAGCACGGTGGCCAGGACCGTGTACTTCAGGGTGAAGACCACGGAGTCCGTGAAGAACCGGTTCTCTACCGCCTTGGTGTAGTTGTCCGGGAAGTTGACGCCCTGGTCGCCGGACAGCAGCGGCCAGCGCGACGCCGACATCCGCAGCACGAGGAACAGCGGGACGAGGAACAGCCCGAGGACGAACAGCGCGGTGGGCGTCGCGTAGAGCCAGCCCTCGACGCGCTGGCGGCGACGCCGGATCCGGCCGGCCGAGCCCGGCACGGCGGTGACGACCATGGGCATCCCTCTTCTCTCCACCACCTCGGTCGGTCACGCCGAGTGTGGGGCAACCGGCGGTCATGAGCGCCTCATGACCGCCGTTCGCCCCACACTCGGCGGCTGTCGCCGTCCCTACTGCGTGGCGAGTACCGAGGTGATCTGCTCGTTGTCCGGCTGGAGCTTGCTGCCGTCACCGAGGACGGCGTCGCGCACCAGCGTGAGCCACGGGCTGTTCGGCGCGTTGAACGCCTGCTGGAAGTTGATCGCGACCGGCGTCTCGCCCTGGCCGGCGACCTCGTTGATCGTGACCAGCCGGGGGTCCTTCGCCGCGTACTTGTTGTTCGCGAGGTCCGAGCGCGAGACGACGTCGTTGTTCTTGGCCAGGACCTCGACCTGCGCGTCCTCGGACATCATCCAGTTGAGGAAGTTCCACGCCTGGGCGGCCTTCCTCGAGTCCTTGGAGATGCCGATGCCGTCGCCGCCGACGAACGTCGACGCGCCGCCACCGGGCCCGGGGATGCCGGCGACGCCGGCGTCGAACGGCGTCGAGGAGAGCAGCGTGGCCGGGTAGAACATCAGGCCGACCTTGCCCTCGGTGAACGCCGCGGTCCAGGTCGGGCCGGCCTCGTCCTTCGACGCCGGCAGGACGGCGCCGGAGGACCAGAGGTCGCGCCAGGTGTCGTAGACCTTCTTCGCGCTGTCGTCGGCGAGCTTCGACTCCGTGCCGTCCTCGTTCATCACCTGCTGCCCCGAGGCCCAGATGCTGGGGAACCAGGTGAAGACCAGGCAGCCGCCGCAGTTGAGGCCGGTCGCCGTCCCGTAGGTGTCCGGCTTGCCGAGCTTCTGGACGGCCTTGGCCGCGGCGGCGTACTCCTCGAGCGTGCCCGGCGCCTTCTCCGGGTCGAGGCCGGCCTCCTGGAAGAGGGCCTTGTTCCAGAACAGCATCGAGAGGTCGAGGACGAACGGCAGCACGTACGACTTGCCCTCGTTGGTGCCCGCCGACATGTGACCCTTGTTGATCGAGTCCTTGAACGACATGCCGTCGATGTTGGCCGTGATGTCCTTGAACAGGCCCTGGCGGATCCAGTTCGGCACGTACACGATGTCGGCGGCGAACAGGTCCGGGAGGCCGTCGGAGCCAGCGGCGGCGCCCACCTTGGCGACGTAGTCGTCGTTGGGGACGACGGTGAGGGCCACCTCGTTCTCGTGGCTCGCGTTGTACGCCTCGACGAGGAGCTTCGCCTGCTTCTCGAGCGGCGCCCGCGTCCACAGCGTGAGCTTGCTGCCGTCGTCGGTCCCCTCCGGGCCGACGCTGACGGCGGCGTCCGACCCCTCGTCGTCGCCGCCACACGCCGCCAGGCCCATCACCAGACCGGCCGCCGCCACCGCGGCGATCGTGACGCGCAGGCGCCTCGACCGGCCTCGAACGTTTCTCATGCCGCCTCCTCGGGCTCTCCGTCGAGCGGGGGCCGTCCTGGCCCCGACGTTGCTGAAAACCTCTTCTGAAGCTCTTTCGACTGCGGTCGAACCAGCCGGTCGAGCGCCCGGTACTCTCGGTCGGTATTCCATGCAGATTCCATGCAGATTCCATGCAGATGTCTTGCAGGGCGCGGAGCACGGCGAAGCGGACGGCACTCTCGAGCTCCGCCGAAAGATGCCGAAACCCTTTTCGGCACCGTAGTGTCGATCACAGTGCCCGTCAAGGTCGTCGAGAGGTTACAGTTCAGCCACGGATCAAGGTCCGGGAGGCAGGTGGGATGGCTCGCGAGGAGTCCAGGAGCGGCGGGCGGCCGGTGACGCTCAGCGACGTCGCCCGCCTCGCCGGGGTGTCGGTGGCGACCGCGTCGAAGGCGCTGAACGGCCGCGACCAGGTGGCTCCGGCGACCCGCGCCAAGGTGATCGACGCGGCGGACCGGCTGTCGTTCAGCCCCAACCCGCTGGCGCGCGGGCTCCTCGCCGGCCGCACCGGCACCGTCGGCCTGCTGACCAGCGACCTCGAAGGCCGGTTCGTCATCCCGATCCTCATGGGCGCCGAGGACGCGTTCGGCGCCGGCCAGGTGAACGTGTTCGTGTGCGACGCGCGGGGCGACGCCATCCGCGAGCAGCACCACCTCCGCGCGCTGCTCAGCAGGCGGGTCGACGGGATCATCGTCGTCGGCCGGCAGACGGATCCGCGTCCCTCGCTCGGGCAGGAGCTCCCGGTGCCGGTCGTCTACGCGTACGCGCCGTCGGACGACCCCGAGGACCTCTCCCTCACCCCGGACAACCGCGCGGCCGGCGTCATCGCCGTCGACCACCTGGTGAGCACCGGCCGCAGCCGGATCGCGCACGTCTCCGGCGACCCGTCGTACGCCGCCGCGCAGGACCGCGCCGTCGGCGTGCGCGAGCGGCTCGGCGAGCTGGGGCTGGAGCTCGTGGGCGACGTCATGTTCTCCGAGTGGTCCGAGCCCTGGGGGCGCGACGCGACCGCGCTGGTGCTCGAGCAGCACCCGGAGGTCGACGCGATCCTCTGCGGCTCCGACCAGATCGCCCGCGGCGCGCTCGACACCTGCCGGGACCTGGGCCGCCGGGTGCCGGAGGACATCGCGGTCATGGGCTTCGACAACTGGGAGGTCCTGACCCTGAACGCCCGGCCGGAGCTCACGAGCATCGACGCGAACCTGCAGAAGCTCGGCCGCACCGCCGCCCAGCGGGTGTTCGCCGCGCTGGACGGCGTGGACGTCGGCAGCGGCGTCCACCACCTCCCGTCGAAGCTGGTGATCCGCGGCTCGACGGTGCCACGCCGCTGACCGGCGGCGCGCACGCGAGTCCGGCGGCGGCGGCGAGGGTTCGGCGCCGCCGTGCCCGTACGGGCAGTCGATCCCTTTCCTGCCCTCGCGTTCCGAGCGACCCTGGGCTCGGAGGTGGGCGACATGCGTGCCAGGTCCCGGATCCTCGGCTTCCTCGCGGTCGCGGCGGTGACGAGCGGCTGGGCCGGCGGGGGGCCGGCGACGGGCGACGTGACGGGTGACGTGACGGGCTCGGGCGTCGCGGCCGGGGCCGCGGTCCGGGCGGCCGCCGCGGCGCCGGTGGCGAGCCGGCCGCTGATCGTCCGGGGCAGCACCTGGTACCTGCGGTCGACCCTCACCAGCGGGCCCGCGACGACGTCGTTCTCGTTCGGCCCCGCGTACGCGTTCCCGCTCGCCGGCGACTGGAACGGCGACGGCACCCCGACCGTCGGCACCGTCGTCGGCAACACCTGGTCGCTGCGGAACGCGAACGCGGCCGGCACCGCGGACGTGACGTTCCGGTTCGGCTCCGCAGGCGACCTGCCGCTGGTCGGCGACTGGGACGGCGACGGCGTCGACACGCCCGGCGTCCTGCGCGGGAACACCTGGTACCTCCGGAACTCCGCCACGACCGGCACCGCCGACCGCAGCCTGCGCTACGGCACGGCCGGTGACCTGCCGCTGGTCGGCGACTGGGACGGCGACGGCGTCGACACGCCGGGGGTGCGGCGCGGGAACACCTGGTACCTGCGCAACTCGCTGAGCACGGGCACGGCGGACGTCACGCTCGCCTACGGCCGCGCCACCGACCGGCCGGTGGCCGGCGACTGGGACGGCGACGGCGTCACCACGCCGGGCGTCGTGCGCGGCAACACGTGGTACCTCAGCAACGACACCGGCACCACCGCCGACGTGACCTTCAGCTACGGCTCCGGCTGCGAGGTCGCGCTGCCGAGCACCGCCGCGCTGGCCCGGAGCGCCGGCGGCGCCCCGGCACCGGCGGCGTTCGCCGGCGAGGACCTGACCCTGGCGCCGACGACCCGCAAGGTCGTCGCGCTCACCTTCGACGCGGGCGCCGACGCGGTGGGCGTCGCGTCGATCATGCGGACGCTCGCGCGGACCTGCACCCCGGCGACGTTCTTCGTCACCGGCGCCTGGACGCGCGAGTTCCCGGTCCAGTCGCGCCAGATCTCCCAGCGGTACCCGATCGCCAACCACACCTACACCCACCCCGACCTGACCACGCTCACCGACACCCAGGTGCGGTCCGAGGTGACGACCGCGGCGACGGACGTCCGCGCGGCCACGGCGTACGACACGCACCCGCTGTTCCGGTTCCCCTTCGGCGCCCGTGACGCGCGCACGATCGCCATCGTCAACGACCTCGGCTACGTCGGCGTCCGGTGGACGGTCGACACGCTCGGCTGGAAGGGCACGTCCGGCGGGCAGAGCGTCCGGAGCGTCGTCGACCGGGTGGTGAACGGGGCGCAACCCGGCGAGATCGTCCTCATGCACGTCGGCTCGAACCCGGACGACGGCTCCACGCTGGACGCCGACGCGCTGCCGACGATGATCGCGGAGCTGGCGGCCCGCGGCTACGGCTTCGTCACGCTGCCGGAGGTGATCCGCTGAGCGTGAACGCGCCCGATCGGTGATCGCTTCTCCCTGTCGTCCCGGGATCACCCGGGACGACGGTGGCTCCGTGGGTTCCCCATCCAACGACCCGAGGAGTCGATCATGATCAGGCCAGAGCTGCTCGGCGACGCCGAGCCGGTACCCGACACGGCGCGTGACGAGACGACGAGGCGTCTCTTCCGGATCGCCGGCCTCGGCGGAGTCGGCGCTTTCCTGGCCTGGCTCGGCCAGCCCATCCTGGTGCTTCTGATCATCGGCCCGCGGGGCGACGTCGGCAGCGACTGGTCCGAGATCGAGAGCTCCCCGTACAACGGCGCCATCGAAGTGCTGCTCTTCTCCGCGATCGGGGTGGGCCTGCTCTTCCTGGTGCTGGCGACCTGGAGGATCCTCGGGCACCGCGACCCGGGGGCCTCCGTGGCCGCGGCCGCCGGGCACGTCATGGGCCTGGTCGCCGCGGTGGCGTGGTTCCTCGTGGCTGCCGACGCCTTTCGGATGTACACCTCGATCGGGGCGGGGATCCCCGAGGTCACCGACGACTCCCGGCTCCAGGCGAGCATGATCCACGGGACCGGGCTCGACATCACCGGGGCGCTGCTGCTCTTCGTCGTCGGCTACACCGGCTGGGCGGTGATGGTGGCGACCGCGGGACGCCGGGCCGGCGTCGTCGGCCGGCCGCTGAGCGTGGTGCTCGCACTCTCCGTGCTGGGCTGGGTCCCCGTCCTGGCCGTGCCGTTCTCGCCCCCGTGGCCGCTCGTCGGATGCATCGCGACGATGCTGATTCTCGGCATCTCGTTCCTGGTGCGCTCCCGCCGGTGACAGCATCGGTCCATGGCTGACCTGTGGCCGGGTGGCCTCCCCGACACGGCGCACGAGGCGACGTACCTCGCGGTGCGGGTGGTGAGCGCGCTGCTCGCCCTCGTGCTGGGCGTGCACACCGCCCGCACCGCGGTACGGCGGCGCGCGTGGCCGGCCACCGTCGCCGCGGTGCTGGTCCTGGCGGCGTTCACGACGCAGGCGCTGGCCCCGCTGTGGTTCGTCGCCTTCCCGCTCCTGGCGTCGGTCTTCCCGGACGGCCGGTTCGTGCCGCGGTGGACGGTCGTGCCGGTGGCGCTGTGTGCCGTGCCGGCGACGGTCGAGCTGGCGCGCCCGGGAGCCTGGAGTGACCACCAGCCCTGGTGGTCGTTCTTCGCCGTGTCCCAGGCCCTGTTCCTCGGCGCCCAGGTGTACCGCTACCGACGCCGGGCCACCACCGAGGAGCGGGAGTCGGTTCGGTGGATCATCCTCGGCACCCTGCTCACGATGGCCTGCTACGCCGGCGTCGCCGCCGCGTTCGCTGGCGAGGTCGGCGAGGGGTCGGACTGGTCCAGGGCGAGCGCCGACCTCGCGATCCTGCCCCTCACGCTGGGCATCGCGATCGGCGTCGGCCGGCCGCGTGGGCCGGACGTCGACCGGGCGCTTCACGTCACGCTCACCGGCTGGGTCGCGGTACCCGCCCTGGCGGCGACCTACGCGTCGGCGAGCACCCTGCTCGGTGGCTGGTGGGGCGCGGCCGCGGTCGGCGCCGCCGCCTGGCCGGTCGGCCTGCTGGCCCGGTGGGCCGCCGACTGGGTGGTGTACCGCGGCCGGCCGGACGCGACGGAGGCGACCAGCCGGCT
>Ga0081539_10007228_pt1 | contig 10204 bp, 10 predicted proteins | sample TabmetS4T2R2_FD_71023 | JGI IMG/M metagenome (GOLD analysis project Ga0081539, IMG submission 71023) | Tabebuia heterophylla rhizosphere microbial communities from the University of Puerto Rico - S4T2R2 | ecosystem: Host-associated > Plants > Roots > Rhizosphere ... | reverse complement strand
GCTTGGTGATCTCGTCCAGCCGCATCTCCGGGTGCAGCGGGTCGATGTCGTTGTCGACCAGGCCGCCCAGGATCGACGACGGAGGCTCGCGCAGCAGGCGCTGGAAGTAGACCATGCCGAGATACTTGCCGGTCGGCGTGGCGGACGGCGGCCGGGCGACGAACACCTGGGCGGCGACCACCGGCGACAACTCCGGCTCGCGGATGCGGGCCAGGGCCTCGGCCACGGTGGTGTCCGGTGGCAGGATCACCGGTTCCGAGGTCATCACGCTGCCCGCGGTGCCCGGCCGGTAGTTCATGAGCTGGCGTACCGGAGCCGCCTCGTCCGGCTCCATCAGGTCCAGCAGCAGCGTCTGCTCGGGCTTGGGCAATTCGGCGAGCAGGTCGGCGGCGTCGTCCGGGTCCATCCGCTCCAGGACGTCCGCGGCCCGCTCCCGGCCCAGGCGTACCAGGATCTCCACCTGGTCGTGCTCGGGCAGCTCCTCGAGCACGTCGGCGAGCCGGCGGTCACTGAGCGCCACCGCGACCTCGTTACGCCGCGCGTCCGGCAGGTCCTGCAGGGCGTTCGCCATGTCCGCCGGGCGCATCTGTTCCAGCAGGGCGAGCAGGTTCGACGTGCCCTGGGTGTCGGTCGGGCCGATGAGTCCGCGTACCCGCTCGTACTCGGCCTGGTAGATGTGCCCGCGCCGGCCCAGCCGCCCGGAGTTCTGCCGCAGCGCCACCCGGGTGATCAGCCACTCGTTGTTGCGGTTCAGCTCCATGCCCAGGTCCACGACCGTGCCGGGTTCGTTGTCCGGTTCCACGGTCACCCGGCGGTCGAGCAGGTCACCGAACACCAGCAGCTCGTTGGGCCGTTTCTCGAACCGGCGCAGGTTCAGTTTGCCGGTGCCGAGCATCACCGCGTCGGCCTCCATCGAGAACACCCGCCCGATGGGCAGGAAGATGCGCCGGCGGACGGTCATCTCCGCGACCAGCCCGACCACCTGCGGCGGCCGGTTCGTGGTGCGCAGCCGGACGACCGCGTCGCGCACCCGCCCGACCCGGTCGCCATTGGGATCGAAGACGGGTAGCCCGGCCAGCCTCGCCAGGTAGACCCGTGTCCCCATCGTCACGGGTCAAGCCTAGGTTAGGGTCCGGGCATGTCCACCGTGGCGTACGAGATCGTCGACGTGTTCACCGACCGACCCTTCGCCGGGAACCCGCTGGCCGTGGTGTTCGAGGCGGAGGGCCTGGCCAAGGATCAGATGCAGGCGCTCGCCCGCGAGTTCAACCTGTCCGAGTCGGTGTTCGTGCTGCCGCCCGAGGCCGGCGGGACGTATCGGGCCCGGATTTTCACCCCGGAGACCGAACTGCCGTTCGCCGGGCATCCCAGCGTGGGCGCGGCGGTCACCGCGGTCCGGCGTGGCCTGGCCGCGCCCGGGCGGCTGATCCAGGAGTGCGGGGCCGGGCTGCTGTCCATCGACGTCACCGAAGCCGGGTCCGCGACCCTGACCGGCGGTGCCGCGACGCTGAGCGACCCGGTGCCGGCCGGGCCGCTGTTGTCGATGGTGGGGCTGGGCGAGGAGGACCTGATCGGGGGTGCGCCGCCGCGCCGGGCGGGATGTGGGCTGGAGTTCACCTACCTTCCGGTACGCCATGAGTCGCTCGCGAACGCCTGGGGCGACCCGGCGATCGCGGCACGCATCGGGGTGCCGCAGATCAGCGTCTTCTCCTGGGACGCCGGGACCCGGTCGGCGCAGGCCCGGGTGTTCGCCCCGGGCGTGGCGGTGCCCGAGGACCCGGGGACCGGCTCGGCGGCGCTCGGCCTGGGCGTGTGGCTGGTGGGCTCGGGCTGGCTGCCGGGTGACGGGACCTCGGCGTACCGCGTGCATCAGGGCATCGAGATGCACCGGCCGTCGTTGCTGGAGTGCACCGTGACCGCGTCGGACGGTGCGGTGGCCGAGGCGACCGTGGCCGGGCACGTGGTGCCCATCGCGCGGGGCGCCATCGCGATCCCGCCGTTTGTGGGCTGAGCTGCCCCACCCCGCTCTCAACCCCGCTTCTAACCCGTCGATCTTGGACTTGTGGCGCCCGGATTGCTGAGACGCGCGGCTTTATGGAGGGCCACGAGTCCAAGATCGGCGAGGGGAGGGGGCATACCCGGTCCGCCGCAGTGCAAGAGTGCAAGGATGTGGCGGTGACTAGTCCGCTGGTGGACGAGGCCGTGAAGAAGGCCGCCGTCGCGTGGATCTCGGTCGGCGACGGTCCCGCCCTCGCGCTCTGGTGCATGCCGGTCGACGGGAGCCTCGTCGTGGTGAGCGGTCCGGGGGAGCAGGACGCGCCCGGGCTGGCCGATGCCGCGACGGCGGCCGTACGGCTGCGCGGGGACAACGGCGGTCTGATCGTCATCGTCGAGGCCACGGTCGAGCGGCTGACGCCAGGCACCGCGGACTGGGACGCCGTCGCCCCGCAACTGGCTGTCAAGCGCCTCAACGCGTCCGGCACCGCCGAGGAGGTCGTCGCGCGCTGGGCCGAGACGGACTGCGCGATCGTCCGGCTGACCCCGGTCGACGGGGAACCGGTCGCCGCGCCGAACCTGCCGGACGATTCGGGTGCCGCGGCGCCGCGGGACACCCCCGCGCGGGTGGCGGTCCGGCGCCCGTTCCGCCTGCATCGCGTGCGGCCGCCCCGCCCCTGACCCCAGACCCCTGTCCCCGGCCCCATCTTGCGCCGATCTTGGACTTCTGGTCTGTCGCATAAGGGACAAAACCGGGTTGAACGGGCGCCACGAGTCCAAGATCGACGTAGTGGGGTGGGGGTCAGACGAGAGCCAGGATGTCGGTCAAGGAGCGGATCGACGGGCCGGTGAAGTCCTCGTCGCGATCGAAGACCAGGTGGTCGGCGAGGTCGGGGGCGGCCAGCCGGACCGCGGTCATGCCGACCGCCTGGGCGCCGGACAGCTCCCGGCTGCCACCGTCGCCGACGTACAGGCACTGCTCCGGTTCCACCCCCAGCCGCTCGCACGCGGTCAGGTACATGGGCGCCTCGGGCTTGCAGATGCCCAACTCCACCGAGAACACCGTCGTGTCCAGCAGCGGTGCGACCGGCAGGCCGGGCAAGAAGGCGGGCAGTTCGTGCGTGCAGTCGCTGATCAGTCCGGTACCGAACCCGCGCCGCTTGAGGCCCCGGAGAGCGCTCACCGCGTCGGCCCGGAGTGTCGTGTCGGCGCGGATGGCGTTGATCCTCGCGGGTACGGCCGCCGCCAGCTGATACCGTCCCGGGCGGCCGCCGGCTTGCGCGGTCACCCACCGTAGGGTGGCCTCGGCGGAGCCGAACGTGCCCCGCGCACGGGAGTGGAAGGTGCGGTCCAGGATGTGGCGTACGGCCTCGGGGTCGCAGTCCAGCGTCCGGGCGAGGGCCGCGTGCTGCGGGCCCCGCCGGACCGAGCGGGTGAGTGTACCGAAAAAGTCAAACAACACCGCACGGTATGCGGACACCGTAAATCAGCCTCCCCGGCATTGAGGGGTCGAAAGCGGGCAAGCAATCGCAGCGAAGCGTAGCGACTTCCTCACCATGCGCTTAACGGAGGCTGAACAAGCCGGCTTCGATGGATCCGCAACAAGCGACGGCTGGGGATGAATATGGGTTCACACCGCCAACAGCACGCACTACCGACGATCGGTGCGCTGGCGGTGGCGGTCGTCGCTGTGTCGTCCTCCGCGCCGCTGATCGCGTACGCGGCCGCCCCAGCGTTGGCCGTGGCCTTCTGGCGGAACGCTCTGGCCACCGTCGCCCTCACCCCGGTCACGCTCGGGCCCCGCCGCCCGGAACTTCGCCGCATCGGCCGGCGTGACCTGGGGTTCTGCGTGCTCGCCGGACTCGCCCTGGCCGCCCACTTCGGCACCTGGATGCCCAGCGTGCAACTCGGCTCGGTGGCCACCGCGACCGCGCTGGTCGCCACCCAGCCGGTGTGGCAGGGATTGATCGCCGCCGCGCAGGGCCGCCGCCCCTCGGCCGCGGGCTGGGCCGGCATCGGGTTCGCGGTGGCCGGCGCCGCCTGGGCCACCGGCGCGGACGTGCACGTCTCCGGCCGGGCCGTCCTGGCCGACGGGCTCGCGTTGATCGGCGGTCTGGCCGGTGCGGTCTACACCGCGCTGGGCGAGCGGGTGCGCAGCCGCCTCAGCACGACGACGTACACCTGGATCTGCTACGGCGTCTGCGCGGTGATCCTGCTGATCGCGTGCGGCGCGGCCCGGGTCGAACTGTTCCGGTACGACGGAAGCACCTGGGCCGCGATTCTCGCGCTCGTGGCGGGCGCGCAGCTCCTGGGGCACTCGATGTTCAACTACGCGCTGCACCGGACCTCCGCGACGACGGTCAGCGTCCTGCTGCTGCTCGAGACGCCCGGCGCGGCCCTGATCGCCTGGGTCTGGCTCGGTCAGGCACCCCGGGCGGCTGCGCTGCCGGGCATCGCGATGTTGCTCGCCGGCGTGGCGGTAGTGATCGCAACCGGCGCGGCCGGCCGGGTCGGGTCCTGGTGGCGGCGTGCCGCACCCACTGCCCGCGATTCTGGTCACGGACCTGCCGAGGGCTGGCTACCCTCGACGGGCCCGCCCGACTTACCCTCGATGGGCCCGCCCGACGCCGCGGAGACGCCGCCTCGTTGACCACCGCGGGCCGCCGCCGTACGCGGACACCATAGGGGATGCGATGCGCCACCGGATTGCCCTGCTGCTGCTCGGGACGACGTTCATGGCCGCCGCCTGCGGCGAAGCGAGCCAGGCCGCGCGGCCGGAGCCGACGGGGCTGACCGGGGGCTGGCGTACGGCGGGCTGCGAGTTCCACCGCGACGCCCTGACGGTCACCGTGAACGGACAGACCATGCCGTCCACGCCGCCGAATCTGGAGGCGGCGATGGCCCGCATCGACACCGGTGGCCGCGACCGCTACGCCGTCAGCTACGCCGGCATCGAACTCGACCAGGAGCATGTGCGCGCGGTCGTGTACCGGGTGCCGTCCGCCGCGTTCGACAAGTACATCCGCAACAATGCGGAGGACACCTGCATAGAGGTTCGGGACGCGCCGCACGCGCTCGCCGAGCTGACCGCGCTGCACGATCGCGTCGTCGCCGACCTGTCCATGTGGGAGGAGCGCGGCATCCGGATCTCGACGGTCGGCCCCCGGCACGACGGCGTGGGCGTGGAGATCGGCACGGAAGACGTCGAGCGGGCGCGGCAGCAGATGCCCGTCGTGTACGGCGTGCAGGCGCCGCTGATCTTCGTCCGGCAGGGTCCGGTCATGCCGCTGCTGCCGTCCATGGAGCCGCCGGCCGCGCTGCCCGGGGGGTGACGGCCGATCAGGCGGCGGCGGACGCGTCGCCGGCGGCGAGGATGAAGAAGACGATGAAGACGGCGAGGAGCAGGATGCCCACGCCCGTCGCGATCCACCCGACGATGATGCCGGCCAAGGCCATGCCGTCGCCCTGGTCGCCGGTCCGTCGGATCCGTCCACGCGCGACGTGCCCGAGGACCGCGCCGACGATTCCGAGCAGACCGCCGACCCCGTACCCGCAGAGGCCCAGCACGGACACGCAGGACACGACGAGCGCGGCGATGGCCATGCCATCGGTCGGTTGGGCCGCCGGGTAACCCATCGGGGGGTACGGGTACGCGTACGGCTGCTGATACGGGCTCGGCTGGTACGGGTACCCCGGCAGGTAGGAGGGGGACGGATACCCGGACGTCGGCGTCGGGTACAGCGGGTCCGGCTGCGGCGGGTACGCCTGTGCCGGCGGGTACATCGGGTCGGGCGGCGGGACCGCACCCTCGTGGCCTGGGTACCGGGGATCGTCCGCGCCGGGTGGCGGGAGGTAGGTCATCGCGATCTCCGTCCGGCGAGGTTCGGCTGCGGTGTCGACAGGATAGACAACGTCCTGTTTGGCAAGCGTATGGTCCCGGCGGGTCACCGCGGTGTGCGCCACGAGCCGTCCATGTTTGCCCCAGCCCCGTCGAGCAGGCAATATCGCCGCATGGTCTTCGTCAGTGCGAGCCGATCGCGCCGGGACGCCACCCGGCCGTCCGCCGGTCGCCGTGCCCGGCCCACCGCCAGCAGCGCCGAGTCCGAGCTTCGCGGCGACGCCGGGGCCGAGGTCGAGGATCCGGACGCCGAGGAGTTCCCCGCCACGCTCCGGCTGGACGGGAAGGTCGCGCTGGTCACCGGTGCGGGTAGTCCGGACGGGATCGGGTACGCGACGGCCCGCCGGCTACGCGACCTCGGTGCCCGGGTGGCGATCGTGTCCACCACTCGCCGCATCCACGATCGGGCCGCCGAGCTGGGCGTGACCGGGTTCGTCGCCGATCTCACCGACGAGTCCGAGGTCGGCGCGCTCGCCGACGCGATCGCCGAGCAACTGGGCGACGTCCAGGTTCTGGTGAACAACGCGGGCCTGGCGAGCCGGGCGAGCCCCGAGGTGCTCCGGCCGGTCGCGCAGCTGACGTACGACGAGTGGCGCGTCGAGATCGACCGGAACCTGAGCACGGCGTTCCTGTGCAGCCGCGCCTTCGGGGGCGGCATGGCCGAGCGCGGCTGGGGCCGGATCGTGAACCTGGCGGCGACCGCCGGGCCGGTGAACGCGCTGCCGACCGAGGCGGCGTACGCGGCGGCGAAGGCCGGTGTCGTGGGCCTGACCCGGGCGCTGGCGATGGAACTGGTCGCCGACGGGGTGAACGTCAACTGCGTGGCGCCCGGCACGATCTACACGGCCGCGTCCACAGTCACCGAGATCAAGCAGGGCCTCGGCACCCCGATCGGCCGGCCCGGCACGCCCGACGAGGTGGCCGCCGCGATCGCGTTCCTGTGCTCGCCGGCCGCGTCCTACATCACCGGTCAGATGCTCGTCGTGGACGGCGGCAACAGCGTCCGCGAGGCCCAGTTCCGCTGAGCCTCCGCGCGCTCGCCCGGCCTCGCTCCGCGCGCGGAGCGGAGCGAGGCCACGGGCCCCGATACAGCGCGGCGGGCGCTATGCCGTGCTGCTGGAGTCACTCAGCACGCCGGCGACCACGATGCCCACGACGAGGACGATGAAGCCGATGGTCAGGATGTAGCCGATCCACAGGCCGGCGGTGGCCATACCCGATCCGCCCTCGCCCGTCTGCCGGATCTGCCGCTTGGCGATGTGGCCGAGCACGATGCCGACCGGCGCGCTGATGCAGGTTGCCAGCCCGGCGATCGAGCAGATCAATGACGCGATGGCCATCGAGTTGGTGCGCGGCGCGGCCGGGTAGGACGGGTATGCGGGCTGGCCGTACTGACCCTGCGCGTACGGCTGGCCGCTCGACGGATACCCGGCCGGCGGGTACTGCGGCGGGTACGGGCCGGTCGGCTCGTCGTTCTGGCCGTACGGCTGCTGTGGCTGTTGTGGCTGATATGGATCTGGCGGCCCACTGGGCGGCGGATATGTCATCTGGCCCCTCCTCGTTTCCCGGCACGGTACTAGTTCGCGAGTAGCCGAGGGGGCCCGTTCGGCGTTCAACCCAGACGGGTAAAACCGCCGGCGGCCCGCTCGACCGCCAGGCAGCGGTCCTCGACATAGTCCATCCCGGCGTCCGTGGCGATCTTGCGAGCCTCCGCGGAGACGATGCCGCTCTGCAGCCACACCGCGGGCGCCTTGATCGCGACGGCCTGGCGCACGATGTCGACCGCGTCGGCGGCCGGGCGGAAGATGTCCACGAGGTCGACCGGCTCGCCGATGTCGGCCAAGGTCTTGACCGCCGGCAGTCCGAAGATCTCGTCCGCGAACGGGTTCACCGGGATGATCCGCCAGCCGTACCGCATCATCTGCGCCGGCACCGAATGCGACGGCTTCCACGGCTCCCGGGACGCGCCCACCACCGCGATGACCCGGGCGTCGGCCAGGATCTGCTGAGGACTTCTCATGAGTCGACTGTAGTCACGCGGGTTCACGGCCGCCGTTGTCGCGCGCCTCTCCGACCGGGATCACAGCAGCGTCAACTGCCGTGGCACCACCTCACCGCTCCGTTCGGGACCGCCGCCGTCCACGGATCGCGCCTCGCCGGGCTCGCCGCGGTGGAGGCCGTGCCGCCGGGCAGCCATCCGGACTCGGGCGCCCAGCTCGTGTTGATACGCCTGGGACAGGTAGGACCCTCCGCCATACAGCTCGCGGTAGCGCGGCGCCAGCTCCGGATGCTCCCGGCGCAGCCAGGCCGCGTACCACTCCCGGGCGCCGGGCCGCAGGTGCAGCGCGATCGGCGTCACGCTCGACGCTCCGGCCGCCGCGATGGCTGCCACCGTCTCTTCGATGGAGTCCTCGGTGTCGGTGAGGCCGGGCAGGATCGGCGCCATCAGCACGCCGACCGGGAATCCCGCGTCGGTCAGCCGGCGCACCGCGTCCAGCCGGCGGCGCGGGCTGGGGGTACCGGACTCGACCGAGCGCCACATCGCCTCGTCCACGAAGCCGATCGACATCGACAGGCCGACGCTGGTGACCTCGGCCGCCTGCTGGAGCAGGGCCAGGTCGCGCAGGATCAGCGTGCCCTTGGTGAGGATCGAGAACGGGTTGGCGAAGTCCCGCAGCGCGGCCAGGATCTCCGGCATCAGCCGGTACCGGCCCTCGGCCCGCTGGTACACGTCGACGTTGGTGCCCATGGCGATGTGCGCCCCGGACCAGCGCGGCGCGCTCAGCTCGCGGCGGACCAGATCCCCGGCGTTCACCTTGACCACGATCTTGGTGTCGAAGTCGTGCCCCGCGTCGAGGTCCAAATACGTATGCGTGTTGCGGGCGAAGCAGTTGTGGCTGACCACGCCGTCCGCGATGAAGTCGCCGGTGCCGGTGGTGATGTCGAACAGCGGGAGGGTGAGCTCGAGCGCCTCGATGTCGACCACGGTGAGCTGGGCGTCACCGCGGACGCCGATCCCGGCCGCGTCCAGCGGAGCGTCGGTCACGCCGGTGATGTGCCGGAATCGCAGGGCCGCCCACAAGTCGCGGGAGATCTCGACCGACTGCGTCGATCGGAGCGGAGCCATCGGGCTCGGCCGACCGCTCGCCGCCTGGCGGCTGGGCAGCCCCAGCTGGGTCAGGGCCTCGGTGACCCGGCTCAGGTAGACGCGGTCGCTGCTGGTGAACGTAATGGCGAGCCGGTCGGTCTGCCCGACGGCGCCGAAGGCACCGGCCAGAAAGCCGCGATACCAGCCGCCGGTCGGCAGATCCGGCCAGCGCAGGGCCTCGTGCAGCGGGAGGTCGTCCAGGTAGCGGTCCGCACGCACCCACGCGTCGCCTCCGCGGGACGATCCCGCGGGGACGGTCGCGTCGCCCCGGATCAGCCCACACAGGAACCCGGCCTGGTAGTCCGGCGATTCCTTGGGCATCTCGGCGAAGTGGCCGACGCCGGCCATGAGGTCGCCGGCCGCGAGCGCCGGCTGCCAGGGCTCGGTGGGCCGCACGTACCGCCAGCCGCGCTGGGTGAGGAACCGGTGATCGCCGCTGGACACCAGGCGGGTGCCGTCGGCAAGGGTGACGCGGAACGCGACCTTCGACGTCGACCAGTGATCGAGGACGGTGGTCGGCACGTACCGCCGGTGTCGCCCGGCGCCCATCGTGCCCATGACCGCGTCGCCGGGACGCAGTTGGGCAAGCGGGCGGGTGGCGCCGTCGGCCATCAGGATCGGGGTGTCCCCGGCGAGGCAGTACGCACAGGCATGCGAGCAGCCGCGATAGGGGTTGATCGTCCACTCGAACGGGACACGCGAGGCGGCCGGCACCCGGTTGATGATCGACTTGGCGCGGACCTCGTAGAACGTCATACCGGCGAACCCCGGCGTGTCGAACGTTCGCACGGTCGCCCCGGGCAGCGCCAACGGCAGGGGTGGGGCCGCCGGCGCTGCCCTGTCCGCGAGCGAGCCGCCGCCGGGGGGAGCCGACAGGTGTGACCATCGCATGGGCCCTACTCGAACATATGTTCGAGCGGATGTCCAGTAAACTCGCCGGGCATGCGTACCGGATCGGGGTGGAAAACGGCCGCGGACCGGAAGTGGTCCGCGGCCATGTCAAACCGGCTTGCTCAGTGCTGGTGAGCGGCGAGCTGCTTGCGCACGTCGTCCATGTCGAGCTTCTCGACCTGGTCGATCAGGGACTCGAGCGCCGACTCGGGGAGGGCGCCGGGCTGCGAGAAGACGATGACGCCGTCGCGCACAGCCATGATCGTCGGGAT
>Ga0081539_10007227_pt1 | contig 10205 bp, 6 predicted proteins | sample TabmetS4T2R2_FD_71023 | JGI IMG/M metagenome (GOLD analysis project Ga0081539, IMG submission 71023) | Tabebuia heterophylla rhizosphere microbial communities from the University of Puerto Rico - S4T2R2 | ecosystem: Host-associated > Plants > Roots > Rhizosphere ... | reverse complement strand
TTGCGCTTCCGGTGGTGGCTGGCTGGCTCGGACGCACGTTCGGGTCAACGACCAGGCGGGGCGTGAGTCGTGTCGCGGCGCAGGATCGCGACGTCCGAGCACGGCCGCGTCACGAATCCAACGTGATCGAGCGCGGATGAGGGCGGGTTGCGTCGTCTGGCGACTCACGCGCGACGAACCGCGTCATTTGCCCCTCGCGTGACGATCGGCTACCCTTCGCCGGTCATAGAAGGAACAGATCAAGCAAACGTTCGTGTTCGGAGGACCGAGTGCCGCTCGCGCGGGAACAGAAGCAGGAGATCGTGACCGGGTTCGCCACCAAGGAAGGTGACACCGGATCGCCGGAGGTCCAGATCGCGCTCCTCACGGAGCGGATCCGGAGCCTGACCGAGCATCTCCGCAGCTTTCCCAAGGACAACCATTCGCGACGCGGCCTCCTCAAGCTCGTCGGCCAGCGCCGTCGCCTTCTTGCCTATCTGATCAAGAAGGACAACACGCGCTACCGCGCCGTCATCGGACGGCTCGGGCTCCGCCGCTAGGTATCCCGCACCCGGGCCCCGGTTCTCGACCGGGGCTCCGTCGCGTCAGACGCCGAATCGGCCGCGCGGCCAGCGCGCCAACCAGGTCGCTCCTCCTCCACGACCGAAGGAGGACAACGCTCCGTGTCTCAGACATTCGAGACGCAGTTCGGTGGTCAGACGCTGACCATCGAGACCGGCAAGCTCGCCCGGCTGGCCGGCGGTTCCGTCACCGTCCGCTACGGCGACACGATGGTCCTCGGAACCGCGAACCGGTCCGAGCCGCGGCCGGGCCTAGACTTCTTCCCGCTCACCGTCGACTTCGAGGAGCGGATGTACGCCGCGGGCAAGATCCCGGGCGGCTTCATCAAGCGCGAGGCGCGCCCGTCGGAGGCCGCGATCCTCGCCGCTCGCCTGACCGACCGGCCGATCCGGCCGCTCTTCCCCGAGGGCTACAAGGACGACGTCCAGATCGTCATCACGGTCCTGTCGACCGACCAGCAGAACGATCCGGACGTGATCGGGACGGTGGCCGCCTCGGCCGCCCTCACGATCAGCGAGATCCCGTTCCAGGGCCCGATCGGCGCGGTCCGGATCGGCCGGATCAACGGCGACTTCGTCGTCAACCCCACCTACGAGCAGCTCGAGAGCTCCGAGCTCGACCTCGTCGTCTCCGGGACGCGCGACGCGATCATGATGGTCGAGGCCGGCGCGAACCTCCTGCCCGAGGACGTCATGGCCGAGGCGATCCTGTTCGGCCATCGGGCGATCCAGCCCCTGATCGACCTCCAGGAGCAGCTCCGGGAGGCCGTCGGCAAGCCGAAGCAGATCCCGTTCCTCGAGCCGGGCACGGGCTCGGTCCTCGACTTCGTCGAGGCGGTCGACGCCAAGCGCGAGTTCGCGATCCTCGACGTCGAGACGACCGGCACCGATCCGAAGATGGCCGATCTCCTCGAGATCGCGGTCGTCAAGGTCAAGGGCGGCAAGATCGGAGATCGCTGGTCGACCCTCGTGAAGCCGACCCAGCCGATCATCGGCAACCAGATGCACGGCATCACCGACAAGGACGTCGCGAAGGCGCCGGCGGCCCAGGAGGCCGCCCGCCAGGCGCTCGACAAGATCGGCGACGCCGTGATCGTCGGCCACAACGTCGGGTTCGACCTCGGCTTCATCGAGGCGGCGCTCGGCGATGGGACCCGGTTCGAGCCGGGGACGTACCACGACAGCCTGACGATCGCTCGCGAGGGCTATCCCGACCTGCAGAACTACAAGCTCGAGACCCTCGCGTCGTTCTTCGGGATCGATCTGAGCCAGAACCATCGGGCGCTGCCGGACGCCGAGGCGACCGCGAACCTCCTGACCTGGTTCTCGAACGACCTGCCCGGTCGCATCTCGACCCTGAAGAGCGAGATCGCCGACTCGATCCGGAGCAGCCGCGACGCGAAGGACGAGGCGAAGAGCCGCCTCGAGACCGCGCGCCGCAACGCCCGCGTCAGCAAGGCCCTGTTCGGGCTCGTCCACAAGAAGACCGTCCGGAAGCTCGTCCTCGACGAGGGGATCCGGATGGACGGCCGCTCCGTCACCGACATCCGGCCGATCAGCGTCGAGGTGGGGCTGGTCCCGCGGGCCCATGGTTCCGGGCTCTTCACCCGCGGTGAGACCCAGGCGCTGTCGATCGCAACGCTCGGCTCGTCCTCGGACGTTCAGCGGATCGACACGATCAGCCCGCTCACCGAGAAGCGCTACCTCCACCACTACAACATGCCGCCGTACAGCACCGGCGAGAACAAGCCGATGCGCGGCCCCGGCCGGCGCGAGATCGGCCACGGCAACCTGGCCGAGCGGGCCCTCGTCCCGGTCCTCCCGGACCACGAGGACTTCCCGTACGTCATCCGCGTCGTGTCCGAGTGCGTGACCTCGAACGGCTCGACCTCGATGGCCTCGACCTGTGGCTCCACGCTGGCCCTCATGGATGCCGGCGTCCCGATCAAGGCGCCGGTCGCCGGCGCGGCGATGGGGCTGATCTCCGAGTCCGACGGCCGGTTCGCGGTCCTCACGGACATCCTCGGCAAGGAAGACGCGTTCGGTGACATGGACTTCAAGGTCACCGGCACCCGGGAGGGCATCACGGCCCTCCAGATGGACATCAAGGTCCAGGGCATCAACGAGGCGATCATCCGGAACGGCCTGAAGCAGGCCCTCGACGCCCGGCTGACGATCCTCGACAAGATGCTCGAGGTCATCCCGGAGTCGCGCGGCCAGATGAGCGACTTCGCCCCGCGCATCACCACGATCAAGATCAACCCGGAGAAGATCCGCGAGATCATCGGCAAGGGCGGCTCGATGATCCGCAAGATCCAGGAAGAGACCAGCACCGAGATCAACGTCGAGGACGACGGCAGCGTCGAGATCGCGGCGGTCTCGGGCGAGAACGCCCGGAAGGCGATCCAGTGGATCGAGAGCCTGACTCGCGAGGTCGAGGTGGGCTCGCTCTACCTGGGCAAGGTCACCCGGATCATGGGCTTCGGCGCCTTCGTCGAGATCCTGCCGGGCAAGGAAGGCCTCGTCCGGATCGGCGAGCTCGCCGACTACCACGTGCCGACCGTCGAGGACGTCGTGTCCATCGGCGACGAGGTGATGGTGGTCGTGACCGAGATCGACCGGCAGGGCCGGATCAACCTGTCGCGCAAGGCCGCGATGCAGCGGCATCTGGCAAAGGAGCCGGTCGCGGCGGAGTAGCCGCTCCGGCCCCCCTCGACACGTTGCGAACGCCGGCCGGAAGGCCGGCGTTCGGCTTCTCGACGCCCACTGGCATCCGATATTCCCAGGAGGCGTAATTCGCCACAAGCGTGCGGCGAGACACCCGGATTCGGGCACAACCGGCGCGAATCCCCGCCTTTTAGGCCGCCGCTACTCGCCGGGGGAATAACGGGGCGACAAGGCGTTCCGCTTGTCGCCGGATACGCCTACCAGGAATATCGGCGCGGTGAGGGCCGGGTGTGCATTTCCAGGGTCAGGTCGCGGGTTGCGCCCGCAGACCATCGTCTTGGCGCGGTGGATGAACACGCGGTGAGCACCAGCGGCTCGATCGAAGGGATTTCGGGGGCCCGGACGCCGAATGTGCGCCACTGACCACCCCGGTATCGCCGAAATGCACATGTGGAGATCGACCCGAGCCCCCGGGGCGGCCCGGACCCGGCAGGGCGGCCGGACCCCGCTGCTATACTCCCGCGGTGCCCTGCCAGCGACAGTGACAGCGGAGCCATGCCCGACATGACACGCAAGAACTTCACCGTCGCGGTCGTCGGCGCCACCGGCGTCGTCGGGCGGACGATGACCCAGGTCCTGCTCGAGCGGGAGTTCCCCGTAGGCGAGCTGCGCCTGCTCGCGAGCGAGCGCTCGGCCGGCCGGACGGTCTCCATCGAGGGCCAGACGCACGAGGTGCGGCAGGCGACGGCCGAGGCCTTCGATGGTGTCGACATCGCCCTCTTCTCGGCCGGCGCGTCGGCATCCAGGGAGCTCGCGCCCCTCGCCGTGGCCGCCGGGGCGACCGTCATCGACAACTCGTCCGCTTGGCGGATGGAGCCGCACGTCCCGCTCGTCGTGAGCCAGGTCAACGCGGACGACCTGGAGGGCCACCCCGGCGTCGTCGCCAACCCGAACTGCTCCACGATGCAGCTCGTGCCCGTCCTGATGGCCCTCCGCGACACCGTCGGACTGGAGCGGGTGATCGTCGACACGTATCAGGCCGTCTCGGGCACCGGCGGCGAGGCGATCCGGGAGCTGGAAGGCCAGGTCCGGGCCCATGTCGCGGGCGAGCCGAAGGACGTCTCGGTCTATCCGCACCAGATCGCGTTCAACGCGCTGCCCCAGGTCGACGTCTTCCTCGACAACGGCTACACGAAGGAGGAGATGAAGCTCGTCAACGAGAGCCGCAAGATCCTCCATCTCCCGGACCTGCGCGTGTCGTCGACAGCGGTCCGGATCCCGGTGTTCGTCGCCCACTCCGAGGCGGTTCACGTCGAAACCCGCCGGCCGATCACGCCGGACGAGGCCCGCGACCTCTTCGCCCAGGTCGACGGCGTGGTCGTCCAGGACGACCCCGCGACGTCGATCTATCCGCTCGCGACGCAGGCGGCCGGATCGGACGACATCTTCGTGGGACGGGTCCGCCAGGACCCATCGGTCGACGGTGGTCGCGGCCTCGCGTTCTGGGTGGTCAGCGACAACCTGAGGAAGGGCGCCGCAACGAACGCGGTGCAGATCGCGGAGGCGCTGATCGCCCGCGACTGGGTCGCGGCCGCAGGGACCCGCGGAGCGACACCGTACCGAGCGGAGGAGACCGCGATCGGGGCCTCCGCGTGACCTCGGCCGAGCGCCGTGCGGCGCTCGAGGCCGTCGCGGCGGAGGTCCGGACCTGCACGCGCTGCCGCCTCGCCCAGACCCGGACCAACGCGGTCCCGGGGGAGGGGAGCCCGGACACCGAGGTCGTGTTCGTCGGTGAAGGTCCCGGGCACAACGAGGATCGGCTCGGCCGGCCATTCGTTGGCCGCGCCGGCGATCTCCTCGTGAAGTTCCTCCGCTCGATCGAGTGGCGTCGCGAGGACGTGTTCATCACGAACGTCGTGAAGTGCCGGCCGCCGGACAACCGCGACCCGGAGCCGGACGAGATCGCTGCCTGTCAGCCGTACCTCCACCGCCAGCTCGCGGTCCTCGACCCGGCGGTCATCGTCACGCTCGGCCGGCACTCCATGGGCCGGTTCATGCCCGGCGCCCGGATCAGCCAGGCCCACGGCACGATCGCGCCGGCCGATCCCGCGACCGGCGCCCCGGATGCGACCGTCTTCGCGATGTACCACCCGGCGGCGGCGCTCCGGACGACCGCGATCGAGGAGCAGAGCTACCGCGATATCGAGAAGGTCCCGCGAGTCCTCCTGGACGCACGAGCTCGACGGGCCTCCAACCGGCCGACATCGGCCGCAGAGGCCGGTGCCGAGGCGACCGAGCCCGTGCTGGCGCCCGATACCACCCTCTTCCAGACCACCTGAATCCCACCTACCAAAGGACTGCACACCCACCTGATGGCTTCCAACCCACCCCTTCGGATCATCCCGCTCGGCGGCGTCGGCGAGATCGGCAAGAACATGTACGTGTTCGAGTACGGCGACGAGATCGTCGTGATCGACTGCGGGCTGATGTTCCCCGACGAGGAGATGTTCGGGATCGACCTCGTCGTGCCCGACATCACCTACCTCAAGGAACGCAAGGCGAACGTCAAGGCGTTCCTGATCACCCATGCCCACGAGGACCATGTCGGCGGCCTGCCCTACGTCCTGCCCGAGTTTCCCGGCGTTCCGATCTACGCCTCCACCCTCGCTCGCGGGCTCCTCGGCAACAAGATCAAGGAGCACAAGCTCCACAACAACCCGCTCATCGCGATGGAGCCCGGCGACGAGCTCCAGATCGGGCCGTTCGGCGTCGTCGCGTTCCGGATCGGCCACTCCATCCCCGACGCGATGGGGATCGCCCTCCGGACCCCGGTCGGCGTGGTCGTCCACACCGGCGACTTCAAGTTCGACCACACCCCGGTCGACGGGAAGCTGAGCGACTTCGCGATCCTCGCCAGGCTCGGTGCGGAAGGCGTGATCTGCCTCCTGAGCGACTCCACGCGCGCGGAGAGCCCGGGCTACACGCCGTCCGAGCGGACGGTCGGCGAGGCCTTCCGCGAGATCATCGAGCCGCTTGACGGCCGGGTGATCGTCGCGACGTTCGCGAGCAACATCGCTCGGATCCAGCAGGTCCTCGATGCGGCAGCCGCCTTCGACCGCCAGGTCGCGGTGATCGGCCGGTCGATGGAGCAGAACACCCGGATCGCCACCGACCTGGGCTACCTGACCTACGAGCCGAGCCGGCTCGTCGCCAAGGATCGGATCGGCGACGTGCCGGATCACAAGATCGTCATCGCGACGACCGGTGCCCAGGGCGAGCCGATGTCCGGGCTGGCCCGGATGGCGAACCGCGACCACCGCTTCGTCGAGATCCAGCCGGGCGACACGGTGATCGTCAGCGCGAGCCCGATCCCGGGCAACGAGGAGTACGTCAGCCGGACGATCGACAACCTGTTCAAGGCCGGCGCGAACGTCTACTACCACACGATCAAGCGGGCCCACGTCTCGGGTCACGCCAGCCAGGAAGAGCTCAAGCTGATGCTCGGCCTGACGAAGCCCAGGCACTTCATCCCGATCCACGGTGAGTTCCGGATGCAGGTCCAGCACGGCCGCCTGGCAATCGAGACCGGCGTCGCGCCCGAGAACGTGTTCATCATCGAGAACGGCCAGCCGATCGAGATCCTCGAGGACGGCTCGGCGCGGCGCGGGCAGCCGGTACCGGCTGGCTACGTGTTCGTCGACGGGCTGTCGGTCGGCGAGGTCGGCGAGATCGTCCTGCGCGACCGGCGCGCGCTCGCGAACGACGGGATGTTCCTCGTCGTCGTGACCGTCGACAAGCAGACCGGCAACCTCGTGGGACGGCCCGAGATCATCACCCGCGGCTTCGTCCACCTCAACGAGCAGGACCCGATGATCGAGGAGGCGGTCGCACGGGTCGCGGCGTCGATCCAGAACCCGGGCGACCACATCAGCGAGATCGCGCTCCTCAAGAGCCAGATCAAGGACGGCGTCTCGCGCTTCCTGTACGAGCAGACGAAGCGCCGGCCAATGGTCTTCCCCGTCGTCGTGGAGATCTGACGTGGCGACGAGGCGCCGCGCGCCGGCCCGTCGCACGACGACGACCCGCCGACGGCGGAGCGGCTACCGCGTGCCCGCGTTCAGCTTATCGCCGGACGTCGCGCGATCGCTCTTCGGTCTCGCGCTCCTGCTCCTCGGGGTCGTGACCCTGATCATGATCTTCCTGCCCGCCAACCAGGGCAGCCTGACCGACTGGGCGCAGCGCACGGTGAACCCGCTGTTCGGGACCGGACGCTGGCTGCTGCCGTTCCTACTTGTCGCTGGAGGAGCCTATGTCGAGTGGGGCGGCCCGCCCGCCGCCGGCTGGCAGTGGCGGCTCGTGGCGGCGACCGGCTCCTACATCGCCTTCCTGGCGCTCCTCGAGTTCCTTCCCGTCCGCGGCGGCGGCCGGATCGGAACGGCGGTCGCGAATGCCCTCCGGAACGTCGTCGGCAACGACCTGATCGTGTTCGTCCTGCTCCTCGCCGTCATCGTGGCGGGGATCGTCGTCGCGCTCCAGCGGCCGTTCCGGGTGTTCGTCGACCCGATCATCGCCAACCTGCGCGTCGTCGCGTCGCGGCCGCCCGAGCCCGCGAAACCCGCGCCGAAGGGCAAGGCGGCTGCGGGCGGGGCCACGCCGCCGGCGCCCCTCGCGCCGTCCCGGTTCGAGCCGCGCGAGGCGGTGGGTCCGGGGGCGAGCATCCTCGACGAGCCGGCACCGCGCGGCGGTCCGGGTCCAATGAGCCAGACGGTCTGGACCGGGAGCGGCGAGGGCAGCGTTGGGCCGGCGCGTCGCAACGGCGGAACGGGCGCCGGCGGGGGGCCGGTCGGAGCTGGTGCGGCGGCGAGTGCGACCGCCCTCGCGGCGCGCCCGCGGGTCGACGCTGCCGAGCCGCCGACGGCGCTCGAGACCCTCCAGGCGATGGACTGGACGCTGCCGCCGATCGATCTGCTCGACGAGCGACCGGGGGTCGCGCCGGCGGGCGCGGTCGACCACGCATCGAACACGCGCCGGATCGAGGAGAAGCTCCTGAGCTTCGCGATCCCGGCCAAGGTCGTCGCGGTCAACTCGGGCCCGGTCGTCACCCAGTACGAGGTGAAGCCCGAGCACCACGTCAAGGTGTCCCGGATCGAGGCCCTCGCCGACGACCTGGCGATGGCCCTCAGCGCCCGCTCGATCCGGATCGAGGCGCCGATCCCGGGCAAGGACGTCGTGGGCATCGAGATCCCGAACTCGGTCAGCGAGGTCGTCGGCTTCCGGCCGCTCGTCGAGGACACGAACATGCTGGCCGCGACGAGCCCGCTGACGTTCGCCCTCGGCCGCGACGTGTCGGGCAAGTCGATCGCGGTCGATCTCGCGAAGATGCCCCATCTCCTGGTCGCGGGCGCCACCGGCTCGGGCAAGAGCGTCTGCGTCAACGCCCTGATCACGAGCCTCCTGATGCGGGCGCGACCCGACGAGGTCCGGATGATCCTCGTTGATCTCAAGCGGGTCGAGCTCGCGCCGTACAACGGGCTGCCCCACCTCCTCCAGCACGTGATCGTCGAGCCGAGCGAGGCGAAGGCTGTCCTGAACTGGGCGGTCCGCGAGATGGAGGAGCGCTACAAGCTCCTGGCCGGCCACGGCGTCCGGAACATCGCCGCCTTCAACAGCCGGCCCGAGGTCCAGGGCGACGAGACCGCCGACGAACGGATGCCGTACATCGTCCTGATCATCGACGAGCTGGCCGACCTGATCATGCGCGAGGGCCGCAAGGTCGAGGACCCGATCGTCAAGATCGCCCAGAAGGCGCGCGCGGTCGGGATCCATCTCGTCCTCGCGACGCAGCGACCGTCCGTGAACGTGGTGACCGGGCTGATCAAGGCCAACGTGCCGTCGCGGATCGCGTTCGCGATGGCGTCGATGATCGATTCGCGGACCGTCCTCGACGCGCCCGGGGCGGAGGACCTGATCGGCCGCGGCGACATGCTCTACCAGCCGGTGGATCTGCCCAGGCCCGTTCGGATGCAGGGCGTCTTCGTCGGCGATCGCGAGGTCGGCGAGGTCACCCGCCACTGGCTCGACCAGACCGGCGGCCGGACGTTCTACGACGAGGACATCCTGGCCTTCGCCGAGGGCGAGGACGGCGCCAACGGCGAGGGTGGCCAGTTCGGCTGGCTCCGGCGCTACGGCGTCGACGAGATGACCGTCCCGGCGGCCGAGCTGGTGATCGCGTCGAACCGGGCGAGCACCTCGATGCTCCAGACGAAGCTGAAGCTCGGCTTCGCTCGGGCGAGCCGGGTGATGGACGAGCTCGAGCGCTATGGGATCATCGGCCCGCAGGATCCGCGCAACCCGGCGACCCCGCGCCAGATCTACGGCCCCGACAACTGGCTCCGGACGATCGACGACGGCGATGGGGCCGACGAATGAACGATCGTCCCATCGACTCCATCTGGAAGGTTCCGCCGAACGCGCTATCCTCTGGGTCGAGGTCGGCCCCAGGCGGGCGCGCGGATGGGGTCGATGAGGACGGGCTGGGATGACGACACGGGACGACGCGCGACGCGCCACGGCTGACCCACGAGCCGAGAGCCTCCGTCTCGATTCGAGCCGTGCCGGCGCGGCCCGGGCCGATCGTGATCGATCCGACGGCGAACCCGAGCGCTCCGGCCCCAGCCGCCCCGCCCCGCTGCCCGAGCGACTGTACGCGGCGCGCGAGCGGAAGGGCGTCGATCTCTATCGCGCGGAGCGCGACACGAAGATCCGGGCCCGCTACCTGGCGGCCCTCGAGCGGGGCGAGTACGCCGAGCTGCCCGGCGACGTCTACACGAAGGGCTTCCTGCGGAACTACGCCCTCTACCTCGGGCTCGACCCCGAAGAGGTTGTGGGCCAGTGGCGTCGCGAACGCGGCAGCCAGCCCCAGCCCAAGGCGGTTCTGACGGTCCCGCGCCCAATCGCCCAGCCCCGTCCCGGGCTCCA
>Ga0081539_10007226_pt1 | contig 10206 bp, 7 predicted proteins | sample TabmetS4T2R2_FD_71023 | JGI IMG/M metagenome (GOLD analysis project Ga0081539, IMG submission 71023) | Tabebuia heterophylla rhizosphere microbial communities from the University of Puerto Rico - S4T2R2 | ecosystem: Host-associated > Plants > Roots > Rhizosphere ... | reverse complement strand
TCTTGGAGTTGTGGTTACCCTTTCGCGGCTTATTGCCCGGTTTGTTCCAACCACAACTCCAAGATCGCGGGGATGGGGGCCGGTGGCCTCACCCTGAGCGGGCCGGGTGCCGGTTCAGCCACTCTGCCCAGGTCGTCGTGCCGCGGCGGCCGTCCGGGCAGGTGAGGCCGGCAGCCGCGCGTACAGCGGCACGAGGCAGGGGCAACGGGACGATCCGGCGGTGGAGCCGCCGGGCTGCCTGGTATTGCTCGACGACCTCGCCGAAGGTCATGATGGCCGGTCCACCGAAGGGCTGCCGGTCTCCGCCCGGCCCTTCCGTGACGCACTCGACCACGTATGCCGCGAAGTCACCCTCGTCCGCGGGTTGCATCGGCAGCTTCACCGGCAGCGGCCACGCCGGAAGGCGTGCCATCCTCCCCAGCATGCGCTCGAGCAGCCAGTAGAACTGTGTCGCCGGCACGATCGAGTGCGGCACGCCGGACTGGCGCACGACGTCCTCGGCGGCGGCCTTCAGCCGTAGGTACGGAACGCGGGAATGCTGGACGCCCACGATCGAGACATACAGGAAATGGGCGACGTCGGCCTGCCCTGCGGCGCCGAGCAGCTGACGGGTAGCACCGATGTCCACCTCTGACGGGCTCCGAACGAGGTCGGCCGGCCGGATCGTGCCACGAGTCGCGGCCGGCGAGAAGGTGGCGGCGTGAACAATGGCCTCGCTGCCGGAGACGGCCTCGGTGATTCCCCGACCGGTCGCGAGGTCGCCCTGGATCCACTCGACCGCCGGGTCCTGCCCAGGGGTGCGGGCCAGGACGCGCACCTGGTGGCCCTGGTCCTTCAGACGGCCGACGATGTCGCGGCCCAGGTGCCCGGTGCCACCGGTGACGAGAATCCGCACGCTAGTCGCCTCCTTCGTTTGCATTTTGCCACGCCCATCATCCGCCCAACGGTCAAGCGGTCTCGCAGTGCGGCGACGGCGACGGCAAACCGACGGCCTGGTAACTGACCACCCGACTGAGGCATCAGGACGCCGCCCCGTGTCGGGCCGCGCACTGGGCGGCGCGGCCCTGCATCGTCGTCCGCTCCACGCTGTTTCGCGTCAGCGCGGCCGCGCGCAGGAAATGCACGCGGGCCTGCTCGTGCGCACCGGAGCGGCACAACAGGTCGCCGGCCACCGCGGGCAGCAGGTGGTAGTCACGCATGGCCGGGACGTCGAACAACGGCCGTACGATCTCCAGACCGGCTTCGGGGCCGAATGCCTGTGCGGTCGCGACCGCGCGGTTGAGCTCGACGACGGGCGAGGGGCTGATCCGGGCCAGGCCGTCGTACAACGCGGTGATCCGCTCCCAGTCGGTGTCCTCGGCGGTCTTGGCCCGCGCATGGCAGGCCGCGATCGCGGCTTGCAGGGCGTACGGACCGACGGTGCCGCCGAGCCGCTCGATCCGCTCGATATTCGCCAGCCCGCGCTGGATCAGGAGGCGGTCCCAGCGGGTGCGGTCCTGGTCGAGCAGGAGCACGGGCTCGCCGTCCGGTCCGGTGCGGGCCCGCAATCGCGAGGCCTGCAGCTCGATCAGTGCGAGCAGGCCCAGCGTCTCGGTGTCCGACGGCGTCAGCGCGGCGAGCATCCGGCCGAGCCGGAGCGCTTCCGCGCACAGATCGCCACGGATCCACTGGTCGCCGCTGGTGGCCGAGTGGCCCTCATTGAAGACGAGGTAGATGACCTCGCGTACGGCCTCCAGGCGTGCCCGCCGCTCCGCGGGCGGCGGGAGTTCGAACCGCACTTTCGCCGCGGCCAGCGTGCGCTTGGCCCGCACGACACGCTGGGCGATCGTCGGCGCGGGGGTCAGGAACGCCCGGGCGACGTCGTCCGTGGACAGCCCGCAGACGAGCTTGAGGGCGAGCGCGGAGCGCGCATCGGGAGACAGGATCGGGTGACACGCCATGAAGATCAACCCGAGCAGATCCTCGGCCAGGTCGCCCCCGACAATCTCGTCCAGATCGTGCTCGAGCGCCTGCGGCTCCGAGGCCGCCAGCAGGTGGTATTTGCTGCGCTGGACGTCGCGGCGGCGGATCCGGTCGACGGCGAGGAAACGCGCGGTGGTGTTCAGCCAGGCCGCCGGATTGTCAGGTACGCCATCCTGCCGCCACTTCTCAATCGCCGCCACGAAGACGTCTTGGGTTAGTTCCTCAGCGGTGTCGAGGTCGCCGACCTGGCGCATCAGCCGGGCGATCACCCGCGGGGACTCGACGCGCCACAGCGCCGCCAACCGCTGGTCGAGCTCGTCCTGGGGTTGGCGGAGAGGGAACCTCTCGACGGGACGGGTCATGGCGCTGTGGCGGTCGAGTCCGGCGCGGTCTAACCGGCGTTCGGCTGAAGGTCCTCGAACTCGATGACCTTCCGCACGTCGACCCGCTCCGCGCCGACGAGCAGCGCGAACCGGCGCGCGTGCTCGACAGCCTCGGCCAGCGAGTCCACCTCGAGAATCGCGAAGCCGGCGATCAGCTCCTTGGCTTCGGCGAACGGGCCGTCGATCACGCGCACGGCGCCGTCGTTGACCTCGACCCGCGCGCCCTTCGAGCTCGACGCGACCCCCTCGCCCGAGAGGAGCACGCCGGACATCGCCGCCTCCCGCATGTAATCGCCGATGGCCGCCTGCTGCTCCGGCGATGGAGGGACGCCATCCTCCATGTCCTGGGTCTGGTAGTGCATCACCATGTAGCGCACGGTCGTCTCCTTGTGAGGTGCGGTTGGACGCTGCGGTTCAGTTGCCGCTCTCGGCGCTCTCCACGCCGGTGTAGACGAGGTACACGACGCCGGTGTCGAACGTAGTCGACGACACCAGCCTCAGCGGCACGGTCGCGCCGTCGCTGAACAGCCTCTTGCCGTGGCCGACGACGATAGGGTGCACGAGCAGGTGCAGCTCATCGACCAGGCCCTGCTCGAGCAGCCAGCGCACCAGAGTGGCGCTGCCCGTCGTACCGAGGCGGGTATCGGCCTTGAGCTTGGTCAGCTCGGCGGCCACCTCGCCGGTGATCACCGAGGTGTTCTCCCACGCCGCTTCGGTCAGCGTGTTCGAGACGACGTACTTGCGCGCGCCGTTCATAACCCGGGTCATCGGGTCGGCGGGGTCGGCGTTCGGCCAGTAGGCGGCGAACTCCGCATAGGTCTGACGGCCGACCAGAACGGCGTCGTTGTTGTTCATCATCTCGCCGACAACCGCGCCCATCTGGTCGTTGAAGTACGGGAAGTGCCAGGTCTCGGGCGATTCGATGATGCCATCGAGGGAGATGAAGAGGCTGGACTTGAGGTAACCCATCGCGATACTCCTTGGTCGGTCGGGCGGGCGCCCGTGGGTTGCTGTCACCCCGTATGCCGAACGACGACCGGTCGGATCGACATGCCCTCGAAGGATTTCTCGGGGCTCATCTCGTCAGGGCTTCGAGGTACCATCCGCGGTACAGGGCGACCGCTCAGAAAGGCGGGAGCTTGTCATGATTGTCCTCGATGCGATCATCGCCGTGCTCGGTCTGGGAGCCGTCGGGCTTGCCACCAGCGCGCGAATCATCAAGCAGTACGAGCGCGGGCTCGTCTTCCGGTTCGGACGAGTGCTGGACGCGGTGCGCGGGCCAGGCCTCACCCTGATCGTGCCCGGAGTCGACCGGCTACGGAAAGTGAACATGCAGATTGTCACGATGCCGGTACCAGCGCAGGACGGTATCACCCGCGATAACGTGACAGTCAAGGTCGACGCGGTCGTCTACTTCAACGTCGCCGATCCGGTCCGGGCTGTCGTCAACGTACAGAACTACCTGTTCGCGGTGTCGCAGGTCGCGCAGACGTCGTTGCGCTCGATGATCGGTAAGAGCGAGCTGGACGACCTGCTGTCCAACCGGGAGCGGCTCAACGAGGGTCTGGAGGTGATGATCGACAACCCGGCCTTGAACTGGGGAATTCACATCGACCGCGTGGAGATCAAGGATGTCGCGCTACCGGACGCGATGAAGCGGTCGATGTCCCGCCAGGCCGAGGCGGAACGGGAACGGCGTGCCCGAGTCATCACGGCCGACGGAGAGCTGCAGGCGTCCCACAAGCTTGCCCAGGCCGCCGCCACCATGGCAGACACCCCGACCGCGCTGCAGCTGCGTTTGCTGGAGACGGTCGTCGAAGTGGCGGCCGAGAAGAACTCGACACTTGTCCTTCCGTTCCCCGTCGAGCTGCTGCGGTTCCTGGAGAAGAACCCTGCTACCGGGAGCCAGCCTGAGGACGCGATTCCGTACCGACCATCGACTACCAAGGAACCGGCCACCACCGAGGTACCGGCCGGGACCGAGACTCCGGCCGCGGTCGAATCCGCGCCGGAACGCACCCTCCCCGGGGAGATCGGCGCCATCGAAGCGCCTGCGGTTGCGCGCGCGCCAAACGGGCAGCCGGCGTAGTCAGCGCCCTTCGCTGCGGGCGAGCTGGCAGTACGTCGCGCGGGATTGCCGCGGGCGACACCGACACGTGGAGCCGGAAGGGAATCGACATGACCGTTCACGAGGTACGGGTGGACCGGTCGAAAACGCTGGTGGAGGAGCCGGGAACCGGCCACAACCGGTGGCATCCCGATATCCCGCCGATCGTGCACTGTGCACCGGGCGACGAGGTCACGCTGCAGACCCGCGACGCGTTCGACGGGCAGATGGGTCCGCAGGCAACGCTGGAGACCGTGGCCGCGCCGAACCTGGATGTGGTCCACCCGTTGACCGGCCCGGTGTATATCGACGGAGCGGAACGCGGCGATCTGCTGGAGGTGGAGATCCTCGAAGTCGCGCCGGACAGCTACGGCTACACGGTGCAGGTGCCGGGATTCGGATTCCTGCGCGACGTGTTCCCCGAACCGTTCATCGTTCGCTGGGCGATCGCCGATGGATGGGCCACCTCGGCGGATCTGCCCGGCGTACGGATCCCCGGTGCGCCGTTCATGGGAACGATCGGGCTGTCGCCCGGGCGCGACGCGCTGGGCCGGATCACCGCGCGCGAACAGGCCGCCTTGGAGCGTGGTGGGTTCGTCCTGCCGCCGTCACCCGCCTCCGCCGTACCCGCTGACCCGGCGATCGCGGCCGAAGCCTTGCGGACCATCCCGCCGAGGGAGCAAGCCGGCAACGTCGACATCAAGCAACTGGCCGCCGGCACCCGGCTGTTCATCCCGGTCGACACGCCGGGTGCGCTGTTCTCCGCCGGTGACGCGCATTTCGCCCAGGGCGACTGCGAGACGTGCGGCACCGCGATCGAGATGAATGCGACGCTGCGCGTCCGGTTCACCGTGCACGGCGGAGCCGCCCGCGACAACGGAATCCGCGGCCCGCGTTTCGCCCGTACGGATTATTGGGTGGCCCCGGAATACGCCACCCCACGCCGGTTCTATGCCACGACAGGCATGTCGGTTGACCGGGACGGGGTGCTCCACGCGGAGGACGCAACGCTCGCCGCCCGCAACGCCCTGCTCGATATGATCGACCATCTCGGTGAGAGAGGCTGGAACCGCCAGCAGGCGTACGCCATCTGTAGTGTCGCCGTCGACCTCAAGGTCAGCCAGCTCGTCGACGTCCCGAGTTTCCTGGTCTCGGCATTCTTGCCGGAGGACATCTTCACACGTTGATCACGAGCGGGCGATGAATACCGGGCAGGCGGCCCGATCCACCAGGCGGGTCCCCACCGAACCGAGCAACACCCCCTCGAAGCCATGTCTGCGTGGCCCCACCACGACGAGTTGTGCCTGCCGGGAGTGTTGAACGAGCACCTTTTCGGGGCGACCGGCGACGACTGCACGTTCCGCCGTGACATCGGGGTACTTCTTGCGCCACGGGCCGAGTGGGCCATTGAGATCGCTACCGAGGACGGCCTCGGCCGTGGGCCGGGCCGATCCGGCCGGCTGGCGACCGTTGGTCTGCACGGTGATCGCCAACAGTGCGGCACGGCGCAGCGCGGCCTCCTCGAAGGCGCGGCCGATGATCGTCCCGGCGGTGGGACTCTCGTCGACACCGACGACCACCGGCCCGGTGTCCGCGCCGGGCCGTCCGCGCACGACCACCACCGATGCTTTCGCGTGGGTAGCCACCTGGCTGCCCACCGAACCGAACGGCAGGCCGGGGATGCCGCCGTCGTCGCGGGTGCCGACGACCAGGAGAGCCGCCTCCTCGGCGGCGTGCAGCAGCACCGGCGCCGCGTAGCCGTGCAGCGCCGCGCTCACTATCTCCACGTCGGGTGCGATCGACCGGGCCTCCGTCACCGCCTCGTGCACCACGGCGGTCGCCTCCGCTTCCGCCATCGGCCGCGCCGGCAGGCCGGCCGTGTGGTGCAGGCCCGAGTGCTGCCGGTGGTACGCGGTCAGCACGCGCAACTCGACATTCCGCAGCCGCGCCTCGGCCGCGGCCCACCGGACAGCCGCAGTCGAGCCGGGCGAGCCGTCGACGCCGACCACAATCCGTGTCTTCATCATGGCCGCCTCCATAGGCAGGTCAGATCAGTGCTCGTGAGGGTCGCGGTCACGGTGCGGCGGGACATCCGGTCATCGCCAATCACCGGACGCATTTCGGCACAGCCCAAGAGTCGCCCTCACCGACGCCCTTGGCAAGTCGGCGTGCAGCCGGCTCGCATACAGCATTGAAATCCCGCGATCTTGGAGTTGTGGTTGGAACAAAGCTCTATGGAACGGACATAAGGGCAACCACAACTCCAAGATCGCGGGGAGTTGGCCAGGGTGTCAGCGCTTCATGCGCTGTTCGATGGACTCGATGATGCGTGGCCGGAGCTGGGCGGTGCTGATGATGGCGTCCACCGAGCCGACCTGGACCGCGCGTTGGATGTTGTGTATCCGGTCGAACTCGGCGGCGATCTCGCCGATTTTCTCCGCCCGGACGGCGGCCTGCACCTCGGCGAGCTGGGCGCTCAGCACCGCCCGCTCGGTGCCGCTGGTCGCGGACACCTTCGCCTGTAGCTCGGTGACCCGGGGGTCGCTGCCGGTGCGCTTGTTCACGTCTCCGGCGAACACCACGGCCGCGGCCGGGGCGCCGCCGAGCACCGAGGCGAACGAGCCTTCCAGGGCCAGCACGGTCATGTTCGGGTTGAGTGCCTTGGAGAACACCACGAAGGCGCCGCCGTGGTAGCGGGAGATCACGCAGAACACGATCGGGCCGGCGAAGTTGACGATGGCCCGGCCGATCTCGGCGCCGTACTCCAGGACGAGCTTGCGCATCGACTCCGGGGAGCCGTCGAACCCGGACAGGTTCGCCAGCACGACCACCGGCCGGTTGCCGGAGGCCGCGTTGAGCGCCCGCGCCGCCTTCTTCGACGACCGCGGGAACAGCGTGCCCGCGGTGTACGTGTCCGGCCCGTCGGTGGGCGGGAAGCCGCGCCGTGGCACCGACCGCGACTCGATGCCGATCAGGCAGACCGGCCAGCCGCCCAGGTGCACGTCCTGCACCACCGCCGTTTCGGCGTCGGCCATCCCGGCCCAGCGCTCCAGCACCGGGTGGTCCTGGTCGGACACCGCGCGCATCACGGTACGGATGTCGAACGCCTTCTTGCGGTCCGGGTTGTGCGCGGTCGAGAAGATCTGGCCCACGGTGGTGAAGTCGCTACCGGCCAGCGTGTGCGGGAAGTCGGACACGTCCCGGTCGACCGGGTCGTTCGTGTCGGCCCGGCGCGGTCCGGCCTCGCCGGGCACGACGTAGGTGTGGTCGTAGTGCGCCATCAGCACGTCGCAGGCGCTGGGCAGATCGGGCGCCCAGTACTGCGCCTGGCCGTTCGGCCCCATCACCCGGTCGTAGCCGCCGATGCCGAAGTTGTCCTCGGCCGACACGCCGCCGGAGAAATCGAGCGACTGCTTGCCGGTGAGCACCATCGCCGAGTCCGGCGTCATGACCAGGATGCCGCGGGTGTGCATGAGCATCGTCGCCTCGGCGTTCCAGTACGGCTGGGCGCCCACGTTGATCCCGGCCACCACGATGTTGATCTCGCCACCGGCTTGGGTGAAGGTGACGATCCGCTGGAGCGCGGCCGCGACCCAGTCCATGTTCTCGGTGCCCGAGGTCATCGACACCCGGGCGCCGGCGGACAGCGCGAACCATTCCAGCGGGACCTGCATCCGCTCGGCCAGGTCGAGGGCGGCGATGACCCGGGCGCACTCCGGTTCCGACAGCGCGCCGAGCGCCTTCGTCGGGTCCCCCAGCAGCACGACGCGGGTGATCCCGTCGGGGTGCCGCTCGGTCGGCGTGGTGACCACGCCAGCGACGATCGCCGCCGTATTGTTGCCCTTCGCCCGGTCGGTGGGCGCGAGCGTGCCGCGGTCGTCGAGGTCGTACTCGGCGAAGCTGCCGTCGGGCCCGGCGAGCAGACCGGTCAACTCGTACGGGTAGACGGTGCCGCGGCGGGCCGCGCGCAGCACCTTCTGCCGGTAGTCGTCCAGCGGCCGGACCGGTTCGGTGGACGGCTCGCCGATGTGCAGCTGCGCGCCGTGGCCCGTCGGGTTCAGGGTGACCCGCACGGCGACTTCGGCCAGCTCACCGGCCGGGGTGCGCTGGCGGGCCAGAAAATCGACCTCGTCCAAGCCCGCGCCCGCGGTGGTCGGCAGGATGCGCTGGGCCAGCGCCTGCAGCTCGCTGGGGGCCAGCTGGTCGGTGGCCAGCTCCAGCTGCGGCCACACGTACATCATGATCCGGTTGTTGTCGTACCGCTTGTGCTGCGGCCGCTGCGCCTGAACGGTGCGGATCGCGTCCAGGCCCGCGCCGATCGCGTCCTCCACCGCGGGCAGCGCGACCAGCCTGCCGTCACCGTCCCGCAGCGGCGTCAGATCGCGGACCTGGCCCATCACCACGAGTCGCTCGTCGGCCGGGTTGGTCCGCGCCACGGCCTTGAACAGGTAGATCTCCTCGTCCGCGGACGGCAGCCGGGTGAGGTCGAACTCGGCCAGCCGCTGCAACTGCAGGCGGCGGGCGATCTGCGGGTGCAGACCGCGGATCAGCCGGTCCTCGGCGAAGCCGGCGTCGTCGCGGCGGAAGGTGAAATGGTGGTGAATCACGTCGCCGCTCGCCCCGGGGACGGTGGTGGTGATCCGGCGAACACTCGGCGGGAGTTGTTGCTCGGCGACCAACTGTCCGAGCTGAACCGCCATGCTCTCCACGTCGGGCTGGTCGTCCCAATGCACGTACAGGTCGGCGACCAGCCCGCGTTCGGCCACGTCACCGGCCAGCGTTCCGACCGCACTGATCGCGCCGGGCAGCGCCGCGATGTCGACGTCGGTGGTCACGATGCGGGTCCGGCCGTGCGGGCCGGTGTGCTCCGCGGTGACGAACCGGAGGCGGCCGGTCTCGGTCACGGTGACCTGCGACAGCGCGTCGTTGCCGTAGTAGCGGCGGATCAGCACCTCCAGCAGCGGCGCATGATCCAGGCCGGGCCGCCCGATCCGCTGGCCGATCAGCCGGACCAGCGGCGCCGGGCTGGCCACCATGGCCTGGATCCGCTCGGTGCGGTCCGCGGCATTCGGATTCTGGTCCAGGTACCGCAGGTTCTCCCGGACCGCGGCGTACACCTGAGCGCGGCTGCGGCGCAGCAGCGGCTGGGCGAACCAGCGGAACACCACGCCGCGGGCCAGGTCCGACACCGCCGGGAAACGCACCTGCGTGGCCTCGATCAGATGCTCGAGGGTGTGCCCGGCCCGCTCGCTGAGCGGCGCCTCCGGCGGTGCCCCGGCCAGCCACTGCCGCAGCAGCTCGGACACGGCCGCGGCATCGGCCGACATCCGCTGCTGCGCCAGGAAGATCCGGAACACCGCGGCCTCCAGCTCCGGCGTCCGGTCCAGGTCCGCGATGCCGTAGTGGCCGAGCACCCGCTTGAGCCGGGCCTGGAACCTCTCGGGCAGACCGGCGCGTTCGACGTCGAGGCTCTGCAGGTAGCTGTGGAAGTACTCGCGCGGGCTGTGCACCGGAATGCCCGGCTCGTCCTCCTCCTCGACGTCGCCGCTCGGCTTGTTGCGGCTCAGCTCCAGCAGGTCGGCGAAGACGGTCAGCAGGTCCAGTTCGCCCGGCAGCGGGCGGTCGCCCAGCTCGGCCCGCGCGGCCAGATAGCCGATGAGCATGCGCTTACGGTTCTGCGGGTCGACGTCGAAGCCGAGCAGCATGCTGCGCAGGTCCTGCAGGCCGCGCCCGGCCCGCCCCCCCGCGGGCCCC
>Ga0081539_10007225_pt1 | contig 10207 bp, 12 predicted proteins | sample TabmetS4T2R2_FD_71023 | JGI IMG/M metagenome (GOLD analysis project Ga0081539, IMG submission 71023) | Tabebuia heterophylla rhizosphere microbial communities from the University of Puerto Rico - S4T2R2 | ecosystem: Host-associated > Plants > Roots > Rhizosphere ... | reverse complement strand
GTCCTCGAAACAGTCCATCCGGCCGCCGTCGATCGCGCGGAACCCGTCGAGGAAGCTGTGGCCGGCGTCGGGCGTGCTGTCCTCGGCTCGCTCGAGCTTCACCCGCCGGCCGTCGCACGTGACGCCCGTCGTGACGCCGTCGGCGCCCGGGAACCGCCCGAAGAGATGATCGAACGTGCGGTTCTCCTTGATCACGAAGACGACGTGCTCGATCTTCTGCCGGGCGAGCGCCACGGTCGCCTGATCCGTCGGCTCGGCGGGAGGGAAGGGAGTCGGGCTCGTCGGGTCCGACGGGGACCCCGTCGGGGAGGGCGACGTCGGATCTCCGGCGGGGGTCTGGCTGGGGCAGGCAGCCATCGCGGCCACCACGATCCCGATGGCGGCTGCGGCGGAGAGCGTCCCGGCGCGACGCCGTGGGCGGGAGGCGGGCATGTGGCCGGTCAGCCTACCGGCGCCCTCCCTGGACGTGCCCGACCAGCGGCGACATCATCGAGGGATGCGAGGGGTGCGCGCGGCCGGGACGACGATCGCGCTCGTCCTGGCGGTGTCATGCGGCGGTGGTGGTGGCGGCGCCGGCCGGCCCGTCCCCGCCGAGCCGGTCCGGGAGCCCGTCGTACGACCCGCCCCGCCGGCCGACGCCGCCACGCCCCTGCCCACGGGTCGGGGCACGTTCCTCGCCGCTCCCCTCGCCGGGACGGTGGCGGTGCACGCGGCGCCGGGGACGACGACGCCCTACATGTCGCTCGACGCCCAGAACCCCTGGCGCCAGCGGCTCCAGCTCCTGATCCTCGACGGTGCCCGCGACGACGACGGCGGCGCTTGGCTCCGGGTCCAGCTCCCGATCTGGCCGAACGGCCAAGAGGGATGGGTGGACGCCGACGACGTGACGGTGAGCAAGGCGCCCGAGCGGATCGTCGTCGATCTCTCCCGTCGCCGGCTGCTGCGGTTCCGGGACGGTGCCGTCGTCGCGCGTGCCTCGGTGGCGATCGGCAAGCCGTCGACGCCGACACCGCCGGGGCGCTACGTGATCTGGGCGAGGTTCGCCACGGGCCACCCGTCGGGGCCGTACGGCAGTTTCGTCCTTGGCCTGTCGGGCTTCTCCGAGTCGATCGATCCGGCGGAGTGGCCGGGTCTCCCTCGACTGGCGATCCACGGGACCGACGATCCGAGCGACGCGGGGCAGGCGGTCAGCAGCGGATGTATCCGCGTGCCCAACGCGCTCCTCCGTGGGATCCGCGACGTCCCGATGGGCACGCCGGTCGTGATCCGCGCCTGACCGAGCCTGGCTGGGGAACCGTCTCGCTCCGGTCGGTGTAGGCGGGGCGATGGCGGGGGCATCGCGCGCGAGATGGTGATCGATCGTCGCCGACGGAACGCATGGCTCACGTCCGTCGCGGTCCTCGTCGCCGCGACCGGCTGCACCGGCGCGGACGAACCGGCCGTCCCTTCCGGGAGCGCGATGGATCCGCCGGCAGCATCCGAGGCCACGCCGATCGACTCGCGCGTGCCCGTCGTCGTCGGAGCGCCGATCGACGTCACGACGTTGACGGGGCGGATCGTGCTCTCGACCGAGGATGACGTCTACACGGCGAACGCCGACGGCAGCGGCCTCGCCGTCGTGACCAGGAGCGACGGACCCGAGTTCGATCCATCCTGGGCACCGGACGGGGGTCGGATCGTCTACCGGGACTCACGCCGGGGGATCAATCGCAACGACGAGATCTTCGTCGTCGACGCGGACGGGGGGCGGCCCACGAACATCACCCGCGATCCCGCCAACGACTGGGGTCCGGACTGGTCCCCGGACGGCCGGACGATCGTTTTCAACTCGGACCGCAGCGGTGTGATGGGCGGCTTCCTGGTCTCGCCGGACGGAACGCAGCTGCGACGGATCCGGACGGACGCCTACGTCGAGTATCCGGCGTGGTCTCCCGACGGTCGCCGGATCGCGTTCATGGGCGGCGACAGCGCGGCCGAGTACGACATCTGGGTCGTCGACCGGGACGGGCATCACCTGGTTCGCCTCACCGATTCGTTCGGGCCGGACGGCTGGCCGGCGTGGTCGCCGGACGGGACGCGAGTCGCGTTCACGTCCGTCCGCGACGACTGCTCCTACAGCGACGCTCCGGACTGTCGCACGACCGGCGACATCGGACCGCATCACGACGTGTGGGTGGTCCGGGCCGACGGAACGGGCCTCCACCGGGTCACGAGCGAATTCGGACAGTTCGTGACGTGGTCGCCGGACGGTCGGTACCTGTTGGTGGCCGGGTACGACCTCTACGTGATCCGTCCCGACGGGACGGGTCGGGCTTCGCTCGACGTCGCCGGCCTCCGAGGCAGCGGGCTCTTCCCCGACTGGATCGCGTGAAGGAGGATCCGATCGCCGTGGGCCCCCTGGGACTCGAACCCAGAACCTGCGGATCAAAAGTGCGTGGCCGGGCGTCCGTGGTGATCCTCCACGTGCCCTGACCTGTGGTGACGTCCGGCGCTGAACATGCCGAACCTCTGACATGCGGCTCTCGATCTGCCTCAGACTTGCCCCAGCGCGGCCTCGATCGCCGGCACCTTGGGATGCACGCCGGCCATCGTCGAGCTGACGTAGGCCGAGCGCTAGCTCGTTCGCGGGGGCGTGCTCAGGCCCGCCTGACGAAGTAGAAGATCGCTAGTACGACCAAGACGACCACGACGATGCCGACGATCCCGAGCCCTCCGACAGCAGCGAGCATGCTCCTCCTCTCGACCTCGCCAGCATAATGGCAGGGACCTGCCTCCAGGGAATCGCGAGCGGACCGGCCTAACCGTCGAGCAGGCGGATCGGCGTATCGGCGTCACGCTCGGCATCGTCGCTGGTCAGTGTCGTGGGCCCCCTGGGACTCGAACCCAGAACCTGCGGATTAAGAGTCCGTTGCTCTATCCGATTGAGCTAGAGGCCCTCGGGGTCGAGTCTAGCAACCGGCCCGATCGGGTCGGACGCCGACGGCTCGGGCGAGCGACTCGGCCGCGATCGGGGTGTCGCTCACCGTCCCCCTCGATCTCGGTGACCCAGGATTCCGTCCGGATCCGGGCGGCCCTGACCATCTGGAGGCACGAGTACAGCCTCGGCGGGTCCCCCGTGCCGATGTTTGTCGCCCGTCCGACGTGGGGATAGCTCTGGGGCAGAACCGATGCCGCCGAAAGGGCGGCGAAGGGGGCGTGAACGATGTCGATGGTGCCAGATCACCACCACGATGAGCCGGCCGTCCGTGAGCCCGAGGGCAACGGTCTGGTGGGTTACGCGGCGATCAAGTACATCGCGATCGTGGCGATCGTGATCGCGATCCTCGTGTTCCTTGCGCTGTACCTGATCCCGGCGCTGACGTAGTCCAGAACGGAAGGAGACAGCATGGAGACGCTTGCCCTGCTCGCGGCGGGCGGTGGGAAAGACACGATCCTGTGGATCATCGCAGCGGTGTTGGTGATCGCCGGCATCGTCGCCATCGTCCGAGGCGGGGTCGTGTGGGGGATCGTCCTGATCATCCTGGGCCTGCTCGTCGGGCCGGGAGGTGTCAGCCTCTTCAGCTGACCGCGTCACCGTGGAAGCGAGAGCTGCGGCCCGCGCCGAAGGCGCGGGCCGCAGTCACATCGGAGGGTGACCGAGGGGACTTGAACCCCCAGCCTCCAGGACCACAACCTGGCGCTCTAACCAGTTGAGCTACGGCCACCGCGTGTCCCTCCAGCGTACCCGAACCGACCCGTCCGGTTGCCTCCCGACGCCTCCTGCGGCATGCTTTGAACCGCCGTTCAATCGCCCCCGGAGGACCCATGGCCGTCGCCGAGACGATCGAGTTCGACCTCGCGCTGATCGATGAGCTGATCGCCCGCGAGGAGGCAGCCCTCGAGCCCAAGCATCGGGCGTCGATCGAGTACCGGACCGTCGCCGAGCAGCACGTCGCAGGCGGGGTTGCGTCCTCGTGGCAGTCCTCGCCCCCCCACGCGGTCTTCATCGACCGCGGGGAAGGGAGCCGCATCTGGGACATCGACGGGAACGAGTACGTCGACTACCACCTCGGCTACGGCGCGATGGTCACCGGCCACGCACATCCGGCGATCGTCGAGGCGATCGAGCGGCGCGCCCGTCTCGGCACGCACTTCGCCCAGCCGACCACGCAGCTCCACGAGATCGGGGAGAACCTCTCGGACCGCTTCGGCCTCCCGCTGTGGCGGTTCTGCAACTCGGGCACGGAGGCGACCCTCGAGGCCGTCCGGCTGATGCGCGCCAACACGGGTCGCGACCTGATCGTGAAGATCGAGGGCACGTACCACGGCCACCACGACTCGCTGATGTTCTCGGTCGTGCCCGATCCCGAGGAGATCGGTCCCCGGGAGCATCCGGCGACGATCCCGCAGGCGATGGGGATCCCGGCGGCCTTCGCCGAGCTGGTCCGGGTCGTCCCGTTCAACGACCTGGCGGAGGCGGAGCGAGCCTTCACCGAGAACGAAGGCCTCGTCGCCGGGATGATCGTCGAGCCCGCGATGATGAACTGCGGCGTGGTCATGCCGCAGCCCGGGTACCTGCAGGGTCTGCTGGAGCTGTGCCACCGGCACGGCGCGTACCTCGCGTTCGACGAGGTGAAGACCGGTGCGACGATCGCCTACGGTGGCGCGGTCGAGGCGTTCGGCGTCCGCCCGGACATCGTCTGCCTCGCGAAGGCCTTCGGAGGGGGCACCCCGTGCGGCGCGATCGGCGCGACCGAGGAGCTGTTCGGTCCGGTCCTCCGTGGCGATCACGACATCGCCGGCACCTTCAACGGCAACCCGCTCACGATGGCCGCGGCGCGCGCGACGATGCTCGAGGTCCTCACCCCCGACGCCTACGCTCATCTGAACGCGATCGACCGTCGCCTCAAGGTGGGGCTCGGTGCCGTGATCGACCGGTATCGGCTGCCCGCCTACGTCTCCGGCATCGGGGCGAAGGGCTCGGTGATCTACTCGCCGACCGAGGTCCGCGAGTACCGGGACGCGATCGCGATCGATGAGCGGGTGACCTACCTCGCGTGGCTCGTCCAGCAGAACCGTGGCGTGTTCAAGTCCCCGTGGTCGAAGCAGGAGACGTGGACGCTCTCGGTGGCGCACTCCGACGACGACGCGCAGCGCTACATCGACAACGTCGAGGCGTTCGCCGCCGCCGTCACGTCGTGAGGATCCGCCGCTCATGACCGAGCGATGGGGCGAGGTTCGGCTTCCCGACGGGCGCACGCTCGAGTTCCTCCTCCAGGGAGATCCCGACGGGACGTTGCTGATCTTCCACCACGGGAGCCCCGGCGCCGCGGCGCCGTTCGAGCCCTTCGACGAGGCCACGGCCGCTCGCGGGATCGCCGTGGCGTTCCCGTCGCGGGCGGGCTTCGGCGGCTCGACGCGCCAGGAGGGGCGGACGGTGGCGAGCGCGGCGGCGGACGCCGCCGCGCTCGCCGATCACCTGGGCCGCGACCGGTTCCTCACCGCCGGGTGGTCCGGCGGCGGACCCCACGCCCTCGCCTGCGCCGCGCTCCTGCCCGACCGTGTGGTGGCCTGCGCCACGATCGCCGGGGTCGCGCCCTACGACGCCGAGGGCCTCGAGTGGACGTCCGGGATGGGGGAGAACAACCAGATCGAGTACCCGCTGGCCGCCCGGGACCCCGAGGGGCTCCGCCGCTGGATGGAGCCGCAGGTCGAGGCGCTGGCCCGGGTCCGATCCGACGAGATCGTCGCGGAGCTCCGGTCCTTGATCTCCGGTGTCGACGAGACTCAGATCACCGGCGACTTCGGCGAGATGTTCGCGGATTCGCTCCATCGAGCGTTCCGGCACGGGCTGTGGGGCTGGTACGACGACGACATCGCGTTCGTGCGTGACTGGGGGGTCGACCTGTCCGGCATCACCGTCCCCGTGTCGATCTGGCAGGGACGCGAGGACCTGATGGTTCCGTTCGCCCACGGCGAGTGGCTCGCCGAGCACGTCCCGGCGGCCCGCTCGAGGCTGCGTCCGGAGCACGGTCACCTCTCGCTGGGCGTGGGGGCGTTCGGCGAGATCCTCGACGATCTCCTCGAGGCATCCGGCGCCACCGCATCTACCATCGAGGGGTGAGCACCACTCGCGTCCGGCGCGACGCGGAGCGCTTCGACGAGCGATTCCGATCGCTGCTGTCGCGCGTCGGCGTCCCCGTGCTGCGGATCTCCCTGGGCGTCGTGTTCCTGTGGTTCGGGTTGCTCAAGGTGTTCCACGTCTCGCCGGTCTCGGAGCTCGTCGCGAAGACGATCTATTGGTTCGACGCCGACGTCGTCGTCCCGGTGCTCGGCGCGGTGGAGGTCTTCATCGGGGCGTGCCTGATCGCCGGTCGTCTGATGCGCGTCGCGCTGCCGTTGCTGGTGGGGCAGATGATCGGGACCTTCCTCGTCCTCGTGCTGCTGCCCGACGTCGCCTTCCGCGACGGCAACCCCTTGCTCCTCACGGTCGAGGGCGAGTTCGTGATCAAGAACCTGGTGCTCGCGTCCGCCGCGCTGGTGATCGGCTCGCGCCTCGCCCCGCTCGGTCGAGGCGGCACCGGCTCCGCCTGACCGCTAGGCTCCTCCCGCCGTGGAGACCGTTCCGACCGTGGACGTCGACCTCGATTGGGTCGAGGAGCTGACCAGGCGGGAGACCGAGGCGCTCGACCGCAAGCACGCGCGGTCGCTGAGCTATCGCGAGGAGGCGAAGCGCTACCTGCCCGGCGGCGTCTCGTCGTCGTGGCAGTCGTGGCCGCCGCACCCGATCTACGTGAGGCGCGGCGAGGGCGCGCACGTCTGGGACATCGACGGGAACGAGTACGTCGATCTCCACAACGGCTATGGCGTGATGGTGATGGGACACGCGCACCCCAAGATCGTCGAGGCGGTCCAGAGACGAGTGGCGGAGGGGACGCACTTCGCGCAGCCCACCGAGGAGGCGCTCCCGGTCGCAGAGAACCTCGCTGAGCGGTACCGGCTCCCGCAGTGGCGGTTCGGCAACTCGGGGACCGAGGCCACCCTCGACGCGTGCCGGATCTCGCGCGCGCTCACCGGACGCTCGAAGATCCTGAAGATCGAGGGCACGTACCACGGCCACCACGACTCGCTGATGGTGAGCGTCTTCCCATCGCAGGAGGAGGCCGGGCCGCGCGACCGTCCGGTCGCGGTCCCGCAGACCAAGGGTCTCCCCAAGGAGTTCGTCGACCTCGTCGTGAACGTGCCATTCAACGACCTGCAGGCGGCGAAGGAGGCGTTCGCGGACCACGCCGGCGAGTTCGCCTGCATGATCGTCGAGCCCGCGATGACCAACTGCGGGCTCGTCCTGCCCGATCCCGGCTACCTCGCCGGGCTGAAGGACCTCTGCCAGGCGGACGGGGCCGTGTTCGTGTTCGACGAGGTCAAGACGGGGTTCACGCTGGCGTGGGGTGGGGCGGTCGAGGCCTTCGGCGTCGTCCCCGATCTGGTGTGCCTGGCGAAGGCGCTCGGCGCCGGCCTGCCGTGCGGCGCGATCGGCGGCACCGAGGAGGCCATGGGCATGGTGATCCGCGGCGAGCTCGACCAGCAGGGGACGTTCAACGGGAATCCACTCACGATGGCGGCGGCGAAGGCGAACCTGTTCGAGGTGCTGACGCCCGACGCGTACGCGCGGTTCGACGAGCTCAACGCGATCCTCGAGCGGTCGGCGCCGGTGTGCCTCGACCGCGGCCTGGCCGCCAACACGAAGGTCCTGGGCGCGAAGGGCTCGGTCGAGTTCCGGCGGGAGCCGATCCACGAGTACCGGGACCTCTGGGACATCGACGACCGGCTCCCGCAGCTCGCGTGGATCTGGCAGCTGAACCGCGGCGTCTTCAAGTCGCCAGGATCGAAGTGGGAGAGCTGGACGACGTCGATCGTGCACTCCGATGCCGACGTCCAGCGCTACGTCGACAACCTGGAGGAGTTCGCCGCGGCGGTGACGTCGCCACCCGCGTAGCGCGAGCCGTGCGCGGAGCACGGGCCGTAGACTCGGCGCCGTGGGCGAGCCGCAGGTCGGCGTGATCATGGGCTCCCGCTCCGACTGGGAGACGATGAAGCACTGCGCCGACACGCTCGAGGACCTCGGCGTGCGGTTCGAGAGCCGGGTCGTGTCCGCGCACCGCACGCCCGACCTGATGGTCGAGTACGCGAAGACCGCCGCCGACCGCGGCCTCAAGGTGATCGTCGCCGGCGCCGGAGGCGCCGCCCACCTGCCCGGGATGACCGCGGCGAACACGCACCTGCCGGTCCTCGGGGTGCCGATCGAGTCGCGGGCGCTGAAGGGGATGGATTCCCTGCTCTCGATCGTCCAGATGCCGGCCGGCGTCCCGGTCGGCACCGTGGCGATCGGGACGAGCGGCGCGGTGAACGCCGCGCTGCTCGCGGCGCAGATCGTGGCGCTCGACGACACCGGGGTTCGCGACCAGCTCGTGAAGTTCCGGGAGACCCAGACCGAATCGGTCCTGGCGCATCCCGATCCCGACGCGCGGTGACGCGCGTCGGGATCGTGGGCGGCGGCCAGCTCGGGATGATGCTGGCGGAGGCCGCCGGACCGCTGGGGATCGAATGCGTGGCGCTCGATCCCGGGCCGGGCGCGCCCGCGTCGCGCGCCTGCCACCAGATCGTGGCGGCCTACGACGACGCCGGGGCGCTCGACGAGCTGGCCGCGGCCTCCGACGTCTGCACGTACGAGTTCGAGAACGTGCCGCTGGGCGCGGCGGCGTTCCTCGCCGAACGGAGGCCCGTCCTGCCGCCGCCGAAGGCCCTCGAGATCGCGCAGGACCGGCTCCTGGAGAAGACGATGTTCGACGACGTCGGCCTCCGCGTCGCGCCGTGGGCGCCGGTCGGTTCGAAGGAAGAGCTCGAGGAGGCGCGCGAGGCGATCGGCGCGCCGAGCGTCCTCAAGACGCGCCGACTGGGGTACGACGGCAAGGGCCAGGAGACGATCACGGACGTCGACGACGCCCCCGACGCATGGCGGCGGCTCGGCGAGGTCCCCTCGATCCTGGAGTCGTTCGTGGGGTTCGATCGCGAGCTGTCGATCCTCGGCGTCCGCGCGCTCGACGGAGCGACCGCGTTCTATCCCCTCGTCGAGAACCGACATCGCGAAGGGATCCTGCGCGTCTCGATCGCCCCGGGCCCGGACGTCACCCCCGAGCTGCAGGCGGCGGCCGAGGCGCACGCGACGGCCGTGATGGATCGCCTCGGGTACGTCGGGGTCCTCGCGATCGAGCTGTTCCAGGTGGGGGAGACGCTCCTCGGCAACGAGATGGCGCCGCGCGTGCACAACTCCGGGCACTGGACGATCGAGGGCGCGGCCACCTCGCAGTTCGAGAACCACCTGCGCGCGATCTGCGGTCTGGAGCTCGGCCCCACCACCCGAACGGGCTACAGCGCCATGGTCAACCTGATCGGTCGGATGCCGGGACGGGACGCGATCCCGGCCGGGCCGGCCGTGCACGTCCACGCGTACGGCAAGCACGAACGGCCGGGGCGCAAGCTGGGGCACATCACGGTCGTCGGCGACGACCGAGATACCGTCTTCCAGGTACTACAGGTCATCACCCGAACGTCCGACACCTAGCGCGAGATGGCGTACCTGACCTGTCCCGACTGCCGGATGCCCTCGCCGGTCGAGGATGGGGCGATCTCGTACCGCTGCTACTCGTGCTCCGCCGAGATCATCTTCTGCGAGTGCCATCGCTGCCAGTACCAGCAAGCGATCCCGTCGCGCTGGTTCGGGGCGTTCACGTGCGGGCGCTGCGACACCAAGGTCGACATCCCTCGCCAGCGCTTCTACAGCTCCTCGGTGAAGGCGAGAGCCGTCGAGGGCTACGGCTACACCTACCCTCGGTTCTGACCCGCATCGGTCGGACGGATCCATGAAGGGGGCCCGGTAGGCTCCCCGCGTGTCGAAGCGCATCCGCGTCGTCGTCCTCGTCCTGATCGGCGTCACGATCGCGGCCGGAGCGCTCGTCGCGATCACGGGACTCGGGATCGTCGACGCCCTCCGCGAGGGACGCACGGCGCTCGGCGAGGGCCGGCGCGCCCTCACCCAGGGCCGACTCGACGAGGCGAGCCAGGCGTTCGACGACGCGGAGGCGAGGTTCCGCACGGCGGACGACCGGGCCGGATCGGCCCTGTCGTCGATCGCCGCATCGGTCCCGGTGCTCGGCCGAACCACGAGGGT
>Ga0081539_10007224_pt1 | contig 10208 bp, 10 predicted proteins | sample TabmetS4T2R2_FD_71023 | JGI IMG/M metagenome (GOLD analysis project Ga0081539, IMG submission 71023) | Tabebuia heterophylla rhizosphere microbial communities from the University of Puerto Rico - S4T2R2 | ecosystem: Host-associated > Plants > Roots > Rhizosphere ... | reverse complement strand
GCGGATTGGCGACCATGGCCTTGATCGCGTCCTGCGTGTACCTGAACCTGCCGAGGTAGAGCGGCATGCAAGCCTCCGGCGATCCGAGTGCTGGACGGTCCGATCATCTGCGATCGGGCTGGCCGGCCGCAAGTGGCGGGGCCAGACGCATGCTTGCTGACGCAAGGAGCTTGCATGAAGGCCCGCAGGATCCGGGAAGGACGTGTGAAGACCGGTACGCCGAGGAGGCCGCGTCATCAGCGTCGGCGCTCGGCACGACGACCCGGAAGGCAGGGTGAGATGGCCAAGGACCATGGACCGTCCGTGAAGGACGACAAGCAGTACGAGGGGCTTCGGAAGAAGGGCATGAGCAAGTCGCGGGCCGCCGCGATCGCCAACTCGCCGGACTCGTCGAGCAAGGGCGGCAAGAACAGCCACAAGGGCGGGAGCAGCCGGTCGAGCAAGAGCAGTGGCTCGGGCAGCGGTGGCAATCGGGCGCAGAAGCAGGCCGCGGGCCGCAAGGGCGGCAAGGCGACCGCAAGCAAGAGCTCGTAGCCCTCGCACGGCAGCGCTCGCCCACCGGCGGGCGTCCCGGCTCGCCGAGCTCGATGGACTCGTGAACCCGGGCTAGGCGCCGGCGCTGCTCGCAGCGTGGACGACGCGCGGGAACGGCATCTGGTCTGGCGATATTCCAGTCTCGATTCTTGGGCGCTCGCTGCGCGCGAGGCTCATCGGTCCGGTCATGATCCGCCCTGTGCACAAGGTGGCGCTGTTCGTGGCGGTTGTCGTCGTGCTCGCTTGCGCGTCGCGCGCCGACGCGGCGGACCGGCCGCTCCGCGCGGCGCTTCGAGGGGCGGCGGCGCCCGTCGACTGGGGGAACCTCACCGCGCACGAGCGGGTGATCGTGCTGCGGCGATGGAACCGGGCCCCAGAGGCGTTCGACGCGCTCCTCGCCCGCGTCGCACCGGTGATGAGCATGCGTCGCACGGTCGGCTCCGAGCTCGCCGCGGGCAACTTCACGGCCCACATCATCGGCGGGGACGAACGGGCCTGGCGCGTGCACCTCTCGGCGGCCGTCCTGACGCCGGGCTCCAAGCTCGGCGCCCACATCACGCTGCACGAGCTCGGCCACGTCGTCGACGGCGTCCTCGCAGGGGACGCGTGGCGTGAGGCCTTCGTCGCCGCTCTCGCCCGATCGCCGCTCTGGCGCTCATGCATCCCGTTGCCGCCGGGATCGAGCGGCCGCTGCGTGAGCGCCAGCGAGATCATCGCCGACCAGTTCGCGTTCTGGGCCACGGCCCGGCGCGAGGTCCGTAGCAGCTACTGGGTGCCGCCGCTGCTGCGGCGCGCGGAGCTCGGGGGCTGGTTCGAGAGGCTGCTCGACGAGCCCGCTGCGCCCCGCTAGCGGCCAGCGGCCCGCGCTTGCGCGCAGACGACGAAGCCCCTGCCGTAGCAGGGGCTTCGTGAGGTGGAGCTAGCCGGGCTCGAACCGGCGACCTCCTGCATGCCATGCAGGCGCTCTCCCAGCTGAGCTATAGCCCCCAGCGGTGCGTCGCCATGGTAACACCGGTCCGCCGAGCGCCTCGCCGTTGGGCGCCGTGGCCCGGACGGGCTCCGCGGCGCCGCACTCGTATCCTCTTGCGCGGACATGGCCGAGTACCGCTACGACCCCTCGGAGATCGAGCCCCGCTGGCAGAGGGTGTGGGCCGACGAGCACACGTGGGAGGTGTCCAACGACGCGGGCGACCCCCGCCCGAAGTCCTACGTGCTCGTCATGCTTCCCTATCCGAGCGGCGAGCCGCACATCGGCCACCTGAAGGTCTACTCCGTCGGAGACGCGGTCGCCCACTACCACCGGCGGACGGGGCGGCGCGTGCTGCAGCCGATGGGCTACGACGCCTTCGGCCTGCCCGCCGAGAACCACGCGATCAAGACGGGCGGGCACCCGCGCGAGACGACCGACGAGGCGATCGCCTCGTTCCAGCGCCAGTTCCGGGAGTGGGGCATCTCGGTCGACTGGACGCGCGAGTTCGGCACCCACGAGCCGCGCTACTACCGGTGGACGCAGTGGATCTTCCTGCAGCTCTTCAAGCGCGGCCTGGCCTACCGCAAGGAGTCGGCGGTCAACTGGGACCCCGTCGAGGAGACGGTGCTGGCCAACGAGCAGGTCGTCGACGGGCGCGGCGAGCGGTCGGGCGCGCTCGTCGAGGTCCGCCAGCTCGAGCAGTGGTTCTTCCGCATCACCGACTACGCCGATCGGCTGCTCGCCGACCTCGACGACATCCACTGGCCCGAGCACGTCAAGACCATGCAGCGCAACTGGATCGGTCGCTCGCAGGGTGCGGAGGTCACGTTCCGCTGCGAGGAGCTCGGCGTGGACTACCCGGTCTTCACCACGCGACCCGACACGCTGTTCGGCGCGACGTTCTTCGTCCTCGCGCCCGAGCATCCGGACGTGATGCGCATGGCTTCCGGCACGCCGTACGAGGACGAGGCGCGCGCGTACATCAACCGCGCCATCACCGAGGACAACGAGGAGCGCGGCGACGTCGATCGCCCCAAGACGGGCGTGCCGCTGGGCCGGACGGTCACCAACCCGGTCAACGGCCGTGAGCTGCCGGTGTTCGTGGCCGACTACGTCCTCATGGAGTACGGGACCGGCGCGTTGATGGCGGTGCCGGCCCACGACGAGCGCGACTACGCCTTCGCGGAGAAGTTCGGCCTCCCCATCGAGCGCGTCGTGGAGGGCGGCGAGGAGCTGCCGTACACCGGCGACGGCCCGCTCGCGAACTCCCATCCCGACTTCGACGGCCTGCACAACCGCGAGGCGCTGAAGCGCATCGTCGCCTGGCTGGAGGAGCAGGGGCGGGGGCATGCCGCGGTCAACTACCGCCTGCGCGACTGGCTGATCAGCCGCCAGCGCTATTGGGGCTGCCCGATCCCGATCATCCACTGCGAGGCATGCGGGCTGGTTGCCGTCCCCGAGGACCAGCTGCCGGTGCTGCTGCCGGACGTCGAGGACTACGCGCCCAAGGGACGATCGCCCCTCGCGGCCGCGGAGGACTGGGTGCACGTCGCGTGTCCGCGATGCGGAGGCGACGCGCGCCGCGAGACGGACACGATGGACACGTTCGTCGACTCCTCCTGGTACTTCCTGCGCTATTGCGACCCGGACAACGACGAGGCTGCCTGGGATCCGGAGGTCGTCAACCGCTGGATGCCGGTCGACCAGTACATCGGTGGGGTTGAGCACGCGATCCTGCACCTGCTCTACGCCCGGTTCTTCACCAAGGCGCTGAGCGACCTCGGCCTGCTCGACATCCAGGAGCCCTTCTCGCGGCTGTTCACGCAGGGGATGGTGAACTACATGAACCCGCGCACGGGCCATGTCGAGAAGATGTCGAAGTCCCGTGGCAATGTCGTTTCACCTGCGCCGATCGTGCAACGTTTCGGCGCCGACACCGCCCGCAGCTACATCCTGTTCATGGGCCCGCCCGACCAGGACGCGGCGTGGTCGGACGACGGCGTCGAGGGCATGCATCGCTTCCTCGGACGGCTGTGGCGCACGGCGGCGGAGGCGGCCGACGAGCTGCCGAACGTCCAGTCGCCCACACTGAGCGAGGCGAATCCCGACGGCCTGCGCGTGCTGCGCAAGGCGCATTGGGCGATCGACAAGGTCACGACCGACCTCTCCGGGCGCTTCGCCTTCAACACGGCTATCGCGGCGGTGATGGAGCTGGTGAACGAGGTGACGCCCGCCAAGCGCGGCGACGCCGAACCCGGCGCCGTGCGCTTCGCCCTCGCGACGGCGGCGTCGCTGCTGTTCCCGTTCGCGCCGCACACGTCGGCCGACGCGTACGACCGGCTGACGGGTCGTCGCGCGTGGGAGGAGCCCTGGCCGACGGCGGACCCGGACTTCCTGGAGAGCGACACGTTCGAGCTCGTCTGCCAGGTCAACGGCAAGGTCCGTGACCGGTTGCTCGCGCCCGCGGCGGCCGACGAGGACGAGCTCATCAAGCTCGCGCTCGCCGCGCCCAACGTGCTCGCGCACGTCGACGGCAAGCAGGTCGTGAAGACGATCGTCGTACCCGGCCGGCTGGTGAACCTGGTGGTCCGCTAGCGGTTACGCGCTCTGGGGCCGGCTGCGTGACCAGATGTCCGCGCACTCCTCGCAGACGGAGTCCGGGATCACGCCCGCGCGCATGAGGGCGCGGAAGATCTCGCAGCCGAGGCAGAGACCGGCGAACGCCTCGAGCGATGCGGCGCTCGCGAGGAGGAGCAGGACCGCGGTGGCGGCCGTGTCGAGCCCGAGGACGAGCGCCAGGACCGCCGCGGCGGTCGACATCGTGGCGCCCATCGCCTGCGCGAAGCGCTTCGGCGGGCCCGGGACGGGCTTCGGCGCACCGAGCCGGGGAGCGATGACGCGCGTGGCGAGCTGACCGAGAGGGGACAGGCGCGGGCCCGTCAGCACGCGCGCCCAGAAGCCGTACGCGAGCGGGATGGTGAGCCACGGTTCGCCCGTGACGACGGCGGCGAGCGAGAGGGCGACGACGCCGGCCGCGACTGCACGTGCCGCCTTCTCGTTGACGGTGGTCGGGAACCCGATGAGGCCTGCCATGTCAAATGAATCTACCCAAGTCGGATCGGATTTTCGCTAGGGAGTCCGCGGTGACTCGGCACGGGTCCGTCACGCACTTGTGACGAACGCGTCCTCCCGTGCAACACGTGCCTGCCTAGCTTCCGATCCATGCCCGAGATCGATCGTCGCCGCGCCGTCATCGCAGGCCTCGTCGTGGCGGGGATCCTCGTGCTCGGCGCCTGGCAGATGCGCTCTCGCGGCGAGGCCGCCGTCCCGGCGGAGCCGGCGCTCCCGGTGCAGTCCGCCGCCACCTCGCCGGGGACGGACGTGGTGGTGCACGTCGCCGGTGCCGTCCGAAGGCCGGGCGTCTACCGGCTGCGCACGGGCGCGCGCGTGGACGACGCCGTCCGCCGCGCCGGCGGCGCGACCCGCCGCGCCGACCTCTCGGCGGTGAATCTCGCGGCCCCGCTCGAGGACGGCCGCCAGGTGCTCGTGCCGCGACGCGAGCCGGCGGCAGGCGGCGCAACGGCCGCGGCCGCGCCGGCGAAGGTCAACCTCAACACCGCGACGGAGGAGCAGCTGGACGGCCTCGCGGGCGTCGGTCCCGCGACCGCGGCGAAGATCCTCGCCTACCGCGAGCAGCACGGATCGTTCGGGGCCGTCGACGAGCTGGGAGACGTGCCCGGGATCGGTGAGCGGCGCCTGGAGGCGTTGCGTGAGCTGGTGACCGTGTGACCGCGGCGCTCGAGCATCTCCGCGACCATCCGCGGCACCTTCTGCTCGGGGCCCTGACCGGTGGTCTCCTGCTCGGTGCCGTCGGCGGCGCGCTGCTGGCCTGCGCGGCCGTGACGGTCGTCGCCGCCGGGGCCGCCGCCCCACGGCTCGGCGTGTGGATACAGGGCTCGCCCGCCTCCGCGCCGGTGCTCCTCCTCGGCCTGGCCCTTGCGCTGCTCGCGGGGACGGTTGCGGGGCAGGCACGCGTGGCGAGCATCGACAGAACCGCGCTCACGCCGCTCCTCGGCCAGCAGGTCACGCTGCGGGCCGTGGTCCTCGCGCCGCCGCGCACCCGCGCGTGGGGCGTCGTCGTGGCGCCGGCGCGCATCGTCGTCGGCCCGCGCGGCGAAGGAGAGCGGATCCTGCTGAGCGTGCCGGCGCACGGCGGTGTGACGGCGCGGTGGCCGCGATCTGCGACGGGCACCGAGGTCCGCGTCGCTGGGAAGCTCCGCGGGCTCGGGCGCGGGGACGCCCAAGAGCGCCTGCGCGGGGCGCACGCCGAGCTGGTGGTGGAGCGCCTGACGCCGACGGGCCGTCGGCGCGGCGGGATCGCGGGAGCGCTCGACTCCGTCCGCCGCCGGGCCGAGGAGGCGTTCAGCCGCGGGCTGCCGGCTCCGGAGGCAGCGCTGGCGCGGGGCATGGTGCTCGGCCAGGACGACGCGCTCTCCGAGGAGCGCCGTGAGGACTTCAGGGCGAGCGGCCTCGCGCACCTGCTCGCCGCGAGCGGCACCAACGTCGCGCTGCTCAGCGCCCTCGTCCTGGCGCTGGCCACCGCCGCCGGGCTCGGCCTCACGCCGCGGCTCGCGCTCGCGCTGTTGGCGATCGCCGCGTACGTCCCGCTTGCCGGAGGCGGACCGTCGATCCAGCGGGCCGGCGTGATGGGTGCGGCCGGACTCCTGGCCGTCCTCGCGGGCCGGCCCGCGTCGCGCTGGTACGCCGTGCTGCTGGCTGCAGCCGCCACGCTCGCGCTCAACCCGCGATCGCCGGCGGACGTCGGCTGGCAGCTGAGCTTCGCCGCGGTCATCGCGCTGCTCGCCGTGGGCCCGGCGATCGCGGCGGCGTGCCAGAAGGCGATGCCCGGGCCGATCGCAGACGCGCTCGCGCTCACCGCCGCCGCGACGCTGGGCACGGCACCGCTCGTCGCGCTGCACTTCGGTCGCGTGTCGGTGGTCTCGGTCGGTGCGAACCTGCTCGCCGCGCCGGTCGTCGCGCCGGTGATGTGGCTCGGAGCCGTCGCCGCTGTCGTCGGCCAGGCGCTTCCCGGTCTCGCCTCCCTGGCAGCCGGGCTCGCCGGGCCCCCGCTGGCCTATCTGGACTGGCTCGCCGGCGTCACGGCGAGGATGCCGGGGGCGGACGCGACCCTCGCGCTGTCACCGCTGGGCGCGGTCGCGGCGTACCTCGCGCTCGGCGGCTTGGCACTCGCGCTGCGTGCACGCCGCGGATGGCCGGTGCGGCATCGGCGCCGCTGGACCACAGCGGTGGTGGCTGTTGTGGTGGCCGCGCTCGGCGTCGGCGTCGCGCGGGCCCGCCCGCCGGCGCCGCCGGCGGGGCTCGTGGTGAGCTTCTTCGACGTGGGCCAGGGCGACGCGACGCTGGTCCAGCACGGCGCCCACGCGCTCCTCGTCGACGCCGGCCCACCGGGTGGCCCGATCCTGCGGCGACTGCGCGAGGCGGGGGTCCGCCGCCTTGACGTGCTCGTGATCACGCACTCCTCTGCCGACCACGAGGGCGGCGCCGCTGCGGTTCTGCGATCGCTGCCCGTCGGGGCGGTGATCGACGGGGGAGAGCTGACGCAGCCGACGACCGGGCGGCTCGCCGCGGCGGCGGTAGCCCGATCGCGAGGCGTACCCCGCGTGGCAAGCGACGTGGGGCAGGTCGTCCGTGCAGGCCCCATCTCCGCGCGCGTGCTGTGGCCGCCACGCGCTCGCACGGCACCCGCGGATGCGGACGCGAACCTGCGCGCGACCGTGCTGCACGTCTCCGATGGCGCTTTCGACCTCCTGCTGAGTGCGGACGCCGAATCCGTCGTGCTGCGCCGGCTCGCGCTGCCGCGCGTGGAGGCGATGAAGGTCCCCCACCACGGCAGCTCCGACCCGGGCCTGCCCGAGGTGCTCAAGCGCCTGCGCCCGCAGGTCGCCGTCGTGCCTGTCGGGCGCAACACGTACGGCCATCCCGCGCCGAGCACGATCGCCGCGTTGCGCGCCGCGGTGCCGGTGGTGCGGCGCACGGACCGCGATGGCACCGTGCGCTTGCGCGTCGAGGGGGCGCGTATGCGCGTGGAGGCGGCGCGGTGAGCTGCCGCGTGCGCGTGGAGTCGGCCGGGGCCAACGCCCCAGGTGCTGCGGCGTCAGCCACGGTTTGGGGGCTGTGCGCCGGCTCGGGCTGCCAGGAGCGGGGCCATGAGCCTGGTGCCGGGGGCTCGGCGTCCGCCAGGGCCCGGGAGCGCGGTGACTTGGTCGCTGTCGAGGATCTGCCGGCAGTGGTCGCACGCGACCGCGGGGTTGAACACCTGGCCGCAGGACTCGTGGCGCAGACGCAGCGGCGGGCCGCCGGGCGGCGTCGCCCATTCGTCGCCCCATGCGGTCAGCGCTTGGAGCACTGGCACGAGCGCCTTGCCGGCCGGTGCCAGTGTGTACTCGTAGCGGACCGGGCGCTGCTGGTAGGGGGCGCGCTCGACGACGCCGTGCTCGACGAGGTGGCTGAGACGGTCCGTGAGCAGGTTGCGGGAGATCCCAAGGTCCTCAACGAACTGGTCGAAGCGACGCAGCCCGAGCCACATGTCGCGGATGATCAGCGGGCTCCACCAGTCGCCGATGACCTCCAGGCTGCGGGCGAGAGAGCAATGCATCTGCGCGAAGCTCGTCTGGCGCATGCCCGCACACTAGCTTAGAGTTGCAGCATTGAACTCACTAGCGGCGGAGGCGGCATGTACCGCGCGATCGTGCGCCGGCAGTACCGACGGGCCTGGCGCAGCATGAACGAGCACGACTACGAGGCGATCCTGCGCCAGCTGGCGCCGCGGTTCGCGATCACGTTCGTCGGCGATACCGCCCTCGGCGGGACGCGCACCACTCCGGCGGCGCAGCGCGCGTGGTTCCAGCGGCTGTTTCAACTGTTCCCTGACGCCTCGTTCGAAATGACCGATCACGCCGTCGACGGGCCGCCGTGGAACACCCGCGTCGCAGGCACGTTCACGATCCGAGCGACCGTCGGCGGCGAGCCGTACACGAACGTCTTCGTGCAGTTCGTCCGCCTTCGCTGGGGCCGCATTACCGGCTACACGATCTACGAGGACTCCCTGCGGTTCTGGCGCGCAGCCCAGGACATGGCCGCACTCGGCGTCGCCGAGGCCGCTGCACCGCCGATCACGTAACGGCCTAAGGCGTTCGAGGAGCCCCGGGTGGTGAGGCCGTCGACGAGCGCCGGGGCGTCGCGCGCCGGTGAACCTGTCGCCAGAGGTGCTCGCGCTCTTGACAGCGAGGCGGCGGCGCTGATGGGCGAGGCGCCGCGCGACGAGCTCGCTGTCGGCGCCGGTCACTAGGCAGCGCCCGTCAGTTGGCCACGTACCACGCGCGGTGGAAGCGGCTGGCGTCGGCGATGACGTCAAGCAGCGCGGTTGCAAGGTCGGCAAACGAGAGGACGCGGGCTTTGCGCAGCGGTCGCTGGTCGATGCGGTACGCCCCGGTTGGGGCCCGTGAGACCAAGCGTGGTGGGCGCAGCGCTACCCAGGCGCTCTCGCTGCCGCTCAGTACCGTTTCCATCCGTCGCATGTCGTCATACGCCCCGCCGAAGAAACGCTCGAGAATGGGCATCGCAACCCTGCGCTGGAGGAACGGCTGCTCGTCGCGCGGCCCGGCCGGGGCAGCGCTGATGACCGCCAGTGTGCTGATGCCGTGGGCCGCCATCGCGCGCAGCGTGTTGCCGGCGCCGCTCGAGTAGACGTCCGTCGGGGGCCGCGACCGTGCGACACCGAGGGTCGAGACGACCACGTCGGCGCCGGCGAGCGCTCGCTCGAGCGCTTCGGCGTCGCGAACGTCCGCGCGCCGGACGTGCATCCCGGGGCTGCTGAACGCGTGCGCCTCAAGGTTGCGGACGACGGCGATCGCCTCATCGCCGCGCGCAATCGCCTGCTCCACCACGAGCCGGCCGGTCCGCCCTCCCGCTCCCACCACCGCTACGCGCATCGCTCGCCCTTCGACCTTGATCTGCATCCGAGGATTGTCACTAGAGGTGACAATCCTAACACGTGACATACTGCGCCAGATGGCCGCTCAACCGCCCACCGACTATGCGGCGACGCTCTCGTTCCTGCTGTCGCAGGTTGGCGCCCGCGTTGCGCAGCTCTTCGCCGAGCACCTCGAGCCCTTGGGGGTGACGCCGCGCGCGTTCGGCGTCCTCAGCAACCTCGTCGCCGCCGAGGGCCAGACCCAGCAGCGGTTGGCCGATGCGCTCGGCATCCATCGCAACAACATGGTTGGACTCATCGACGAATTGGAGTCGGGAGGTCTTGTGCTCCGCCATCGCAGCGCGGCGGACCGGCGCGCGTTCGAGATCCGTCTGACAGCGGCGGGCCACGACGCGGTCGCACGCGTCGGCGCCGTGATCGCCGAGCTCGAACGCGAGGTCGGCCGCGATCTGTCGGCCGCCGAGCGTGGGCGATTGATTGAGCTGTTGCAGCGCGTCGCCGCGACGCTCGAGCTACGGCCAGGCCTTCATCCGCACCTGAGCGCCCGCCGCCGCTCCGGGACGACCACGTGACGCGACTCGGCCGCATCTCCGGCGACCGCAGCCGTTCTCGCCTCGGCCTGTCCGAAGTACCGGATCGCGGCGCGGGCGGGCCGTCGGGCGAGGTCGCCTGGTCGCCGCCCATAGATTC
>Ga0081539_10007223_pt1 | contig 10213 bp, 5 predicted proteins | sample TabmetS4T2R2_FD_71023 | JGI IMG/M metagenome (GOLD analysis project Ga0081539, IMG submission 71023) | Tabebuia heterophylla rhizosphere microbial communities from the University of Puerto Rico - S4T2R2 | ecosystem: Host-associated > Plants > Roots > Rhizosphere ... | reverse complement strand
TGCGATTGGGGGCGGGGGGGGGGGGCCGTCGGCACCGCACCGAAAGCCGATGTCTCGATATCCGCCGACCGCGAGCGGCTGGTGCATCAGGTCATTGATCATTACGGACGAATCGATCTGCTCGTCAACAATGCCGGAGTCGCACCCAACGTCCGAGCCGATATCCTGGATGCAGGCGAAGAATCATTCGACCGCCTCATCAACATCAACTTGAAGGGACCGTACTTCCTGACGCAGCTCATCGCGCGGCAGATGATCAAGCAGGTGCAAAACGGCGGGGTCAATGCGTCCAGCCCGCCCTGCATCGTTACGATCTCTTCGATCTCGGCCTATACCGCATCGGTCAATCGAGGTGATTACTGCGTCTCCAAAGCGGGATTGACAATGATGACGACCCTCTTTGCCGCACGCCTGGCCGAGTACGGCATCAACGTCTATGAGATCAGACCCGGCATCATTGCCACCGATATGACCGAAAAAGTCAAAGATAGATACAACAAGCTCATCGAGGGTGGCGCCTGGCCCATCAATCGCTGGGGACAACCAGACGATGTCGGACGCGCAGTCGCCGCTCTCGCCCGCCACGACTTTCCCTTCTCAACAGGAGAGATTATCAATGTGGACGGCGGTTTCCACATTCGAACCATTTGATCATCACGCTAAAAACTTGAAGTGGCGCCGGAATGTAGCCCGTGACGCAGTCACGGGACATCAGCTAACAAAACAGTAGCATTCCAGAGGGGGGATGGAAATCGGTCGAAGGTTCCACAATCTACGGCAATTCTATTCCTCCAGAACAATAATCCCGTAAACAAAAATAACGAACCAACCGAAAGAACCCGGAATCTTTCGGCCGGTTCGTTATCTCTGTTTGTTTCGTCCGTTCGTTTTGTCCGTTCTTTGTTTTGAATATCAGGGTTATTACAAGTACGCCGGAATATTTGTAATACAGCAGAATGACCACCTTATGTATTTACTTCTTCGCCTTCCGCTTGCTTGCCCGCTTGGGGTCGGGCACCCTTACTATTAAATCTCCGGGTTCACAGCCTAACGCATCGCAGATGCGCTCTAAAGTACGCCATTGGATGCCTTTTGTTCTACCGTGCCGAATCCTCCAGAGGGCCGATTCGGCGATGCCTGTCTGTTGTGATAACCAGTAGGCCGTTCTACCATGTTGCTCGATCATCTCGTCGAGCCTGAATTCTATCGCCATTCACTCTCTCCGCCGTAGTGTCCCACACCTTTGCGAAGTTTAAGCTACTAATGACGTTGCATTCCGTTCGGCAGCAATTCGCCCATCAAGCATTTTTGTACTTGACATACGTTTAAAGTATACTGTACTTTTATGCACAGCAACGCAATTGCTTAATAACAACGCCCCAAGCAGCTCGGGTATCCGTTGAGCGCCAACGGGCCAAAGTCAGCGCCCGGTGGGAAGCGGACGCTGGCTGAAGCAGTAACAACATGAGCGGGTCGCACACCGATCAAAGCATGGCGGCCCGCTTTTTTACCAAACTATGAAGTAGATATCGCCGTAAGTATACCAAATGTTACTAAATAGGAAAGCAAAATAGAGTTACCAATCAGGAAACTCATGAAATATAGTCCATGCCTTACCATCTATCTTAAGTAACCATTGAAAGCATCTCTCAAGGATCAATAAGCTAGCCGTGGGTGGCCGACACGCACAGGCGATGCGGGGATAGGCTTGAGAGTGTCGTATCGATCCATGCTCATCGATGCCTCGCTCAAGTTGATAAGCAAAGCCGCCTGTTCTTGTCTCCGCCTACGGCGAGCTAATTGATCCTCAGGTTTCTCCTCAATCTTTCGCTTTGTAAGCAAGTCTTGTCCTGAAATCGGGACAAGACTTTTTTAATAGTTCCTGTGGGACCATGTAAATATATGTTAAGCACCAGGTTGCCAGCACCGAACTGTCATTCCTGGAAACGGGATTATCTTGATTGAGCACAAGAGAATAAATCATATGTCCCAGATCCGGGACAACCCACTTAACCACGTGGCAATGAAGTAATAGGGTTCTAACCGATCTTGTGAACTCCTCTGCGTGCTTTATAACTCTCAAATAGCCAAATAGTTGGACCAACATCGCAGTCTCTGATCCGTAAAAATGTCTCGCTAATGGCTGGGCGGAGTGTTTCCTGCTGCCCGGTGGAACGACTTGGCGATTGCACGTACCACACATTTTGTGAGACGTACCTGGTAATTTTTGAGTTATTTGGATTGAACTCTGAGGCCTGTTTCTATTTCTTTTCTTCTTTGAAGAGGTAAGCCTATCAATCCAGCATGGCCATACTGGTTTTTATTACGCTCGTTAGATTAAGTGCGTGTTTTAAAAGTCATGTTTTCAGCCCGCGAATGCGGGCGGCAGAATAGGCATGGGGTGAAGCCGCGCAGGCGAAACCCCAGGACCAGTGCCACCAAGATCTTTCAGCCCGTGAAACGGGCGATAGCGAATACTGTCGCCCACTTCGTGGGCTTGGTCAATCTAACCTGCGACACTGGTCCCTGTCCGCTGTTCGAGTCGCCCTCGCTTGTAGTTCATGAACTCTTCATTATCTGCTCGCCGCCTGGTCCTTTCGCATGTGTTTCTCGAACCAGGCTTGCAGGTAAAGTTGTTGCAACAACAGGTGCGACGGGCGCCGCCAGCCATGAAACTCTTCGGGCATTCTGATCAGCAGAGTCTCTTTCTTGAGCATTTTGAGCGCCCGGTAAAACTCCTCGCTCTGCCCCATCGGCGTGCGCAGATCGGCCTCGCCGGTCATAACCATCGTCGGCGTTTTGACATTGGCGACGTAATTCAAAGGCGACCGCACGGCGTACTCCATCGGGTCTTCCCACGGAAATTTCTTGAATTGATAGTACCAGGCTGCGCCGTCGGTCGTGCCCACAAATGAATGCCAATCGATCACGGGGCGCATCGACACGGCTGCCGCGAAACGATCGGTATGGCCGACGATCCACGCGGTCAACACGCCGCCGCCGCTGCCGCCGCAAACGAACAGGTTCCTTTCGTCAACGAAGCCCTTGGCGATCGCAGCATCGACGCCGGTCATCAAATCGTCATAATCTTTGCCGGGATAGGAGTGTTGAATGCCGTTGACGAAATCCTGGCCATAACCGGTCGAGCCGCGCGGGTTGGTGTAGAGCACCGCGTAACCGTTGGCGGCGAAGTTCTGAAACGACCAGCTCCAGGCAACCGAATACATCGACCAGGGACCGCCGTGAATCCAGAGCACCATCGGATATTTCTTGCCGGGTTCGAAGTTCGCGGGTTTGATCAGCCAGCCTTGAACTTTCAAACCGTCTTGTGATGTGAACCACAACTCTTCGGCGTTGCCGAGTTTGACGCCGGTCAGCATGTCGTTATTGACATCGACCAATTTTGTCATCTTTCCTGCGTCTCTCACGTTGAAAGTCACCAGCGTCCCCGGCTCTTGAAAACTGGTGCGGACCGCCGCGGCCTGGCCATTCGACGCCAGCGAAAGGCCGTTCAGGATTTTAACACCGTCCGAAACCCTGCGTTTCTTGCCGTCGAGCGACGCAAAATAAATGTCGGACGATCCTTTCTCTTCGACTTCGAAGTAGATTCCGGAACCATCGGCTGCCCAGACGACGTCCGACGGCGAGCTCATCAAATTGTCCGCCCAGACTCTCTTGCCGCCTCCCTGCCGGTCCATGAGGTAGAGGCTCGCCACATGATTTGTGTACATCTTATCGTCATAACCGATATAGGCGATGTACTTGCCGTCGGGTGAGACGATCGGGTTTCCATCGGGGCCTTTGCGGTCGGTCAATTGTTTAACATCAAGTGTAGCCAGATCTATCGCGTAAATCTCGCTGTCGCCGCGCAGGTATTCCGCTTCCGGTTTGCGAATACCCGAGACGAAGATCGTCTTGCCGTCCGCCGACCAATCGAATCCAGAGTGATTGAATTTGCCGCTGGTGATCTGGCGCGGCGTGCCGCCAAGCGTCGCGTCGATGATAAAGACATGGGTATTCCCTTTCGCCATCGGCCCGCGGCCATCCATGGCCCAGGACAAACGATCGACAAGCACGGCGGGTTTGGCCCATTCGGCGCCTCTCGGCCTTTCCGGCAGTTTCACCGAGAGGATCGGATCGTTGTCGGGCGCGAACGAAGTGAACGCGATATATTTACCGTCAGGCGACCATTTGATGTTGTTGGGCGCCTGTTCGAGATGTGTGAGCTGCGCCATCTCTCGCGTGTCCAGCCACATGACATGCAACTGATTGGCGCCGTCGCGGTCCGACAGAAAGGCGATACGCTTGCCGTCGGGTGACCAGGCGGGCGAACTGTCGTTGCGCACGCCGCTGGTCAATTCGCGCACGCGCGTGCCATCGACATCGACGATCCATAGATTGCTGCGGTATTGATCCTTCGTCTTATCAACCCAGGTTCGAGTAAAGATGATCTGTTTGCCATCGGGTGAAATCTCCGGATTACCGACTGATTCCATCTCCATGAACGTCTCTTTGTCGAGCAAGCGGGGTTTGGATTGTGCCAAAGCCGAGACGCACATCGAGATGACAATAGCTAATACCCACAGGCCTCTTGATCGCATAAGGTCTCCTATTTTCGCCTATTTCGTGTCTATGGAATACAAATTAAAGTTGTGTACGGTCATTAACAGGTGGCGGTAGTGACGCCTGAATTCAATCGTCGCGATGCGACTCTCCTCTTCTATCAACGGGTACCGGCCTTGGAAAGGCCGGTTATGCAACCAACAAACCGCGAGTCGCGGAGCGACGGTCGAATCATCCTCTCTTCTCAAGTCATTTAACGGAAGCCGATTGCGTCGCTTCCGTTCCCTTCTGGTATTTATCGAACCAACCGATGAGATGCAGGATTTTTGAGATGTGATGGCTCGGCCGCACCTGAATGCCATGCGGCTCATCGGGCACGCGCACCAATACGCTCTCGACGCCGAGCAGCTTCAACGCCTGATAGTATTGCTCCGAATCGGACATCGGCGTGCGGTAATCGGCTTCGCCGGTCAGGACCATCGTCGGTGTCTTGACGTTCTTGACGACCGACAGGAGCGAGCGTTTCTCGTAATGCTCGACATGATCCCACGGATATCCCGGAAACCAGTGATTGACGGTCCAGTTGCCGATATCGGATGTCAACACGAAGCTATACCAGTTGATCACCGGATAGACCGTGACCGCCGCGCGAAAACGGGGCGATCGGCCGATCATCCAGCAAGTCAGGACGCCGCCGCCGCTGCCGCCGGTGACATAGACTCGATTCGGGTCGATATAACCTTTCGCGATCACCGCATCGACGCCGGAGTTCAAATCATAGAAATCGTCGCCCGGATAGGCGTGGTGGATCAGGTTGCCGAACTCTTCGCCATAACTGGTCGAGCCGCGCGGATTGGTATAGATCACGACATATCCGCCGGCAGCCATGAGCTGTTTCTCCAGATCGAAACGATCGCCGTAATCCGCGAATGGTCCGCCGTGAATCTCAAGGATCAGTGGATATTTTTTTGACGAGTCGAAATCGGGCGGTTTGATGATCCAGCCCTGAATCTTGCGATTGTCTTTCGATGAGGTGTACCAGATCTCTTCGACAGCGCCCAGCCTCTTGTTGGCGAACAGGTCTTCGTTGACTGCTGTAATGACTTTAACCTGAGGGTTGCTGATCATTGCAACGGCAATGTCTCCGGGGTTGTTCGGACGAGTCTGGGTGATGGCCAACGCGCCGTTCTTGGCAATGGTAAAGGTTCCTGCATTGCCATAAGCGCTCATCGCGCTGCCGACGTTATTCAGCAGCTTCTTCACGTTTCCATCCAGCGTGACGAAGTATAGCCCCGTATTGCCCTGGTCGTCCGAGAGGAAGTACAACCCGCTGCCGTCGGACGCCCACCGCAACCCGCCCGCATCACGATCCCATTTCGATGAGATCACGCGCGAATTGCTTCCGTCGCGATTCATGATGCTGATCTGCGTCACCTGATAGCCCTGAAACCTGTCTTCGTAACCGACATAAGCGATCAGCTTGCCATCGGGCGAGATGACCGGCGCGCCGTCAGGGCCTTTGCGAGTGGTCAGTTTTTTGACCGCGCCATCGGCGACCGAGAATTCGTAAACATCGGTGTCGCGCGGTTCGCGTTCATAGTCATCGTTGCGGTTGGCGGACATCATCAGGGACTTGCCGTCCGGCGTCCACACGGCGTCGCTCGCGCCAAAGGCGATGCCGCCGTGTTGGTACTTGCCGCTCGAGATCTGGCGCGGCGTCCCTCCCTCGCTCGGAACGACGAAGAGATGAGTGTAGCCGGGTTTCAAGTAACCAGCGCCGTTGAAGCGATAGACCAATTTGTCGATGACCTTGGCCGGGTCGGCCCATTTCGCGCCTTCGGGCGGCGCGGGCATCTTGATCAGAGACGTTGGAGATTCGGGCACGAGCATCGTGAATGAAATCAATTTGCCGTCTGGTGACCACGCGATGCCACTCGGCGCTTGCGTCAAATTTGTGAGCTTCGCCGTTTGCCCGCTGTCCATCCACCGGCGATAGATTTGCGGGGTTCCTCCAGGCCCTTGATCACGATTTGACGTATAGATGATCTGAGTTCCATCGGGCGACCAGCGCGGCGATGCGTCGTTGAAATTGCCGGTCGTCAATGGGCGATGATCGGTGCCGTCGAAATTGACGATCCACAGGTTCGAACAGCGCCGATCCGACATAATATCCGCGAACTGCCTGACGTAGATGATGCGTTTGCCGTCGGGCGAAATTTGCGGATCGGCGGCCAGTTCGAGGTTGAAAATATCGTTGACGGTGAGTTTGTTGGACTGGGCTTGAGCAACAACAATTAGAGAGAGAATGATGAGGGTGATAGTGATCGGTCGGCGCATAAGTCTCCTCGCTTTCTACACTGTTCGGCCAGCGTCTCTGGCGCCATTGGGTTTTATTGTCGATCTTGGTAGCTGTTCAGAAAATGCCTGCTCATTAGACATCGTGCTCAGAATAGAGTCAATCGCGCGGGAACGATTGAAATCCTGATGTAACGTATGGCATCTTGCCCCATTGAAGGCGGTATTGAGAGGATCGAGAGAAGACGAATCACGCAAAAATACAGGAGAAAAATATCATGCAACTTGGACTGATCGGGCTCGGCATTATGGGCCAGCCGATGGCGCGTAATCTGCTCAAGGCCGGATTTCCATTGACGGTATCGACTCGCACTGCGGGCAAAGCCGAAAAATTCGCCGCCGACAATTCATCGCTCGGCCAGGTCAACTCGGTCGATACGGCGGCGCGGGTCGCCGCTGAAAGTGATCTGATCATCACGATGGTTACGGATTCGCCGGATGTCGTCGCGGTGGCGCGCGGCGAAGATGGAATCTTCGCGACGGCCAAACCGGGCACGATCATTATCGATATGAGCACGATCTCGCCCCAGGTCACGCGAGAGCTGGCCGCGGAGGCCAAATCAAAAGGACTCTTCTGGCTCGACGCTCCGGTCTCCGGCGGTGAAAAAGGAGCGATCGAAGGCACCTTGACGATTATGGTCGGCGGCGAAGCCGAGGCTCTGGAACGTGCGCGGCCGGCGCTCGAAGCGATGGGCAAACGGATCACGCATTTTGGCCCGGTGGGCAGCGGCCAATCGGCCAAGCTCTGCAATCAAATTATGACCGCAGTCAACATGCTGGCCGTGTGCGAGGCGATGACCTTTGGGCAGAAGGCCGGGCTCGATCCTGCAACGCTGCACCAGGCATTGACCGGCGGCGCGGCCAATTCATGGGCGCTCGAAGTGCTCGGGAAAAAGATGATCGACCGCGATTTCAAACCGGCCTTCATGGTTCGGCTTCAACAGAAAGACCTGAGGCTGGTGCTCGACGCCGCCAATGCGAACCACACCTCGTTGCCGGCGGCATCATTGGCGCATCAACTCTTCGCCGTGGTCGAAGCCGAAGGACGCGGCGATGATGGCACTCAGAGCTTGCTTCGCGTGTTTGAACGAATGGCGGGCCTGGAAAAATAGAAGGGCGAGGGCGAGGCTCGGGGATCTTCGCATGTTTCGCCTTCTCTCTTTCCACTTTTTAATCTCGACCACACATGACGAAAATCATCTCACGACAGTTATCGCTCCTCATTTTGACGCTGCTCTCGATCGTTGTTTGCGCTCAGGCTCAGGGGACAGATGGAACCTTCAAAGCAGGTGCGGCCCGTCGTGACGTCACGCCGCATGAGCCCGTTCCGATGTGGGGATATGGCGCGCGTCACGATGCGCTCTCGCAAGGTACGCTCGATCCGCTTTACGCCGAGGCGCTGGTCATTCAAGCAGGCGATAAAAAGCTCGCAATCGTCGGATTGGATTTAGGCCGGTCTCCCGCCGAGGCTTCGTTGCAACGCATTCGCCAACGCATCAAGAGCGAGGCTGGGATCGAGCATTCATTCATCGCCGGTTCGCACACGCATCACGGCCCGGTGCTCGAATTGACCGACGAACCCGGCAAGGGGAAAGGACGCTTCGATGCCGCGCTGCGATACTACAAAGAGATGGAGGACGCGATTGTCGCGGCGATCCTCGAAGCCGATCAGAAGCTCGTCCCGGCAAAGATGGCCGTGGGTTCGATTCAACTCGACAGTTTCAATCGAAATCGCCACACCAAGCAGCAGCAGAAACCGAGCGACCGCGAGCTGTCGGTCATGCGATTTGACGATGCGGGCGGCAAAACGCTTGCGATTCTGGTCAACTTCACCGCGCATCCGACGACGATCAGCGCGACGATCTTGAGATTCTCCGCCGATTATGTCGGCGCCATGAAATCCGAGGTCGCGCAGGCCACGGGCGCGCGGGTGCTCTTTATGCAGGGCGCATCCGGCGATCAATCCGTCAACGAAGGTCCCAACAAAGGTTATCAGGCTTTCGGTCAGGCGTTGGGCAAAGAGGTCGTGAAGCTGGCGACGAGCCTGGTTCCGCAAGAGGTCGCAAAGCCTTCGCTGCAATTCAAAGAGGAGCGATTCAAATTCACTTCGCGCACGGACTTCAACAATCCGCTGGTGCGGATGATATTCGCGAAAGCCTTCTTTCCCGAACTGATCCCCAATTATGTCGATGAATATGCCGATGGCATCAGGCCGCGATTGACCGTCGCGTTGCTCAACAACGAGCTTGCGCTGGTTGGCGCGTCGGGCGAATTCTTCAGTAACCATGCAATTCGTTTGAAGGAGCGGACGCGAGTCAAACAGGTCTTCTTCTTCGGTTATTGCAACGGTTACCATCAATATTTCCCGACGATCGAGGCGGTATCAGAGGGCGGGTATGGAGCGGACAAGCAGGTTTCGCCCGTGGCCGTCGGCGCGGGCGAACAGATGATGAATACTGCGTTGATCTGGATCTATCAAATGCTCGGAAAGATTACCGAGTAGTCGCTTGAGATAAATAAAAAACTATCAGGGGGCAGGGATCAAGGATCAGGGGGCAGTGTTTTTACTTTTTCGGGAAACCCGGACTCGTCCGTATCTCGGCAATCTGTAGGTTGTGGCGGAAATTGTGCAATGGAATATAGAACAGCCATTGATAGGCGTTGAGAGTGCCGAAGATCGGGAACGGGTGATCGAAGGTATGATATTTGAGCGGGAGTTGCGTCTCTTCCGCGAACTTGAGGGTCTTTTCCCGTGACTCTTTCAACTTGGCAATCAGTTCGACGCGCGTCAGCTTGCCGCTCGGGACGATGCTCTCCGGCGCCTGAGCCTTGGAATGGCGATCGATCAACGCTTTCTCCAACAACTGGGTCTTCCCGCTTGTCTTGGCCTGCCATTCGGGGTTTGGGTCAGCAGCCAGGGCGCGTTCCACTGCGCTGAAGATTAAACTCTCGGCCAGCATAATGTGCTCGGCCACCTCGGCGATCGACCATTTCCCGGGCGCCGATCTGAAATTGAGTTGTTCATCGCTCAGGTGCTCAAGCGCGTTGATCGTCGCTTTGTTCGAATCTATCAGTAAATTAATCACTTTGGCCTTCTCCTCATTTGACATCTTGCCTTTGTCTTGGGCTAAAACCCCGCTGCAAGCGGCGCAGATGACCAATGCAATTAAAGAGTTCGCCAGTAATCTTAACTATCTCATTTCCATTCTCCTTTGTCGCCGATTTACGAGCGCAACAAAACATAGTTGGAGCAAAATCCAAAACCAAGCCGCCCCATCCGCCGTGACGCGGCAAC
>Ga0081539_10007222_pt1 | contig 10215 bp, 9 predicted proteins | sample TabmetS4T2R2_FD_71023 | JGI IMG/M metagenome (GOLD analysis project Ga0081539, IMG submission 71023) | Tabebuia heterophylla rhizosphere microbial communities from the University of Puerto Rico - S4T2R2 | ecosystem: Host-associated > Plants > Roots > Rhizosphere ... | reverse complement strand
GGGGGGATGCTGGTCTATTTCGGTTACCGTCTTTTTCTCAGTTTGCCAGGGAAGGGCGGACGCGACGGCGGCAGCGGCGAGCTTTCTGTTGGTCGTGGAAGCAAGGTGAAGCTGAGCAAAGTGGGACCCGGAGTTTTCTTCGCGATCTTTGGCGCCGGACTGATTGCGTATTCATTTGCCAGGCCGACGAAGGTAAACATTTCCGGCTCAACACCCAGCGCGCCAACTGCCGCAACCAGTTCAACTACAAGTCCCGCACCTGTGGCGGCAGCAACCTTTAGCTATGTAGGCGCCGTTTCCGCTCCGGAAACTGACGAGGATCGGGCCCGCATACGGGCCGAAACTCAGGAAGACGTAATTTTTCTGAACCGGGCACTGGATCGGGCGAACGCGTCCGAGCGGCCACAGTTTGAGCGCGCCATCGTCAAAGCAAAAGTCGCGCTCATGGAGCCGTTGTGGGCCGAAGACTGGGGTGAACTCAAGGACTTTCGCGATTGGCTGGCAAAAGGTGGCGCGCCGCCGGATAAGACACAGCCAGCAGTGGATTATTTTCAACGGAAGTAGGCCAGAGTGCCGAGGCATTTGATCTTCGCGCTTGTTGTCACAACATGCGCAACAGACATAGCATTCGGGCAGAACGTCTCGCGCCTTTATCCGCAACAGAAATTGCAAGCTGATGCCGCGCGATGGAGCGAACAAATTCAGGCCGAGTACCGCGAAACAGTTCTGCCGCAGTTGACGCAGGAAGAGCGCAGTGCACTTGGCACTGTCAAGATCGATGTGCCTCTTGCCGGGCCTGACGGGGATCCGTTCTCGTTTTACGCCGACGGTACCGGGACGATTTATCTCCCTGCGCTTTCGCTACGGTTCTTTTCTGATCTGTGTGTGGCGAATGCCTGGCTCAGTGCTAACGGATACGATGGAACAACCGTCCGCGATTATGTTGGTGTGCTTCTTCGCGAGGCAACGGCGTCCCCGCGGGCGCCTCTTCCTCCAGTTTTCCGCACCCTCGGCGTTCCTGAGAATGCGCGAGAAGACAGCGCCGTCTCAAATCGAGCAGATCGAAATTTTGGAAATACCGTCGTGTTTCTGCTCGCCCATGAATTGGGACATGCGCTGAAAAAGCACAATACCCATTTGCACGACGTGATTCAAAAGCGGAAACAGGAAATCGAAGCCGATGCCTTCGCGATTGAAGTGATGCGACGTATCGCGCAGGTACCGCTCGGCGTAGAGTTTTGGTTTGATGTGGAACGCATCGGACACGTTCAAGGTATCCGCCGACATGTGACTGGTCGGTTTCCTACCGAAGGAGAGTGGCAGAAATACCTCGCCGGTTTAGATCATCCGGTCACGACCGAGCGCTTGGAAGCGCTGGCCGCTGTAGTTGAAAAGGCTTCGGATTCGTTCGCCAGAAACCAGGCCAATCCGACGGAATGGAGTACGCGTTTCAAAAGTTGGGGGCAATATTTTCGCCTTGCTGCGCCGCAGTGGAGCGCGAACGGCATCGCCAATACAGCCGAATTTGAACGGGTGCGCGACTTACATCTGGAGGATCTAAAGCCCCGTAAAACAGCTTTCACCATGCCCGGCACGCAACAAGAGCCGGATTTCAACGGATTGTTCGCGGTGCGCAGAACGGCCGACGGCGGCGGTCAGGATAAAGTGGATCTTTTGTTGATGCGAATGGGGGACGACGTGATGGGCGGCTACTCCAACGGTCGGATTGATGGCTTCGTTGAAGGGAAAGTTGAAAACGGGGTGCTAAAGTTCACGTGGCGGGAAGGCCAGTCAAGAGGTCGCGGCACAGCCAAAACTGAGGGCGAAATCCTACGGGCCACGTGGGGAACCGGGGAGGCAACGGAGGGCGCCGGCGCATGGACCGGCGTCCGGCAGAAGAAAGAAAACACCAGGCGCTAAGGCAGGAGCTCGCACGAACAGTTCCTGTATGACGTGCCTTTTTGGAACCAGGGCCACAGTCAGGCTGAGTGTCAGTACGCTGGAACCGTGGGTGCGTACGGCCCGACTACGGTTCGAATCGCGCGGCTAATTGCTCGCGCTGTTTCTGCAGCTCTTCGGGCACCACGCCGCCTAACGAATCAAAAAACTCCTTGTGCGCAGCGATTTCTTTTTGCCATTCCTCGTGATCAAGCCCAAGAAGTTCGTCCACGGCGTTGTGATCGATGTCGAGTTCCGCAAGATCAAGATCATGGGGACTGGGTAGCCAGCCAATCGGCGATTTAAGCGCGCCCCCGCTTCCCTCGCATCGATCGATTATCCATTTGAGCACCCGCATGTTTTCGCCAAAACCGGGCCAAAGAAATTTTGCGTCTGCGCCTTTGCGAAACCAATTCACGTTAAAAATGAGCGGCGGATTGGTGAGCCGTTTTCCGACATCGAGCCAATGCTGGAAATAATCGCCAATGTTGTATCCGCAAAACGGCAGCATCGCCATCGGATCGCGTCGTACCCGTCCCACCGCGCCGGCTGCCGCTGCAGTGGTTTCCGAAGCCATCGTCGCGCCCAAATATACGCCGTGGTTCCAATCGAACGCCTGATAAATCAGCGGCACGGTATCGCTGCGGCGTCCGCCGAATATGATTGCGCTGATTGGCACGCCGTCACCTTTCTCGACATCGCAGTCGAGGGCTGGATTATTGCGCATCGGAGTCGTGAACCGGCTGTTCGGGTGCGCGGCTTTTTCGCGTGATTGCGGTGTCCAATCGTTTCCGAGCCAGTCAATCGCATGTGCGGGCGGTTCGGCATCTTTGCCCTCCCACCATACGTCGCCGTCGTCTGTAAGAGCCACGTTAGTATAGATTGTGTCGTGCGCTATGGATCGCATCGCGTTCGGATTCGATTTATGGCTCGTTCCGGGCACGACCCCAAAATAGCCGTTCTCGGGATTGACCGCGTACAAACGGCCATCGCGAATACGCATCCAGGCGATGTCGTCCCCGATCGTTGTCACCTTCCAGCCTTTGAACCGCGCAGGCGGAATGAGCATCGCGAAATTCGTCTTGCCGCACGCGCTGGGGAATGCAGCAGCGACGTAATGTTTGCGTCCTTCGGGCGATTCTACACCGAGGATGAGCATGTGCTCGGCCATCCAGCCCTGTGCTCGCGCCAGATACGAACCGATTCGTAAGGCAAGGCACTTTTTGCTCAACAAAACGTTGCCGCCGTAACCTGAGCCGACTGAGATGATCGTATTGTCCTGTGGAAAATGACAGATGAAGCGGCGCTCAGGATTTATATCCAACAATGAGTGCACACCGCGGTTCCATTCCGCCTCCGGATCGTTGCCGAGCCGTTTGACTGCGATCTCGCCCAGGCGCGTCATTATCCTCAAGCTGAGCACGACATATTTGGAATCGGTAATCTCGAAACCGACCTTTGAGAGCGGCGAATCTGCCGGGCCCATCATGTAGGGAATGACGAACATCGTGCGCCCCCGCATCGCGCCCGCGAGCAGTCCCCGGAGTTTCGCATATGTCTCGCCTGGTTCGGACCAGTTATTTGTCGGGCCAGCTTCCTGTTTTGTGGGTGTGCAGACAAAAGTGAACTGCTCGACGCGTGCAACGTCGTTGGGGTTCGACCGATGCAGGTACGAGCGCGGCACTTTCTTCCGGTTAAGCTCGATCAAGACGTTTTGGTTAAGCGACTCAGCGATCAAAAACTCATGCTCGCGTTCGGAGCCGTCGCACCAGAAAATATTTTCAGGTTGCGTAAGGGTCGCGATGTCCTGCACCCAATCGAGCACAGCTTTGTTGGCGGGTTTTGCATCACCGATCCCCTTTGGCGGGAATATGGCGGGCGCGAGATTCTTCATCGAACGAAACTGTCCATTCTAACCATGAATCTGCCTTCGTCGAGGATACGGGCCAACAGGTACACTCCGGTAAGGTGCTACCAGATCACGAAGCAAAAATATGATGAAATTTGAACGCAACATCCGTCGTTTCACTTGCACAAGCACAGCGCGCGGCATTAACTTGAAAACATGTTCGGGGTAACCACGTCCGATGATTATCGGCCGGTTGCGTGGATGGGTCGGTATCCTGTCGATGTGACCACGATGCTCGTGGGAATACACGTGGCGGCAGCGATTCTCACCGCGCTCCTGTTTGCATTCGGGGGAGCCGCGATCCTTTCCTATTTACAGTTCAACAGCATGGCACTTTGGTACGGCGGCCAAGTTTGGCGGCTTTTCACCTATGCCTTCGTACATGCGCCTGCACCATCGGATCTTCTTTGGCTCGCTGTTGAAATGTACATGCTCTTCATGTTCGGGCGCGAAGTAGAGCGGTTTGTTGGTCGACGAGCTTACATTACCCTCTATCTCGTATTGCTGATTTTGCCTGCAGTCGTGTTGGCGCTGTTCAGCCTCTGGACACCCAGTACGTTCGGAACATCAACCGCGCTTCATTTCGCCATCTTCGCCGCCTTCGCAACGATTTATCCGAATGTGCAGCTGTTCATGCGAGTCCCGGCAAAATGGGTCGCGCTCATATTTATTGCGATTGGAACGTTAAGCGCGTTGGCCGCACATCATTGGCAAACGCTGGTTGTTCTATGGACAAGCGTCGGCACGGCGTTTCTTTTCATCGAATTGCGTGGCGCAGGTCCGGAGCTCGCCTGGTGGAATGCGTTAAAGGCACGCTTTGCGCCGAAGCCGAAGTTTCATGTCGTCCCGACGCCGCGACCGCGTACCGGCACCGGCCGCACCGAATCCGATGAAGTCTACGGGTCGATTGATCCAATCCTCGATAAGATTTCCAAGTTCGGAATTGGAAGTCTGACCGCCAGCGAGCGGCGGCAGTTGAATCGAGAACGCGAACGCTTGCTTAAAAACTCGAAGTAACAAAGGCACGCCCTCACGGGAGAGCTTTGCCGTAGCGATTTAGACAGCCGTCCGCCTGAAAATCGTTGAAAACGCGTCAGTCGTCGATCCGCGCCTCGATCATCTCGCACAACACATGAATCAGAAGCTGGTGCGCTTCTTGAATCCTGGCTGTTGAGCTGGCTTTGACCAAAAGATCGATGTCTGAGATGCCCAGGGTCAATCCGCCATCGCGCCCGAGGAACGCGATCGTTTTCAGGTTGCGCGCTTTCGCTTCTTCCAAGGCGAGAAGCACGTTTTTGGAGTTGCCGGAAGTGGTGAAGCAAATGAGCACATCGCCTTCCTGGCCGAACGCCGCCACCTGACGCGCGAAAATTTTATCGAATCCATAATCGTTTCCAGCGGCAGTAAGAATTCCGCTATCGCCCGCGAGACAAATTGCTGGAAGCGCACGCCGGTCTCTGGTGAAACGCACCACAAGTTCCGTTGCAAAATGGGATGCGTCGGCGGCGCTGCCGCCGTTCCCGCAAATCAGCAACTTGTTTCCCGTTCGGAAACATTCTCCGATCAGATCCGAGGCCCTGCTAACTTGCGGCTCAAGCTCCTTCAACGATTCCAGCATCCGGATGGAGTCATCAATGGCGCGGTTAAGATTTGAAGAGATATCACTCATCGCAAAACCTGGTGCGCGATAGAGGGTTCGAACCTCTGACCCCTACCGTGTCAAGGTAGTGCTCTACCACTGAGCTAACCGCGCCTGGAAGTCCAGAAGGCATAAGTGATCGGTGATCGGTAATCAGTCAAGGCCAGCGCTGTTAGTCAGTGGTGAATGTTCTTCCACAAGATCAATACTAGACAACCCTAACGCTCGCGACGAACGTTCGCTTCCCGTGAGCACACTGTTTTTTAAGCGGTTCCTGAAACGGCCTTTCCAGATCGCGTCGATCATACCCAGCTCTCAGGCGTTGGTGGAACGCGTTGCGAGCAAAATGGATTTCACCCAGCCACGAGTGATCGCGGAGTATGGCCCCGGTGAAGGTGTGCACTCGCGTGAGATCGCGCGACGAATGACTTCTGATTCGCATTTGCTGCTGTTCGAACTCGACGCGGCGCTGGCAAGAGCCTTGGAAAGACAATTTGCAGGCGATCGTCGCCTGCACGTGATCCATGGCGACGCGGCGTCGCTGCCATACGAACTGAAGCGCCGCGGATTTCCCTCCTGCGATTACATTCTCTCCGGCATTCCGTTCAGCATTCTGAAAATCGAGAAGAAGCGCGCGCTGCTGCGGAAGACGTACGATGCGCTGAAGCCGGACGGCAAGTTCATTATTTACCAGGTCACTAATGAGTTAAGGCAGCACGCCACGGTATTCCAGCGCGCTGAATCGGAATATTTCCTGCAAAATATTCCGCCCATGTTTATCACGGTGTTTTACAAAATGCCCTCGGCACAGGCCGGTGGACGCAGGTCTGCGAAAAACCGTTCGCGCCTCGCCGGTGTCGGCGCCGATCGTTCGGAATGACGAAAAGACCGACGCGAATCGAGAAAGATTCGATGGGCGAGATGACCGTGCCCGCGGACGCTCTCCACGGCGCCTCGACGCATCGCGCGGTTCTGAATTTTCCGGTAAGCGGTTATCGTTTTCCCCGGCCGTTCATTCGCGCCCTCGGTCTGATCAAATGGGCGGCGGCGAAGGCGAACCAGGAGTTGGGTTTGCTTGACGCTCAAAGGGCGACGGCGATCGCTGAAGCGGCCGAAGAAATCGCCGAGGGAAGATTCGACGACCATTTTCCGCTCGACATTTTTCAGACCGGTTCGGGCACGAGCACGAACACCAACGCGAACGAAGTGATCGCGAACTGGTCGGCGCAATTGTCCGGGAAATCGATCGGGTCGCACGACCCGGTGCATCCCAACGATCACGTCAACATGGGGCAATCAAGCAATGATGTGATCCCCTCAGCGATTCACATCAGCGCCGCTGAACAATTGAAGAACAAGTTGGTCCCCGCCCTCCAAAAATTGCACGGCGCCCTCGAAGCCAAGGCCAAAGAATTCTGGCACGTCATGAAGATTGGCCGGACACATTTGATGGACGCGACGCCGGTGCGACTGGGACAGGAATTCTCTGGCTACGCTCAGCAAGTGGCGTATGCGAAAGCGCGCGCGGAGAAAGCGATCGAAGCGTTGCGCGAGGTTGCGCTCGGCGGGACCGCAGTCGGCACTGGTCTGAATCGCCACATCGATTTTCCCAAAAAAGTGCTGCACCACATCGAGCAGCGCACCGGCATAGCATTTTACGAGGCGAAAAATCATTTCGAAGCCCAAGGCGGAAAAGATGCGGTGGTGGAAGCCAGCGGCCAGCTCAAGACGATCGCGACCAGTTTGTTTAAGATCGCCAACGACATTCGTTTGCTCGGCTGCGGACCGCGCTGCGGGATTGGCGAGATTCAATTGCCCGCCACCCAGCCCGGCAGCTCGATCATGCCGGGCAAGGTAAATCCGGTCATGTGCGAGTCGATGATGATGGTGTGTGCGGAAGTTTTCGGCAACGACAGCGCGATTACCTGGGCGGGAGCGAATGGCAATTTCGAGCTCAACGTGATGATGCCGGTCATGGCGCACGATCTCCTCGAATCGATTCGGCTGCTCGCCAATGTGACCGACGTCTTTTGCGAAAAATGTGTCACCGGCATCAAAGCAAACAAGGCGCGCTGCGAAGAACTGGTCGAATGGTCGATGGCGATGGTGACCAGCCTTGCGCCAATCATTGGCTATGATCGCGCCGCCGAGATTGCAAAGGAAAGCGTCCGGACTGGCAAAACCGTGCGCCAGCTTTGTCTGGAGAAAAAAGTTTTGCCGGAAAAGGAACTTGCCCGCGCCCTCGATCCCATATCGATGACTGAGCCGGGCGGCGCCGGCGCGGCGGGCGGCTAACGATGTCGATCCGACGATTTTCCGGTGTTCTTGTGCTGAGCGCCGTTCTGGCCAGTGCGCTTTCGGCAGCCGATTCGCGGCCGGATGTTGCCCAAATTATCGGCAAGGCGGACGCAGCCGCGATCTTGGGCGACGCGGTGAAAGAGCCGAGCCCGCGAAGTGGCGACGGGGCTGATGGTTATTATTCGAAATGCAATTACTACTCCGCCGGTCGCGACAAATCGCTGGTAATTCGCTTGCAATTGCCCGGGCCGAATGCGATCCCGCCGCGGACCCAACTCGAGCTTTTGATCGCAGCGAATGGCGCGATGGAAAAAATCACCGGCGTCGGGGACGCGGCCCAAATGTTGATCAGCAAAAGCGACACCGGCTTCGCCTCTCGCGCGTTGATGCTCTATGTGGCCAAAGGGAATGCCTTTCTCACCGTCGGTCTGGGCGGTTTTGCCGATGACGCGGTTGCCCTGGAAAAGGCCAAAACCGTTGCCCAAAAAATTCTCGAGCGTCTTTGACCGCGGCGGAGTGCCGGCTTAGATCGACATCATGGTTGCCAAACTAGACGGGCCGCAATTTTCCGGCGGCGCCAACATCGCAATCAAATGTCCGGCCCATACCTACGATCAAACGGTGGCGTTTTATCGCGACACACTTGCCTTGCCTTTGATTGAAGAGGAAACGGACGGCTGCATATTTCAATTCGGTCCGAACCGGCTCTGGATCGACCGGGTGCCGAACCTCAGTCATCCCGATATTTGGCTGGAGATCGAAACGAACGACACCGAAGCGGCGGCTTCATTTCTTAAAGTGCACGGCATCGCGCGCCGCGATGAAGTGGAAAATCTACGGGAAGATTTTAACGGCTTTTTCGTTTCCGATCCCAGCGGCATCATCCATCTCGTGGTCGGCCCGGACGAAGTGTGACCGCCGCTTCGCGGCAGAAGCTCCAAATCCCAAATCCCAAGTTCCAAGCTCCAGAGAAATTCCAATCATCAAGCTTCAAAACCTTTGCCGCGCTCCTCTGAATTTGGCGGTTGGAGGTTGGTGCCTGGAGCTTTTCAAAGGTGCCGTCCGACAATCGCCACATCGCGTTGGTGGTTGTCAAGGCGCGCGATGCGCGGGAGATGTCCCCATTTTTTAAAGCCGAGTTGCGCGAACAATTTCAAGCTCGAGTCATTGTGGGCGAAGATCAGGCCTACCATCGCCCTGATTTCAAGCGAGCGCGCGCGAGCAATTGATTCCCCGAGCAGAGTCCGGGCAACGCCGCGTCGGCGGAATTTTTCATCGACATACACGCTGACTTCCTCAACGCCGCGATACGCGCAACGCGGCAGAAACGATTTCAAGCTCAGCCAACCGGCAATTTGATCGTCGATCTCCAAAACCCAAAATGGATGTCGCTCCGGCGAATGCTGCCTTAACCAGTCCCGGCGCTCTTCCAGGGTGACCGGATCCAGTTGCGCGGTCGCCATCCGAGTTGCGATGGCGTCGTTGTAAATATTAATGATGGCCGGCAAATCGGCGTCAATTGCATCGCGGATACGCATTGAGCTCGCCGCCGCAGTTTGGGTCGGCGGTTTTTCTTCTGCCACTATCGCGCTCACGCCGCGGGGAAGAATGCGTTCTCGAAAGTGGATTGAAATGCGCCGAGGTTTGTTTCGCCAATACGAAATCGGGGACTGATTTCCGATTGCGTCGCACAAAAAAGTTCGATGTCCATCTTGCCGACTTTGTTAAGCGCGTTTCGGACGGTCTGAAGCGCGAGCTCAGGCGTGTTGCAATCCCGGCTCAAGTGACCGAGCACCACGCGATCAATTTTGTCGGGCAAAAGTTCTTCGATCACGGTCGCGGCCGCATTATTGGAAAGATGACCGTGGCGCGATTGGATCCGCTGTTTCACCGGCCACGGCCGATGGGTGTCGTTCTGCAAAAGTTTTTCATCGTGATTTGTCTCGATCACGAGGGTGTGAACCTGGCGCAACCGTTCCACGATCATTTTCGTCGCATAACCGAGATCGGTGATGAATCCGAGGCCGCTCGAGCCGGCGTAAAACGCGAACCCGACCGGATCGACGGCGTCGTGCGGGACGGGAAACGTTTGCACGGTAATGTCGCAAATCTTGAACTCGGCGCCGGTCCGAAAAATTCGCCAGTTCCGATGTCGATCTAAGGCGCAGTCATAGCGGATTGCTTCGGCGGTTTGTGAATTCGCGTAAATTGGGATATCTAATTTCCGGCAAAGGACTTCGAGACCGCAGACGTGATCGCCGTGCTCGTGGGTAAGGAGAACGCCGTCAAGTTGCTCGGGAGTTATGCCGCATTGTTCGAGTCGAACTGCGATTTGGCGCGCGCTCAATCCGCCATCGACCAGGATCCGGCAATGATCGGTCGCGACGAGCGCGCTGTTACCGGCACTGCCGCTCCCGAGCATGGTGAGACT
>Ga0081539_10007221_pt1 | contig 10216 bp, 10 predicted proteins | sample TabmetS4T2R2_FD_71023 | JGI IMG/M metagenome (GOLD analysis project Ga0081539, IMG submission 71023) | Tabebuia heterophylla rhizosphere microbial communities from the University of Puerto Rico - S4T2R2 | ecosystem: Host-associated > Plants > Roots > Rhizosphere ... | reverse complement strand
GAAGTGGTCCAGGCCCATCCTCGCCCACCGATCGAAGACCCCGTCGCCCTCCGGCGCGGACGCCGTGGGGAGGATCAGCACGGTTCCGTCCCCGTCGGCGCGATCGAGCAGCCATCGATCGGCCGCGTCGGACCACGGCTGGAACTCACCCGACCCCAGGAGCGCCCACCACGTCATCGCAGCGACCCCGGCCGAAGCTCGGCATCGAGCTTCCCGCCGAGCTCGGACGCCACGTCGAGGAGCGCGTCCATGTCCTCCGCCTCCGTGCGGTAGTTCACGATGCAGGTGCGCAGGCAAAAACGATCCTGCAGGATCGCGTTGGAGCAATAGACGCGTCCGTCGAGCTGGATCGCCGTCATCAGCCGGTTGTTCAACAGGTCGAGATACCCGTAACGCTCCGGAGCGTCCGGGAGCCCGTCGGGCACGTACCGGAAGCACGTGATCGAAAGACCGACCGGCGTCATCAGCTCGAACCGCTCCGAGTCCTCCACCCGCGCGCCCAGGTAGCGCGCCAGCTCGGCGTCGTGCGAGATCCGCCGCGCGTACGCGGTCCGGCCGTGTGCCAGCAGCGACACCCAGACCTTGAGGGCCCAGAACCCGCGGCTGAAGTTCGGCGAGTGCCGTCCGAGGTCGACGCCCCAGTCCGTGTGCTCTTCGTCCTTCACGACGTACGCGACGTGGTCGACGTCGAAGGCCCGTCGCATCAGCTCGAAGTCGCGCACGATCACGCAGCCGCCGGACTGCGGCGTGTAGAGCCACTTGTGCGGGTCGAACGCGATCGAGTCGGCGTGCTCGATGCCGGCGAAGAGCGGTCGCAGGTCGTCCGCGAGCATCGCCGGGCCGCCGTACGCGGCGTCGATGTGGAACCAGAGATCCTCCTCGCGGCAGATCGTGGCGAGCTCGTCCAAGGGGTCCACGACGCCGGTCGACACGGTCCCGGCATTGCCGACGACGGCGAAGGGTCGGACGCCGGCGGTCCGATCCTCCGCGATCCTGGTCCGCAGCTCGTCCGGCCGGATCCGGTAGTCGTCGCCGACCGCGACCTTCCGGACGTTGTCCCATCCGATCCCGAGCATGTCGGCCGCGCGCGTCGAGACCACGTGGGTCTCGCTCGAGAGGTACAGACCGAGCGGCGGACCCGCGGCGACGCCTTCGTGCCGGATGTCCCAACCCGCCTTCGCGTCGCGGGCCACCTTCAACGCGATGAAGTTCGCCATCGCGCCCCCGGAGGTGAGCGCGCCGCCGGAGCCTGCCGGGAGGCCGAAGATCTCCTGCGCGAACCATCGGGTCAGCCCGAGCTCGATCTCCGTTGCCGCCGGCGCGAGCCGCCATCCACCGGCGTTGGCGTTCAGGCCCGCCGCCAACAGGTCGGCCGCGGCGCCGGGCACCGTCCCGGCGCCCGAGATGTACGCGTAGAAGCGCGGGTGACCGAGGAACCCTGAGTAGTCGAACGTGATCGAGCGCAGGTGATCGATCAGCTCGTCCTCCGGCATCGGATCGTCGGGGATCGCCACCGCGACGGCGTCCCGTACCTCGTCGACGCCCCACGTTCCCGAGACCGGGAGGTCACGGAGCTTCGCGAGCATCTCTTCGTAGATGTCCGCGACCCGATCCGTGAACGCGCGCGCCCGGGCCGGGTCCCAGTCGAGATCGCGGACGGGCTCGGGCCGCTCGATCATCCGTCGTCCTTAATGGCGGCGAGGACGAAGGACTCCTTCCCGAGGAACCGGCGGAAGCCCTCGTCCCCGAACACCTCGAGGAGCCCCTCGATCTGGCTCTCGTGGGCCTTGATCGCCGCCAGCTTCCGCTCCAGCAGGTCGGGCGGGAGGACGAGGTCGATGTCGAGATCCTCGTCCGGGACCACCCGAGGCGTGCCGGGCAGGAAGATGTCGAAGGGCGCCAGCTTCTCCAGCCACTCCTCGGCCAGGCTCGCGGGGAAGACCGTGTGGTACAGCCGGGCGCCGGGCTTCGCGACGGCCCCGAACACCTCCCCCGTCCAGCGCGAGACGTCCTGGTGCGCCACGTGGCCGGTCATCCCCTCGGGACCGAACGTCAACACCGTGTCGGGATCCACGCTCTCCATGATCTTCCGGACCTGCTCGGCCCCCGCGGGATCCAGCGGGGTCTGCATGTCGACGTCGACCGGTCCGTCGAGGAAGTGATGCTCCGTGACGCCGAGCACCTCGAGGCTCCGCAGCAGCTCCTGCGTCCGCACCTCGGCCATCCGCTCGCTGGGCCAGCGCTCCTCGTCCATCGACCCGCCCTCGCCCCTCGTGGCAGTGACGTCGACGACCCGCTGACCGCTGTCCGCCGCGGCCGCCATGAGTCCGGCGGTCTGGAAGATGTCGTCGTCGGGATGGGCCCAGACGGCGAGGATCGTCCCGAGCTCGGAGACCTCGACCATGGCGGGCGGGATGCTATCGGCGCGGCGTGTGTGCGGCTACGGCGGTGCCGAACGGATCCGCGAGCGGATCCGTTCCGCCACCGCCTCGGGCAGCTCGTCGCACCCGCATTTGCGCGCGACGATCTGCTTCAGGTGGCGGCGGAACTCCGCGTGGTCGGTGCAGTCCTCGCACCCGGCGAGATGGGCTTCGACCTGGATCTCCAGCTCCTGCAGGCATTCGCCGTCGACGTAGCGCTCGAGCTCGCGCAACGTCTCTCGGCATCCCAGCTCACGCATCGACGAGTCCCCGTTCCTTGGCCACGCCGTACAACGCCTTCTCCAGGGCTTTCCTTCCCCGATGCAACCGCGACATCACGGTGCCGATGGGGACGTCCATGATCTCGGCGATCTCCTTGTAGGAGAAGCCTTCCACATCTGCCAGCAGCACCGCCATCCGGAAGTTCTCGGGGATCGATTCCAGCGCGGTGGCGACGTCGGCGTCCGGGATCGACTCCAGCACGTCCTCCTCGGCGGAGCGCTCCACGCTGCGCGACCCCAGCCGGTCGAACAGGAACCACTCGTCGACGTCCTCGGGGCCCTCCACGGTCTGCGGTTCGCGCTGACGCTTGCGGTAGGTGTTGATGAAGGAGTTCGTGAGGATCCGGTACAGCCACGCCTTCAGGTTGGTGCCGGGCTGGAACGATCCGAACCCTCGGTAGGCGCGGAGCGTGGTCTCCTGCAGCAGATCCTCGGCGTCGCTCGGGTTCCGCGTCATGCGGAGCGCGGCGCCGTAGAGGCTGGGCAGGATCGGCAGAACGTCGCGCTCGAAGCGCTCGAGGAGATCCTGCTCGGCGGGGGCCGGCGTGCTGGTGCTCGCCATGGAGGCCAGTATCCATGACAGCGCCGACCGCGAGGTCGGACCACGGCGCCGACCGCGAGGTCATCGCAACCACGCGGTGTGGGACACTTGGACCATGCCCGAGCAGGATCGCAACCCGTTCGGTCGGCGCCCCGGACCCGCGGCGCCGCAGCCACGCCCGCGGTCGGCGCTGCTGATCGTGCTGCTGGTCGCGGCGGCGTTGTTCGTCTTCAACGGCTTCCTCACGCGGGCCGCGACCACCTCGATCCCGTACTCGCGGTTCCTCACGGCGATCAGCAGTGGCGATCTGGTCAAGGGGGAGCCGGTCGTGATCACGACGACCACCGTCAGCGGGGTGATCCAGACCGATGACGGCAACGATGCGTTCGTGGCGACGATCCCGCCGAACTACGACACGAAGGACGACGTCAACGCGCTGACCGAAGCCGGCTACGAGGTCGAGGCCCAGCAACCGAGCGCGTTCACCGGGTTCGTGGTCCAGACCGTCCTGTTCATCGCGTTGTTCGGCGCCCTGTACTACTTCCTGTTCCGGCGGATCGGCGGCGGTGCGACGTCGGCGCTCAACCTCGGGCGCAACCGCGTGAAGATCTACGACCGCAAGGAGATGAAGACCAACTTCGCCGACGTCGCCGGCGTGGACGAGGCGAAGGAAGAGCTCCGCGAGATCGTCGACTTCCTGAAGAACCCGAAGAAGTACCAGCGGCTCGGCGGCCGGATCCCGAAGGGCGTCTTGCTCCTCGGCCCGCCCGGATGCGGCAAGACCTTGCTGGCGCGAGCCGTGGCCGGCGAGGCCAACGTGCCGTTCTTCTTCATGTCGGGCTCCGAGTTCGTGGAGATGTTCGTAGGACTCGGCGCCGCGCGCGTCCGCGAGCTCTTCCAGCAGGCGAAGGAGAAAGCGCCGGCGCTCGTCTTCCTCGACGAGATCGACACGATCGGCAAGGGCCGGGCCGGCCCGATGGGCTCGAGCTTCGGCGGGCACGACGAGCGCGAGCAGACCCTGAACCAGCTGCTGGTCGAGATGGACGGGTTCGACTCGTCCAAGGGCGTGATCATCATGGCGGCCACGAACCGCCCGGACGTGCTGGACCCGGCGCTGATCCGCCCCGGCCGGTTCGACCGGCAGGTCGTGGTGGACCCGCCCGACCTCAAGGGCCGCGAGGAGATCCTCCGGGTGCACGCGCGCGGCGTCGCCCTGGACCCGGCCGTCGACCTGCGGACGATCGCGGCCCGGACGCCGGGGTTCACCGGCGCCGACCTGGAGAACGTCGTGAACGAGGCGGCGCTGCTGGCGGCGCGTCGCGAGAAGAACGCCGTGACCGAGGACGAGCTCGAGGAGGCGATCGACCGGGCGACCGCGGGCCTCGAACGGAAGTCGCGCGTGGTCTCCGACAAGCAGAAGGAACGCGTGGCCGTGCACGAGATGGGCCACGCGCTCGTGGCGTTGAAGTGCAAGGAGATCGATCCCCTGCACCGCGTCACGATCATCCCTCGTGGCGCGGCCGCGCTCGGGATCACGATGACCCGGCCGCTCGAGGACCGGTACGTCGTCACCGAACCCCAGCTGAAGGACCAGATGGCGTTCGCGATGGGCGGGCAGTCGGCGGAGGAGATCTACTTCGACGGCGTGATCTCGACCGGCGCGCAGAACGACCTCGAGAAGGCGACCGAGATCGCGCGGGCGATGGTGTCCCAGTTCGGGATGAGCGACGAGGTCGGCCCCCTCTCGCTCGGCCGCGACGACCCGAACGCCTGGATGCCCGGCGCCCTCCCCAAGGTCAGCGCCCACACGGCCGAGCTGATCGACAAGGAGGTCCGCCGTCTCCTCGACGAGGCGCACGACCGTGCGACGGTGATCCTGAAGGAGAACCGCGAGCTGTTGAACCGGCTCTCGGCGCTGCTGATCGCGACCGAGGTGATCGACGGCACCGAGCTCAAGGCGTACGTGGAGGGGACGAAGCCGATCCCGGACCCGGCGAGCGTGATCCGGCCCCCTCGGCCGGAGGTGGCGGCCGCGGCCGCGGCGCCGCAGGCGGCGTCCGGCGCCGCGACCGTGAAGCTCCCGCCGGCTCCGCCGATGCCGGTGATCGAGTAGCGGTCTCCCGACCGGTCACTCGTCGTGGTCGTGGTGGTGGTGCGGGCGCTCGTCCTCGGGTAGGGGGTCGACCAGCAGGTCCCAGCGGTCGCGGAAGCGGTCGAGGAACCGATAGAAGTTCTTCTTCGACCAGCTGGCTCGCTGCTGCGGCGGCGTCTCGAACCACATCCGGTGCTCGTGCTTCTTCACGGGAACGTCGACGACCGTCGCGCGACGATCGAGGTCCTTGACCCGGAACGAGTACTCGATGTCCGCGGTCCGGTACCAGCGGAACTTCTCGTCGAACAGCCCGGCGGCGAGCATCGTCTCGCGCCGGAAGGCCATCAGGTAGCCCTCGATCGCGTCGACGTCGCCCCCAAGGGCTTCGTCGAACTGCCGCAGGTCGCGGGTAACGATGCCGAACGGTCCGCACACGCCGACGGCGGGGTCGTCGAGGGCCGATTCCAATGGCCCGAAGACGTCACCGGTGGGCTCGATCGAGCCGTCCGCGACGAGCACCGTGCGTCCGCGGGCGCGTTTCAGTCCGGCGTTGCGCGCGGTCCCCCAGCCGGTCCCCTCCTCCAGCCACACGACCTCGACCCCGTCTCTCCAGGCGCTCGGTTCCCGGTCGGTCACGTCCGCCACGACGTACTGCACCGATCGGCCGTCCTCGTGGGCACGGAACCCAGCGATCGCGCGCTCGATGTCCTCCGGCCACCCCTCGTTCACCCAATGAACCGAGACGTCGACGTCGGGCGCGTCGTCGAGGACCGACACCACGTCTCGCGGGCGCTCCCGTCGGATCTCCACCGGAGCGGCCGCCGCCCGCTCGAGCCGGAACCCGTCCGCCTCGTCGACCACCGTCCATCCTCGGTCGGCGATGCGACCCCGCAGCTCGTCGGCCGACGCGAAGTCCCTGGCGGTTCGGGCGGCGGCCCGCTCCTCGGCGAGACGGACGACGTCCTCGGGAGCATCAGGCATCCGCGTGCCTCCGCACGAAATCGAGTACGGCCGCGTCGGCGGCCTCGGCCTGCTCCGAGTGGTACAGGTGCCCCGCCCCCTCCAGGAGGACGAGCTTCGCATCGGGGATGCGCTCGGCGAGGCGCCGGGCGTTCTCGACGGGGACCGTCTGGTCCTCGATGCCGTGCAGCACGAGCGTGGGGATCCGCAGGCTCGAAAGCCGATCGGAGCTGTCGAAGCCCTGCATCGCCTCCCATTGTCTCCGCCCGCCCTCGGGATGTTCCGGTTGGGCGGCTCCGATCCGGAGGTCCTCCGCCACGTGCTCGGGATGGCGGTCCGGGAAGCCGGGAGCGTAGAGCGCCCGCCACGGTTCGCCCTTCGGAACCCGCGCGGAGGAACGGACCGCGTGGCCTGGGCCCATGTGCGTGCACGCCAGGATCAGCGTGCGAGCACGCTTGGGCGCGCGCAGCCCCAGCTCCTGCGCGACCATGCCTCCGAACGACTGCCCGTAGACGTGCGCGCGCTCGATGCCGAGCCCGTCCAGCACCGCGAGCGTGTCCTCGACGTACGTGGCCATCGTGCACGGCCCGGTCGGTTCGTCGCTGTTCCCGTTCCCGCGGAAGTCGTAGGCGATCACGCGGAGCTCGGAGGCGAGGTGCGGGACGTTGCGCCGCCAGCCCGGGATGTCGCCGCCCAGTCCCTCCAGCAGGATCAGCGGAGGCGCCGACCCGGAGCCGTGGACCTCGACGTTCAGGCGGACGCCGTCCGGCCGCTCGAGCAGCGGCATCGGGAGGTCCGGCTCAGGCGGTGGCGGCCTTCGTGGCGGCGCGGAGCCGTCCCGCCATCGACTCCAGCGTCTTCACCGCGATCGACGGGTGCTCCTGGAGCAGCCCGCGGAACACCCATTCCGTCAGGCCGAGCAGGTGCAGATCGTTCGTCGCGGTCACCGTCGCGGAGCGAGGACCGCCGTCCAGCAGCGCGATCTCGCCGAAGAAGTCGCCCGATCCCAGCTTCGCCATCCGCTTGCCACCGATCGTGACCTCGGCCGTGCCCTCGAGGATCACGAAGAGGCCCACGCCGGGGTCACCCTCCCGTGCGATCACCGTGCCCTTCGGGTGGTCCACCTCCTTCACCACGCTCGCGATCGCGCGGAGCTCGCGCGCCGAGCACGCGGAGAACAAGGGGACCTGCTTCAGGCGATCGACGACGAGGCTGTCTCGAGCCATGAGCCCTCCCGCTCCGACGGTCGGAGCATCGTACCCCACGTCGCTCCCGCGCTCCGAGGGTGACTCAGGCCCACATCTGCTCGTCGGTGACCACCGCGGGCGCCCTCGACGGCTTCGCTCGAGGCGCCGGCGGCGCGGGACGGCGATCGCGCGAAACGTTCCACACGATCGTCCCGATCGCGATCCCGAGGGCCACGAACCACAGGACGAACCCGATCGATCGCACGATCGCCGCGATCCGATCGGCGAGGAACACCTTGTCGAAGAACCCCTCGCCCAGGATCCGTTCCCAGTCGCCCGCGGCGTCCGGCCCGGTGGCGCCCAGGAGGGCGAGCTCCCCGTCGTCCGCGTCGGCGATGTAGGTCGCGGCGCTGGCGAGGGCGCTCGCCGCCCAACCGAACGAAACGGCCGTGGCCACGAGGTCCTTCCGGAACAGGAAGTACAGGCCGACGGCGAACGGGAACAGCACCTCGAACCCCGAGCCCATGATCAGCATGATCAGCTCGCCGAACGCACGGAAGAGGACGTGGCCGGTCTCGTGCACCGCGATGTTCAGGAACACGAAGATCGGCGTCTGGTCGTTCTTGACCAGCGCGAACCAACCCCACACCGCGATCAGGAGCAGCGCGCCCGCGGCCTTGTAGGTGGTGAGCCGGCGCTCTGCCTCCGGGGGAAGCTCGACGCGGGAACGGATCTCCATCTCCGGACGCATCGGCACCTCGGTCGATCGAGACGAGGACAGGGTCCGGGCCTGGGCACCCCTCGGCGCTGGTTCAGCGACCTCCCGGACTCACCCCGCCGACGGCCGCGCGACGGCCGAGTGCTCGACCGGAACGGGGCGGTCGATGTACGCTCGGCCGCCGCCCGCTCGCTTCGCGGAGTACATCAGCGCATCGGCCCGTCGAACCAGGTCGGCCAGGCGCTCGGGCGACCCTCCGTCGAACGAGGCGACCCCGATCGACGCCGAGATCGGCAGATCGGCCTCCTCCCATCGGCGTCCGCACGCCGTGAGCTGGTCGAGCAGCTCCCCGGCGATCCTCGCCGCGTCGGTCGGAGCGATCTCCGGCAAGAGGACCACGAACTCGTCGCCCCCCAGCCGGGCGACGAGGTCGGACGTGCGAAGCCGTGACCGCAGCCGCTCGGCGACGCAGAACAGAACCTCGTCGCCGGCCTGATGCCCGAGGGTGTCGTTCACGGCCTTGAAGCCGTCGAGATCCAGCATGATCAGGGCGGCGCCGCTGCCGTAGCGAGCGACGTGCTCGATCGTGCGTTCGGCCTCTTCCTCGAACGAGCGTCGGTTCGCGAGACCCGTCAGCGGGTCGGTCCGGGCGAGATCCTCGAGCTGGCGCTGCATCACCTTCTCGCGCGTGACGTCCCGCGCCGAGGCGTAGATCCGGCCGTCGGCGACCGTCGTCGCGGACCATCGGAGCCAGTGGAAGGAACCGTCACTCGCGCGGTAGCGGTTCTCGAAGCCGACGCTGTCGCCGCGTCGTTCGGCCAGCATCACGGTCTCGGCGATCGTGCGCTCCCGGTCCTCCTCGTGGACGAAATCGAGGAAGGGCCGGGCGAGCAGGTCCGACTTCGTGTAGCCGAGCGTCCGCACGAAGGACTCGTTCACGCGGACGAATCGGCCGTCGGGACTGGCGATGCAGTGGAGGTCGATGTCTTGCTCGAACCACGCGGCGGTCTCCTCCTCGAGCCGAGTGCGGGCCTCGCGGAACGCGGCGCACGCGAAGGCAACGAACGCGACGACGGTCGCCCGCACGACGTAGGGCGCCGGGCCGAAGCCGACGTCTTTCGTGACGCCCCACAGGAGCGTCAACATCACGCTCACGACGGTCCCGATCACCGCGCCGCGGAGCCCGAACACGAGCGAGACGAGCGCGGTCGGGGCGACGAAGAGGAAGGCGAGGCCGAGTTCGGGGTCCGGCGAGGCGAACCGGACGGCGAACACGAGCGCATACAGCGCGATCGAGGTCACGACCGCGCGACGACTCTCCACGAGGGATCCGGCTTGTTCGTCGCTCCAGGATCGCCACATCGCGTCCGCCCTTGATGCCTGGGTCCGTCTGGATGCCTGGTCCGTCTGGCACCATCGGCGGGGGGTTGGGCCGTCTTCAGCGCTGAGACCCGATCCCCCCCGTCGGACCGGGTCGGCGCAATGCCCACGCGTACGCGGTCATCCCCCGAGCCTCGGCGGTTCGGTACCCGACCGAGGGTGGCGCACCTCGGGTGTTCGACCTAGGCTCTTTGGTACCGCACCCGTCCGGGGACCGATCGTCACCGGACGAGCCCCCCTCGGTGCGGGGAGGAGGTGTTGGCGCAGTGAGACGCGTTTCGGCGACGGCATCGATCGTCGCGCTGATCGCCCTCATGGCCCTGCCGGCGATCCCGGCGACGGCTACGCCCGGCGACGTTCTGGTTTCGAACGGCAGTCCGTCGGGCCCGTTCTCGCAGAACAAGCAGAATGAGCCGGCGGTCGCGGTCGACGCCAACCACCCGAACGTCCTGGCGGCGGGTGCGAACGAAGAGATCGACATGGAAGCCTGCAATGCGGGGGAGGACGACACCTGTCCGTTCACCGATGGCGTCGGCGTGTCGGGCATCTACTTCTCGTTCGACCGGGGTCACCACTGGACCCAACCGACCTACACGGGCTTGACCGCCCGTGACTGCCTCGGGGAAGTCGGCGACGA